>JACCDP011382968.1_pt1 | contig 22695 bp, 28 predicted proteins | sample 7445841 | NCBI WGS metagenome assembly JACCDP01 (sample SAMN15323441, study PRJNA562643) | freshwater metagenome | isolation source: river surface water | place: USA:Blue River Watershed | collected 2017-08-17
CACAGTTAAATTAGTAGCAAGTGAAACAGCAGGATCAGTTCCCGTTCTATAACCGCCTCCTCCACCGCCTCCTCCACCGCTATTATCTGCCCTGCCGCCACCACCCCCGCCAGCAACAACAAGGTACTCAACAGCGATAGTCGTAACAAAAATAGGCCATGTGCCTTGCTTTTGCGCTAACTGCGCCTCTGTCAGTGACCAGACACCCTTGGCTGAACTTAAACTTGGGATGTTTGCGGGGCCGATTATCCCGCCGTTACCTCTAGGCATGGCGACTCCTAGCTAATATCTTCGTAGCTGCAAACAATCTTCAAATCGCTTGCTGTGCCAGCCGTAGCACCTAGTGATGTATTTTCCTCAAGATAAACATAAGCATCTTTGTCAATCACCACAAGCGTTGCATCCGCTGGCACTGAAACCGTAGAAGCAATCGGCGTTGCTGTACCACCTAGCGCAGCAGCAGAGTAGTAGTTGATTGTGATTTCAGCAGCACTCGTTCCATCCACGTTGGCTACATAAAGTGCATTAACCTTTAACACCTTACCGGATGATGCAGCGTTGCTGAGAATTGACGTCGCTGAAGTTGTACTCAAATCAACCGTAACAGTCTTACCATTAATCGTGGTTGGTGATACTAAATTCGGTGCTGTCATGTTTTACCCCCAAATCATTGCTGGCATGATCCCACCGCCGCCAGACACGGGCGTAGCGCCGGGAGAAGAGTTCACAACAAGCCACTTAGCACCTGAAGGAATCGTGACCGACACACCCGATGAGATTGTCACTGGGCCGACAGATATGCCGTTATACCCAGCCGTTAGTGTGTAGTTGCTTGATATGGTCTGCTTGGATTCAAGAATTGTGGATGCGCCACCACCGCCACCAACTGTTGTCCAAGCTAAAACCCCGGTACCATCAGTTGTTAAAGCCTGTCCTGAAGAACCCGCACTGGTAGGAAAAACAAGCGTTACGTTCCCGCTTTGAGATGTGCTTGGGCGCAACGTTAATGTGCCTGCGCCCCCTGTATTTTTCTCAAAAACTATTTGTGCGTATCCAGCACCAACAGACTGAATATAAACTTGATCGGCAAAAGTCGCTTTGCCGTTGTCATCTAATGTTGCGTAGTTACTATTCTGGATCAGCCGCCCTGTTGTACCGTCAAAACGTACAAACGCGTTGTCCGTACCTGAAGCAGCACCAACCACATTACCGTATTGCGAAGCAGGGTAAGTAACAAAGACTTGCTTGGTGCCAGCACCAAAATTGACTAAGCTGCCTGAGTTACTTGAAGCAAGGACCGTAGTCCGTGCCAGCGTTGTCCCGCTGGATGTGTAAGTGCCTAGGCCAACCTCCCAGTCACCCGCGCTTGAATCGACAATCGTGTAAAAGGTAGTGTTCCCGTTACCAACAACGGAGAACGATTGGAACCCCGATACCGCACCAGCAAGTGTTACTGTGCCGGTGCCTGTAGTTGTCGTCGTTTCCTGTACACGATCCGCAAGGACAAGGGCCATATCATGCTGACAAGCTGAAGGTGTAGGTTACTTGCAAGGTGTCACCGTTAACAACCGAGCGGTCACCGCCAGTAAAGTCAGAAGCCGAGAACAAAGTCCCCGTGGTTCCGCTCTTGGTGCTATCGCTCGTAAGGAACGCGCCACCAACAGTTGTCGTGCCGTTGATGTTGAACGTTGCTTTACTTGCAGAGTTGGTTACAACCGAAGGATTAGCCGTGGTTGCAGCAGCAAACGTAGCGGTTGGACGGGTCGAATTGCTGTACGTTGTGTTCTCTGTCCAGCCTGCATGTGACGACATGGTATCTGAAGCTGCTGGCGTATTAGATGCGCCTGCGCCATAAAGACCAATATACCAAGTGGTGATGCGTGATGTAGCGCCATCAAGACCGGTGCCGGCCATGTATTGCAAGCCAACGTTTACAACCAAGTTCTTTTTCTCGGCAGACCACTTCAGGTTACCGTCTTTATCGAAGCACTCGAAAGTAAACTTGCCCATGGCGCGTGCAGCCTCTTCCGAGCCAGGGCGAGCAATAAGCCCGCTTGCTACAACATCATTTGTCTTTGCGTATTCCATTATGAAATCCTTAATATTGAATCAGTGGCGCCCATGGGCGGGAAGGTTATGGTCAAATCCTGACCGGCTTTAGTTACCGTAGAACCGAAGTTTAAAACACAAACCGCCCGATTTCCATTCGTTGAGTTGTAAATCAGAGCGCCAGCACATGTCAACGTTACATTGCTGAATGTTAGATCGTCGAACGACCAATATCCTGTAAGACTTGCTGAAAGGGGCGTGATGTTTGTGAGTGCAAGGCCGCCTGCCGAATAATTGGTTCCACTGGCTTCACCTTGCGCGGTGTAGGTTTGGGTATCTGCACCGAGGTTGGCAGTTGCGACGTACAAAGCGAGCTTGAAAACATTCCCTGTGCTCCTCGTAAAATTGTGCAGCCCCTGCGCAACCTCCGCCTTGAAGCTTGTACACATGGTTTGCACAATCGCCATTACACAACCTTATCCTGTACCTGGCCCTTGCGGTATGCATCCTGACGCTCAAGACCATCACCAAGACGCTTGGCAAGTATCAATGTCTCTTTGTACTTGTTACTGATATTGGCAATTTGGTCTGGCTCAGCCTTCATGAATGTGGCCGCTTCAACCAATGCCCCATATAACAATACCGTATCAAAATTATCACTTAGCCACGTTGTTGTTGCATCTACATTGCCCGAAGAAATCGATGTCGGGTAGTAGAAATAATGCAGCTCTATGGTGTAACCAAGATCCGGGGTGGGCCCTAATATAAATACCAGCTTGTTTGTGGCTGTTGGGTAGTCGGGTCCAAAGAGTGCATAGCAATAAGGCAGACCTGTATTACCAGCCCCGGTCGGAATCGGAAACGACTCTCTAATAAAGTTAACGTCTTTATTAAGCAGGTAATGATAAGCACCGGACGGCTCTATAACCGCCATAGAGTATGGAGCTAAAAAATCTGTCGGGGCCTGCAAGTACCTATTGTTAGCACTGCACTGGCCGGTGACATTTTTTCTCAAACTGGCAAACTGAACTGAATTGTAAATACGCTCTTCTGCTTGCGTAACAAATGCCGTCAAGCTATCCGTGGAGAACGTCGTCTCCATGTAATCCTGAATCTGTGTCTTCAGGTCGCCCCAGTTCACGCCATCGGCCCCCGGCACATCGTGCCCTTAGTCGCTGCACCCGCACCACGCATTTTAATACCATTTGTCTTGATTGGCTTATCAAGTTTATTGGTATACGCGCCCACGCTCATGGCAATCGTATTGGTGCTGCTATGGTCCGGTCCAGACCCTGGGTTCTCAGAAGCCCTGGTCTTTTTCCCGTCCATCGTGTGTGGCTCTGCATATACAGACGCAGGGCCAATCTCTTTGCCGCCACGCTTCATAGAATACTTGGCCATCACTTCATTCCTTGGTTTCTTGCCCTAGCCATGTTGCGTCCCATCTTGCGCATCATCTCGCCAGTAGGCCCGCCTTTGCGTAACTTCTTAACATCAGCATCCGGGTGAGCCCCTTTGCCTTTTGCCATGTGCTTCTTGAGTGCTTCCATCGGTTTCATATCAAACTCCTATGCGACAGTAACTGAGTTTACAAGTCCTTGTGGCACCAAGTGATTGGGCGTTAAGGCTGCGTCAAACGATCGTGAACCACCTACTGGGTTAAATCCCCACTCTATTACCCTACTTCCATCCAAAGGCACACCCGTATAAAGAGGGTTTGTTCCTACCGTATAGTTTGTCTGTAAACCGTTGTAGCCTGACTGATAGTAAGAATTTGAATCGGTCCTTGGATTTCTTACCGCCTGTGGATCATTCACCGGATACATGCCAAGCTGCAATTGAGGCTGATCAGGCTCCCAGCATTCCGGGCATACCAATATATTGACATTTTTTGTCTTAATTGTCAGCGGTTTAAGCTGCTTGAGCTTATAGCGAAAGTTGCAACGATCGCACTGGGCGATCGCAAACTTACCACTGGCAAACTGATTTGGCATTAGAAGTTCACGCCCAAGAATGACTGCCTAGGCACAAACCTAATAGGCGCTTTCTCACGATCCTCTGATGACGCAAGATCCCAAGCCTCATCATATTGAGCCTTAAGCATGGCCATCCGCTCCAATCCGCCATCCACCTTCATGGATAGCTTGTAAGCCAGGCCTGCAATCATGGCCTCTTGGAATCTGTACGGAATATCTTCAACGTTCACACCATTACCGGCGTCCTGCATCCTTCTCAGGCGCCAGTACACCAACGTGTAGTACGGATTGCTGATCGTTCCTTGATCCGGGGCCGGCCATACAGTGACGTTTGGAAACTGCGTATTACTTACCGCATCACCAGATGTATGCGACGCAGCCGTCGTGTTGTTCTGGCCGCGCAATACATTGTTCAGCGTTGCATAAGCCGAAGCACCCGTTGCCACATTCTCAGCTTGGGTTGCAGTTCCGTAGTAATAAATTGTTTCCGAGCCAATGTTTGCATATCCTGCATATGGTATCCCCTCGACGCTAGACATCGGTACTGTCGTAGCTGAGGATGAAATATTAGCTGCAAGCGTTGCATTAAATACATACGTTTGACCGCCCTGTCTGTCGATGTAGATTTGGATTGGCCGGCCGGTGGCGAGCTTGTTCGGGATGGTTGAGTATGTACTGACTGAGATGCGACTGATATTGATATCGGTTTGATTTTGGCTAACCCCGGTACGGACAATAGTTTCCACCAGGTCCACTGTGTTTATTGGCAGTGGGTAGGTAATCTGATTGGCGTAAAGAGGTATAGCCCCCTGCTCCATCGTCCACAAATTAATACCGCGGTTTGCCCATTCGGTAATTAACAGGTTTAGCGAACGTCGAGCCGTCCTTAAATCATATCCAGACCGCAACTCTTTCCCGCAGCGCTCATACGCCTCCTCAACCATCTCATTGAGGTTGGGGTCAAACGTAGTGGTTCCGGTGGTATAGGCCATTATGATTTCCTTGCCGCCCGCATATTATCCACGAGATTTGGATAGGGCCGGCCAGCGGCTTTTGCCATAGCCTTGGCTTTGGATTTCTTTTGCGGACTCATGGGCTTTGGTTTACCAAGGCTTTTTGGCCTTGGCTTATTCCATACCTCACCGCCCTCAGCAAATTGCTGAAAGTCTGTATCATCCCGCCGCCTTTTTGTCTTGGCTTTGGGCATCTTACTTGGGCTGATTGCCCCCATTCCCCGGCTGGCTAGCATTATCAAAAGCTCCTACAAGTGCGGCTAATCCAAAGTTGCCCGAGTCTTGCAGCGGGCGGAGGTAATTTGGTGCTTTGAACGGATCGTATGGCCCAAACTCCGGGGCCGGAACATTGGGTTGCGCATAGTCAATATATCGCTTTGTTTGATCATAACCCGGAACCATAAATAATGGAAAGGGTGCAGGCTTTGTAGTAACCGGCTTAGTGGTAACAGGCTTTGTTGTCACTGGTTTTGTTGTTGTTGGCGCCTCTGTCGTTGTAACAGGCATCGATGTCGTTTCTGTATAACTCAACGTTGGCGGCCAAGGTATTGTTGGCGGCGGCGTCGTAAATGTCACGGTTTCCGTAACGGTTGCCGTCGGTGTCGGCGTTGTAATAACAAGTGTTGGCGTGAACGTAATCGATATCGTTTCGCTTGGCGTTTCAGAAATTTGTTTCGTAATGGACTGGCTTACTGTTTCTGAAATGGACTCGCTTACAGAGACCGTCTGGCTAATCGACTCTGATATCGACTCACTAATTGAAGTAGTTACCGATATCGTAGGCGCAACCGATTGGCTGACCGACATATCAGCAGAAATACTCTGAGAGATTGACTCAGATACCGATATCGATGCGCTTTGCGAAAGCTGCTGAGATACCAACTGGCTTAACTTTTGCGATATCGATATGCTCTTTGATATCTCAGGTGTCATCTCCTGCGATACAGAAGGAGCGACCGTTTGGCTTAGCTCCTGTGTCAACTGCTGTGACACTTGCTGACTTAGCTTCTCTGAAATAGAAACACTCTTAGACACCGACTGCGACGCAGATGCGCTCAGCGATACAGACTCACTGATTGAGTTGGATATCGATGCACTTATGTTTTCTCGCTCATCTCTAGAAATCTCTTCAGAGATTGATTGGCTTATGGAGTTAGATATTGATTCGCTGATGGACGCAACAGTACTAATGCTCTGCGAGATAGAACTGCTTATTGAAGCAGATATCGATTGGCTTGTGCTAATAATGGCCCACTGGCTCAGAGATATCGACTGGCTAATACTTGCTGAAATCGAATTAGATATTGACTGAGACTGAGATATTGCAGAGCTTATGCTTTGGGATGTTGATGCAGAAATAGACTGTGAGGTAGAAACAGATTTAGATATCTCAGAACTTACACTCTGGGATGTTGATGCAGAAATAGACTGCGACGTAGAGATAGATTTTGATACTGCGGCTTGCGATATCGATGTAGAGGTTGAAAGCGATGCTGAAACAGACTGAGATGCTGATACAGAACTAGATACCTTTGCAGATACAGATTGCGACTCGCTAATCGATTTAGAGATAGAAACCGCCTTCAATGCGTTTTCTGAAATTGCTTTGCTGATACTCAGGCTCTCAGACTTGGAAGCCTCTACTGCCGCCTGTGACAATGATACTGATTGGCTAACTGATTTACTTGTGCTTACGGCGGACTCAGATACAGATATAGATTTCGATGTAGCTACAGAAACGCTCATCGACTCTGATGCCGACTTGGATATAGATGCGGCTTTCAGTGCATCTTGGCTTATAGCCGTGCTTATACTAAGCGACTCACTTGTAGATGCCGACTGGCTGATTGATTGCGATATAGACAACGACACTGATTTAGATGTTGAAGTTGCTTCTATTTCTTCCTTGCTAAACCACTCCCCACGATTTAGCCCGTTTTGTACCATCCAAGATATATCTTTATCCTCCATGCCCCAACTTTGTAGCGTCTCACCCGTCCATCCTTGGCCGTTCATATAAGCCAATCGTTCTTCAGTGTTCAAACCTCCCCAGTTTCTTGGCAACAAAACTACCGTCCCATTCGGGGATTTCCATTCAAGCGGTTTTGCTTCTTCAGTACTCACTGATACAGAAAGCGACTCGCTTTCCGACAGGCTAATTGAAGCAACTGTACTTAACGATGTGCTTATTGATTGGGAGGCAGAGATTGACTGGCTTATGGAGTTAGAGACAGAAGCTGCCAACAAAGCGTTTTCTGATATCTGATTGCTGATACTTACAGATTGGGATACAGATTTGCTTGTCGATTCAGAGACTGAAGCTGATATCGACGCACTTAAAGACTGAGATGTCGATACGCTGATCGATGTGCTCGTGGACGTGCTTACAGCTTTGCTAGTAGAGACACTGACGCTCTTACTTATTTCACCGTATTCACTGGTGCTTTTGATTTCTGTAGTTAGTTTTGTCTCGTCAAGCGAACCTGTGTTGAGACCTGTTAATGCTGCCGTCAGTTCAGCCTGCGTAGGCTTCCGCCCCAGCGTGTTTTGATACAGAGAGTTAACTAAATCAAAGTTCTTCCCTTCCGCCGTTTGGTTAAGGAAAGCCTCTAATTCGTTTTGGTTCTTACCTACAATCCCTTGGATATTTGACGCTATATCATCGTATGTTGCTGTGCGTCCGGTTTGATTCTGGTAAGCGCCGTCAATCGTTGATAACAACGAATCCATCTGGCCGGTCGTTAGCTGAACCGGCTTAGTGTCAAACCCTTCGATGTTTAGTACCGAACCCTTGGTAAGGTTCTGATTGGATACATCAAGAACGTAGGTCTGGTTGTTAGGACCACTAATAACAGCCGTGTTGCCAATAACCGAAGTAACCGTACCTTTTACGTCCGCTGGTATTAGATTGGGATCAATGCCTACCTGATAACCCAAGCCGTCAAGGTTTTTGATTAACTGACCTTGGCCCTGCGGCGATAGTAGATCTGCAACAGAGGTTTGAATGTTTGCCTTTGATCCAACGGTGCCGGCAATTACGAATGACGTAAGCGCATCATTAAGATCAATCTTTTGGCCCATACCAATTTGGTTGGCCACATAGGATGCCGCTTCTTCAAGTCCATCTACCGTTCCGTGATATGGCGTGGCAACTAATTGGCGTAAAGCAGTCTTCCCCCCAGGGATAAGCCCCATGACCCCGCCAACGATTGTTTCCGCCAACGCGGCTGGCATGGCACCATCCCCAGCAAGCTGTGCTGCAAGCTTAGGATCTAACCCGTCTTGTATAAGCTGAGCGATATTCTCTTCTGCAATGCCGCCATAATTCAAAGCCAGGTCTGTCATGGCCGAGCCAAGCGCAATACCCGGTGCCGTGCCGATAGCCTTTAACGCTTTGCCCATAAGAGCAAACGAGATCATGTCCTCGGATAGCTCTTTGCTTGCAGTCCATGCAAGGCTTGCAAAACTTGTCGGGCTTTCGGTTGCCCACTGCCATGCTGCGCCAAGCTTGTTCCAGGCACCATCCGCCGCTGAGATTCTCCCCATCTGCCTGCTTGCCTCTTCCGCTAACTCAGGCATAAGCAAATCGGAACTCTTGGAGCCTATCTCGGCAATACCACGCAAAGCAACCGCAACATCATTTGCTGCGTCACCCGTTACAACAGAAGTTATACCCGCGCCTGCGCGAGGGAACAGAGAAAGGAAGTTTGCGTTAAGCGAGTTGATGAAGTTCTGCGCCGGAGATCCCACAGAGGCTCCAGCCTTGATACCTTCATACACAGTCTTGGCTATGTCATCGATAACCGCATTTCTTGGTAGTGGCTCACCAGGCTTGCCTTTGTTGAGCGCCTCAATGACCTCGCCAGGTAATGGGTTCTCCCCATCCTTGATCTTCCCTGCTTGGTACAAGGCGCCTTGCGTGTACTGATACGATCTATAACGACTTAACAGATCGTCTTTGACGCCTACAGCACCCAATACTTTTTCAAACTCTTCAAACGACAACATCCGTGAAGTTGTCTGATTTTGAGAGTCAATACCTAATGAGTTTCTGCCAATCGCAGCCTTCTGGTCATTCCACCCGGTAACGACCTGTCGCGCCATGGCGTCCGTCATGCCATCGTTTTGCTTCAGCAAATTGATAGCCTGAGCTTCTGTCATCGTGCTGCCTGGCGCAAAGAACTTCTCTGCCGTCCCAGTAAGCTGCTTACTCAAACGATCTACATACTGCTGTTGCTGCTCTATACGGTACTTATCAATTGACTGTGGCGTAGCACCAAGGAATGTATCGGTAATGTCCTTGCCGGTTCCATCTCTGGCAGCCTTGACGTAGTACGAACCATCATCAGGGTTCTGGGCCCATGAGATTTGCGTGCCCTTTCGGTCGATAACCTGCCACTGCCTGAGCCCAGCTACAGCCGCCTGCGTAGCCTCCGATGACGTAAGTTCGTCACCAGCCTTTACCGCCCGGTAGTAAGTAAGCTGATCATTCGCCACGTCGCCACGAATACCTGCGGCCTCCATGGCATCACGAAGCTGGGCTTCTGTGGCATTACCCTGAACAAAATCTCTGGCTACATTAGGATAAGCATTCCTTGCAAGAACCTGCTTATCTACGTTTCCAATAACTCTGTCAGCATCTTCGGCTGAGTAACCTAAGGTTTGGAGTCTTTGTACTATTGATTCTCTTGAAACGTCACTACCAACCGCCGCATAATCTTCGATCGCTTGGTTGGCGTTACGCGCTCGCTCAATGTACTGCTGGTTAGCAGTTTCAATCTTTTGAATCTGAGCAGCAGAATAACCGGCCTGCCCTAGCTCATACCTAACATCGTCGGGGCTCATCACCCCGTTATTCATTTCTCTTAATAAAGAGCTAACAAACTGAGACTGACCTGCATTAAGGCCAGCCTGTATACCATTCCACTCATCGGCCGTATATGTTCTACCAGGCGAGGCGCCTGTGAGCATAATCCTGTTGCCATCGTCGTCAGCAACATACTGGTTGCCGTTGACATCTACCGACACAGCGCCGATAGCGTTTGTTCCTAGCTTTTGTAAGGATTCGCTGGCTTTTTGTAGGTTTTCTGGCAGGTTTTTGAGCTGATTAACCGTGGCAGTTAAGCCGCCCATGGCGTTCATAGCGCCAACAAAATCACCTCTATCAAGCGCCTGTATGACTCGTAATGCCTGGCCTGCTGTACGCGCTTCACTGCTATTTGCCAGGACGCCGCCCAACTGTACTGCTGTAGCCCAATCCCCGCTGTCAATAGCCTGACCAAGCCTTACCGCGGTCAAAGCGTCGTTTATCTTGAAGCCACCGCCAATTTCTATGTTGCCTACATTTTTTGCTATCTCTGTGGCAAATATTGATTGTGCGATAGCTATCGGGTTACCGCTTTTTATTGCCTGCGCTACGTTAGCTGCCTGCGCTATTTCGGTAAAACCACTCATGCCAGCCAATGTGGCAATTGCACTGATTGGATTGCCGGTCGATGCCGCCTGAACAGCAACCGCCACTTGCGCGATTTGCTGAACTATAGGTATAGGAATCCAAGATAGGAAGGATGCGATTGGAGCAAAATCACCAAGCGGACCTTTATCTTCAAAGCCGGCCGCTATTTTGATAGCACCATTTTGTTGTGGTATCAGGTAATACCTTGTCCTACCCTTACCTTCACCATAACCGCCTATCTGTGCAGCAGGTGAATTGATATCTGATTCACCTAGTACTTTGTTCGTTGTTTTGTCGTAATAGACAATCTTTTTGCTAGGCGTTTCGACGGTATTACCGTCAGCATCTGTCGATTGTTGTGAGTAGTTTTCTATCCGGTATGTTATATCGTTTGCATTACGAACACCCTGCCCCCAAAGCTCAGAGACTAAGTTATTCTGATGCGTACCATACCCGCCGTTCTTCGACCATACACCGAGCTGCCCTGAATCAGTCAGCGTATTTATCTGACTAGATAGCTGATTTTTTGCAGATGTATCTGCTTGGAATGCGAGAGCTTCGGGCGTGTTTGCCGTTGCTAAGTATTCAGCTCTTGTAAGCTCTGCCCCGGTGGATGGGTTGATGTAACGTACTGAATCAACCGGAGACTTAAAAGACCCAGTGTAAGCCTGTGGGTCTATTAACCGAGGCTCGGTGTCTATCTCCCAGTATGTACCTAGTACTGGGTCATACAGCTTATCTTCTAAACCAGGCACAATTTAGGCGCATCCGCCGCCTGCCATACGAACCATCTTGCCCTTGGTCTTGCCTTTTGATGCAACACCATCACGGCTAGGTGCCGCTGTTTTGACCGCGCCCATCTTGGTCATACCACCAGCTTTCATGCCTTTGGCCTCAGCCTTCTCATGCTTGATCATGGACTTGGGAGCGCCTTTAGCTTTCATAAAAGCAAGCTCTTTCTTAACCATGGCTTTAGGCTCACCGCCCGCTTTGTAACCTTTCATAGCTCTTTGCTCCGATAGTCCAATCGCAATTGCTTGCTTGGGGTTAGTAACTTTCTGGCCTGAAGAGGATTTAAGTTTACCCTCTTTAAACTCACGCATTACTGTACCAACTTTGTCTTTCATATGTACCGCCCGCGTGTCTTTCCACGTGATGCAATCCCATCAGCTCGCCTAGAGGCGGATCCAACTTTACCGCCTGATTTGCGGCTTTCAATCACATCATCGCTTCGCCTATCCCTGTCTAGCAATCTGCGCTTGTTCTTTGCAGCAGCATACTCAACAGGTCCCATGTCCTTTTCATAAGGCAATCGGCGCTTGGGCGACTCTAACTGCTCAGGCTCTTTACCGCGCCTTGCTAGCTGTCCACTCTTAGGTGCCAGTTGGCCACCCTTTGGCTCACTTCCTTTTGCCACGTCACCGCCACGTGGCGCAGTGGTTGTTACCGCCCCAGGCTTTGGCTTCTTAGCGCCATAGTAATAATCAGCAGGAGGCTTTGCTGGAGATGGCTTAGCCGCTTCTTGCGGGATTCTTGGCTCTACCCTTGGTTTGGCTGCCTGCGCCGCTTTACTTCCAATGCCAGAACCAAGAGAGCGCAAAGCTTTCAGGCCTGGTCCACCCAATAATGCTGCTTCTGGGGCAACCCGCTCAAGAGGCTTATCGACAGACTTTAGACGTTCTATCTCTGCTTTGGCCCGCGCCTGCTTGCCAGCTTCGATGGCAGCCATCTCTTGCTCAGCAGTCTTGCCCATGGCTGTACGACCCATGGGTTTTGCCGCTTGCTGGCTAGGTTGTGCAGCCGGTTTTGGTGCTGGTTTTGCAGCCGGTTTAGGCGGCGTCTTTATGGCGGTGCGGGAAAACCCTGCTGTACCAGGTTCCGCAAATTCATCTACCGTTGTGGCGCGAGTTACCTGTGGCGCCCTGACCGGCGAAACCTCCGCCATCTGGCGGCGTCGCTCATTCTCTTCAATGTTGCGCTCAATCATTTCCTCACGAGATCCCATCCCGTAATCTTCTGAGCTTACATCGCCGTATCCACCCTCGACGTACTTACGTACCTTGCGTTTCATAGCTTACTCCCGAAAACAGTGCCACGTGGCACTGTTTTTTATTTCATGCGTACCATGGTGCCTTTGGTTTTGCCACGCTTAGCGCAGCCATCTGCTGCCTTCACGTAACCGCCGGACTTAAACATCTTGCCCAAGTTTGGCCGCATATCTTTCTTACGCAGCTTCTCATCCTCTAACTCTTGCTGCATCGCACCACGCTCTTTCTGAGTGGGTACAAGATCATAGTTAGGGTTGTAGTTCGTGTCGCCATGGCGCCCACGGCCTTTACGGGGATCATTTTGCATCATCATTTCCTTTCAGCGAGGGCATCAATTTTTGCTTCAAGTCTTGCAAAGCCTGAGTCAAAGCGTTCAATAATCTTTTCCATGTCAGCACGAACTTCTGCGCGAGTGATGTGATCACGGGCAATTTCCTCCCGAGTTCTGTTCAATAGAATCTGGATGCGCTTTTGCTCATCGGATGCTTGCTTAAGCATGAACATCACCAGACCCACCAAGAACGAAGTGATTAGATTCCAAACCAGTGTGCCCGTTTCCATTTAGCACTTCCACTTCCTTAGTGATTTATTGATACGACTATCTGGATCGTTAGCGGTTTTGGCTGACGTAAGATTCTTTTTCATGCCTGACATCCTGGCGCAAAAAGATTTCTTACGTGATCCACCTTCTGGCTGAGGCGCCTTTAAACCTGGCTTACCAGGATTGGCTGCGTTGTAAGAAGCCCGGCCCTTGGCATTTAAGCCTCCCTCCGGGTTTTTGCCTTCTTTCCTCTGCCATGCAGGAGACTTAGCCATAAAACACCGTTACTTTGGCATTGGACAACGTGGCATAAGCGCTGGTTTTGCACCAAACACCCTGAGCCGGAATGACAATATTAAATGTCTCCCCGCCGGCAATCGTGTTTATCGTAAACAATGTGGTTCCACCGGAGCCACCGTCCTTGATAATCACGCTACCCGCGGATGCGCCAGGCTCAACCACCATGCCGCGTACACGGGTTGGTGTCGCGCTAACCGTCCCTGAAGCCGCCAGCGATATTGCTGATACGTCTGTTTGCATGGTAAACCCCCATCATCAGACGTTTTGTTCGCCTAGGTACGGATCAGTTACGTAGTAAAGAATCTTCCCAGAAATCGAGCCGCCCGTTGCAGCAGATGCCCCTGCGCGACCGGTCACATAAACCATTTCTGTGGCAGACATGATGCCGCCCAAAGAAGCCCCGGCTTCCGTAGAACCCCAGTCATAGCGTTCTTTTCCACCGTCAGCAGGCGCTTCATTGATTAACGCTTGAGGAGAGGCAGACGCAGACGTGTAGGTTGTGAAGCCCAGGTCAAATGTCGGGCTAGAACCTCCAGTCCCTGCTGCGTTTGAAAGGACAAACAATACAACAGCACCTGCCGGCAAAATTACTGCACTACCGCCAGACGCATTTAATACATTGCCAGATACTTGGGTTGCGTCAAAGTAAAACTCTGCAACCATAGCTCCAGATCCACAATAAGCGGTACGAGTTTGATCGCCGCCACCAGAGCGCCAAATGGCTTGGGTCGTTGAAACTGCCATGATAATTCCTTATGCACAAGTCGCTTGCCAATCGGTGCATCGTCTGCTGGGTCAGTTTGACAAGCTAGGTTTCCCAGTTGGTTCGTTTTATCAGTTATTGGGGTGAGAGTCAATCAGCTTATTCGATTTCAATAGGTTTTCCCCCTGCGTAATTACTCGCAGATTCCATGGGACGTGAAGACCGCATACAACATCAGATCTCAATGGAACGATGTGATCTACAACATATTGTTCACCAGTTGTTTTCGTCATGGTGATTGCTATTTTGTACAACTCTCTTATTTGACTCTTTTGCGCCCTTGTAAGCCAAGCGGGGGTTGCGTCTCTATGCTTTCGTCTCCGCGCTTTCGTATCAGCTCGCACCCAAACCAAATTGCGATCTTTCCATGCTTTTTGATAGGCGCGTTTTACTTCAGCCGGCCTGGTTAATGCGGCTTGCATTACCTGATCTTTGTGTGCCTCATACCATTCGTTCTTTCGTTCTTTTACATATTCTCGTCTGTTGTACTCAAAAAAGTAATCTGCGCGTTTTTCTACTGCTTGACGCCACTCAACCTTCAGGCATTCAACACATGCGCCTTTTGTTTTGCGCGGGGCTACATGCCCATGCTTGCACGGCTCGCCTGTGAAGTAATACTTAGCACCGGTAGCTTTGGCTTCTTGGCGCGTTTTAGGTAGGTTTGTGATTTCCATTTCATCTCCTGTGACTTAGTAACAGGTAATGTATCACAAACATTTATAGAAACAAAAAACCCCGCCGGAGCGGGGTTCTCTGTGCTAAGTGCTTGATTTGTATCAGGCACCCTGCGAACCAAAGATACCTAGTGGGTCGCTCACTCCAAAAGAGTAACGCTCGCGGGCTTTGTAGCGTACGTTCCCCGTGTCGAAGTCTCCATCCATTCCCGTCTGCATGGGCGTCCGCACAAAGTGCTTCAGTCCATTAGGAACGTCCGTCGTTAAGAACCATGCGTTGGTGTCTGTCAACCAGTGGTTAATGGTGTAACCCTCGGGCACAGAGCCATTGTTCTTAAGCGCGTTGATGTCGTTGTCGTTTGTGCCGACACGCAACTCAGTTTCTAGCAAGCGGGTTGCTACGAACTGGAGGCTTGAAGGAACAATCAACTTACGTGGCTTTGCAGCAATCAACAGACCACGTTCATCCGTCCATGCTGCGATTTGAATCACTGCGTTTTCCAACGAAGTTTCATTCAAGTCGGCTTGGGTAGATGGTGTGTTGCTGTTAACGCCACCAGAGACCAGTGGGTGCGAAGTGGAGAACAAGGGCTGGCCGTCACCGTATGTAACAGTAGATGCCCAACCGTTGTTCAACACGGCTGCCGCTTTCACCTGCTTCGTGTAACTCATAGCACGTGCGAGTGCCTTGGTGTAACGAGAGCTGAGCGAATCGTACAGGTTGTCTTCGATTGCCTCTTCGGTAATCGCGAAACCCATGGCGATCGTTTCGTGGGTGTAGCGAGCCGTCCAAGCTTCCTGCGCATTGTCATAAGCAATTGCAGAGCCTTCGTTCTTGACCGGTGCAGCCGAGAATCCAGACAGCTTGGTTTCCTCTTCAAACGAGCGCTCGGAGGTCTCCGTTTCGTAGATCTCTTTGTGCTCTTCGCCGTAGCGAGCATACTCCAGACCGAACAATGCGTTCAAGCCGGGGAGAAGCTCTTTCAGTAGTTGTGCGCGTGAAATAGCCATTTAAGTTTCCCCTTACAGTCCGGTCGGGTTGTAGTAAGCATGGCCACCATCCACAACGGAGCCCGTTACGTTCGGTGCATTGAACTTAACGATAGCCTCGGGGAAGTACACCGTGCCACTATAGGTAAACGCCGTATCCGGCACCAAGTCAACAATTCGCAAAGGCAAAGTTGCCGTTACGGCAGCGGAACTCAACAGGATGCCCTGCTGCGAATCGCCGGTCGTGGTATTGAGCGTGTTAGCGACCAAAGCCACGTTGTTGTTAATGTTGGTGTAGGTCAGGCCTGAAGTCGTCGAAACAACCGTGGTGCCAGTAACTACAGCAACTTGGAACAACTGATCAGGATCTTCGCAGACATAAGCGTAGATAAAGGTGTTTGCCTTTACCGAGGTGCCACTTGTCCACGATTGCGACCAGGTTGGCTGTCCAGTAACGGACGAAACAAACTGGCATCCTAAGAAAACACCGGCAAATCCTGTAGCAGGACCGGTAGTCGTCTCTGTAGTTACAACAATAGTGCCGTCCGATGCAAACTTGACAGGGTCACCGTATCCAATGCTAGATGCACCAGATGCAATACGACGCTGACGAGTAGCTCCGGCAAACACCTGACCGCCAATCAAGTTGATTGGCTTTAGCCCATAAGGGGCCGAAACAGTCGGGTAAGCCATTTGATTTACTCCAAATGAGGTTATCTCTTACCGAATCTGACCTCAGAACGTCTGTCATTAAACAGCGGCATTCTTGGATCATTTTCGCGCATGAAATTACTGTCCACACTCTGCATCCAATCGTGAGCCTGCTTCTGGTAATAACCATTACGCTGCTCAACCATCTCTACAGGGGCGCGGCACAGCATTAATCCACCAATCTCAATATTGCCGGTTTGAGGTCCGGTTGCGAGCAATGCTCGGGCTACTTCTGGATAGTCCTCGTACTTGCATGGTTCAAAACCATCCTGGTGCCGAGTGGCTACATTGCGGGCATCGTCCTTTCCTAATACTGATGTCCGTACCCACCGATGCTTCCATCCGTCACGCGGCAGAGGGTCTGGCAATGAGCTGGGCGGCTTCCACTGTCTAGGACGCTCCGTGTTTTCACGGGTCTGTACTTCACGGGATTCGCGACTCATAGCTTTCCTTCCATCCGTAGTTTTGCCAACTGCTTGGCATATTCTTGAATTGGCACACCAAGGCGTTTTGCCGTGTTGGCCTCAGACTGCGTCAGCTTCAGTTTTTTAGGTGGCGAGCTGCGAGATGCCGGGGCAACCACCGAAGCAGGCCTTCTATAAGTTTCTGGCTCGGCCTGTTTGCCAAAATACTCTGGGAATTTTTCCCTCATGCGAGCATTAATTCGCTCGTAATACTCATCAGTCGATGCGTAATGATCACCATGGTCCCGCGTTAACTTCTTGTGCAAGCCCATCGCAAAATACGTCATCTCATCATCAACACCTGCTGCACCAGATTGACCAAACCATGGGTTGTCGTTTTTCCAGCGCTCTGCTTTAGTATCAATGTGCTGCTGAGGTGGATTATATGGCTGATTTTCAACAGGTTGCAAATTCTCCTGTTGCGCCGGTTTAAATCCCTTGACCTTTTCTGCCTTAATAACCGCCTTACTAAACTCCTCTTGGGCCGTCGCTATCTTGTCAGCGTCACCCGTATAAAGCGCTTCTTTGTATTTACGCTTAGCCTCATCAAGCTCTTTCTCTGTCGCAACCTGCATCGTTTTGATTAAGGTTGTTTCGCCAGTACTGAGCTTCTCTTTTAACTTGGCATTCTCATCAGCAATCTGTTTTGCATAAGCAATTGCTGCTTCACGCTCGCGGATAGCCTCTTCCTTCGCCCGGCGCTCGTCATGCCTTGAGTGCGTAAGCTGTTGAATACGCTTCTTAACATTGTCTGAGTACTGTCGGATTTCATCGTCCGGTATCTCAGAAGGATCACTCTTGATTGGATTAACACCTCGATCCTCTGGAGGCGTATCGTTTTCAATCTCAATTTCAACATTGTCGCCCTCTACTTCGACTTCAATGTTTCCTTCATTCTCTGTCGCCATAACTGCTCCTTATGCGCGGGTATAACCGCGTGGATCTTCAACAACACCCTCAACGGTATCGTCGTTGATTAACCTAAACTCCCTGCCATGGATCTTGAATCGTGTACCTGAATAAGCACGTACCAATACAAAATCACCTTCTTTGCACCATGGACCCGTCGGAAATTTTGCTGTGTCCTTATAGCAATCCGGCCCTTGTTTAATCACAAATAAAACAACGGTGCTGAACTCTTCTAGTTTTGCTAGTGAGTCTGGTTTAAATAAACCATTGGCGAATTTATCCTCCACCTCTGGTAATGCGCATAACATCCGATAACCCGTGGGCGACGGTAGTTGCGTTGCCTGCTCTTCCTCTGTTACTACTTCTGACATATCAGTCATCGTATTCCTTCATACGGTTTGCAAGGTCTTCGTTTATGCGTCTCGCGATCAGAAGACCTTGAATCTGACCGCAGACGAATTTGTAATCCTCAAACGACTTCATACTTCCTTGTGCAAGCTGTTCCTCCGCATAGCGGATCTGCTTGTTTATTTCAATTCCCAGTGCTTCGTGGAACTCCATCACGACCCCTTTGAATTTCAGCAGCCTTGTCAATCATCTTGACTTGGTTGTTTTGATTGTTCATGCGCTCGTTGGACTTAATACGCTCCTGCTCCAACATGACCTTTTGGTTCTGCGCCTGCTGCTTTAACTGCAACTCAGCCGAATCCATGGCCGCCTCACGCTGCTCTTTCTGCTGCTTAAGCTGCAATTCCGCTTGCTGCATCTGCACAACCGGGTCTTGCTGCGCCTGCATATTCTGCTGAGCCTGCACTTGCTGCGTGTTCTGCTGCAACAATTGCTGCGCTGCTTGTGCCGTAAGTCTCGATAACTGAACCTCAAAGTCCTCAGGCAATACCGTGTTAGGCGCAGGTAATGGCGCACCTAATTGCTCTTCTATCTTGCGTCGATATAAGAATGCTAAATGCTCATTAATATGAGCTTGTGCAGCAGCCATCATTTGACCCGCCATTGGGTTTTGTTGCATTTGCTGCCTTAATAATGGGTCATTTAATGCAGCCATATGCACAGTAATATGCGCTTCGTGATCCTGATATATAAACGCTTTAACAGGTTTCATAATCAGAATATCCATATTTTCAGAAACTGGATCTTTTGGATCTTGTTCCTTAGTAACAGGTATTAATTTATCAATATCTTTAATACCTAATACACCGAGCATACGTTTATGTAGCTCTGGCATATCATATATTTGTGGAGATTGCGCTGCTAATTGCAATACTGCTTGATATTGAGTAACTCGCTGCGCTAATGTTGTAGCATTTGGATCGGATACAGGTATTACTTCAACCGTATCATAATCAGCTTGTTTAGCTGCGCGTCCTAATGGTGAATCTACGTCGTAATTATAATCAGTGGGTAGATAATCTCTGATAATAGCGGCTAATAACTTAAACTCTTGGCGCATTGAATAATGTAATCGCGCCTGTACCGCTGACATTACCTTTAATGTACGTTCTAATACCGCTAACGTTGTACCAACTGGGGTATTTGCCGATAAATCGCTGATTTGCATGTCTGCTGTTGCAGCAAACCGCCTTCCTTCCTCGACAATTGTCCCTAATAAGCTATAAAGCACCTGGCTTGGTTCTTTATAAGGCAGGGGAAGGATGTTATCCCTGATAGAACCTGATGGAACGTCTACATCACGGAACTCTCCGGGTGCAATTGGAGTGTCATCACCCTTAACTCGTAGACCGCGGGACTTCAAACCGCCAGGAAGGTTCGATAATGTACCTGCATCCACCAACTGCCGGATCAAAGACGTACCTGATTTAGCAAAACCGCCGACTAAATGGATCAAACCGAACCCATAGAACCCAAATCCGGGTATATAGGTGTAGTGTGTGTAGTGCATCCGCTTCAATTTCAGCGGATCTTCCTCGTACCAGTTCCTTCTAATGGCCAAAATCTCACTGGTACTCTTATCAATGGTCACTATATAGGGCAAAGCAATGCCTGTTGGACCATCTTTGTCGCTATCTTCAAAGCCTGGCAGGTCCAAATCCACGCACATTTCAAGAATTCGGTAGCGATCGTCCATGGTTGCGGACAATCCTTGCTCTTCTGCCTTGCGTTTTTCAATATCATCAAGAACCGTAGATGGCTCTCCCAGGTCTACATCCCGCCATAACCCTGCGTGCTGTAGCTTCCTGACCTCATTCTTGGTCTTTCTCATGATCTGTGTGATACGTGGCGATGATCTAAGATCACTCGCGCCATATGGCACAACAATATCCTCGGCCGGGACAAACATCGACACCTGCCGACCTAAAGCCGGGTCGTAATAAACCTTCTTAAATGCCGATCCCGCCAGAGAAAGTGACCACAACATCTTCTCGTGCTCCGGTCGATACTCTGGCATTTGCTCGGTCAATCGCCAATTCATATCCTCCATCACACGCTGGGCTGACTCCTCCTTCTCCTTGGTCAAACGCCCAACAATCTGAGTCTTTACCGGCCCCGAAGCAGGGAAAGTCTCCATGATCGACTCTGCCTGAAACCGTACAGCCGCCTCTGATAGCAACGGATAAAACACACCACACGCCCCAGGCCATGGCTCTGTCCTATCCTCATACTTCATACCCAGTAACTTCAATCCATCGACATAGGTATCAACCCATTCCTTCCTCGATGACTGGTCATTCTCAAAATCCTCTAGCAAATCGCTAGCAATTGATGCCAAATCTCGGTCGTCTATATATTCAGCAAGATTAGCGTCATGGTCCTCAGGCGTATCTCGCTCTGGCTCTAACATAATCTCTAGCCCATCAGCAGAAATCTCTACCGATTCAGGGTCTTCAATTTCAATCTCAATCTCTACAGGCTCATCTATTGCCGCGTCTAATCCCAGTGGCGCTGGATAAAGTGCTGGTTCCATCTTGGCTCCTAGTAATAAGCAACCTTCCGGTGATATACCGGACTACGATCTTCATCATCGGATTGTAGGCTCAAGAACCCGCCCGTCCTAAATCTCAATAACGCCTGCGTCATCGAATCCACCAAGTCATCATGCTCACCAGCAGGAAATGCCGCCACTTCTTCAATCAACTCATCAGCAAATTTTCTCTCCGGCACCCATATCCGCCCCGACGCAAATAAATCCGATACGGCATTTAGCCTCACAACTTTGTCGTTTCCTTTTGTGGGGCTGTATTCACTGACCGGTATACCCATCCGCCTGAGCTCAAAGATAAGCGGACTTCCTGCTGCCTTTGCTTCAACCAAAAATACATCTGGCTCCCACTCTTTGTAGGTTTCATAAGCCTTCTGCTTAAGCTCTGGGAATTCATACCGGTCCTTAAACGCATCTAACAAAATAATATTCGTATCCCCATCCTCGCTTGTCCACACACCCCATGTCGTACAAGCCGAAAAGTCCGCCCTATTACTCTTTAAAAACGCCGTATCCCAACTCTGAATAATAAAATCTACCCGTGGCGGCCGGTCATCCTCCCACCGCTTCCACCACTCCCTCTTAACAATCGCACCCTCTTCTGCCGTCGGCTGCTGCTGATACTGAGCATTCCACTTGCCAACCGGAAGCTCCTCCTTCAGCGCCAACAACTCCTCTAACTTCCAAAACTCTGGCCACACCGGCTTACCAGACGGCATGATGGCAGGCAGCTCAATCACCTCCCACTCATCACCACCCCTCGTCTGACTCGCCTTCAACACCTGACCCGTCAGATCTCTCAAACTCCAACGTGTCATCACAATAATGATCGCGCCACCTGGCTGCAATCGCTGCCTCGGCCCTGACGTATACCACTCATAAACCGCATCAAACACATCAGGCTTATGCGCAGCTAACTTCGCCTCTTGCTCCGAATGCGGATCATCAATAATCAATAGATCAGCACCCTTACCCGTTACCGATCCACCAACCCCAATCGAAAAATATTCCCCACCCTTATTCGTCGCCCACCGACCAGCACTCTTGTTATCAGCCTTCAACTTCACATCATCAAAAACGGCGTGGTACTCCTCCGAGTCTATTAAGTTCCTAACCTTCCGGCCAAACCCAACCGCCAACTCAGCCGTATGCGATGTCTGAATCACCTTCTTCTGTGGATTCTTCCCAAGAAACCAAGCCGGCAGCAAGTAACTCGCAAACTCAGACTTCGTATGCCGCGGCGCCATATTAATAATCAACCGCTTATTCTTCCCATTCACCACATCCTCAAACGCATTAGCCACCACCTGATGATGCTTACCCGGTATAAACCCCGGCCACATGCGCTTCACAAACCCCATAAAGTTATTCTGCGCCAGGTTCTTAGCATCTTCAGCCTCTAACTCCTCTATCTCCTTAAGCAATAACCGCTTCTCATCCTCCGTAAGAAGATGAAGCTTCCCAGCCGCCGCCTTAGCTAACTGCCTAAGATCCATCCTTCTTCCTCACAACCCTAACACTCCTACTCTTCCCAGGCGTCCTCTTCAAATACCCCTGCTTACACAAACTCTTCACAAGCCTATGCACATTACTCTTACTATCCTGTAACAACACAAACCGTATATCGTCATACGACGGCCCAAAGTGATACAACTCCCACCAAGTCTTCACCGCCAACAATACCTTAGCCTCCGCCTTCGTCATCTCTCAACCTCTTCTGCACCTCTTCCCTCGCTTCCTCCCTAGGCTGCCACTCTATCTTCGGCACCTCCCCCATCGTCTCCGCATACCACCGCTTCGGATCCTCCCATATCGGCTTCTCCTTTTTTTTCTTCCCCCCACTATG
>JACCDP011452295.1_pt1 | contig 22691 bp, 19 predicted proteins | sample 7445841 | NCBI WGS metagenome assembly JACCDP01 (sample SAMN15323441, study PRJNA562643) | freshwater metagenome | isolation source: river surface water | place: USA:Blue River Watershed | collected 2017-08-17
AACCATCGATACAAAGGCACGAAAAGTTGTTCATTTAGAAGTTTTACCTAAGGATATATTGACGAAGGTCCTCTCGATTTTTTCCTTAATGACCAAGTAACACAACAGAGAAGCAATCCGTGTGTTTGGAACATATGCTTCAGTTATATATCTCAAATTGAGAATATAAATTAATTTCAATTTTTACACTATTTCTAATCAATTAACATATGCTAAAATGGACTTCGGTTGGAAGCTTACCCAAGCGGCTGAAGGGACCAGTCTTGAAAACTGGTAGGGGTCGCAAGGCCCGCGAGAGTTCGAATCTCTCAGCTTCCGCCATTTTTAATTTAAACTAACCATTTACAAGCATTCCAATTGATGTTCTTAAACAGATGGACCTTCCTAGTGTTAATTATCATAAATATACTTATATTTTAAAATAATAAATTTTTATACAAATATTAATTTTTTGATACTTACAATTACGTAAGAATTTAAAATATTAATATCATTGAACTTTAAGGGTTTCTAAAATTTTTTCAATTACTGACCTTTCAGGATAGTTTGGTATTACAGCTTTTTTTCGACCGTAAAAGGAAAACAAACTTCCAGCAACAGCTGCACTTGCACCCCTTCTTATAGCATCAATCATAGTTTCTAACGAATTTGCACCACCATTTATTGCAATAGGAGTTTTAAATCTATTAATAATATTTAGTAAGAACTCATCATAGCCATTGAAGGTTCCTTCGTTGTCTATAGAAGTAACAAGAAATTCGCCTATTTTTAGATTGTCTAATTTATCTAAAAATGCGATTAAATCAATTTTTGTGTTAATAGAGCCATTTTGTGTGAAAATTACGTATCTACCATTTATTTTCTTATAATCAATTGAAGCAACGACAGCCTGACTACCATACTTTCTAACTGTTTCAGTAATTAGATTTATATTGCTGATTAAAGAGGAATTAAATGATACTTTGTCAATTCCAAGATTAAAAATCTTCTCAACATCTTGTAAATTATTTAAACCACCACCATAACAAATTGGCATAAAACACTCACTGGATATTTTTCTAATTAATTCGAAGTTTGGTCCTCTATTTTGACGAGTGGCATCTATGTCAATTACAATAATCTCATCAACTTCTTTGCCATTAAATAGTCGTATAGTGTTAAAGGGATCTCCCAGATAAGTTGGATTACTAAAATTAATTGTTTTTACTAGTGCCTTACCCTGAATCAAAAGTGATGGAATTATTCGTGTATATTTCATGTTTATATCTTTGCAAAATTTGAAAGTAGTTCCATGCCAAATTTATGACTTTTCTCAGGATGAAACTGAACACCAAAAACATTTCTATTTTGGAATACACTAGTAAATTCAATACCATAATTAGATGTTGCAATTACATTTTCATAATTATTACAGACGACATAGTAAGAGTGGACAAAGTAAAATCTCCTATTATCATAAGCGGAATTAGTTAATTGATGGTTTTTTATAATCCTTATAGAATTCCACCCCATGCTAGGTATCTTTAATTCCGGATTAGATTTATTATTAAATTTTATAGTACTTGCATCAATAAATCCTAAACCCTTTAAGGTACCTTCTTCACTAGAATTCGTTAAAAGTTGCATACCTAGACATACACCTAAAATAGGAGTATTTTCATTTTGAATCTTTTTTTTGAGAACCTCAACCATACCAAGTCTTTCGAGATTTTTAATTCCAAAATCAAATGAACCTACTCCTGGTAAAATAATTTTAGTTGCCTTAAGTATATCGTCAGGCGAATTTGAAACTACAGATTCAATGCCACATTTTTTTAACATATTATGAATTGCGGCAAAATTACCCATGTTGTAGTCTATGATTGTTATCATATTACCTAAAGTTCCTTTTTTCCAAACCTACGAATTTAGCAAGTTTGATTGCAAATTTTATCCATTTATAATTATTATCATAATCCCTGAAATTCTTATTTTGACCATTCATTATATCGATAAATTGAGTAACAGAAAGATCAAGTTTATCTGCAATATATTCTAGATCTTGTTTGGCTATTTTTTCATTGTAGGGTTGTTTTCTAAGCATTTCAAAAGCTTCAGTCCTTGTAATTTGATTTGTTAAAATTAAATTTGAGAAATAACATTTCCTTTTGTCATAACCAAACTTTGTTGGTAACCAAAAACCTTCGTAAAAACGCGTAAAAACATTTTCATAGTGCTTGTTTTCATATTTTTCCCAACCAAATTTTGTTCGCAATTCTTCAAGTGCATTTTCTTTATCATATTTTATCCAATTTAAAGGATGGATGACTCTTAAACCTTTTATATACCGATAAATGATTCTTTGTTTAAACATACCAACCATTGGAAGGGTTTTTAAACGAACACTACCAAATTTTTTTTGGATGCTTTTAATGAATTTTATGTCATTTAAGTATGTCCATTCTTGAGGAGGTTTTACGCCTTCAGTAGAAAAGTTCGCGCCAGTAAGTATGTACTTAATTTTATTTTTAATTGCATAATTATATAAACCAGCAAAAATTACATGATCTTGAGGTAAATCTTGATAAGGAACTTGTGATTTTAAAAAGGACAATTGTAAATCCTTCATTTCTTCCCAATTTATAACCACAGTTTCTAAGTCTAAATTAAGTTTCTTAATAATTTTAAGTACATTTTCGTTTGCAACGTTTAAATTCCATCCGGTATCAACAGATAGAATTAATGGTCTTAATCCTAGCTTCACCTTTGCGATATAAGCTAAATAAGAGCTATCTACTCCACCACTCATTCCAATAACACAATCGTATTCCTTATTAGAACCTGATTTCTTAATTTTATTGACTAGTTTAATTACTTTTTTATTATTTATAGAAATGGATCTCCAATTAGGTTCTATTACATTTTTAAAATTGGTACAAAAGTCACAAATACCATCTTTATTAAATTTAATTGAGGGGTCAGTACTGTCCATGACACAATTATTGCATGTAATAACTTTATCTTTAGTTTTTTCCATTATTCAAATCCTCCATGGCTTCCAAAAGTTTTTCATGATTATTTATAATTTGGTTAATTGATAAATTATCTGATCCTCCTTTAAGGACAGTATTAACATAAAGATAAATTTCTTTAGCTCCTTTATTTTGTCTGAGTTTCGAGAGGCTATATGATTTTGGCCCTGTTAGTTTTAGCCTTAAAAAATTATCAATCTCAAAAACTTGTCCATTAGAGAATACTTGAATTTTTTCTTTAGGATATTTTTTACTACCCAAGGAACAATAGATGATATTTGCTAATGAACCAGACTCAAACAAAATATTTATCATAAAATTGTCTTGATTAATATCGGGACTACTTTGCATTTGTCTTATTTTTAAATTTTTAATTGCTGTTCCATCGATGGCCTGAGCTAAATCAACAAAGTGGATGCATTCTCCAATCATTCGGCCTCCACCTATTAAATCATCTTTGCTCCAATGGGTATTGTTGATTTTTCCTGCATTAACAGAAATATTTATTAATTTAGGATTGCCAGTTGGAAATTTCTTATTGAGAATCTTAAGGAATGGTGAAAAACGTCTATTCAAACCTACAAATAAATTTCCTTTAGAATTTGATAGGGTTTTTTTAATTTGATCTAACTCATTCAAATTCAAGCAAAGAGGTTTTTCACAAAATACACTTTTACCACTATTTAAACTTTCAATTACAAATTTAGCGTGAGTATCGTGTTGTGTTGACACTATAACTAGGTCAATTTCGTTGTTCGATAGAATATCTTTATAATTATTTGTAGCAATTTCAAATTTATTGTTATAAAGAGCTTGACTAATCGATACACCACCAGTAGATGAAATACTATGTAAATAAAAAGATTTAATCTTTTTCAAAGTGGGAATAATGTTAAATCTAGTAAAATCACCAGACCCAATTAAACCAATAGAAATTCTATCCATTAAATTGCTGATTTTTTTGGTAAATACTACTTTATTTGCTAATTTCAAAGAATTGTTTAAATCATATCGAAAAATAACGGCAATGAAATTTTCGTTACTTTTATTTGTTGAAATTAAATCATAGGCTTCTTTATAGTTTTTAAAATCAAAAGTATGAGTTATCAAGTCGTCTAGGATAATTCTTTTTTCCGAAAGCAATCGAACAAATTCTTGCAAATTCCTACCCTCTGTAAATCTAACGTATCCGATAGGATAATCAAAACCCTTATTTTCGTAATTTTCATCGTATCTGCCTGGACCATAAGATCTTGTTATCACAAATGAAAGTTCTTTATCATAAAAAAGTTTACGAGCTATTTCCATTTTTGTAACACCGACCATACAAATTATTGCTCTTTCTCTCGCAATATTTAAAGCGATTTCTATTGGCTGTACTGAATCAGTTGACGCAGTAATGATTACCTTATCAACGCCAATATTGTTTGTAAGTGCTAATGTCTTATCTAAAAGATTTTTATCATTTGAATTAATAAAAGACTTTAATTTAGTTCCATTTAATACTCTATCATTTATATCAAAACCTATTACATCACAACCATATGAGTGTAAGATTCGAGAAGTAATTTGCCCTAATAATCCAAGGCCTATAACTGCAACTGTTTCACCAGGTATAACTTTTGATTGATGGATACTCTGAATAGCTATCGCACCTAATGCGCATAGTGAGTAGGGTTTTAAGTTTTCTACTTTATTTGGAATCCTAGCAATTAAATTCTTATTCACACGGTTAATTTCAGCATGGTAGGATTGTCCTGCCATAGCAACAAAGTCACCCACATCGACAGAGTGTACGCCCTTTCCGATGCTAATAACTTTTCCTACTCCAGAATATCCCAGTGGAAGCGGATCATTAAGTTTCTTAAATGCAGAATCAAAAGCATTTAGTAAACCATCTGTTTTAATTTTATCTAATAGAGCATTAACTTGATCTGGTTTTGCCAATGCTTTCTCTAATAATGACTTATTTGCAAAAGAGGTTAAGAATTTCTCGGTTCCGGAGCTTAAGGCAGTAAAAATACTTTCTACGACTACAAAATTGTCTTTATTTGTAGGAGGAATTGATTGTACTTCAATAATTTCGCCAGTATTTAATTGTAAAAAGATTTGTTTCATGCTTATATTGTATATTATCAATAATATATTTAATATTACATATTACATAACTTTAACTCACGCGTTAACTACTTTTTTAATTAATTCAAAGTAAATTTCAATTTGACTGCTACGAAGTATCGGATTTATATCTCTTTTGTATTTAGTCTTAAATCTAATATTTTCTAAAATTTCTGCAAGTCTTTTTGGATTATCAGGTTCCGTGTAAAAAGTCCCCTCAAAAAGGCATAAAATACCCTTGGATATTCCATTTAAACCATAGATTATTGGTTTTCCGGTTGCTATGTACTCAAAAATTTTTGAGGGAATTACTTCAGAAAAATAAACGCTAGAATTTAATTGCAAGTATAATAAATCACATGATAAATAATGCTCTACTAATTGATTTCGGTTCATAGGAGGAATAATATTTATGTTATTAATTTTGTTTACTTTTATTAAGTTCTTAATTTCATCTATTTGCGAACCAGAGCCAATTAAATCGAAGCTGAATTTTCTTGAATTTAGAATGGTAGAGGCCTTTACAAGCGTAATTAGATTTTGAGCAATTCCGATATTTCCCACATATAAAACTCTTATAGAATTTTCACTTTTAGGGATATATTTATCCTTTTTCTTTGTAATCAAACTTAAAAATTTGTCGTCGAGTCCGTTCAGTATAACTACAGGATCATTCATTAAATTAAAACTCTTAATGTGATTTATATAACCCTCTGACGTAACAATGATTTGGTTAGTATTTTTGTATAAGTATTTTTCTAGATTTTTTAATAAAAAATATAGTAGGCTAATTCTCTTTAACTTTCCTAATGCAACTGGGGTTTCTGGCCATAAATCTCTAACATCAAGAATATGTTTTGACTTTAAATACTTCGAGACTAATATACCCGCTAAACCTTCAAGCATGTAAGGAGTAGTTGAAATAACTAGATTAATTTGTTTATCTTTATAAAGAGAGCGATGTCGCAATACTTTAAAAAAAAACTCAAAAAATCCTTTTACTCTGGAAATAGTTGAAGTACTTTTTCCAGATAATTTTATTCTATAAACAAATTGATTGAATAAATTTTTTTGATTCGTTTTGTAGTCATGATATCGATTAGGTAGAGAGGTAAGAACATAAACTCTGTGACCATTTTTTTTTAGTTTTTTGCAAATAGCTTCCATTCTAAATGAAACAGCCCCCAAATCAGGAGGATAAAACTGACTAATTATCAATATATTCATAATTATTAAAACCTTTTGTTGTTTCAATCGTTTTGTCTGAATAAAGGATTCTTATAGATTTTCTTAGTAATTTTAAATCTTGGATTTTCTTTGATGAAATTAAGTAACCAGAAAATTTTGTTTCATATTTAATTTTTAATGACTTCCTAGGTATTTTTACTCCAAATTCTGGAAAGTAAAAGGAATTAAATAAATAAAGATTACTAGTATTACTAATTTTAAAATTATTATGGAAATATATGTAAATTAAACTACTAGAGTTACTCTTTTTTGCTATAAGGTAATTATCTTTTATCTCTATAATTACGTCTGGATCAAAATGAAGATAACTAAATGCTACTGAAACATTATCCTTTATAAGGTCACTCACTATCAAGGTATTAAAAGATGTATTTTGAAAAGTTCTGATGTGTGTGTAGCTTCGGTGATTTAATTTTCCCGTTAATTGAAAGATGTTTTTATTTTGATTTACTTCCGTTTGAATCTTCTTAGGTCTATAACCATGTCTAAATATACTCCAGAAATTTGATTGTTCGCAATCTTTTAACATAATTGTATTATGACTTAAAGTTGAACGTGCTAAATCTCTAAAAGAATTTTGCTCATAATCTAAAACACCTGTATCTATAATGAACTTTTCATTTTTTATAGAATACTCAAAACTAAAGATGTCATTATGGGAGTGTGCAGTCAGATTATTTGGTCCAATTGTGCCACTATCAACAACTAGGCCATAATTATCATTCTTGAAAAAATAATAATTTGAGTTGGAGCTAAGTGTTTTTATTTCGCTACTAAAATTAGAAAAAATTTTATAAAAAGACCTAATCTTATTATTTACCGTTTCAATATTAGTTGTCATTGAATAATTTGAATCGTTAAAGAGAGGATAGTTTGAACCATTTTGAAGAATTTTTCTATAAAATGAAATCATGTGGTGACAATAAAACGAAAGTTTTTTTAAGTTTTTATTATCATAATTCTTAAGATTAATCAGAACATTTAGTACCCCATCTAAAACTTGAATATGATAAGAAAAGGATTTCTCATAGTGACATCCATCCTTTAGAATTTGCTTTGACAAATGGTTTACATAACTCTTTAAATACTTGTTAACGTTTTTTTTATTTACGATAAAATAATTAATAAGTATTAGCGAATTATAATTTTCAAGAATATGATTTCCTAAAACATCAAACTCTAAATTGCATTCAAGATACTTTCTTTGAATGTTTATAGACTTTATGATTTTAGGTGGTAGTTTTGAAATAAGATTTTTACTTAATAAGTTAGAATAAAAGTTAATCCAACTGATTAATCTAATTGAAGTGGTGTACGGTGACCATAAATTTAACTCGTAATTTGTACAATTTTCAATCCAATTTTCTATTAACATTGTTCCTCTTTGAATGAAAATTGGATTAGAATATTTGTTATATTTTTCAATAAATTGGTATAAAAACTTAAAGTAATTCAGGTTAAAAATCCATAACTTTGATTGATTTGATGGTTTCCAATTGACTTGATTTCCTAAGTATTCCTTTTTAGTTCCGAAAGTAAAAGAATTTTCGAATACATCAAATAATTGACTAGAATTATTTACCCAACTTACATAAATTGCATTAGGTTCTATGATGAGGTGATGTTTTTTTATTTTAATTATAAATAAAGAAATTGGTTTGTAGAATTTTGAAAACAATCGATAAATTAACTGTTTAATATTTATGTGAACTAAAAAGTAAAATAAATTTTCAATTTTTAATGAAATCATTATTTTCTCTTGTTGTTAAAAGAATCTTCTATGATACATGCAATTTTATAACTTGAGTTTCCATCCCCATATGGATTTTTTGCGCTACTCATTTTTTTGTATGCTTGATCATTAGATAGGAGCTCTAAGGTGTTTTTAAATATGTTATCTTCATTTGTTCCCACTAAACGTAATATTCCAGCTTCGACACCTTCAGGTCTTTCTGTTGTGTCTCGTAAAACTAAAAGTGGTTTCCCTAATGCTGATGCTTCTTCTTGGATTCCACCACTGTCAGATAAAATGAGGTAACTCTTCTGGATAAAGTTATGGAAATCTAATACATCCATGGGTTCAATTAGTTTAATGCGTGGATGGTTTGCGAACACCTCGTTTGCTACTTCAAGCACTTTTGGATTCATATGGACGGGGTATAATACTTTTACATCTTCAAACTTATCTATTGCGCGTTTTATACCTTTAAACATATTGCGCATAGGTTCTCCTAAGTTTTCTCTGCGGTGGGCAGTAAGAAGTACAAGCCGATCTTTTCCTATCCAATCAAAAAGGGGATGATGGTAATCTTTTTTCACTGTAGTATTTAAAGCATCAATACCAGTATTACCTGTGACGAAGATTGAGTTAAGTGGTTTGTTTTCTTTAATTAAGTTTTGTTTACTGAATTCTGTCGGGGCAAAATGGTAGTCAGCAACAAGCCCAACAAATGCGCGGTTAATTTCTTCAGGGAAAGGCGAATATTTATTGTGAGTTCGTAAACCTGCTTCAACATGACCGATTTTCACTTGATGGTAAAACGCACTTAATGCACCAGCAAAGGTTGTGGTAGTATCACCATGGACTAAAATAATATCTGGTTTTTCTTTTTGAATAATTGAAGATAATTCTTGTAGGACCCGAGCGGTAATATCAGACAAGGTCTGACCTTGTTTCATAATGTTAAGGTCATAATCAGGTTTAATATGAAAAGCATTTAAAACTTGATCAAGCATTTGTCGGTGCTGAGCAGTGACAATCAATTTTGTTTCCATTGAAGACCTTGATTTTAATTCTCTATAGAGTGGTGCCATTTTAATCGCTTCAGGGCGAGTTCCAAAGATTAAAATTACTTTCATTTTAAGCGTTACTATTCAAGTGAATCGCTAAGTAAGTATCTAACTTTGGTAAATTGGGGTGGTATGTAATTGTGCGTATCTAAGATTATTTTATTTTTGAATATCTCAAGATTTAATTTTAAGTGGGAATGCTTGACCATAACAATGACAAAATCTAAATCGTTCATAAATTGATCAAAGTTTAAAACTTGGCCTTTAATATAGTGTTTTTTTAATGTTGGATCAAAACTCTTTAAGTGTCCACCTAAACCATGCTCAATTAGTGAGAGAAGTTGTAATGAAGGACTTTCACGAATGTCATCAACGTTTTCTTTATAAGTCAAACCATAAATTCCAACTTTTCCGTTGTCTGATATATTGTGAATTCTTTTAATTTTGTTTATATGTTTTAAAACGAACTCTGGCATGCCTTCATTAATTTCCAATGCAAGTTTTATTAACTCTGTATGGAGAGGCCAATCGCCGACAAGAAACCAAGGATCGATGGGAATACAGTGACCACCGACGCCAGGACCTGGATTGAGTATTTTTACACGAGGATGAAGATTACAAATATTAATGACTTCATAAGGGTCAAAGTTATAGTAAGATCCTAGTTTTAACAATTCATTTGAAAATGCGATATTAACTGCTCTAAATGTATTTTCAACGACTTTAGTTAGTTCAGCATTGTAAATAGATGTTTTGACGATTTTCCCGCTTGTTATTTTAGAATAAAGACTAGCTACTTTTTCTAAAACTTCAAGATCGTCCGCGCCGATTGTTCTTGAGTTTGTTTTTAATTCATAAACCATGTTACCTGGGATGATTCTTTCTGGAGCATGAGCTAGTCTAAGTCTTGTTTTATTCTTAAAATTAAATTGATCAACTAATGGTTCTATAAATTTTTTAATTGTACCGGGTGAGACTGTTGATTCAATGATAATGATGGAGTCTTCATTGGTTTTTCCTAGTAAACTTTTTGTTGCTTTAACAATATATGTGGCATCAACAGTTTTTGATTTTGATAAATAAGGTGTGGGAACTGCAATAATATAGAAGTCTGCCTTTGTAATTTCAGATGAAAAGGTTATACCATTTCTAAGACTATTTTTAAACAAATCATTCAAACCTTCTTCCTCGATAGGTAATAAATGATTACTTAGCTTTTCGATAGTAATCTTATTAATATCTGTACCATGTACTGTTAACCCAACTGAAGAAAACATTAAACTGGTAGGAATACCAATATAACCTAATCCAACAACATTGATATTACTTTTCATAAATTTGCCCTATACTATAATATATTATTTAAAATAAATATTCATTAATGAAATTAAGTGTAAGAATAAACCAAATCATTAAATTCTTCTTTGACTGGGTAATGGCCTTTATAGCCACCTTAGTATTTTTACCGTTATTAATTATTCCAATCTCTTTATTTGTTAAGATAACTTCAAGAGGACCTGTATTTTTTAAACAAAAACGTATTGGTCAAAATAAGAAGGCCTTTTATTTATTTAAGTTTAGAACCATGAGAATTGATACACCTAAGGATGTTCCTACTCATCAATTAAAGAATCCTGAGAAGTGGATCACTCCATTTGGTAAGTTCTTGAGAAAAACATCATTAGATGAAGTACCACAATTGTTTAATATACTTCGAGGAGAAATGTCAATAATCGGTCCTCGTCCCGCCTTATGGAATCAAGATGATCTCATTGCTGAACGAGACAAGTATGGTGTTAATCAATTAAGACCAGGAGTATCAGGTTGGGCTCAGATTAATGGCAGAGATACTTTACCGATTAAAGTCAAAGCTAAACTTGATGGAGATTATGTTAAAATGCAATCCTTTTGGTTTGATATTTTCATTATACTTAGAACTGCATTAAAAATGTTTAAAGATGAAAGTGTAGTTGAAGGTGATACAGGTAAATTAGGTAATGACATGTGAGAGTCCTTATTACTGGTAAAAATAGTTATATTGGGAATTCAGTAAAAGCTTGGTTGAATGAAAAAGAACCTACGATTATTGTTGATGAAGTTTCTTTAAGAAATATTGATCTGAAAACTATCTCATTTAAAGATTATGATGTCATATTTCATGTTGCAGGAATTGCTCATATTTCATCAAATAAAAAACTTATTCCAGAATATTATAGAGTGAATCGAGATTTAGCAATTGAAGTCGCTCACAAAGCAAAAAAGGAAAATGTTAAGCAATTCATTTTTACAAGTTCAATTGCAATTTATGGGGATGACAGACCAATTGGCGAATACAAACCTGTTGATATTAATAAACCCAATCCAAAAAACGCTTACAGCAAAAGTAAGTTGGATGCTGATTTGGAGATTCAAAAATTAAATTCTAGTAATTTCAATGTTTCAATTTTAAGAATTCCAATGGTTTATGGAAAAAACTCAAAGGGTAATTTTCTCAAACTTGTTAACATCTCGATTAAAATTCCATTTTTTCCAAAGGTAAAAAACTTTAGAAGTGTCCTTCATATAAAAAACCTTTCTGAATTAATTAGATGGATTATTTTATATAAATGCAGTGGTATTTTTTATCCTCAAGATAATTCCTTTTTTGATACGACAAAATTTTTATTAAAAAATAGAACTTTACGAGGTAAAACTACTATATTGTTACCTTTTGTTATTTTGCCACTTAAGTTGATGGTTTTATTTATAAAATCAATCAATAAGATCTACGGAAACAAGTTTTATGACCAAGCGTTATCTAAAGTTAAAAATATAAACTATCAGATTTATTCAATCGATGATGTCCTCAAAGAACTTAAAGATATTTAATACTCAACTATAATTCACTATAATATAAATTACGGACCCTTAGCTCAATGGTTAGAGCTCCCGGCTCATAACCGGTTGGTTGCAGGTTCGAGTCCTGCAGGGTCCACCAATCAAGAGTGATGTAACTTCCAAAAGCATCATAAAAAAGAATTAATTTTTCAATAGGAATATTAATGTGATATATGTAATTTTATTTAGAACTTTTACAATAAACTTAAGTTACATTCTGTAAAATTTTCAATGGATTGAATGGCTTGAGAGAGTTCAAATTTCTTAACTTATTCATATTTTTCTACTGAAATAGTTATTCTAAATTATATTTTTCTGTTCCATAAAAGGCAAAGATAGAAATAAAATTATTACAAGCACAAGAAACTGAAACCCTATTGAATAAATCATTAATACTAAAGATTTAAATCTTTTTTCTTATAGTAATTATTCAATTTTATAATTTATTTGATTTTTTTATAGGACTTTAAAAATTGGATATTGAAGTTTATAAATGAAAATTTCATAAACAGAAAATCAAAGAAATGTCCTAATCTCAAATAAATTTTTTCTATAAATTAAGTCGATATTCTAAATAAATATTAAAATCTTCTTTTTAATAATTTTGTAATCATTTAAAATATTTTTATAAAATCTAAATTGAATTGATTAAATAGAATGAATATTTTATACACAAATTTACGAAAAAAAATTCGATATATGAACAAGAATAGTGCCAGTTAAAAATCCTAAATATTGAAAAAACTTAATTATTTAATTATCTTCCGTTTAGAAATAATCTGATTTTTATAAAAATAGTTTATTCTAACTCAAAGTTTTTCAAAGTAACAAAAATCTTATAGTATTTAGTTCAATTTAACTTGAATTATAGTTAGGCAAATCATAAAATATTATTATGAAAGCAATTATTTTAGCTGGTGGTTCTGGTAGTCGTTTATACCCTTTAACCTTGGTTACAAGTAAGCAACTATTACCGGTTTATGATAAACCAATGATTTATTATCCTTTATCGGTTTTAATGCTTGCAGGCATTCAGGAAATATTAATTATTTCTACCCCAAGAGATTTACCTAACTTTAAAAAACTGTTGGGGGATGGCAGTAATTTTGGCATACAATTATCATATGCCGAACAACCTTCACCCGATGGGCTTGCCCAAGCGTTTATAATTGGAGAACAATTCATTGGCAATGATGCATGTGCGATGATACTTGGGGATAATGTGTTCTATGGTAATGGGTTTAGAAAAATGCTTGTCAAAGCTCGGATAGATGCAGAAGCAGGCCAAGCAAGCATCTTTGCTTACTACGTTAAAGATCCTCAACGATTCGGGATTGTCGAATTTGATGAGAACAAAAAGGTCCTCTCGATTGAAGAAAAGCCTTCTCAACCCAAAAGTAATTATTGTGTCACTGGACTCTATTTTTATGAAAAGCATGTTGTTGAATTAGCAAAGCAACTCAAACCCTCTAAGCGTGGAGAATTAGAAATTACCGATCTCAATAACCTTTATCTCAAACAACAAAATTTAAATGTAAATATTCTTGGACGAGGATTTGCCTGGTTAGATACAGGAACTTTTGAATCGTTAAACGAAGCATCTAATTTTGTAAAAATGATTGAAGACCGTCAAGGGATTAAAATCTCTGCTCCAGAAGAAATTGCTTACCTCAACAAATGGATTAATCAAGATCAATTACTTGCCTCTTCAGCGCGTTATGGTAAATCAACCTATGGAGACCATCTTCGTCATATTGCCAAAGGGGATATTTTTCAATAATGGATATAATCGAGACTCCATTAATGGATTTGTATATCCTGAAACCAAAAGTCTTTGTGGATAACCGAGGTTATTTTTTTGAATCGTACTCCCAAATCAAAATGCCTAAGTCTTATCAAACGATTAGTTTTATCCAAGATAATCAATCGCTTTCAATGCAAAAAGGAACCTTAAGAGGGATTCATTTTCAAAACAATCCAAAAGCTCAAACAAAACTGGTTCGTTGCATCCAAGGCAGCATTTGGGACGTCGCAATTGACCTACGTGTTGGATCACCCAATTATTTAAAATGGTTTGGTGTTGAGTTAACACCAGCAAACTATCTTCAATTACTGGTTCCTAAAGGTTTTGGTCATGCATTCATTACCTTAACGGATAATACAATTGTGGCCTACAAAGTGGATGAATATTATGCTAAAGTTCAAGAGCGCAGTATTCGATTCAATGATCCATATTTAAACATTGATTGGAGAGGTTTAAAACCCATACTTTCTGACAAAGATCTAAAAGCACCTTCACTTAAAGATAGTGATGTTAATTTCAAGTACTCATGATTAAAATACTTGTCACTGGAGGCGCGGGTTTTATTGGTGCAAACTTTATCTTTTTAGAATTGTATAAACATCCTGAAGACCACATTATTTGTGTTGATAAATTGACTTATGCTGGTAATTTGGCCACACTTTCTTCCGTTTTAAAACTTCCTAACTTTACCTTTTATAAAGCCGACATTGCCAACCGACAAGAGATGGAAACCATTTTTATTAAAGAGAAACCTGATTTTGTTGTAAACTTTGCCGCGGAATCCCATGTTGATCGTTCCATTCATAACCCTGAAATTTTCTTAGTGACAAATGTTTTAGGCACCCAAGTCTTATTAGATATGGCAAAAAAATATCAAGTGAAACGGTATCATCAAGTCTCTACGGATGAAGTGTATGGGGATTTGCCACTTGACCGCAAGGATTTATTTTTTACTGAAACCACACCTATCCATACCTCTTCCCCGTACTCCGCTTCTAAAGCGGCTTCTGACTTACTCGTTCAAGCGTATTTTCGCACGTACAAATTACCAATTACGATTTCTCGATGCTCGAATAATTATGGACCTTATCACTTTCCTGAAAAATTAATACCACTTGTAATTACTCGTGCATTAAAACATGAATCGATTCCTGTATACGGGAAAGGCCAAAATGTCCGAGATTGGTTGTATGTTGAAGATCACTGTGAAGCGGTTGATCTTATAATTCGAAATGGCAAGGTAGGCGAAGTCTATAACATTGGAGGTCATAATGAAAAGACTAACCTTGAGGTGGTGAAGGTAGTTCTCCAACGCTTACAAAAACCAGAAACGCTCATTGCTTATGTTACCGATCGTGCGGGACATGATTTACGGTACGCTATTGATGCAACCAAAATCACGAAAGCTTTAGGATGGACACCAAAGACAAAATTTGAGGATGGAATTAAATTTACCATCGAATGGTATCTAAAGAACCATGCGTGGACCCAATCTGTCTTGTCAGGTGAATATCAATCCTTTTTTGAGAAACATTATGGACTTAAGTAATAAACGAATTTTGGTTACAGGTGCGAATGGTCAATTAGGTTCAGCAATTTTGAGCATCTTTAAACACAATAACTTCGATGTGGTGGGGACTGACCGGTCCATAATTGAAATCACCAACCAAGCTCAAGTTTTTGATAAGGTTAAGTTAATCAACCCTGATGTGATTATCCATTGTGCGGCTTATACCGCAGTAGATAAAGCTGAAGATGATAAACAGAATTGTTACAAGGTGAATGTTGAAGGAACAAGAAACCTTGCCCTTATTGCAAAATTACGCAACATTGAGTTTATCTATTTCAGTACCGATTATGTCTTTGACGGAACCAAAGTTGAACCTTATGAAGTCGATGATATCCCTAATCCCATAAACTACTATGGGTTAACGAAATATCTTGGAGAAGAAATTGTAAAATCATTACTCACTAATTACTTCATTTTTAGAATATCGTGGGTGTTTGGTCCTAACGGCAAAAACTTTGTGAATACTATCTTAAGAATCGCCAAAGAAAAATCTTCCATTAATGTGGTAAATGATCAAGTGGGTTCTCCTACATATACGATGGACGTCGCAAAGTTTCTTATCTCTAAACCATTCATTGGGAACGGCATTTATCACCTTACCAACGAGGGCTATATTTCTTGGTATGATTTTGCTACAAAAATAATCGAAATCAAAAATTTGAATTGTATTGTAAAACCCATTTTAAGTTCTGAGTACAAAACAAATGCTAAAAGAGGATTAAATTCTAGATTAAAACATGATAAATATTTAACTTTGCAAAATTGGAATCAAGCATTAATAAACTATCTACGTGAAAATTATTAAATTTGTAATTTCAAAAAGGTCACTTTATTATAAGTTTTCTATTTTATTGATTACTCATCTTTTTTTGTTATCAGTTATATCTTAAATTATAACATTCGAAGATAATTGAATCCTTTATTCAAAAAATAACTTGATAATACAACCAGACTTTTGATATGTTTAACTTCACGACCTTAAAAAAGATGGTCTCAAAACATTTCAAACAACTAAATACATAATTTGCATGATTATGGCATTTCTGTAAGAAAAAAAATAAGAAAAACCTACTTAAATGAACTACAACAATTATTTAATATTTAGCTTCATTATTTGAGCTTTATTTGGCTAAGAAAATAATTATAAGTTATGTTCGACTTAATTTATCAGAGAGAAGAATAAAAAAGTTACTCAGTTAAATTAGATTTAAGTTTTTTAGCCTGGTATAAATTCTGCTAGAGAAATTCACTACTGAGTATTTTATTAGTCTCATTAATAGTCAAAATAAGACTTAAAAAGAGAAAACAATTCGATACAAGAAAGCACATCAAGGAAAACTCTAAGTATTTACTTTTTTAATATTGTCGATATAGCCCTGTTTTTACTTCTATAAAATCTAAGAAAAACATTTGGGTAATGATTATTAAACTTCTAATTTAAAAATGAATATGTTAAGATAATTCTAAGAATTTTTATGAAAATTTTAGTAGCAACTGCAAACTATTACCCTTATGAAAAAATAACTTCTTCTTTTTTTGAAAGAAACAGAAATATTTACTATAAAAATAACGGTTTAGATCTAGATATTTTAAACTTTGCGGCAAAAGACAATAATTTGGTAGATAATATCAATGTTCTTAACTTTAGTACAATAAAAAAAAAATTAAAGAATAAAGAATATAAAATTCTTCTTTGCCATGCCCCTAATTTAAGAAATCATTTTTTATTTCTTCTTAAATATTCAAAGCACTTTGATAGGATAATTTTTGTTTTTCATGGTCATGAGATAGTTCATACTAATAAAGTTTATCCTAAGCCATTTATATTCATAAAACATTATTTTTTAACATACTTTTTTAAAAGTTTCTATGATGCAATCAAACTAATGATATGGAAATTTTACTTTCTAAATAATGCTAAAACGGATTATATTTTTGTAAGTAACTCATTAAAGAATGATTTTTTTAATCACAGTAAAATCAATCCTGATAAGATTCTTGGCAACATTTTCGTTATTCCAAATGGAATAGGGAAAATTTTTGAACTAAATACTTATAATTCTCTTCTAGAAAAAAAGTTTGACTTTATAACAATAAGGAGTAATTATGATAACTCCGTATATTGTGTTGATATAATAGTATCAACTGCGTTAAAACATCCAAATCTAAAATTTCTTCTTATTGGAAAAGGCCGATATTTTAATTTTTTTGATTTACCTAAAAATATCACGCTTATCCAAAAACATTTTAATCATGTTGAAATGCTTGGTTTTATTGATCAATCAAAGTTCGCTTTGATGCCAACAAGAAGAGATAGTCAAGGTGTCATGGCATGTGAATTAGCAACTTATGGAATTCCTTTGATTACTTCAAAACTTCCTGTAACTAATGAGATTTTTAATACATTCTCAAATGTTATCCTGGTCGAAGAATATAACAATTTTGATTTTGAAAAAATAATAAAAGACCACAAAAAATTTATAAATAACCCAAAAAACCACCTGTATTTTGAGAAAAACACATCTGCTATCGAATTTGATTTAATTAATCTTATTTTGAATAATTTGAAAGGTTAAGTTTATTTATAAATGTTAGGAATTATAGTATTAAATTTTAATAATCCAAACGAAACAATTAACTGTATAAATAGTATTCAAATAAGTAGTTTAATTAAATACAAAATTTACATTGTTGATAATAGCGAAGATCTCAATTCATTTAATCAATTGAACAGTACGTATAAATCAAATAGTATTATAAAAATCATAAAATCAGAAAATAATGGTTATTCAGCTGGTAATAACTTAGGCATTAAAATGGCAATTAAGGAATTTTGTGATTTGTTACTCATAGTTAACCCCGATGTTGAATTTTATAAAAATTCAATTGATTTATTGGTCTCATATATTAACTCCGATGAAACTGTTGCAGTTGTTGGCCCATCTGTTTTTAACACTGATTTGACTTTACAAAATAATGCAAAAAGAATTTTAACTTTTAAAAGGTATATTTCGAATAAAAAACTGTTTAAAAAGTTCCTTTACCGAACCTATAAAGATTATAGAGTTGCTAATTGCTCAAATAGTAATCTAGGCGTTATTAAGTTTGAGGGAATGGTTAGCGGATGTTGTTTTCTAATAAAATCAAATGTTTTTGAAAAAATTGGTTTGTTTGATGAAAATTCATTTTTATTTTACGAAGAAGATATTATTGGAATAAAATTGAATAGATTAGGTTTGAAAACAGCTGTTCTATGTTCATCCAAAGTAATACATAAGGGAGGGAGTGCAACTGGCAATAAACCATCTGCATTTGTTGATTTTCATCGATTCCGTAGTGGATTTTATGTACTTAAGAAATATGTTAAATTAAATTTTTTTCAAAGTTTAGTTGTAATAATAATTGATTTTGGGATATACTTATTTAGATCTTTCTTAAACTCAAATTATAATAAAAGGGTTGTTAATTTATTGAATTATTATCTAAGTTTAACTTTTAAAAAAAAATAGCATATGATTATTTTAAATTCTTCAAGACCTTTGAAATCTATAAATATTATTTATATTTTCTCTTTTCTATTAATAATCTTTTTAAATTTGGGTATAAGTTCAATAAACAATGGTTTCCTGTATTTTTACCAAAAACAATCAATTCTTCCATCTTTATTTATAATTCTTATTATTTCCATTAATTATCTTTTTAATACTGGAAAGAATAGAATGTTTCCAAAAAAAGTACTATTTTTATTATTTTTAATGAATTTATTCGGATTAATTACTATTTTGATTAATAAACTTTCTTTTAATGATAGTTTGCATATCATATTCATTAACTCACTACCTATTTTTATTACAACTTTTGTTTTTCTAATTAATAACACAAGACTTGATTTTCATAAGTTTGGATTAACAATTGTCTCTATTTATTCAACTTGGTTATCATTACAAACAATTTTTCAATTTGTTAATCTATTTTTGTCAAAAGGTCTCATCGATAAAGGTTTACTTGTGACAGCAGTTGGTGGATCAAATTTTATCGCTGCTCATCTTTTGATTACTACTATTTTTTTGATTAATTACTCAGATATTCACTTAAAATTTTCCTTTAACAAAGTAGCGGCAATAATATCTATAATTTCAATTATTATGACTCTTTCATTTGGAGCTTATATTACTTTCGTATTTGTAATTTTATTTGCTTTATTTATCAAATTTAACACCGTGGTACTTAAAATAATTTTCTCGATTGGTTTTATTTCTATCGCAGGATTTTTCTTGTTAATTATTGTCCCTTATTTATTAAGTAATTTTCTTACTGTGGACTCATTTCTTTACAACACTTTTTTTACAATTAATATTAAAGTTAATTATTTTTTGCAAGGTGATTTTACACGTTTATTCTCTGCAAGAGATGATCTTTATATATTATCTTTTGAACAGTTTTTAAATAATCCTTTTTTTGGATCGGGAGAATTTATAACTTTTAATGGTATAGAGTTTCGTACTCATAATTGGATATTAGATTCTTTGCTAAAACATGGGATTTTTTTTGGATTTTTATTCATACTTACCTTGATTAGCATCTTAAAAAGTATCAATAAATACTCTAAAAATAACAATTTTCTTTCATCAATTAAGTTCTCATTATTAAGTGCCATTGTTCATGGTCTAGTAGAACCAAATTTTTTTAGTAGGTCATTCGACATAATTTTTTGGACTATTGTAGGTTTTGCTCTTGTTGAAATCAATGCAGTTAGCTCTTTCAAAATTAACAAAACTATTTTTTATTAAATATGATTAGAAATTTTTTTGTTCAATTAAAACTTATATTCATTAACATTAAATGGAGAATTCTTAATTCTCATAATAGGACTCATTTATTATCAAACATTGACTTTTCATTGTTAAAAGTCGGTAATAATACTTATGGTTCAATAAATGCTTCATCATGGGGAAGTGTTGATGAAGCGCTTATAATTGGCAACTATGTAAGTATCGCTAAAGGTGTTAAATTTTTGCTTGGGGGTGAGCATAATTATAGTATTTTTACAACTTATCCATTTAAGGCCATTTATCGGAACGAAGTTGAAGCCTTTTCAAAAGGTAGAATAATTGTGGGAGATTTTGTCTGGATAGCTACAAATTCTTTAATTTTATCGGGGGTATCAATTGGCACTGGATCCATTGTGGCAGCTGGTTCCGTAGTGACTAAGGATGTTCCTCCTTATTCAATAGTTGGAGGGAATCCTGCAAAAGTTATAAAGTTTCGCTTTGATGAGAGTTACATAGAAATATTAAAGAGAATTGATTTTTCTTTTTTAATTTCAAAAAAACTTTTAACTATCGAAGAGCTTTATGAAAAACCCACAATTGATAATATAAAAAGAATTGAACAAATTTATCATAATGCAATTATTTCAAAAGAATAGTAGGCGTATAAAAAGCTTATTTCTTATTTTCTTAACTAATTTTTTTAAAATTTTAATTTCGATTGGTGTTACTTTTCTTCTTCCAAGGACTTTTACCCTTAATGATTATGGGTTCTACAAATTATATATATTATTTGCTGTATATTTAGGTTTATTTAATTTTGGTTTAGTAGATGGAATTTATTTACTTTATGGTGGTAAAAGATTTGAAGATTTAGATAAAACTACTTTTAGATCTTATTTTAAATTTCTTTTACTCATTATTTTTATTTTCTTCACTATAATAGTAATTTTATCCTTATTATTTCTAGATTATAACCTCTCTGTTATATCTTTTTTTCTTGCATTAAATTTAGTTTCTATAAATATTACTGGTTTTTTTCAGGTTTTATCACAAGCAATTTCTAGATTTAATGAATATTCTATTAGAACACTTATAACTTCATTATTCACTTTTTTTGTTGTTTTAATTATGTATTTTGGAAGTATTTCTAATTATTATCTCTACTTACTTTTTATAACCATAGTTAATTTTACGGTCACAATTTGGTATATATATACTTATAGAGATTTGATATTTGGACGAAGTGTTAGATTTATAAATAGTATTAAACTTTCCTTTAAGGTCTTATTTTCTGGTATCCCACTACTTTTATCAAATCTCTCAACATTGCTATTAGTAAATATTGATAAACAATTTGTTCTAATTTACTTTAATATTAGTGATTTTGCTATATATTCTTTTTCATATAGTATGTTATCAATTATTACCGCAGTAATCTCAGCTGGAGGTATTATTATTTATCCATCATTAAAAACAGCGCCATTAAATTATTCTTCTTCCTATTATAGTAAAATAAATAAATTAGTTATATCATTAATATTAATCCTATTAATAGTTTACTTTCCACTATCAATAATTATTCCTTATTTTCTACCATCTTATGAAACTTCAATACCTATTGTTCGAATTGCTTTACCTGGGTTAATATTTATGTCTTCAATACAAATCGTTAAACATAATTTTTATAAGCTTTACAATTTAAATTTTAAATATTTGATTACTAGTATTATCGTTTTACTACTCAACATAATTTTAATTATCTCAGCTATCCAAATCTTTGGTTCTCTAATTTCTATTTCTATTTCATTTCTAGTTGGCTTATCTTTTTGGTATATAATCACTGAAATTCAAATGAGCAAAATTCAAAATATAGATTGGTTTAAGAATTTAATCTTAATTATTACAGGGGTAATAGGTTACTATTACACTACTAATTTAAATAATGTTTTTTACGGAGGAATTATTTACGTTAGTTTTTTAATTGTTTTATTATTAGTTTCTTACCATAAGGAAATTACTATAGTAAGGAAATTTTAATTTTCTCTTATCCATTTAATATCAATTATTTTTAAAAAAACTGAGGTCAAGCATTAATCAAAGTTTTAATGTTTTTCAAACAATTTGATTACATTTAGAAATAAGGTAAGATTAATTTAACTAGTTATAATTATTTGGTATTGTATTTTTAATTCTCAATTTAACCACCTATATTAACTTGCATTTTTCAAACATTTGAATCATAATAAAAAACGTTGGATCAGTGGTGTAGCGGTTAACATGCCTCCCTGTCACGGAGGAGATCGCGGGTTCGATCCCCGTCTGATCCGCCAGTAGAATATGATAGATACTCAGCAATGAGTATCTTTTATTTTAGAAGGTTAAAAGACCCTTATTTTATCTTGATAAACAAGTCCTAATCGTGTAAAGTGATAAAAGCGTTGGCCCGATAGCTCAGTCGGTAGAGCAACGGACTGAAAATCCGTGTGTCGCCGGTTCGATCC
>JACCDP010153913.1_pt1 | contig 22690 bp, 20 predicted proteins | sample 7445841 | NCBI WGS metagenome assembly JACCDP01 (sample SAMN15323441, study PRJNA562643) | freshwater metagenome | isolation source: river surface water | place: USA:Blue River Watershed | collected 2017-08-17
CCCTACGGCGAGCAGCGGCGCCTCGAGATCGCCCGGGCGCTCGCCACCGGCCCGAAGGTGCTGTTGCTCGACGAGCCGGCCGCCGGCATGAACGCCCGAGAGAAAGTCGACCTCATGCAGCTCATCCGGCAGATCCGCGATCGCTTCGGCGTCGCGATTCTCCTGATCGAGCACGACATGAAGCTGGTCATGGGCGTCTCGGAGCGAATCATCGTGCTCGACCACGGCGAGACCATCGCCGCCGGAACGCCGTCCGAAATTCAGCGCGACCCGCGCGTCATCGCGGCCTATCTGGGCGAGGAAAGCGTGCCCGCCGCAGCAAAGGCCTGATCAGATGGCGCTCCTCGAGGTCCAGTCGCTCGACGTCCACTACGGCGCTGTTCAAGCGCTGCGCGGCGTCTCGTTCGACGTGAACGCCGGCGAAATCGTGACGCTCATCGGTGCGAACGGCGCCGGCAAGACCACGACGCTCAGGGCCGTCAGCGGTCTCGTCAAGCCCTCCGCGGGTGAAATTCGTTACGACGGCAACCCCATCGCCGGGCTGCGCCCCGACCTCCTCGTCGCCAGAAGGCTCGCCCACGCGCCGGAGGGCCGCGGCATCTTTCCCGCGCTGACCGTGCTGGAAAACCTGCGCCTCGGCGGCTTCCAGCGAAACGACGCTGCGGCGCTGGCTGGCGACATCGAGAAGCAATTGGTCCGATTCCCGCGCCTGCGCGAGCGCATCCAGCAGCCGGCCGGCACGCTCTCGGGCGGTGAGCAGCAGATGCTCGCCATCGCGCGCGCCCTCATCAGCCGTCCGAAGCTGCTGCTCCTCGACGAGCCCTCCCTCGGCCTCGCGCCGCAGGTCGTGCAGCTCATCTTCCGGATCCTGCGCGAGGTGAACGCCGGCGACGGCGTGGCCATCCTCCTCGTCGAACAGAACGCGCACCTCGCGCTGGGCATCGCGCACCGGGCCTTCGTCCTCGAGACCGGCAGCGTCACGCTCTCCGGCACCGGCGCGGAGCTGCTTGCGAGCGAAGAGGTGCGCAAGGCCTACCTGGGCGAGTGAGGTTGACGCGACATGACCGATGCGAACGACGACCTGCCGCCGCTGAATCTTCCGAAGCGGAAATCCCTGCCGTGGGGGCCGATCCTCGTCGTGCTCGTCAGCGTCGGCGCGGCCCTCCTGCTTTACATGAGCATCGACCAGAAGGGCCCCAGCCTTCGCGGGTCGGGACACGTCGTCGTGCTGCCGGAGGCGCAGGGCGGCACCTGGGCCCTGATGATCGACGGCGCCGCGGTGAAGCTCTCACCCGCCAGCGTCGCGCGACTCAACCCGCGCTCCGGTCCCTGCGAGAGCATCTCCGGCTCGCTCGAGGGCGAAGAGCTGGACGCCGAGGAGCTCCTCTGCACGCCCGGCCCGGTGCAGAAGGCCATCGGTGACCGGCTGCGTCGCGCGAACCTCAAGTTCGCCTACTGGGACGCGTCGCTGCCCTTCGACGGAGAGACGCTCGAGCCCTATTTGCAGACCCCCGAGGTGATCGGCGCGATGCTCGACACGCGCACCGAAAACCCGCAGCTCATTCCGCTCTACTGGCCGCTCTACCCGCATTCGCTCGCGGTGCTGCGGCTCTCCGGGAAGCTGCCGCCGCCGCTCATGCTCGCCGTCAAGCGCGACGACCTGCAGCTGCGCCGCATCGGGCGCCTCGAGGCCACCCAGTTCTTCTCGCGTCCGCTCTTCCATCTCGCCGGCGGCGCCTCGCAGGGCGGCTGGCTCGTCCGCACGCTGGAGATGGTCGACGACGGCGCCCCGCCCGCGGCGAAGCTCCTCCTCGAACCGACCGCGTCGCCGTGGCCCGAATTGCTGCGGGAAAAGCGCTTGAAGGTCGCCCGTCCGAAGTTGATGCCGCCCCCGAACGGCGACGCCCCCGCGACTCCGGCCCCGCTGCCCCAGTGACGCGCCACGCGCCTTGACACTGGTCCCGGACGGTTCTAAGGTTCGCCGGCTTTTCTTACCGACCCGCATGCTGACGCGCGGGTCACAACGCATCTGGTTCGCAACGCAGCCCGCATGGCGCAGGCTCGGGACGAACGTCACCTCGCGGAGGCAAGAGGCTGTCATGGAGTTCTTCAAATCCGTCGCCGAACACTTCAAGGAAGGCGGATGGGGCATGTACCCCATCCTCGTCTGCCTGCTCTTCACGCTCGCCATCCTCTTCAACCGCCTCAAGGCGTTGTATTCGGATCTGGCGACCGACAAGGAGGCGTTCCTCCGCGGCCTGCAGAAGCCGATCTTCGCCGGTGACCTCGACCAGGCCATCAGCTACACCACGTCGCAGAAGCAGACCCCGCTGACGGCCATCGTCGCCGCGGGCCTGAAGCAGGTCGAGAAGGGCGACGCCGAAGTACAGGCCGCCATGGACGAGGCCTCGCTCCGCCACATGCCCACCATCGAGGCCCACACCGGTTACCTCTCGATGCTGGGCAACGTCGCGACCCTCGCCGGCCTGCTTGGCACGGTGTCGGGTCTGATCTCGTGCTTCGCCGCCGTCGGTACCACCAGCGACGCCGCCGAGAAGAGCAAGATGCTGACGAACGGCATCGCCGAAGCGATGAACTGCACCGCTTTCGGCCTCGGCACCGGCATCATCGCGCTCGTCTTCTTCTCGCTCCTTCAGGGCCGCACCCAGCACCTGATGGACGACATCAACGAGACCAGCGTCGGCGTCCTGAACCTGATCGTGGCCAACCGCGAGAAGTTCGGCTCCAAGTCGCGCGCGGCCTAGGTTCGTCCTGATGCGCCCGTCCGTACCGAACCGGTGCGGGCGGGCGTCTCCATTCCCCCGCAAGCACCACCGTGTCCTGGGGAACGTTGGTCCCCTCGAGACGCACCTCGTCCCACATCTTCGACCCGGGAGCCCCCGATGGGCGGCGCAGCACCAGTAGAATCAGGCAAAAAGGGCAAGAAGTCGCTGGACGCCGAGCTGAACCTCGTGCCGTTCATCGACCTCCTGTCCTGCCTGATCTCGTTCCTTCTCATCACCGCCGTCTGGACCCAGACGTCGGCGCTGAAGGTGTCGAGCACCGGCGGGCTGGCGGCCGAAGAGCAGCCGCAGAAGGACCAGAAGAACGCCGAGATTCGGCTGCTGATGACCGAGCGCGGCTATAAGCTGAGCATCGGAGACGCCTCCACCGACATCGTGAAGACCGCAGCGAACCCGGCCGCCTTCGACACGAAGGTGCTGGTGGAGAAGCTCAAGGCGGCCTGCCAGCTCATTCCGAACGGCGGCACCGACGTCAAGACCAACACCTGCCTGTTCAATGACGACCAGCTCATCACCGTGAGCCCGGAAGACGCGATCAACTACGAGGACCTGATCCTCACGGTCGACGCGATTCAGTCCGAGGTCGGCATCAAGAGCGTCAGCGTCGCGCAGGCGACCAACTAGGATTCGAAGATGCCCATTGTCACCCCCGGAAAGCGCCCCGGTGTTCGGCTCTCGAAGAGCAAGGTATTCGGCAAGAAGGGCGGCTTCGGCAAGAAGAAGAGCGGGTACGCCAGCCTCAATCTGACTCCGATGGTCGACATGCTCACCATCATCGTCATCTACCTGCTGCAGAACTTCTCGTCGGACGGCGACATCCTGGTGATGGACTCGGCGATTCAGCTGCCGAAGATCGTCACCGTGGGCATGCTCAAGCGGGCGCCCACGGTCGGCATCCAGGACTGCACCAAGGCCAAGGACGCGAACTGTGCGGCCAAGGTGCTGGTGAACGGCGCAGAGAAGGGCAGCGTCGACGACATCGTCCAGAGGGAGGACGGCCAGCCGCTCGAGGTGCAGACCCAGCTTGAGTTGCTTCGCGACGCCTTCAAGAACGACCCGCTGGTCATTGCGAAGGGCACCCAGTTCGAGGGCGAGGTCAACATTCAGGCCGACAAGTCGGTGCAGTTCAAGGTCCTCAAGAAGATCATGATGGCGTGCACGCAGGCCGGCTACGGTCGCATCAACTTCGCCGCAATCCAAGGCAGCGGTCCTGCCGCCGCTGCTGAGCCCGAGGCGAAGTAGCGTGCAGCGACGCGTCGTTTCCCGAGCCGCGTCCCGAGTCATCGGGGCGCGGTTTTGTTTTGTGTTGGTACGATTTACTGCAAGTGCGGCGTTGGAATAGCGCTTGCGTGCAGCGCGCGCTTCCTGTTATCCGGCACACGAACCGCCCTCCCGCGGGAGCCGTTCGTTGCGTTGTCGGCCTCTTCCCCCCCGAGGCCTCACGTGATGGGCGGCTCCCTCGAGGGGGCGGACTCTTTTTTTTCCTTTGCAAGCAACCCGCCGCGCCGGCGGGTCCCGGGGGCGGCGATGTCGTTGCGAGTGGGCGCGGTGGGGCCGACGGGGGTGCTCGGACAGGAGCTGATGGCGGCGCTGGCCGAGGCGGCGCGCGACGGACGGCTCGACATCGAACCGCCGACGCTTCTCGCAACGGCGAAGAGTGCCGGTGAGGCCTTTCCCTGGCTCGAAGAGGACGAGGACGTTCCCGTGGAGGCGTTCTCCGAGGAGTCTGCCCGTGGCTTGGACGTCGCGCTGCTGGCGGTTCCGGCGCAGGCGGCGACCGAGCTGACGCGCCAGCTTCGTCAGCAGGGCACCGTGGTGGTGGACGCCTCGTCGGCCCACCGGGACGCGGCGCCGCTCTTCGCCGACGGACCGGTCGAGGCTCTGGCCGGAGGCACGCTGGTCGCCCTCGCGGCGCCCGAGACGTTGATGCTCACGCGTCTTTTGGCGGCGCTCTCTCCGCTCGGACCGCAGTGGGTGCGTGTGAGCGTCTTGAGGAGCGCGAGCGCGGCCGGGCAGGCCGGGGTCACCGAGCTGGCCGAATCGACGGGCAAGCTGCTCAACGGTCAGGAGCCCGAGGCGCCGCTGCTGGGGCACCGGCTGGCGTTCAACTGGGTGCCTCAGTCGGGCGCATTCAGCGGCGACGTGACGGCGACCGAGTCGGCGGTGGAGCGCGAACTGCCTCGGGCGACGAAGCTTGCGAACCTGAAGGTGGCCGCGACGGTGTCGCACGCGCCCTGGTTCTACGGTACGGCGGCGTTCGTGACGGTCGGGCTGTCCGAGACGGCAGAGGTCGCGCGGGTGCGGGCTCTGCTGGGTGAATCGGCGGGCCTGAAGCTGCTGGATACGCCGGCAGAGGCTGTCTATCCGATGCCGCTTCTGGCGACGGGGGACGACGCGGTTCTGGTGGGGCGCATCCGGAAGGACCCCATCGACGCACGGGCCCTGGAGCTGGTGCTGGCGGCCGATGCGGTCCGACTGTCGGCGGTTCAGCTGGTGGCGGCAGTCGAGGCGATTGCGCGGGCGCGCGCCGCCCACTGAGGCGCCTTCCGGTCGAGTCGATCGCCCGGAACCGGCATCTGAAAGGGTTTCGGCGCAGTTTTCGATGCGTGCGGGGCGGACGGCCTCCACGGCGAGGTGTCATGCCATGGGCCACGAGATCGGCCGCCGGAAGGACCAGCACCTGGACCTCTGCCTGAACGAGCCGGTGGAGCCGGAGGGCGCATCGACACTGCTGGACGACGTCCGGTTGATTCATGACGCGCTGCCCGAGCTGGCTGTCGACGGGCTGTCGACGGGGCTGACGCTGCTGGGGCGGAGCCTGTCCTCGCCGCTGATGGTCGTGGGGATGACGGGCGGCACTCCGCGGGCCGGCGTCATCAATCGCGCGCTCGCTCGGGCGGCCCAGACGCGAGGGGTCGCGTTCGGCGTCGGTTCGCAGCGCGCGATGCTGAAGGATGGCTCGGTCGAGGAGAGCTACCGGGTTCGCGACGTGGCGCCCGACGTGCTGCTGTTCGGGAACATCGGCGCGCAGCAGCTGGCCCAGATGCCGACCGCAGAGGCCGTCGAGCTGATGGCGCGCATTGGCGCCGACGCGCTGTTCGTCCACCTGAATCCCGCGCAGGAGCTGGCGCAGCCCGGCGGAGACCGGTCGTTCGTCGGCTGCTTCGAGGCGATCGCGCGCCTTGCCGGCGTGCTCGGTCCGCGGGTCTGGGTCAAGGAGACGGGCTGTGGGCTGTCGCGCAAGGTGGCGAAGCGGCTGGTGGCGGCCGGCGTGGGCGGCCTCGACGTTTCCGGCGCAGGCGGGACCAGCTGGACCCGCGTGGAGGCGCTGCGGGCCACCGGCACCGAGCGCCGCGTCGGCGATTTATTCTCTTCTTGGGGCATACCGACGGCGGCTGCGGTGGCGGCCTCGTCTGACCTGGGCGTTCCGATCGTCGCATCGGGTGGGCTTCGCAGCGGCCTCGATGTGGCGAAAGCGCTGGTGCTGGGTGGCACGCTGGGCGGCATGGCGTTGCCCTACCTGAAGGCGCAGGAGCGGGGCGGCACGGAGGCGGTCGAAGAGGCGATTGCCGGCGTGGAGAGCGAGTTGCGTGCGGCGATGCTGCTGACAGGCTCAGGCGACCTGGCAGCGCTGCGACAGGCGCCGAGGCTGCTGACCGGGACGCTGCCGGGCTGGATCGCCGCGCTGCGGGAAGGGGCCTGAGATGGGCACCGGAAGCGCGCCCGGAAAGATCATCCTGCTGGGCGAACACGCGGTGGTCTTCGGCGAAACGGCGCTCGCGGCGGCCTTGCCGTTCGGGGTCACGGTCGACGCGGAGCTGCGGTCGTCCGGAGGCATGCGCTGGTCCGGAGACGAGGTGCCTCGTGGCGATGCGCGGGTCGAGGCGTCGCTGGCCCTGCTGGCGCGAGAGACGGGCGTGGCCCACGCTGAGCTGAAGGTGTCGAGCGCGCTGCCGGTGGGGGGCGGGCTCGGTTCGAGCGCGGCCTTCGCGGTGGCAGTTTGCCGGGCGCTCCGTCCCGATCTCGTCGAAGCGGAGGTGAACCGGATTTCACTGCTGTCGGAGCAGCTGTTCCACGGCACGCCGAGCGGCGTCGACAACGCGGTCTGCACCTCCGGGGGCATCATTCGCTTCCGACGCGGCGAGCCTGCGGTCGTCGAGCGGGTCTCCTCCTCAAGGCCGCTCCACATCGTCATCGGGCTGACCGGGCGGTCGCGTCAGACCAGCACCAACGTGCTGTCCCTGCGGCAGCGGGTCGCGGACGAGCCCTCGCGCTGGCGGCCGGTCGTAGAGCGTCTGGGCGCGCTTGCCGAGGGCGGGGTCGACGATCTTCGGCGCGGCGCGCTGGTGTCTCTGGGGGCGCGGATGGACGAGGCGCACGCGCTGCTTTCTTCCGCCTCGCTCTCGAGTCCCGAGCTCGAGCAGATTGTCTTCGCGGCGAAGTCGGCCGGGGCTTTGGGCGCGAAGCTGACGGGCGCGGGCGGCGGCGGCGCGGCCATCGCCCTCTCGGAAGAGCCTGAGAAGGTGGCCCACGCGATTTCGGCGCGCGGGTTCGATGTCCGCGTGGTGGAGCTCTGATGTCGACGACGTGGCAGGCCACGGCCCGGGCGCGCAGCAACATGGCGCTCGTCAAGTACTGGGGAAAGCGCGACGAGGCGCTGGTGCTGCCCCACACCGGCTCGCTGTCGATGACGCTCGACGCGCTCCACACCGAGACGACCGTCCGGTTCACGGGGCGTGAGGGTGACGACACCCTGTTGCTGGACGGCGTTGCCGCGAGGGCCGGTGAGACGGCGCGCGCGGCGCTCCTGCTCGATCTGGTGCGCGCGGGCCGGGCGGAGCTGGGCGCGGCGGTGGTGGAGAGCCGCAACTCCTTTCCGACGGCCGGCGGTCTCGCCTCGAGTGCGTCGGGCTTTGCGGCGCTGGCGGCCGCGGCCTCGTGGGCGGCCGGCGATGCCCCCTCGATGGAGGCGCTGTCGATCCTTGCGCGGCGCGCGTCCGGCTCCGCCTGCCGCAGCGTGCTGGGCGGCTTCGTCGAGTGGACGCGCGGCGAGCGCCCCGACGGCCTCGACTCGGTCGCGGTGCAGCGCCAGGAGCGCGGGCTCTGGGACGTGGCGATGGCGATCGCGGTGGTCGACACGGGCCGCAAGGAGACCAGCTCCCGGGATGCGATGCGCGACTGCGTGCAGACCTCGCCCTACTACGCGGCGTGGGTGGCGACGACGGCGCGCGATCTCGACGAGGCTCGCCGGCACCTCGATGCGCGCGACCTTCCGGCGCTGGGTGAGGTGGCCGAGCGGTCGTTCCTCAAGATGCACGCGGCGGCGATGACGGCGAACCCCCCGGCGATCTTCTGGAAGGCGCCGACGCTGACACTTCTCGAGGAGGTGCGCCTCCTGCGGGCCCGCGGGACGCCCGCCTACGCGACCATCGACGCCGGCCCCCACGTCGCGGTCTTCACCTCGGGGAGTGACGTCGAGCGTATTTCCGCGGTCCTGCGCGACGTGCCGGGCGTGCGCGAGGTGCGCGTGGCGCGCCCCGGTCCAGGCGTGGAGCGGCTGTGAGGACGTCGGCCCCCGGGAAGCTGCTGCTCGCCGGCGAGTACGCGGTGCTTCTGCCGGGCCGGAGCTGTCTCGTGGCCGCGGTCGACCGGCGCGTCTCAGTCCATTCCATGGCGTCGTCAGAGTGGCGTCTTTTGAATGGAGATGTCTCGTGGTCACCCGGTCTTCCGGTGCCGGACGAATTGCGCTTCGTCGCCGCCGCCGTCGAAGAGCTGAGACGACTTCGGGCGCTGCCGCCGCATCGTCTCGTCACCTCCGGCGAGATGTCGATCGACGGGCAGAAGCTGGGCCTTGGTTCGAGCGCGGCGGTCACCGTCGCGACCTGCGCAGCGCTGTGGCCAGGGGCCTCGGAAGACGCGCTGTGTGACCTCGCCGATCGGCTCCACCGCGCGGCGCAAGGCGGGAAGGGCAGCGGCGCCGACGTCGCGGCGAGCGTGCTGGGCGGCATCGTTCGGCACAGCCGCGAGCCGCGCCAGTCGAGGCGAATCGCGTTTCACCCGGAGCTTCGCCTCCTCGCCGTCTGGGCGGGCGCGAGCATCCAGACCGCGCCCCGGCTGTCGACCTTCCTCTCGTTCGTGGAGGCGCGACCCGAGGAGGCGGAGCGCTTCTCGGCGATGTCGGAGGCCGCCGTGCATGCGCTGGAGCCGGCGCTCGTCGCGGGCGATGCGGTCGGCGTCGCGCAGGGGATGGGCGCGGCCCGCGAGGCGCTCGCCGTGCTCGAGCGGGAGACGGGGCTCGTGCTCGAGACGCCCCCGATGGCGAAGGCCGCCGAGGTTGCGGCACGCTTCGGCGCTTCGGCCAAGCTGAGCGGCGCCGGCGGCGGCGACTGCGCGGTGGTGCTGGCGATGGGCGACGAGATGGCGTCGCGCACGCTGGAGGGGCTGCGCGCGGCGGGCCTCACCGCCTTCGCGCTCGATCTGGCCCGGGAGGGACGACGTGTCGACGAGCCTTGAGGCCGCTTCCGCGGCAAAATTCTATATGAAGGATTATCGCGAGCGGGCCGACGCGAGGCTCGCCGAGCTGCTCGCAGAGCAGGGCCGTTCTCTTGGGGCGCGGCCGTTCGGCGCGGCCCGGTATCACGCGCTGCTCGCCGACTACACGCTGCGGGGTGGCAAGCGACTTCGCGGCGCGCTGGTGCAGCTGGGCTTCGAGGCGGCGGCCGCCCAGTCGAGTCCGGCGGCGTTGGAGGGGTCGCTCTCCTTCGAGCTTCTGCACGCCTTCCTGCTCGCCTACGACGACTACATGGATCGCGACGAGACGCGGCGCGGCGGCCCGAGCCTTCATGTGACGACGGCGGCGGAGGCGCGTCGGCGCGGTGCGGCGGAGCCCGAGCATCGCGGCCTCTCGGTGACGCTGCTGCTGGGGCTCTTCGCCCAGTCGCTCGCGTTCGATTGCCTTCACCGGGCCGGTGCGTCTCTCGCTGCCCGGCGCTACTTCGACGAGGTGTCGCGCGGCGTGGTCGAGGGGCAGCTCCTCGATGTCATCGCCGTCGATGAGCCGTCGGCGTCGCTCGCAGAGATCAGCATCATCCACCAGCTCAAGACGGGCCTCTACACGACGGAGGGGCCGCTCGTCCTGGGCGCGCTGCTCGCCGGTGCGCCGCGCGACGGGCGGCTCGTGCGGGCGCTGGAGGCGTGGGCGCGGCCGCTGGGCGAGGCGTTCCAGCTCGTCGACGACATTCTGGGTGCCGTGGGCGACGCCGAGGAGACGGGCAAGCCGTCGTATGGGGACTTGCGTGAAGGCAAGCGCAGCGCGGTGCTGGAAGAGGCGCTCGCCCGCTCGGTCGGTGCTGCGCGCGAACGGCTGGCTGCGCTCGCCGGCCGTCCGCTCGATGCAGCCGAGGCGGCCGAAGCCCGTGACCTCATCGTGAAGAGCGGCGCCGTGGAGGCCGTCCGCGACCGCGCCCGCCTTCTCGCGGAACAGGGCAACGCTGCGCTGCAGGCCGGTGGGTTGGGTGCGACGACGCGCCTCCAGCTCGAAGGCCTTGCGCAGCTCATCGTCGAGAGGCAGAACTGAGCGAACCATGAGCACGCCCACCTGTCCCATCTGCGCGAACGCGGCGAAGCCGCCGGCCGAGAACGCCGCCTTCCCGTTCTGCTCGCCCCGCTGCAAGGTCGTCGACCTGGGCCGCTGGTTCAGCGGCACCTACCGCATCCCCGGCGAGGCGCTCGAGGAGGGCGCCGATCAGGTGCCGGAAGGTGAGGGGTCCGAGATACTCCACTGAGTGGCATCGCTTGAATGGAATCGCTTCGAGCGCGGGGCCGTTGACGGTGCGCGGGGGTGGGCGTGGCGACGGAGTCGGGCGGTTCAGGTGGTGCGCGTCGAGGGGGGCTGCGGGCCGCCGACTGGGTTGCGCCGCTGCTGACCCGGGGCGCGGCGATGGCCGAGCAGCTGCTGCGTCTTGCGAAGCCCTCTCCCGACGGTCTGCTCTCCGACATCGAAACGCCCCCGGCGGTCGGCGGCTTGCGGTTGCGGCGCTTCGCGGGCGCCGAGTCGCACGCGAGACAGCTGGGATCGCCGCTTCGCGTGGTGCACCTGACCGACCTGCACGTGGGTCGCGTCACCCCGATGCGGGTGCAGCGGGCCGCGGTGGCGCTGGCGAACGCGCAGGAGCCGGATCTCGTCGTCATCACCGGTGACTTCGTCTGCCACAGTCAGGAGTACCTCGACGAGCTCGAGGGGCTGATGAAGACCTTCGCTGCGCCGGTCGTCGGCGTGCTGGGCAACCACGACCACTGGTCGGGTGCGCGCGAGGTGCGGCGGGCGCTGAGGCGCGGCGGCGTCGAGGTGCTGGACAACGTCTGGACGACGCTGACCCTGCGCGGCGAGCGGCTCCAGGTCGTGGGCCTCGACGACGGCTACACGGGCCACGCCAACGTCGCGAGGGCGACCAAGGGCCTCGGGCGCGGCGCGGCCACGCTGGGGCTGTCGCACATTGGCGAGGAGGCGGACGGGTTGTGGGCGCACGGCGTCCCGCTCGTGCTGTCGGGCCACACCCACGCGGGGCAGGTGACGCTCGCGGGGCTGCACGAGATGGCGCTGGGACACCTCGCCGGACACAAGTACGTCCACGGCCTCTACGGCACGCGCGAGGAGCGGGCGGGGCAGGGGGCGCTCTACGTCGGTGCCGGCATCGGCGCCTCGGTGATGCCGCTGCGGGTCGGCGAGCGCGGTCGCCGCGAGGTGACGCTGTTCGAGCTGGGAATGCGGCCGGGCGCCTTCGCCGAGCATCACGCCGAGCAGACGCCTCTTGCCGGTCGGGCCCCATCGCCCGAGCTTCGTCAGAGGCGCGCCCAGAAGGTCCGCGCGAACGCCGAGAAGCGCGCCCGCCGCCACCGGTAGGTCATTCATTCCATCGGTAAAGCTACTTGGTTAGAACATTGCGCCCTGCGCCGGTCCGGGCGGCCTGAGGCCGAGGTGCTCGAAGGCGCGTGGCGTAGCGACGCGGCCGCGCGGCGTGCGGTGCAGGTAGCCCTCCTGCAGCAAAAACGGCTCGTAGACGTCCTCGACGGTGTCCGACTGTTCGCCCACGGCGCTGGCGATCGTCTCGAGGCCCACGGGGCCGCCGCCGAACTTCTCGCAGATGGTGCGGAGGATCTTGCGGTCCATCGGGTCGAGGCCCCGCGCGTCGACCTCCAGCCGGGCGAGCGCCTTGTCTGCGATGGCGCGGGTGACGACGCCGTTCCCTTCGATCTCTGCGAAGTCGCGCACGCGGCGCAGCAGACGGTTCGCGATGCGGGGCGTGCCGCGCGAGCGCCGGGCGATCTCCTCGGCACCGGTGGGGTCGAGCCGAATGCCCAGGATCTCGGCCGAGCGCGTCACGATGCGCGCGAGCTCCGGTGCCGAGTAGTACTCGAGCCTGTTGACGATGCCGAAGCGGTCGCGCAGGGGGCCCGTGAGCAGGCCCGTGCGGGTCGTCGCGCCCACCAGCGTGAACGGCTGCAGCGGCAGCTTCATGTTCCGCGCGCCCGGACCCTCGCCGATCACCAGGTCGAAGACGAAGTCCTCCATCGCCGGATAGAGGTTCTCCTCGATGGCCGGGTTGAGCCGGTGAATCTCGTCGATGAACAGCACGTCGCCGCGCTTCAAGTTCGTCAGGATGCCGGCGAGGTCGCCCTTGCGCTCGATCGCCGGGCCGCTCGTCACCTGCAGATCCGCCCCCAGCTCGCGCGCGATGACGTAGGCGAGGCTGGTCTTGCCGAGGCCCGGGGGGCCGCAGAAAAGCACGTGATCCAGCGGCTCGCCGCGCCGCTTCGCAGCCTGCACGAAGACCCGGAGGTTGTCGATGAGGGCCGGCTGGCCGACGTAGTCGTCGAATGAACGCGGACGCAGGGAGCGGTCGAACTGCGCGTCGTCTCCGAGCGCGTCGGGGGCGATGGGCCGCTCGTCGTCGGGCATGGTCGTGGGGGTGCGCGAAGCCATGCGGCACCGTAACACGCGGACCTCTTCCGGAACGCCGTCCGGTTCTTTGACAGCGCCCAGCCCGTGTGGACACGCTCGCCCCGCATGACCTTCGGGCCCCGGCATCTGCGCATCGGGACGCTGCTCCTGCCCACCGGGTTGGCGTGGGCGCTGCTCGTGGCGTTTCGCCTTGTCGTGGCGTCGCTTGAGCTGGGCGCGCCGCTCACCACGGCACCGTGGCGTCAGCTGGGGGTGGGGCTTCTTGACGACGTCTCGGTGGCGTTCGGTTTCGGTGCGGTGGTCCTCGCCCTCACGCTCGCGACCCGTCCGCTGTTCGCTGCTCCGGCCCGTCTGCTGCGCGTCCCGGCGACGCTCACGTTCGGACTGCTGATCGTCCTCTTGTCGTGGCAGGTGGTGCGGCTCGCCCGGACCGGCCATCCGCTCGGGCGCCGCGACCTGCCGATGGGTGACGAGTGGCGCATGCTGCCGAGGCTGCTCATCTCGTGGCTGCCCGACCCCTGGCACCTCGCCGCGACCATCCCGCTGGCGGCCCTCTGGCTCGTCGCGGCGATGGTCTTCGGTCGTGCGCTCGAGGATGCCGCCGAAGCCTCCGCAGAGGCGCGAAAGCGGGCCAGCTGGCTCGTCCTCGCGGTCTTGTCGTTCCTGTCGATGCTGGCCTATTCGGGTGCCGTCCGGTGGAGCGTCTCGGCGCACGCCCCGATCGAGCAGAACCCCGTCGTCCGCCTCGCCGAAGAGGCGCTGTCGGAGGGCCGCCCATCGATCCGACATCCGGAAGAGGAGCAGTCGGCACTCGCGCCGTGGCACGAGGCGCGAGGCGTGCTCGCGCGCGGCGAGCCGGCCTGGCCGACGCGCCACCTGCGGTCGAGCACCGGCGCGCAGAGGCTCTGGCCGAAAATTCCCGCCAGCAGCTCCGTGGTGCTGATCGTGCTCGAGGGGATGGGCCGCGCGAGCACCGCCGGGCGGCCGGAGTTGACGCCGTTCCTCGATTCGCTCGCGACCCGCGCGATCTCGCTGGAGCGCCACTGGACGACCTCGCAGTCGACGACGGCGGCGGAGTACGCGCTCTTGTGCGGCCTGCCGACTCCCGCCGATGTGGAGCCGCTGCGCGAGGGCCGCGATCCGGGGGCGCGCTGCCTCTCTTCGCTGCTCTCCGGCGCCGGCGTCGTTCAGCGGGCGGTGCTGGGGTCGGACGGTCTTGCGGGGGGGCGTCGGCGGTTCCTTGAGAAGCAGGGCATGACCGTGGTGCCTATCGACGCCGCAGCGCGGCCCACCGGCCTGGAGGCCCCGGATCGCGCGGTCTACGACGCGCTGCTCGCCTCGCTCGACGAGCCTTCGTGGCGACCCTCGTTCCATTACGTGATGGCGGCGTCGAGCCAACCGCTCTGGTGGCTGCCTGAGTCGTTCCTCGACGAACACCCGGAGGCGCGCGACTGGGAGGCCGAGGTGCGCGCCGTCCGATACGCCGACGCAGAGCTGGAGCGGTTCTTCGCCGCAGCCCGGCAGCGGCCTTGGTTTACCCGCACGCTCTTCGTCATCGTCGGCGCACACGACGTCGAGGGCTTTCAGGGAAAGCTTCCGCTCGAGACCAGCTCTGCCGACGCGCTGCGCCTGCGCTACCGGACGCCCGCGCTGTTCATCCACGACGCGCTGGGCGCACAGGCCATCGACCAGCCGACGACCCATCTCGACGTGGCGCCCACCATCGCGGCGCTGCTCGGCGTCGAGGGCGACCTCGACTCACTCGGACGGGATCTTTCTTCGAAGGCGCCGGCGATGCCTCTGGTCGCGGATGAGGCGGTTCCGGGCGAGCAGCGGACCTTCGACGACGGCGAGCGGCTCTGGCTCCACTGGCGCCTGCCCGGCCGCTGCGAAGTGATCGAGGCGGCTGCGCGCCGTCGCTGCACCCCGGAGGAGCGCGATCGCCTCAGGGTACACGAGCGGCTGCTCGTCTCGCCCGCGGAAGGCGCCCTCCGGGCCGGCATCAGTAAACTCTCAAACTAGAGTTTATGGCGTGAAGCGGATTCGAGGACGGATCCGGACCTGCTTGCCGTCGATGGTGACCACGACGACCGTGCTGCCCGGAGTCGCCGGCGCAAGCAGGCGCCGCTCGACGGTGCCATCCGGCAAGACGCTCTCGGGCCCCGCCCACACCGCCCTCTCGGAGAGCTGCCCGATGGTGACGGGGGCGATGCGCGGCGCCCCCAGCGGATCGACCGGGCGAACGCGGATGACGACCGGTTGAGCGCTGCCGGCCGCAACCGCACGCGACGGCGGGTCGATCGTCAGGAACTCGGGCTCGCGGATCACGAGCGAGACCGTCGAACCCCGGACGTCGTCGACGCGCTGCGTGAAGCCGCTCGGCCAGGCGATGGAGAGCGTCGCCGTCTCCGGCTCCGGAGGCAGGCTGATGTCGGTCACCGGGGGTTGTGAGACGCGCGGCGCGAAAGTTCCTCCCACCGCCCAGTGGCGAACCCTGCCGCCGCCGGTCATCTGCAGCCTCGCGCCGAGTCCCTCGGGGTTGGAGACCGTGCCGCGCAGTCGAACGAGCAGGTGCGGGGCCGCTGGTGCGAGCCTGTTTTCGTAGACCACCGGATGGTCGGCCCATGCGCCCGCCGTCAAATCGAGATCGCCGTCGCCATCCCAGTCCGCCTGGGCGAGGTTCATGAAGTCGCTTTCCGCCGTCAGGCCGAGCCGCGGTCCGGCCTCCTCGAAGCGAAGCCCGGGCGCGCCCTGCAGGAAGACGAGCCGCGAGCGCCCGCGGTTGGGCATCTGCCTGAAGCCGTCGTCGTCCCCGGTGGCGACCAGCAGCTCGTCGTGTCCGTCGTGATCCGCGTCCCAGAAGCGTGCACCCCAGTCGACCAGAAATTTGCCCGTGGTCGTCGTGATCGGCGGGTAGTTCAGGCGATCCATCGTGTTGGCCCAGAAGCCTCGCCGGTTCCTCTCCAGCATCACCTTCGGTTCGGCGAGCGAGGGGTACAGCTCGAAGTCGCCGTCGTGGTCGAGATCGCTCAGCGTCAGCCCCATCGGCGTCAGGTTGCCCAGCTCGAACAGGTGATCGCGGTCGCAGCCTTGCGCCATGGGGCTGAAGCGCTCGAAGCGCGGCTCGCCGTCGGCGTCGGGGCCCAGCGCGCGAAAGGCCCGGTTCTCCTTCGCTGCGCCGTCGGCCACCACGAAGATGTCCGACCGCTCGTCTCCATCGAAGTCGACGAATCCGATCGACCACGTCAGCCCGGGTGCTTGCAGGTTCCACTTCGGCGTCACGTCCTCGAAGGCGCGCCCTCCCTGGTTGCGCGCGATCGTGACGTCGCCGGGGAAGCTCCCGAACAGCAGATCGAGCCGGCCGTCTTCGTCGACATCCCAGGCGGATGTGGTCATCACAGGTGACGAAAACGGATCGCCGGTGTCCAAGGGCAGCAGCGTCGGCGCGGCGGCGTCGATGCCCTGCGGCCCGCCCCACAGCACGGTGGGCGGCAACGTGCAGACGAGGTCGTCGAAGCCATCGCTGTCCAGGTCGACCGCCGTGGCGCAGTCGCTGACGCCCGATTCGAACGGCCCGCCGGCCTCGAAGCTGCCATCCGCTCGCTGGAGGATTCGACGGCTGATCGTGCGCAGGCGGTTGTAAACGAAGTCCATTCGGCCGTCGCCGTTGAGGTCGATCGGAAACAGGCTCGTCGTGATGGTGTGGGCTTGGAACGGCTCCGCGCCGAACCCGCGGGCGAGCGCCTCCACATCGTCGCGTCGGGTCCAGGTCCCGGCGATCGGCGCGAATGTGCCGCCGTCTCCCGGCGTCAGGCCGGCCGAGCAGATGTGGTCAGAGTCGCCGGTCCCGCCTGCATCCGGACGCGGACCCGCGTCGAAGGTGCCCGCGTCCACGGTGCCGGCATCGTGCGGCCCGGCATCCGCCGGACCAGCGTCCGAGAGGGGCGGCGTGACAGCACCCCCATCGGACGGCCCTGCTGCGGGCGCGGCGCACGAGATCTGCTGCAGCGACAGCGTGACCCAGAGGAGCGACGTAGATGCGCTTCGGCGGAGGGCGGCAGGGAGCGGCATGGCGACGCGCATCATTTCACCATCCGCCCTCGGAGACTGCGGCCGGCGATAAAAAAAGCACCGGCGCCCGAAGGCACCGGTGCTGGGTCGTTCGCATGCCGGAAGGACTTACGCCTTCTCTTCGTCTGCAGGCACGGACGCAGGCGCAGGCGCAGGCGCAGGCGCTGCGGCGGGCGCTTGGAACGTGGGGCGCGGACCGGTGGGAACGGGAGGACGGGGCGCCGACGACACCGCGGGGCGAGCCGTGCTGCTGCCGCCACCGCGACCGGCGCCCAGCAACATGAACATCGCCTTGCCTTCCATGCGCGGCGGCTGCTCGACGGCCGCGACGTCCTTCAGGTCGGCGACCATCTCCTGCAGCTGCTTCTGACCGATCTCGCGGTGCGCGATCTCGCGGCCGCGGAAGACGATCGTCACCTTGACCTTGTGTCCCTCCTCGAGGAACTCGCGGGTCTGGCGCAGCTTCACGTCGTAGTCGTGTTCGTCGGTGCGCGGCCGGAGCTTGATCTCCTTGAGCTTGACGACGACCTGCTTCTTCTTGGCCTCGTTCGCGCGCTTCTTCGTTTCGTACTTGAACTTGCCGTAGTCCATGATCTTGCAGACGGTCGGCTTGGCCATCGGCTGGACCTCGACGAGGTCGAGGCCGGCCTCCTGGGCCCGCTGCAAGGCCGTTTCGAGGGACAGAATCCCGAGCTGTTCGCCTTCGGGTCCAATGACCCGGAGTTCACGGGCGCGGATACGGCGGTTTGTCCTGGCGTCGCGAGAGATGGCCGACTCCTGCGGGCGCGTGTCGCGCCCTTTGATGGCTGTCCGTCAAACGGACGGCCGACGTGGCGACATGCCGACGGCGGCACACATTCACGGTGGGTGTTCGGTAACCGCATGCAAGTCAATGCAAAAACGATGCGAGACATCCCGACCGGAGCGGCGCGCATTCTAGCGACGCATCAGGGGGTGTCAAGCCGACCGGCCGCCGGCTCGGCATGACGGTGGCCGGCAAACGGAGCAGCGGATGAGGTGGAATCGGCGTGCCCTTGGGATCGGCCTCGCGCTGGCGGGGCTCCTCGCCGTCGGTCTGGCGCTCGCTTCCGGACCGATCGTCGCAGGACTGATTGACCGTGAGCTGCCCCGCGCGGCGAAGGAGTTCGGCATGCCGGTCCGGACGGGCGAGGTCTCGTTTGCGTGGCGCCCGGCCCCGACGCTGGTGCTGCACCGTCTCGTTGCAGGCTCCGAGGAGCGTCCCCTCGCGACGGTCGAGCGTCTCGAAGTCCGCCCGAGGCTGCTGCCGCTCGTCACGAGTCTCGGTCGCCGCGTGGTGATCGATCAGGTCGTCGTCGACAGGGCGCGCGTGACGCTGCGACGCGATCGCCAAGGCCGCTGGGCGGGCTTGCCGACGGGTGGGCGGGCGCCGAAGCGGAAGCTCGAACTCCAGCGCATCGTCGTGAGAGACAGCGCCGTTTCGATCGGCGCGGTAACGCTGGACGACCTCCAGGCGACGCTCGTGATGTCCGGCGAAGAGGTCCTCAACAGCGTCTTCTCGGCACGATTGGATGCAGGCGCGGTCGAGGGGCTGCTCTCGGTGCGCATCGACGCGACGCTGGCGACGGTGGATGGCGTGCTGCGCCTCGTGGCCGCGGAGGGCGAGGCGAAGCTGGCGCAGGCGCGATGGACTGCCCTCGATCTCGGCGAGCAGCTTCTGCGTCCCCTTTCCTCGGCGCTCGCACGCTTCGGGGTGTCAGATGTGAAGCCGAATCCACAGCGCCTGAGTGGGCCAACGCCGACGATCACCGGCCGCTTTTTCTTGCACAAAGGAGCGCTCATCGTCCCGCCGTTCACGTTCCGGACACCGATGGGGCAGTGGCGCTGGGCGGGTCGGGTGGGGCTGGACGGACGGCTCGATCTTGACGGTGCGTTGATGCCTTCGGAGGCCTTCGTCACCTCACTCCTCGGCGGTGGCGGGCCCTCCTTCGAGATCCCGCTGCACCTTGGCGGGCAATGGAACGCGCCTCGCCTGACGCCGGTGGACCTGACGACGACGGCCCGGCGCTTCGTCGCGGGGACCGTTCGGTCGCGCGTCGAGTCGCAGGGCCGCCGCTTGGAGGAGTCGATCCGAAAAAGGCTTGGTTTCTAGGCCTTCTTGCCCTTCTTCGCGGGCGCCTTCTTCTGCGGCAGGTCGTAGACGAGCGTCGGCGCGAGCTGCTTGCTGCGCCGCTTGACGGCCTCGTCGAGCACCGTGTTTGCGGCCGCGAAGTGGTCCATCAGGCGGCGCGGCTTCTTCTTGAGCTTGGGGTCGCTCATCAGCGCGTAGGTGATCCAAGGGAAGACCGCGGTGACGTCGGTGTGGACGTAGATGCTGCGGCCCACGCCCTCGGGTGAGACCTTGCCCCACGTGTGGCCCTCGCCGGCCGGGCACGAGCTGAGCGCGCCGTTGTCAACGGGGTCCACGCAGAACTGGACGTCGATGTCGAAGCCCGGGGTCGGCACGCCGAGGATCTGATCGAGCAGCGGCTCACCCTGCAGCGTGTAGTTCTTCGGGACGCCGCCCCCGAGGATCAGCACCGCGAGCGGCCGGCCCAGCTTCTTCGACGCGTAGTGCTGCATCGCGGCCATGGCGAAGACGTCGTCGTTGACGTCGATCTCGAGCTTGAACTTGTCGCCCAGGAGCCGCTTGAGCTTCACGATGTTGAGGAAGATCGAGCCGTCCTGCACCGCGCCCACGAAGATCGGAACGCCGTAGCGGTAGCAGGTCGAAAGCAGGGACGGCGTCTCGAGGCCCAGCGCCTCTTCAATCTCGGCAATCTCCTTCCCGAGCAGGTAGTGCAGCTCGGGCGTCGTCATCTTCCGCTGGAACTCGGGCTTTTGCAGGATCGCGCTGAAGAGGCGGTCGGTGTCGAGCAGCGTCTCTTCCCAGAAGCCCAGGTCGTAGATGCGGATGATGCGCGCCAGCCGCAGCGCCAGGTCTCCGGCGTTCGGGTCGATCTCGCGGATGCGGTGCCCGATGAGCCGGTGGGCGTCGTGGTACAGGTTCGCGCCCGTCGTCGTCAGCGACTCGATGACGCCGCGTTCGATGAGCGGGATCAGGCAGCTCTGGTGCAGGCCGGCCGGGGTCATGGCGCCCGACAGCGTCGCAAACAGGCTGTAGTCCTCGCGAATCGCCTTCGAGAGCAGCTCGTAGGCGGTGCGCTCCTGACGCCCGACGTAGGCGGGGAAGCGGTGCGTGATGATCTCGGCCGGCGTCTCCTTGCCGGTGATGGCGAGGGGCGAGACGTCGCGCGCCCGCTGAAAGTCGCCGCGCAGGCGTTCTTTGCGGCTCTTCGGCTCGGCGGCCGGGCGGTGGGCGTCGTTGGGGCGGTGCGGCATCGGCGTCAGTCCTTCGAATGCGTCGTCGCGCGACGGCTGGAAAAAAGCGCGCGCACGATAACAGCGCCTCCCTCGCCGACAAGAGCGCAATGACACGCTGCGGCGTCGTTTTTTGCGGCCTTCCGCGGCAGCCGCCCGCGGTCCGCGTGATAATGTCCGCCGCCTCGGAGGCCACCGCACCCATGCGCAGGGCAAAAATCGTCGCCACCCTCGGACCCGCGTCCAGCACGCCCGAAGTGATTCAATCGCTCGTCAACGCCGGCATGGACGTCGCCCGGCTGAACTTCTCGCACGGCACCCACGAGATGCACCGCGCCAACTTCGAGGCGGTGCGCCGCGCCGCCGAGCGGGCGGGTCGTCCCATCGCCATCCTGCAGGACCTGCAGGGCCCGAAGATCCGCGTCGGCAACCTCAAGGGCGGCCAGTACCTGCTGACCGAGGGCGAGAACGTCGTCATCACCACCGACCTCGCCTCCGCGGCCGACGGCAGCAAGGTCCCGTGCACCTACGCGGGCCTCCCGGGCGACGTGAAGCCGGGCGATCCGATTCTGCTTGCGGACGGCATCTTCCGGCTCGAGGTGCTGAAGGTCGAGGGGCAGGACGTCACCGCGCGCGTCGTCGTCGGAGGCGTGCTGACCGACCGCAAGGGCATCAACCTGCCCGGCGCCGCCGTGGCCATTCCGGCGCTGACGCCAAAGGACCTGGACGACCTTCTGTTCGGCCTTTCGCTGGGCGTCGACTACGTCGCGGCCTCGTTCGTGCGCAGCGCCGACGACATCCACGACATCCGCCGCCACGCGGGCTCGCTGCCCATCATCGCGAAGATCGAAAAGCCGCAGGCGGTGGACCGTCTCGACGAGATCTGCGTCGCGGCCGACGGCATCATGGTCGCCCGTGGAGATCTCGGCGTCGAGATGCCGCTCGAGAAGGTGCCGCTCATCCAGAAGGCGGCCATCGAGAAGATCAACCGCTTCGGCAAGACCGCCATCGTCGCGACCCAGATGCTCGAGTCGATGGTGCAGAACCCCACGCCGACCCGCGCCGAAGTGAGCGACGTCGCGAACGCCATCATCGACGGCGCCGACGCGGTGATGCTCTCGGCCGAGAGCGCCTCGGGCAAGTGGCCGGAGCGCGCCATCCGCACCATGGGCAGCATCATCGAGGAGGTCGAGCGCAGCCCCCGCTTCGCGAGTAAACCCGCAGAGCTGGACCTGCTGACGAGCGACGGCACCTTTGCGCCCGCCGTCTCCCGCGCCGCCACCGCGGCCGCCGCCCAGCTCGGCATCCGCACCATCGTCTGCTACACGCGCACCGGCGAGACCGCGCGTCTCCTGGGCGAGTTGCGGTCGCGTGCGAACATCATCGCTTTCACCCCGCGCAAAGAGGCCTACTACCGCATGGCCCTCTACTGGGGCGTCCGCGCGCGCATGGTTGAGCCGTTCCATTCGACCGACGAGATGCTCCAGCGCATGTCGGCAGAGCTCCTCGCCCACGGCGACGCCCGGCGCGGAGAGGCGGTCATCATCTGCAGCGCGGTGCCGCCCGACCGGCCCACCTTCGGCGCGTCGATGATGCAGCTGCTGCGGCTCTGAGAGCGGCGTCCTACTCGACGCACGCGCCTGACGACGACAGCAGCGTCCGCACGTTGTGCGTGTTGCGGTTGTCGTGTCCCGCGCGCGGCCAGCCGTTGCCGGCCATCTGCGGAGAGTCGGTCAGCATCGCCAGCACGTAGGACGTCGTCCCGTCCGTGACGTTGACGTAGAGCGTCCCGTTGCAGGACAGCGCGGGCGTCGCGCCATCGAGGAAGTCGGTGGTCGCTGCCGAGGCGTTTGGCCGGGTGTCGAAGGTCCACTGGGTGTTGCCGTTCGAATCGACCACCGTCAGCAGCCCTGCGGTCGTCACGTAGATGCGCCCGTCCGAGCCGATGACCGGAGAGGCGGAGGCGCCCTGCGGCCGCTTGAGCCCCACGAGGTTGCGCTGCCAGACGGCGAGCCCGTCGCCCCAGCCCAGCCGCTGCGTATTCCCGTCTTCATCGGTCATGGCGATGAGCCGGTCGGTGCCGACGTCGGCCACGGCGATGGCGCTTCGGACCGTCGCCGGCAGCGGTCGCGCGTTCGACCAGTAGACGTTTCGTGAAGCGTCGAGTGCGCCGACGTAGCCGTCCTTGAGGCCGAACAGCACGCCCACCAGCGCGTTCGTTTCTAGGAGGGTCGGCCCCGCGAAAAGCTTGGTGCTGCTGTACGGCGCGCTCCACGCCTTGCTCAGTGAGAGGCCGCCAAGGGGCCCCTGGCTCATCCGGACCTTGTGGATGGTTCCGTCCCGGTCGCCGACGAAGAGGAAAACTTCCGCGCCGTCGCGCACGATCGCCGGGACGCTGCCCTCGTTGGCCGTGGCGAGGTCGAGCTCCGTCAGTCCGCAGCTGATCGCGCTGGAGCCGATCCACTGCTCCTGCCTGTAGGCCCGCAGGTAGCCGTTGGACGAAAACGCGTAGAGC
>JACCDP010969045.1_pt1 | contig 22681 bp, 21 predicted proteins | sample 7445841 | NCBI WGS metagenome assembly JACCDP01 (sample SAMN15323441, study PRJNA562643) | freshwater metagenome | isolation source: river surface water | place: USA:Blue River Watershed | collected 2017-08-17
AAATAGCATTTAGTTTGCCAGCAGTAATAGTAGCACCTTCAATAGCTTTTTGAGTTACCGCATCTGTGATTTTACCAGTCACAGTAAGGGTTTGAGCGTTAGACTGAAATGCTACACACAAAAATGTGCAAGCCAAAATCAGTAAACGAAAGGGGTTTCTTTTTGATTGCTTCATAAACAGGGTTTTAGTTTTCTTTTCGAGAACCAAAAGTACCCGGACTATGTAAAGAGAATGTTAAGGTAAGGTTATGCTAATGTGATGTATTGCTACTATTTGTTTATAATTTGGTAATACAAGTTTACATGTTTGTAAAAAAAGGGCAGTATCTTTCTTATCAAATTCTAATAAATAGTTATATCTCATGCCCATATCCAGATATGCTTTTTTTGATAACGCATCGATGTCCTTACAAATTGAGGAAACAGAAATTCCAATACTTCAAGACTATGAAATATTAGTTCGAGTTGCCTATACCACTTTATGTAAATCTGATATACTAACCTACACCGGCAAAAGAAAAGAAAAAAACCCAACCATTTTAGGACATGAAATTTGTGGAACCATTGTTGCCTTTGGTAATAAAGCTCCAAAAATAGATTGCAGACACAATAACATTGCAGTTGGCGATTTAATCACCTGGGCCATATATGCCAGTGATCCTTTGGAAGCCATGTCTTTAAAAGGAATACCACAAAAAGCAGCAGGATTGTTTAAATATGGACACGAAGAAATCACTGATACCAGTCACTTACATGGCGGACTCAGTGAATACATTATTTTAAGACCCCATACACCCATTGTTAAACCTATTGTTAACTTACCCATACCGGTTTTAACGATTGTAAATTGTGCGGTAGCCACAGCAGCTGGTGCCATCAGAATTGCAGGCAACCTACAAGGTGCAAACGTAGTGATTGCAGGCGCTGGTATGCTAGGCGTTGTTGCATGTGCCATGGCAAAATCTAAGGGCGCAAAAAATATTATTGCAATAGATATAGAAAATGAAAGACTTAAAATGAGTACTTCATTTGGCGCTACACATACCGTTCACCTCGATACCATCAATAGTTTTCAAAATTTTTCAAATTGGCTAACCTATAACAAATTACAAATAGATTGTTTTATAGATTTTAGCGGAGAACCCACAACCATAGATATTCTGCTTAAACAACTAAGTGTTGGTGGAACAGCTGTATTTATTGGATCTACGTATCCGCAACAAAATATTACACTAAACGCAGAAACAATTGTTAGAAACATTTGGACAATCAAAGGGCTCCATAATTACAATGAAGCTGACCTTATAGAAGCTGTAGATTTTGTTGAATCACACCATCAAGAATATCCAATTGCTTCCTTAGTAAAAGGAGGTTTCACTTTGGACACTTGCAAATTAGCATTTGATTACGCAATAGAGGAACATCCATATAGGGTTGGCATATCACTAAAATAAGTATCATCATGAATGCCATTTATAAAGCACAAAATTACCTGAGTAAATCAAAGCCCGCAATATTCATTTTCTTTTGCAGTAGTGCTGCCTTTTTAACGTATTGCAGCATGTATGCTTTTCGGAAGCCCTTTACTGCTGGCACCTACCAAGGGCTCAGTCTTTTTGGAGTAGATTATAAAGTGGCGCTTATTATTTTACAACTCATTGGTTATGCCCTTTCTAAATTTATAGGTATTAAGCTAATAGCAGAGCTGACACCACAAAAAAGGGTACAAACTTTAATAGTACTAATGGGGCTAGCGTTTTTATCCTTACTAGGTTTTGGGTTAGTCCCCTATCCATACAATGCGGTGTTTATGTTATTGAATGGACTACCACTTGGCTTAATTTGGGGGGTTGTTTTTAGTTTTTTAGAGGGTCGGAAGTTTACAGAAATTCTAGGCGCCTTTATGGCAAGCTCCTTTATGATAGCTTCTGGCATTGTGAAGTCTATTGGTCTATTTTTAATACAACAATTTTCGGTGAGTGAACAATGGATGCCGTTTTTTGCAGCCTTGGTATTTATTCCAATTTTAATGGTTGGCATTTGGATGCTTAGCTTTATCCCAGAACCAAATGAAGAAGACATTGCATTAAGAACAGAAAGGGTACCGATGGATGCGGCCAATAGAATAAAGTTTTTTAAACTGTTTTGGCCCGGTATTTTTTTAGTGGTTGCAATTTATGTGGGTCTTACTGTTTTTAGAGACCTTAGAGATAATTTTGCAGTTGAACTTTGGACAGAACTTGGTTATTTAAAAACACCCTGGATACTTGTGTTTGCTGAAATACCTATTGCAATTATTGTGTTGGCTATCATTGGTAGCATGATACTTATTAAAAATAATAAAAAGGCATTTTATTTATCAATTACACTATGTATAGTAGCAGGGATTTTCTTTTTAATAAGCACTTTTTTATTTGAAGCTAAACTCTTTAATCCTATTTATTGGATGATACTCATGGGCTTATTAATGTATTTGCCTTACTTAATATTTCATACCATACTATTTGAAAGATGGATTGCCTTTTTTAAATACAAAGGAAACCTTGGCTACCTGATGTACATATCAGATTCGGTAGGATACCTTGGCAGCGTGCTCGTTTTATTGTATAAAAACTATGGTACCAAAGGATTTAATTGGTTACCCTTTTTTACAAATACAGCTTGGATCATTGGGGTTTTAATTACCATTTTAGGGGTATTGGCGATTGTCTATTTTAGGAGTAAAGAAACACCCTCTAAAGCCTGAGCAATAGCTACTGGTAATTGGATATTTAAATAAGCTGCAATAGTAGGGAAGATATCTACAATGGCAGTTTTTGCAACTTCCGGTGCAGGCTTTTTATTCATGATTAACCAGGTATTACGCTCGCTATCTGATTGTCCTCCATGATTTTTTCCTGTTTGAGCATCTCTGCCATGATCGGTGGTAATAATAACAAGCCACTCTTCGTTAAAGTTATTTTCACGGTAAGAAACCGCTTTCATTATTTTTTCAATTTGCTTATCCAGCATAGAAATGGCCGTATCTAGTTGTGGGCTTTTGCCATAGCGGTGACCCATATCATCGGTGTATTCTAGATATATCCATGACATATCCGGTGCGCTATCTTTAATAACATGGCTAGCCTCGGCAACTACTTTTTCATCAATTAAATGAATATAAAAGGCTTTTTTATCGTGTGGGAATTGCAAAGTATCTAATTCGTATCCATCCCGGTGGTAGTCTACGTGTAAATAATTTGTTTGCGCAAGGCCATCCCCTACCAATTTGGTTCTATTATCAAGCCAAGTACTAAATACACCAATTTTTTTAGTAGGATAGGCTTCTTTAAATACTTTAAAAATAGTTGGATAATTATAATTGGGATTTTTGATAGCATTATCAACCACATTATGCTTATTGGTCCAAGTGCCCGTAAGTAGTGAGTTGTAGCCTACCGCAGAAATAGTGGGAGACTGTGTAAGTCCTCCTTTTTCCCCACCTACATAACAAGGTAAATAAGCTCCTTTATTAATAATGGCATCAAATCCTGGCTTGTTTGCTTTTTCCAATTCAGAGGCAGGTATGCCATCCGCTATGATAAATAAAACCTTTTTATTTTGAGCAGTAGCTAATTGTAGTGAACACAAAAGCACTATAATAATCCGAAACATAATAAAACTTTATAAATACCTAAGATAGTGATTCTTTAAAAGATACACTGGCCCATGTATTTTTTTCGGTGATCCAGTCGGAAGTATGTTTGCTAATACCAGCTAAAATATCCCAGGCAGCAGCTACTTGTTCTTTTGTTGGAGCAGTAGTTACGTAATTTTCATTGCGAACCACTTTGCCAATAATTTCTCCGGATACTAAATAGGCATGGTCATTAAAAATTTTACCAATTACATGATTTTTTTTGCCAAAAAAACAATCGCCAATTATAATGCCAATTACCTTTTGTTTGTCAATATCCAAAATCATCATATTTTGAATAAAGGCAATGGATTCGTTTTGATTATTAAGAAGTGTGTACATATACAGCTTGGCATTTTTGGTATTCCAATACCGTAAAGCTGCAAATTAAAGGTTACCTAAACGTTTCCGTAATGTTATCAAAATGTAATCTAATTGTTACGCCTTTGCGTATGCATCTACCATAAACACAGCTGTATCAGCAAAATCTTTACCCTTGTTCATTTTATCGAGGGCAGCGCGCTCATAAGCAAGTTCTTCGGTTTGGGTAGTTAAAACACCAAAAATTAGTGGGATAGTAGCCTGGGTAGATAATATAGCCATTCCTTCTGTAACATATTGACAAACATATTCGTAATGATCCGTGTCACCTTTAATAACAGCACCAATCACAATAATAGCTGCGTATTTATGGATGTCCATTAATTTTTTTGAATACCCAACAAGCTCAACAGCACCCGGGCATTGCAACAATACGTATGGCGTTTGGGTAGCATTTAATTGGTTAATACAACCCTGCGTAAGTAAATCCGTTATTTCGTTATTAAAAGTTGCCTGTACTACTGCAATCATAACTTATTATTTAGTGTGGTGGTTTCCAATATTTATTTTAGCATCTAAATAAGCCTGGTTGTGCACATTGGCAGTAGTACTTACATGATGCGTAGTAAATGTAATGCCTGCGGTTTTAACAGCTGCTTCTTTTAATGGATTGTTGGTAATAAGTGTAATAGAGGTGTACCCAAGTATTTTTAAAATAGTAGTTGCATCATCATAATTACGAGCATCTACCGGAAGCCCTAACGCTTCATTGGCTTCGTAAGTATTTAAACCCTGCTCTTGTAAATGATAGGCCTTAATTTTATTGGAGATACCAATACCCCTTCCTTCTTGATTTTTTAAATAAATAACGGCACCGTTTTTATTGGCTGCAATAAGCGCAAGTGCTTGATGTAGTTGATCTTGACAATCACAACGTAAACTTCCAAAAATATCACCGGTGGCACATTCAGAATGTATACGTACCATGGGTGTTACCGAGTCTATGTCACTATTTTGTAGCACAAAGTGTTCTACCAAACTAATGGGGTTTTTAAAAACCTTGATGGTAAAGTTTCCAGATTTTGTAGGGAGTTGCGCTTCCGAAATAAGTTCCATGTTATTGTATCTTTTTTCGGTGATCAATAATTTGTTGAATGGTAATAATAGGCAGTTGATGATGGTGCGCAAATTCAAAAAGTCCATCACGGCGCATCATATTACCATCTGTATCCATAATCTCGCAAATAACAGCAGCACCTGGTTGATTCGTTAATAAACATAAATCAACACCACCCTCGGTATGTCCGGGTCTTATCAAAACACCCCCCTCTTTGGCAACCACCGGAAATAAATGACCTGGTTTAATAAAATTGTCTGGCTTACTATCATCACTAGCAATGAGCGCAGCAGTAATAGATCTTTCTTTTGCAGAAATACCCGTGGTTATTCCAAAATCAGGTGTAGCATCAATAGAGTCATGAAATGCAGTACTAAAAGCATCTTTTGCATTACTAGGTACCGGATGTATATCTATTTTTTGGGCTATATTTTTTGAAATAGCAATACATATAAGCCCTCTCGCATTTGTAGCACAAAAATTAACTTTTTCTGGCGAAGAAAGTGATGCACTAAACACAATATCGCCCTCATTTTCGCGGCTCTCATCATCTACCACTACTAGCAACCCGCCATTTTTAAAATGAGTTAATGCAATATCTATTGAACTAAACAAATGATTCATACTTATTTTGATAACAACTTTTCGGTGTATTTAGCTAAAATGTCAAATTCAATATTAACCCTATCCCCAATTTTTAATGCACGCATATTGGTTTTTTCAAGTGTGATTGGTATAATACATAGTTCTAACAAATTGCCATCTGTTTTGTTGACTGTTAAGCTAACACCATTAATGGTAACAGAACCCTTATACACTGCATATTTAGAAAAGGAAGCTTCGAATTCAATGGTTACAAACCACGCAGTATCTGACACAACAATATTTTGCACAAGCGCCGTGTCATCTACATGACCTAGTACATAGTGTCCACCTAAAAAACTAGTAGGTTGTAAAGGCAGTTCGATATTTACCGCACTACCCTTTACGTAATGTTTGATAATTGTTTTTGAAATAGACTCCGTTGATACAAAAAACAAAAGAGTGTCATTGTTAATGGCAATTACAGATAAGCAGGCGCCATCAATAGCAACACTGTCACCTAGTTTAACACGGGCAGCAACAGCAGCACTGGTAACGCCAAGGGTCCAGCCTGTTTCTTGAACATCGATGCTTGAAATAATAGCCGATTCAACAATTCCGGTAAACATGGATTGATTTCTTTAATTTTGAGTTGCAAAGATAAGCGATGACACAGGAAGAATACGTATTATTCGCCTTAAGTTTGGCCCAAAAAGCCAATCCCAAAGACATCAAGGGCAATCCCTTTGTGGGCGCTATTGTTGTGGATGAAAAGGACGCCGTAATTGGTACTGGCTACCACAAAATATGGGGCGGTAAACATGCCGAAGTTTATGCGATAGAGGAAGCCTTAGCACATACCCCAGATCTAACAAAATGTAGCCTCTATGTAAGCCTCGAACCCTGTTCGCACCATGGAAAAACCCCTCCTTGTACCGATTTGATCATACAATCGGGTATCAAAAAGGTTTTTGTTGGCTCACTAGACCCTAATCCTAAAGTATCTGGATTTCAGTTATTAAAAGAAAAAGGAATAGACATTGCGTTAATTGAACTAAAAGAAGCCCTCCAACTAAATAAAGTTTTTTTTACCCATCAGAAAAAACAAAGACCATTTGTTGCTGTAAAAATAGCAGCTACAATTGATGGTAAAATTGCAGACCATACTGGAACCTCTAAGTGGATCACCAACGAACAAAGTAGAAACTACCTTCATGCGCATATTAGAAGTCAGGTAGATGCTATTGTAAGTACCGCTAAAACAGTGATTGAAGACCAGTCTACTTTAAATTGTAGGATTGTTGGAAAAGAAACCTCAGAAATAAATGCCGTTATTATTGACAGAACAGGCTCTTTATTACAAGCAACCAATAACGGCCATCCTATATTTTATAAAAGATCCCAGACACAGCTATATATTGTAACAGCGCCAGGTGCTATTGCTAATAATGTAGCACTACCAAGCCATACCCAAATTGTAGAAATTGATTTTAATAGTAAGGGACAAATAAATGTAGAAATGCTTGGTAAAAAATTATTGAGCTTAGAAATGTATAATGTTTTAGTAGAAGCCGGTGCTATGTTTAGTAGCTTTTTATTGGAACAAAATTGGGTGAATGAACTTCACTATTTTATGGGATCAAAATTACTATTGGATGCTGGTGCACTAGACGCATTTACTGGAACGAACAATAAAAATTTAGCAGATAGTAAAAACCTTTCCGTTATTAGCGCACAAACATTGGGTAATGATATTTATATACATTACGTTATCGATTCGTTGTAAAAAACGCCTATATTTTTTTCTTGCGCAGCCGCGTCCTTAAACAAAAGTAGCGCCACATTTAAGATACAATTCGCTTCAAAGTCTTTTACCGAAAAAGATGTTACGGGAGCAGCACTATGTATCATTTCTTTTATCCTACCAAGCCCTGTTTGTATGCCTTTGGTAGATTTTTTTACCCCTGCGTACTTACTAACCACTTCTTTGATAGCAGCAGTATCGATCGCTAAAATTGGAGGATGATGAGGTGTTACTTGTATTTGCGACGCTGCATCAGTAATTGTATCTGTCCTTTGCGCAATATGCTGTGCGGCAAATTTAGCAAAAGCCAAACCTTCCAATATCGAATTAGAAGCTAGCCTATTAGCTCCATGTAATCCTGTGGAGGCACATTCTCCTATCGCAAATAAATTTTGCACCGTTGATTCTCCAAATGCATCCACTTTAATACCACCACAACTATAATGCTGGGTAGGTACAATTGGAATAAAAGTAGTAGCAATATCTATACCCGTAAGCGATTTAACGGTTTCAGAAATAAGCGGGAAATGAGTTTGAAGGATATTTTTATCAATAGATGTTGTATCTAAAAATTGATAGGGCACATTTTCATTTTCCATCTCCGATATAATGGCTCTCGAAACAATATCTCTTGGAGCCAATGAACCGCTAGGATGGTATTTATGCATAAAATCGACCCCTGCATGGTTACGAAGTACTGCACCCGCTCCCCTCAAAGCTTCTGAAATTAAAAAAGTGTGTGCTCCATTAGCGTACAACCCGGTTGGATGAAATTGTATAAAACTTAAATTTTCAATTTCTGCGCCGAGTAAATTGGCTAAGTATATACCATCGGCGGTGGCAACCGGAGCATTGGTGGTTTGTGCATATAACTGTCCAATACCACCAGTAGCAAGCACTACATGGGTTGCCGTATAATTTTCAAATTGATTATTGTTTATATCGTATACACGAACCACAAATTGTCCAGTTGCGTTTTTATCAATAGAAACAACCAAGCAATATTCAAATAATGAAAGCCCTTCTGAATGTTCGATACTATGTAATAATGTTTGTTGTAGGGCTTTTCCTGTATAATCTTTTACATGCCAAACCCTGTGTGCCGCATGCCCACCTTCTTTAGCTAAATCAATTTGATGGGCTTGATTGGTATCAAAAGGCATACCCATTGAAATCAAATCCTGCATAAGCTGCGGACCCTGTTCAATAACTTTTTTTACAACCTCCTTATTATTTACGTGAGCCCCAGCAATTAAAGTGTCTTGTATATGAGACTCGGTAGAATCGTGATGGATATTTGGCTGTGGTGCTACAGCTGCTATGCCGCCTTGTGCCCAATTGGTATTGGTATTTTCTAGCGCAGCTTTACAAAAGAGCGCCACAGAATGCTGTTTTAAAGCCCGTGCACACTCTTTTTTATAATAATGCAAAAAAGAAAGCCCTGCTACACCAGACCCAATTACAAGTGTATCATAATGAGTCACACTCATGGAGCAATTGTTAGCATATTATTTAATGCACGTAATGCACGGTCATGCACGCTAGGGGCAATAGTTATAGCCGGCAATTCGTAATATAAAGCATTGTAAATTTTTTCTAAGGTATTCATTTTCATGTAAGGACACTCCGAACATGCGCAGCTATTGGATTCTAGTGCTGGTGCAGGTATAATTTTTTTATGCGGAACCGCCTGCTTCATTTTATATAAAATACCAGCTTCTGTCGCTACAATAAATTCGGTGTGTTCAGAAACTGTAACGTATTCGATGAGTGCTTTGGTGGAACCAATAAAAGACGCTTTATCTAATATACCTGGTAAACACTCTGGATGTGCTATTAGAAGCGCATTTGGATGATCTAATTGCAACTGCGTTAACTTATCGTGAGAAATATTAACGTGCACAATACAGGCTCCATCCCAGAGCAATAGTTCTCTACCTGTTACTTTTTGCACATACATACCCAAATTTTTATCGGGAGCAAAAATAATTTCTTTGTCTAATGGTATGGCATTAACAACTGCAACTGCATTAGAAGAGGTACAAATAAAATCACTCTCCGCTTTAATTTCTGCAGAACAGTTGATATAGCTAACAACCACTGCATTTGGATGTTCTTTTTTAAAGGCAACAAATGCATCTAAGGGAGTTGCGTCTGCTAAAGAACAACCTGCATGCAAATCTGGAATTAAAACTTTGGCAGCAGGGTTTAATATTTTTGCAGTTTCGGCCATAAAATGAACCCCACAAAAAACAATCATTTCTGTGTTTAATTCTTTTGATATTTTAGCTAAAGCATAACTGTCTCCAATGTGATCCGCTATTTTTTGAATATCTTCCGATACATAATAGTGTGCTAGAATAATAGCATTTTTTTCTTTTTTAAGGGCCAAAATGGCTTCTACTAAATGTTCACGATCAGGAACAGATCTACTCAAATAACCCACTCTATTTATTTCTTGCTCAAATAACATTTATACTATTTTTAATGAGATATCCACAGACGTGGCATGATGTGTTAAAGCACCCACAGAAATACAATGTATACCTTGTATTAAATAAGGCGTAATGGTATCAAGTGTAATACCACCAGAAATCTCTAATTTTTTATCTGGTGCTATGGTGTTTCGGTAATGAATATAGTTTTCAATTACTGCGGGTATGTGGTTGTCAATTAAAATTCGGTTCACTATTGGGTGCTTAAGCGCAATTAAAAATTCTACTTCGTCCTTTACCTCTACAATAACAGGGATTTGGATGTTTTGTTGATTATAATAAGATAAACAATTGTCTAATGCTACCTGAATACCTCCTGCTGCCTTAATATGATTGTCTTTAATTAAAATTTGATCATCGAGTCCAAATCTATGATTCACCCCACCCCCTATTAACACAGCCCACTTTTCTAGTAATCTAAAATTTGGGGTTGTTTTTCGCGTATCATATATTTTAATGCCAACAGTTTGAGCCAATAAAACAAACTGCTTGGTTAATGTAGCAATGCCACTCATGCGTTGCATCGAATTTAAGAGTAGTCTTTCGACTTGAAGGATACTTGACAGCTTACCACTTATAACACCTATACAAACGGGTACATCCTCAATAATATCACCATCTTTACAACTAAAACTTACATCCAGTTGCGGATCCAGATAGTTGCAAATTTGAATAGCTAATGCCACGCCTGCGATGGTACATTTTTCTTTAACAAAACAATGAGCAACACCACTAACCTCATTATTAAAACTAGACTTTGTTGTAATATCTCCATCACCAATATCTTCATTGAGTGCTTGCTCAATAAAAGAACGAATAGCTGCTGGGTTATGAAAGTCTCTTTGTGTCATCTATTTGTTTTGGTCAATAATTTTAATAGTAGCTTTTTCTAAACTTGACAAAACAGATGATAAAGCAAATGGTGTGCGTTGAAAGAAAAATAAAGTAATTAATTTTCTTTTGGGATCTACCATGTATGAGGTATTAAATGCCCCACCCCAAAAATAACTTCCTTCCGATGCATTATTAATGACCTGTCCTTTAGCGCTTGTTAAACCAACTCCTAATCCAAAATTATTTAATGAAGGAAATCCAACAAAAATAAAGGTTTTAGCCCCCAATTGATTGGTGGTTAAAGTATCAATGGTGCTTTTAGATAAGAGCTGTTTACCAGCTCCTAATGCACCACCCTCTAATAAACAAGTTAGAAACTTAGCATAATCGTGGGTTGTAGAAACGAGTCCGCCAATGGCCGAAAAATATTTGCTATTTTTTTGCAAAGGATAATCTGCATTAAACAATACTGGTGGAACCAATGCGAGAGAGGTATCGGTATTTTTTGCGTATAACTTTACTAGCCTATCTTGTTTGTTTTTGGGCAAATAAAAATAAGTATCCCTCATACCAAGTGGCTCAAAAATATTTTTTAGTAAGTACGCATCAAGACTAAGTCCCGAAATTTTTTCGATGAGTGCCCCAATAACATTGGTACTTAGTCCATAACTAAAACGCTCACCAGGCTGGTGCATAAGTGGCATTTGAGCAATTTGCGCTACCTCCTCCGTTAGAGTAGCATAAGAACCATTTAACGGCTTGTCTAAATTATATTTTTTATACAGGTAAGCATATGTAGGATATTCATCTGGCGAACTAATACCCGACTGGTGTGTTAGCAAATCCCTAATCGTTACAGATCTTACCTTATCAACCAATTGCAAGCTATCACCCCTGCCGCTTATTACTTTTTGAGTTGAAAAAGCTGGAAAATATTTTTCAATGGGATCGTCTAAGCCAACAGCTCCTTTTTCTACGAGTTGTAAAAAAGCAACAGATACAACAGCCTTTGTTTGAGAGGCAATTCTAAAAATGCTTTGGGTAGACATGGGCGTTTTTAACTCGAGGTTGGCATAACCAAACGCCTTATCATACAATACCTTACCCTCTTTAATGACTAAACCAACAGCACCTGGGGTGTTGTGTTTATTTATTTGCAAATTGATGATGGAATCTAATGCACTAAACGTTTGTGCGGGGAGCCCTACCGATAAAGAAACTGCACAAAAAACAAGCAGATATTTAACAAGATTCATTTTTGATCGTTTGGCGAAAGTAAGGATAAAATTAATAACGAAATATTAATTTTTACAAGTGGAAAATGTACATTTAATAACGTAAAACACATTCTATGAAATGGACATTAAAATATTTCTCTTTTTTAGTTATACTATCATTGCATGGCAATGTTTTTGCACAACCTTTTATAAGTGAAATTAAGGCTTTTAGAAAGGCAGACTCTATTGCCCAACCACCCAAAAATGCTATTTTAATGATTGGCAGTTCTAGTTTTACAAAGTGGAAAGACGTACAAGAATATTTTCCGGAGCAAACCCTATTAAATAGAGGGTTTGGCGGCTCATCATTAACCGATGTTATATATTATGCAAACGATGTAGTGCTTAAATATCAACCCAAACAAATACTCATTTATTGCGGCGAAAATGATATTGCAGGATCCAGTTTAGTAACAGCGGATACTGTTTTTGAAAGATTTAAAATTTTGTACGGTATCATTAGATCCAAGTTTAAAAAAATACCAATCGCCTTCATTTCCATGAAACCTAGTCCAAGTAGAGAAAAGTATTTATTAACCATGCAAAAAGCAAACGAACAAATTAAATCATTTATAGATAAGCAAAAGAGAGCTGCATATATAGATGTTTACCACAGCATGTTTGACGCAGACGGCAAAATCCTTACGCATATATTTTTATCGGATAAGCTACACATGAATGCAGCAGGCTATAAAATCTGGCAGGGCATAATAGGGCCCTATTTGGTAACAAATTAATAATTAGCAGTATGCCCAAAATTTCATGTAAAAACATAGGTTTGTTTAAACCTAATCGTATATGAAAAATAATTATATATTTTTATTTTGTTTGGCATTTGCAACTTTTTCGGCAACTGCACAACCGGTAAATTATTTATCTGTTCCTGGCTTTAAAGAGTTAGCTAAAATAGACCCTGCTGGGCATTCTGTGCTTCCAAGCGGAAGGTATGTTACACCCGCAGAAAAAATGATTCGCATTACCCACGATCCTTTTGGACTAGCCATTTCGCCAGATCAAAAAGTGGCTATCACCATGCACGAAAATGCTATAACTATCATTGATATAGCTACGATGCAACAAAAAAGGATCCCTGAATATTATAATAAAAAAGAGAGTCCTTTAATCAAAGGGGCTTTTATGGGTGTTTCATTTGATACACAAAAGAGCCTTGTGTATTTAAGTGGTGGAGATGAAGGATCGGTGATCGTATACGATTATATTAACTACAAAAAAATTGATTCCATTTATTTAGATGGTTTATTTAATGGAGTGAAATACCAAGGTAGCTTTACAAGTGATTTAATCTACAATGCGCCTAAAGATGAACTACTTATTTTAGATAGAGGCAATTTTAGATTGGTACGTTATAGCCTCACACAGAAAAAAATAACAGCCTCAATACCCACTGGTAGACAACCTTTTGGATTAGCCCTATCACCAGATAAGAAAACAGTGTTAGTAGCTAACGTTGGGATGTATGCATACCCACTTGTGGAAGGAACCACCAAAGAAAATATAAAAACACAATATATTAATTGGCATCCTTATGGCAATAACACCAAGGAATCAATAGAAGGCACCGAAATTGATGGTAAAAAAATTCCTGGACTAGGCAGTCCAAATGTACCAGAAGCGATGAGCGTTTATTGCATAGATTTAGCGAGCAATAAAGTTGCTGCCAAATTAAAAACAGGGATGTTACTTGGTGAACTTGTTGAAGACGCAGAAGTAATTGGCGGCGCAAGCCCCAACTCAATTGTAGTAAGCAGTAAGTATGCTTATGTTACAAACGCTACCAATGATAACATAGCAGTAATTGATTACAAAAAAGGACGTATTGTAAAGCATATTCCTATTAAAGTGGATCAGCGCATTGATAAATTAAGAGGGTTAGTTCCTTTTGGTATCGATATCTCCAAAGACGAAAAAAACTTGTACGTAGCGCTACTTGGATTTAATGCGGTTGCTAAAATTGAATTGGCTACCGACAAAACAGTAGGACTTATTCCAACAGGCTGGGGCACAACAAGGGTAAAGCTTTCAAGCAATGATTCAACCATTTTTGTAACCTCATGCAGAGGTTTAGGTGCAGGCCCTAATGGCGGAAAAAACTTTAAAATTCCAGTGCAAGGAACTTATATTGGAGATATTCAACTTGGTACTTTTCAAAAAATCTCAAATCCTAGCACCCAAAAATTACAAGCCTACACCAAGCAAGTAATTGAAAATACATTTGTTACAAAAACACAAACTGATAGCTTGCCGCTTCCTGTATTACCTGGAAGCAAAACAAGCCCTATCAAACACATTGTATTTATCACCAAAGAAAACAGAACATTTGATGAAGTATTTGGTCAAATGAATACAGTAAGAGGCGATAATAGCCTTGCTAGATTTGGACTAGATGTAAATGTATACAACCAAAAGAATGTTGTAAAAAATGTAAACGTTTCACCTAATCATATAAAAATTGCAAAACAATTTGCGCTGAGTGATAATTTTTATTGTGACAGCGATGCGTCTATTCATGGGCATCATTGGATGATGGGCGTTATCCCTAACGAATGGGTGGAAGCCAATTCAAGTACCGATAAAAGGGCCGATTATTTTTCAACTGCTCCGGGTAGACGTTTTCCGGGTTCAACCGGAAGTATGGACCCAGAAGATTATGCCGAAATTGGTGGCTTGTGGGAAGCCTTGGACAGAAAAAAAATTAGTTACTATAATTTTGGTCAGGCCAATGAAACTGCGCATGTTAGAGAAGATTGGAATGACACGGCAACAGGTGCTGGGCATATTGTAATGGTTCCTATGCAAAAAGGTGTTTGGGAAAAAACCTCACATAATTTTGCTGGATACAACACCAATATTCCAGATCAATTTAGAGCGAAGCAATTTGAAGAAGAGTTTACTAAAAAATGGCTCAACGGAAAAGACAGTTTACCACAGTTGATTACCATGATGCTTCCTAACGACCACACAGCAGGACCAAGACCAGAAGACGGTTACCCTTTTACTGCTTCTTATGTGGCAGACAACGATTTAGCACTTGGCAGAACCCTGCATTTTTTAAGTAGAACGCCTTACTGGAAAAATATGCTTGTGATTGTTACAGAAGATGACCCTCAGGGCGGTGTAGATCATATAGATGCGCACAGAAGTGTGTTATTAATGGCAGGCCCTTATGTAAAAAAGAATTACATATCACAAACACACGCTAACTTTGGCTCTATTTTAAAAGTTATATATAACATATTGGGTATTCCTTATGTAAACCAATATGATATAACAGCAACATTATTATCTGACTTTTTTACCAATACCCCAGACTTTACACCCTACAATTTTGAATTTCCAAGCCAAGAAGTATTTAATTGGGATAAAGCCATGAAAAAATACAATCAAACAATTGATTGGCGCAAAATAAAACAAGGGCCTAAAATGGATAATGAAGATGAGCAAAGAACAGAGCATTATAAAACATCCGGTACGATCATTCAAAAATAAAATAGACGTTGGCTATTTAGGGATGAAGATCATTACGTTGGTATTATGGGTGTTACTATATTGCGTTAAGCCATCGGCTGCTCAAAATAGAGATACCCTTTTTAATCAACTAGACTCGGTTCTTGTAACGAGCAGAAATATTAAAACGAGTCAGGCAAAAATGCCGTATGTAATTAGTTCTACTCATCAAAATCAAATTAAAGAAACCAACGCAAGAACAACACCCGAAGCTTTACAGGGTGTAGCAGGCGTTTTTTTACAAAAAACAAACCATGGAGGTGGCTCCGCATTTATTAGAGGGCTTACTGGTAATCAAACGCTTTTAGTGATAGATGGCATTAGATTAAACAATGCCACTTACCGCTATGGCCCCAATCAGTACCTGAATACCATTGATATGTTTACGCTTGAAAAGGTAGATGTATTTAAAGGCATAGGCGCTATTGAATATGGTTCCGATGCCATGGGCGGCGTTATTCATCTTACGACCAAAGAAGCAAATACAAGCGGTTTCAAGAATTTTAAACTGAGCAATACCAGCAAATTTTTGTCTTCCCAAATGGAAAAGACAAATAGAACAGAGATGAGTTATGCGGCCAATAACTGGTCCATTTTAGGTGGATTAAGTATCAAAAGATTTGGAGATATTGTTGGTGGCGAAGGAATTGGCCATCAAACACCTTCTGGTTACAGAGAAAAAAACTATGATATAAAAGCAAAAGTAAAACTAAGTAGCAACCAAGAAATTACATTTTCAACACAAAATACAATTCAACGGGATATTCCTATTTACCATAAAATAGTGTTAGAGAATTTTAAAATAAATCAAGTTGACAAACAGGTACACAATTTAAACTACCTAAAATATAGGTATGCAAACAACAGCAAAGTAATTTCTGAAATACTTGTAACGCTCTCACTGCAACGCTCTATCGAAAACCGTTCCAATCAAAAAAACAACGCTACCCTTTTAAGAAAAGAAAGAGATACTATACATACTACCGGTATTACCGCCGAAGTAATTGTAAAGCCCACAAAAAATTGGACAAGCAACACAGGTGTAGACATCTATTCGGACCTTGTTAATAGCAATACTATTGAAACAAACACGAGCACAAGTATTCAAATACAAAAAAGAGGCTTATACCCCAACGGATCTACTTATAACAACAATTCTTTGTTTAATATTCATTATTTAAACCTTGGCAAACTCAGTATTATCGCAGGTATTCGTTATAATTTTTTGGATATTCGTATAAGTGATACGACACTTGGAAATGTTATATTAAAACCATCGGCACTCGTTACTAATTACGGTGTCAACTACCAACTACATAAAAATCATTTTATTTTTGGCTCTATTTCAACAGGCTATAGGGCCCCAAACATAGACGATTTAGGCACGCTTGGCATTGTGGATTTCAGATATGAAATACCTAGCTACAACCTAAAGCCAGAAAAATCAAAAAATATAGAACTAGGCTACAAATACAATGCTGTAAAAACCAGTCTAGCCGTTTCCATATTTCAGATGAATTTGAAAGATGTAATTGCAAGGATTGTTAATGGTCAAGTGATTAATGGATACAATGTTTATACCAAAAAAAATATAGAATCTTCGTATATCAAAGGGACAGAAATTTCAGTTTCGCATCAAATCAATAACCATTTTGACTTACAATCAAATGCAACCTATACCTATGGTCAAAATGTAACCAAAAATGAACCTATGCGAAGGATGCCCCCATTTTTTGGTCAAAACAAGTTAAGCTGGCATTCTAAAAACAAAACCGTTGCTATTAGACACCAATTTGCCGGCAAACAAACCAGACTTGCAAAGGGAGATATAGACGATAATCGAATTGGGATATTGGGTACCGCTCAATGGAATACCATTCAAATAGACGCGGGCATTAGATGGAAACATGTAGCATTGCATGTATCTGCCATTAATCTACTGAATGAGAAATATAAAACACACGGCTCTGGCATATATGGCATGGGGCGCGCATTTGGACTATCAGTTAATTGGCATTTATAAATGCATGTAAGTAAACTCCTATTAAAAATGAACGGGCATGAGTTTTGAATTCTTACCTAGCCTAAGCGCAGGTGTTGGCACTTTAATATAATTTAATACGTGAGCAAGGCTTTGCCAGAATGGCTTTTTAGGAAGTAATTCTTTAAAATCAATATCGGGAGCTAAGTAAAATTCATACCCACCTTTACCCCAATCGGAAGTTCCACCAGGCATATTAATATAATAATTATTAAGGGTATGATCTACGCCAAGTCCAACAGAAATACCGAGCCATTTAGGCCACTTACCTGATGGTTTATACCTGTTAGGATTATACGTAAACCAAAATGTTGAATTCATGTAGTCGTCTTGGAAATTACTTTCACGTTTGATAAAATCGTAATAATAATTATCCTTTCTGTAATAACTATACTTGATATCGAGTGCCTTTAAGAATTTACTTTTAGACTGAAAGTAGGGATAAAAACTACCCAGTGAACCACTCATCCAATCATACATACTAAAACCCCAAGTAGGTGAATAGCCATCTTTGATTTCAATAAAACCCTGTACCGCCGTACCTAAAAAACCACCCCACAATAATGATTGCGCCTCGGTTTTGCCAGACCATCTGATACCTCTTGCAAAAATATCACTTGTAATTCTAGCGCCATAAAAATGGCCAACTTTGTCTAAGCCCTTTGCATAAATGGCATCTCTACCAAAATCAAAAGCTTGAGCAATATTTGAACCACCCCCATCAAAATGAAAGGTTTTTTTAGAATCGGCCCACCAAGCGTTATTGATGTAATGATAACTACCATACAGTGCTAAAAGCGAAGTAGCATTAACAAGCGCAAAACGTTTTAGATTGAGCGTGTCAGCGTTTTTAAAAAAAGGGATTGAGGTTTTTACCGCAGGGATTGTATCCGCATCATTGGTAGCGAAAACAGATACTGTAAACAACATACTTAATATACAAAAAATAAAACGCATACCTCAATTTTAATGTTGTGCTATAAATATAGATTATAATTCTTGCCAATTAAATGTATCGCCTATTATTTGTTGTTTATTTAATTGTAAATAATCTAAAAAAGAAGCAGCTGTTGGCGACAGTTTTTTCCCTTTTAACCAAATGAGATTCCAGGTAGTTTTGATTGGGAGGCCTTTCACCGGAATAATTTGCAGTTCACTAGATACTATTTCTTTACGAATTCCAATAAACGGCATGATAGAATAGCCAAGGCCAGCTAGCAATGCCTGCTTTACAGCCTCATTGGAAGTTAACTCCATTTTACGAAGCACTTTGATATTATTGGTTTGTAAAAATTTTTCCATGATCTGTCTCGTACCCGATCCTTCCTCTCTAAAAATGATGGGTAGGTTTTCAAACATTTTTTTTGCGGTAACATTGTCTTTTTGATTTGTTTCACGCTTACCTACCAAATACAATTTATCATCTAATAAATCTAACTTATCAATATCTAACAAAGGAGGCAAAAAAGAAACAAGCCCAAAATCAATTTCATTATTTTTTAAACTCTCAAAAACCTTATTTTTATTGGTTACATCCATCACAAGCTCAACCCCTGCATGTTGGCGCATAAATCCAGATAAAAAAAAGGGCATTAAATATTTACCCGTAGACACCGACGCTATTTTTAACCTCCCCGTTAATTGATTTTTATACGCCAGTGATTTGTAATTAATAGCATATACCTGATTGATGATATTTTCAGCAGCTTCTGCTATTTCTTTTCCAAAATCGGTGATATACACTTTTCTGCCTATTACCTCAATTAATGGAATTCCAAATTGATCCTGAAAGTTTTTTAATTGAATAGATACTGCCGGCTGCGATAGGTTAAGCGCCACAGCGGCCTTGGTTACGCTCTGCGTTTGTACCACTTTTAGATATACCTGAAGCTGATTGAGGGTATAATTCATAAGTTTTATTTATGATTATGATAACAAATATAAATAGAAATTTATGTATTTAAAAAGTCAATTTTGCGGCATCTAAAAACGCGAGGCAATGACTAGAATAACGGTAGCAAAGGGCGATGGCATTGGGCCAGAAATTATGGAAGCAACCCTTCGTATTTTAATGGCAGCGGGTGCAAATATTACAATAGATGAAATTGAAATTGGAGAAAAAGTGTTTTTGGCCGGTAACACCGCTGGTATCTCACCCGAATCATGGGAAATTATTAGAAACAACAAAGTATTTTTAAAATCACCTATTACAACACCCCAAGGTGGTGGCTACAAAAGCCTAAACGTTTCTACACGAAAATTTTTAGGACTTTATGCTAATATAAGACCTTGTATGAGCTTGCATCCGTTTGTAAAAACGAAGCATCCCATCATGGACATTTTGATTGTAAGAGAAAACGAAGAAGACTTATATGCAGGGATCGAACACCAACAAACAGATGAAGTAGTACAATGCTTAAAATTAATTAGCAGACCTGGTTGCGAAAAAATTATCAGATACGCTTTTGAATATGCAAAACAACAGAATAGAAAAAAAGTAACCTGCTTTACAAAAGATAATATCATGAAGCAAACAGATGGTTTGTTTCGAAAAGTATTTAATGAAGTAGCTGCCGAGTATCCAAATATTCAAAATGAACACTGGATTATTGACATTGGCGCAGCAAAACTTGCCGACACCCCAGAGGTATTTGATGTTATTGTAATGCCTAATTTATACGGCGATATTTTAAGTGATGTTGCTGCTCAAATTACAGGATCGGTAGGACTAGCAGGCTCTGCAAATATTGGTGAAGAGTGCTCAATGTTTGAAGCGATCCATGGATCTGCCCCAGATATTGCTGGCAAAAATATTGCGAACCCATCTGGTTTATTACAAGGCGCCATTATGATGCTCAATCATATTGGACAAGCTGATATTGCAGAACGCATTCAAAATGCATGGCTTAAAACACTTGAAGATGGGACACATACCCCAGATATTTTTAAAGAAGGAACCAGCAAACAAAAAGTGGGTACCGCAGAATTTGCAACTGCTGTTATTGCCAATCTAGGGCAAAAGCCATCGGTACTAAAAGCGGTAACGTATTCTGAAAACTTAGCCATCGAATTACCTGCGTATAAAAGAAAAGAACCTGCTACAAAAACATTGGAAGGCGTAGATCTTTTTGTACACTGGACAGGATCAGACCCCAACGCACTAGCAAGTAAAATTCAACCCTTAGAAAGTAAGGGTATCTACCTTTCTATGATTACCAACAGAGGTATTAAAGTATGGCCTGATGGATTTAAAGAAACATTTTGCACCGACCATTGGAGATGCAGGTTTAAAGCAAAAAATGGAGAACAAATGTATAAAACGGATATCATTGAACTTTTAGAAAAAGCTATCGAAGAAGACATCGATACCATTAAAACAGAAAACCTTTATGCGTTTGATGGCACTGCTGCATACTCATTAGGTCAGGGTCAATAAAATAAATAAAACAAAAAAAATAGATCATGGAAAACAACAATAAAGTAACACTCATTGATGGTACATTTAGTATTGCAGAAGCAAATGATGTTTTAATCAATATGTTTACGATGAAAATTAATTTTCATCAACAAAAAAATGTAAGTCATATTGAGCGCTTTGGCAAGCCAGACGAAGCGGCAAAAGAAAAAGTGGCTTTTTTAAAATCAGAACTAGCCAAACTTGAAGCATGCATTGAAAAGGCGGATAGTGATAACGCTACGCTAAAAGTAACATCAGCCATTCATATTGATTATTTAATTGAATCGGCATCAATTAAATAATGCAAACAAGTGCTATACAAGTTGCTGTTGCAGCCTTACAAAACAATGAAATTATAGGATTGCCAACCGAAACGGTTTATGGTTTAGCAGGTAATGCATATAGTGAGACAGCGGTTGAAAAAATATTTGCATTAAAAAATAGACCACACTACAATCCACTAATTGTTCATATAAAATCGGCGGCGGCACTGACATTAGTTGCTAAAAATATTCCAGCGGTAGCACAGCAATTAGCAGATGCTTTTTGGCCCGGCCCGCTAACACTGGTATTAGAAAAACAAGATCATATACCTGCTATTGTAACAGGAGGGAAAAATACAGTTGGTGTTAGGGTACCCAACCATCCTGTTGCACTTGAACTATTAGATCAATTAGACTTTCCATTAGCCGCACCTAGCGCCAATCCATTTGGATCGATTAGCCCTACCACTGCTAAACATGTAGCGGATTACTTTTCTGGTTCGCTGGATATAATACTCGAAGGCGGCAGTTGTGAAAAAGGGATAGAGTCTACCATTATTGGATTCGAAAATGGACAAGCTGTTTTGTACAGACAGGGCAGTGCCAAGGTACAGGATATTGAAAAAATTACGGGACCCTTACAACTACGTGTTCATGCTAACAATGAATCTGTTGTTGCACCGGGCATGCTATCAAAACACTATGCCCCAATTACAACAACAATTTTAACAGAAGATATTGCTTTGGACATTCAAAAATATTCGGATAAACGAATTGGCATTTTACAATTGAAACCCACTACCCTACCAAGCTTTGTGATAGCAGTAGAAACACTTTCTCAAACCGGAAACTTAGAAGAAGCTGCTAAAAATTTATATGCTGCTATGCACCGTTTAGACCATCAACATCTAGACCTTATTATTGCACAAAAAATGCCAGCGGTTGGGATGGGCTTGGCTATCAATGATAAATTAGAGAGAGCTGCTACAAAATGAGTTTGGAATTTCGAAACTTAGGATTGCTGTCGCTTCGCTCCAGCATCCCAGAAGTTCTCTTTGGATTGCCAACTCACTTTGTTCGTTGTCATCCCAGAAGTTCTCTTTGGATTGCCAACTCACTTTGTTCGTTGTCATCCCTAAATAAATAGGATTGCTGTCGCTTCGCTCCAGCATCCCAGAAGTTCTCTTTGACCAAAGTCTTTGAAACAAAAGTGAAACTTTTGTTTCTCTTTTATACTTTTCGTCTGTTTTCGAAAGCAAGCTTTCGACACAGCCTTAAAGTATAAAAGA
>JACCDP010300686.1_pt1 | contig 22679 bp, 25 predicted proteins | sample 7445841 | NCBI WGS metagenome assembly JACCDP01 (sample SAMN15323441, study PRJNA562643) | freshwater metagenome | isolation source: river surface water | place: USA:Blue River Watershed | collected 2017-08-17
CGGATCGTACGACATCGTCAAGCTCACGTACGTCGCGCCCAAGTCCGGACTGCCGTTCGTGTACGCGCGGTTCGAGGGGTCCATGAGGGGCGACGCGCTGTGGCAGGCGCGCAACAAGATCTGGGAGCGCGTGGCTCTCGTGTTTGGCGAGCCCTCGCTCCTGCCCAGCGGCGGCGGCGGCGGCGGCGGCGGCCCCGCCCACAAGAAGCCGCCGGCCGGCCCCGCCGACAAGAAGCCCGCCGCCCACAAGAAGCCGCCGGCCGGCCCCGCCCACAAGAAGCCCGCCGCCCACAAAAAGCCGGCCGGCCCCGCCAACAAGAAGCCCGCCGCCCACAAAAAGCCGGCCGGCCCCGCCAACAAGAAAAACAAGAAAAAGACCGAGGGCTTTGACGAGTACTACGACGAGTACTACGACGAGTACTCCCCCGACGACTCCGAGAGCTACGAGGGGTTTGCGAGCTACGAGGAGGGGCTGTCTGAAAGGTTTGCCGAGCCGCCGAGGTACACGGCGTGGGGCGAGGTGCGGTGAGCGAGGCCCGCGCTGGCCGCGCCTCAAAAAAAATGGTCGGCGTACTCCAGAGAATGGTCGCACCCGTAGGGCCCCCGAGGCAGAACAACATCACCAGCACGTCCGACGGCGGCTTCCCGCCGCCAACCTGGGGCCCAGGGCTCTGGAGGATGATGCACCTCGCCGCGCTCGTGTACCCCGTCCGGCCCACCGAGGCCGACCGCCGCGCGACCAAGACCTTTTTCCTGAGTCTCCAGTTCGTCATCCCGTGCTGGGGCTGCCGCCAGGGCTACATCGACCTCCTCAACAACAAGCTCCCCCTCACGGACGCCGTCCTCCGCAGCCGCGACGCCCTCTTCCGCTGGACCGTCGCCCTCCACGACGCCGTCAACGCCAAGCTCGGCAAGCCCACGGGCCGCGGCGCCGCGCAGTGGGCAAATGTCTACGAAAAAATGCGGAGCGGATGAGAGGAATGCTGCGCGTCGAGGACCTCCACCACTCGCGGCGCCAGCGCGCGTCGGTCAACCACGAGTCCTACAAGCAGCTGCTGCACAAGCTGTACGCGCGCATCCGCCACCGCGCGTCCGTGGATTTCACGGAAGTCACGTACTCCATCCCGCCGCTCATCCCCGGGCGCCCCATCTATTCGCAGGCCCACGCCGCGCGGTACATAACCGAGAAACTCCAAAAAGGGGGGTTCACAGTCGCCGTCGAGCCAGCACACGTCCTCCACGTGTCCTGGCCCCCCGCCAAAGCCGCGAAAAAGAAACGCACGTCCAAGAAAAAACGCAGCGACCGCCACAGCGACCGCCACAGCGACCGCCACAGCGACCGCCACAGCGCCGAGCCGGCAGGCAAGCCCATGTCCGAGCGCCTGCGCGAGCTGTCCGAACGCCTGTGCAAGTTGTGACAGTTGTGACACGAAGACCCGAAGCCAAGGTCTGACACACGAATTCTTTTCTCCGCGTACCACAATGGCCAACACGGGGCTGCTGGTGCTCTTCTTCGCCGGCGTGATCCTCGTCATCGTCAACGAAATGGTCAAAGACCGCGTGCCAGAGGTGGAGTACCGATACCTGCCACGCGATCTTGACACGTACCTGCGCGAGGAGCCGAGGGCCACGGTCGCGTACGAGAGCATGTTCAAGGGCGACGAACGCTTCGCGCGGCGCTTCCCCGACACCCGCGAGCTCACCGAGCAGCTCCAGGACGAGGCCGCGTGGCGCAAGTACTACGAGATGCGACGCCGCGGCAAGCTGCCGAGCGCCAAAGACATGAAGGACATCACCGCCTGGTACGAGCGCCTCGCGGCCGAGTACGCCAAGTATGGCCCGTCTTCGACCCCGACCGCCAAAGCGCTTAGCTCGAATTGATCAGACTGGCGTCCAGGCTCGAGTCGCCGATGGTCGCGACGTGGGTCCCGATCCCAGCCCCGCGCCGCGCCCGCATCGTGCTGCGCCGCCGCCCCATCGAGGGACACGCGGACCCGCCGACGCGGCCCTGGCGCCGCAGCTCGTCCTCCCATTTTTTGAGAGCCTCCCAAAAGGTCGCGCGCTGCCCCCAGTTGAAGGTCTCGCCCTTTTTGGAGTTTACGAATTTCATGGCGTTGCGGGCGGTCAGGCACCGCTTCCACATCAGGTACGCCGTGACCGTCGCCGCCGAGCGCTGGATGCCCGCGTAGCAGTGCACCAGCACGCCGCCGCCGTGGGACAGCACGTCGTCGATGGCCGCGCTGGTGATGGGCCAGTGCTTGATGATGTTCTTGTTCTCGTCGTGCGAGTCGTGCACGGGGATGCGGTACGTCTGGACGGCGTCGCTAAAGGGCGTCGGGATGTCGCGCGACACATTCACAATAAACTTGATGTTGTGGTCGCGCACCCAGGACGCGGAGGTCGCGTTTCCCCTACTGCCAATCCACAGCCCCGGCACGATCTCCTTGGCCGGGAAGTACACGTTTCCTCGCCTCACGTTGTTGGCGGTCCCAGCGCTCATTTTGGTGTCTACACTAGAGATAAATTTACTGGGTCGCGCGGCGCGTGACGCGTGTGGTGACCCCCACCGCCGCGCGCGCCGAGCCGCGGCTATTTTTTTGTGTGCGTACCCTAGACTCTGCAACCATGCCAGGCGGGATGGCCCAGCTCGCGACCTACGGCACCGCCGACGTCGTGCTCACCGGCTCGCCGCAGATTACCTACTTCAAGCAAACGTATCGAAGGCACACCAACTTCGCCATGGAGTCCATCGAAAACGCTTTCGCGGGGCCCGTGGACTTTGGGAGGAGGGCGTCCTGCCAGATCTCGCGCAACGGCGACCTGGTCTACAAGATCTGGCTCCAGGTCACGCTGCCGGACCTGTGCGCCTACGACATCACGCCCGCGCCGGTCGAGGGCGGCAGCGAGCGCAACACCGTCGACGCCACCACCAAACTCAGGTACAACGCCACCACGCGCGGGTACTACAAGAACAACAGCGGCGTCGACGGCACGCAGGTCGCGTTCTTCAACTCCTCCGACGGCAAGTACTACGCCACCTACAGCGCCGGCGTGTTCAGCAACCACATCGTGACCTGGCCCTACATGATCGCGAGCAACACCAACTACGACAACTCCACGGCCTGGTCCGTCCCAGCCCAGCGCGTGCGGTGGTGCAACGGCGTGGGCTACGCGCTGATCGAGGAGCTGGAGCTCGAGATCGGCGGCAACAAGATCGACAAGCACTACTCCGACTGGTGGGACATCTACAGCGAGCTCACCGAGAATGAGGAGAAACGCCAAGGCCTGTGGGACATGGTCGGCAAGTACGACACAAACGCCTACAACTCGACGTACAGCCGCGACCAGTCGCGCCAGCGCACCTACTACATCCCGCTCACGTTCTGCTTCCAGAGGACGCCAGGTCTGGCGATCCCGCTCGTCGCCCTGCAGTACCACAATATCAACGTCAACGTCACGTTCCGCAACTACCTCGAGGTCATCAAGACCAACCTCCTGTACGCCTCGGACACCACCAAAATCACGTCGTTGAATGCCAAGTCCGGCGGCGCGATCCCGTCGTTCGTCGATTGCAAGCTCTACGTCGACTACTTGTACTTAGATCAAGAGGAACGACGTCGGTTCGCCAGCATCCCGCACGAGTACCTCGTCGAGACCCTGCAATTCCTAGGCGACCAGCCCATCGCGCCGGACACCACCAACCAGAAGATCCAGCTCACGTTCAGCCACCCCGTCAAGGAGCTCATCTGGGTGTACCAACCCCTCGAAAACTATACCGTCGACCCCTACTCCGGCAACAAGCTTTTCGAGTACTCCATGACAGACGCGCTGTACGCCGCCGACGACCCCGTGGACTCCGTCAAACTCCTCATCAACGGGCACGACCGGTTCACCACGCGCCCCGGCGCCTACTTCCGCCTCGTCCAGCCCTACCAACACCACACGCGCGTGCCCTCCAAGAAGATCTACACGTACTGCTTCGCGCTCAACCCCGAAGACGCGCAGCCCTCGGGCAGCATCAACTACAGCCGCATCGACACATCGCAGCTCCACCTCTACTTCAACTCGCACGTCACGCAGGGCCGCGTCCGCGTCTACGCCACGTCGTACAACGTGCTCAGGATCGCCAGCGGGCAGGCAGGCCTGGCGTTCTCCTCGTGAGCCGCCGCCACATAATTTTCTCGGGACAGCCTAGGGCCGCCCACCCATGAGCACCACGCCGAGCACCGAACCCGGCGATTTCCAGGCGGAGCTGTACACCACCGCAGACGGCGTGCACCGCGTACAAATCACGCAGCTGCGAGGAGGCGGCAGGTACAGGGACACGTTCACGGCCCAAGCCGTCGTCCCCTGGGCCCAGGGCTCGCTCATTCTCGTTGGCACCGAGCCCGTCGACAACAGGGTGCGGTGGAATAGGTACGTGGTCGTCTCGAGGCACGCCGTCTACGCATTCGAAACCCAAGACGAAGTCGTCGGCGTTCAGCGAGGCTTCGTCGTCATGCGAGGACCCACAAACGGAAAGACGGTCTTCCTGGACCCGCGGACCGCGAGGCGGCGCAACGGCAACGACGGCGGCTGGGAAAACATGACCATCCGGCTGTACGCGGGCGTCCACCCCCACCCACGCCCCAGGCTCCTGCACAAAAAGACCTACGAGTCCGAGTTCAGGGCCGTCGACAAGCGCGCGGCGCCGCTGTCCCAAGAAGCCTACGAATTCCTGGACGAACTCGTTACCAACACGGTCGTGAAACCCCTGGTCGAGCAGGGCTCCTTCAAATCGACGGTCGCAGACCTGCTCTTCGGGTACTATGACCAGAGCCTCCCGGCCGTGCGGTTTGGGAATTCCCAGCACACGTCCGCCGAGATGTTCCAGGTCGGCAAGGCCGCGCTCGCGCGCACGTTCATGAGCCTGTCGCTCCCAAACCTCGGCACCGCGCTCACCAACGTCAAAACCCTGCGGCTCCCGCACTTTAGCAGCATCCGCATCTGGAAGGCACTCCGCATGCTCTTCAAAACCAAGGCGGAGACCAACTACGCCGCCGCCATCGTCGTGCGCTTCATCCGCGAGATCTACGCGCACATGCTCCAAAAAGCAGGCAGGCCGTACGTGGTCGGCGTCCGGCCCTCGCCCGGGGTCGTGGCCAAGGCCAAGACCTACGCCGGCGTGCGCTTCCTGCCGTTCACCCTCGTGCCGCGCGAAGACTACGAACTCTCCGTACACGACATCGTCTTGGGACTCAAGGCCATGTCGCGGCAAGACGCCAATTTCTCGAAAGTCTTCAAATGGTACGACAACATCTACCCCCCCGAGACGCGGTCCAAGAACGAAATCCTCCAAAACACGCTCATAAACGCCTTTGCGAACGGCGAGCTCAAGGTCTCCAACAACAAACTCCGCGGCACCGTCCGAAACATCGCCAACAGGGGGTTCAGGGTCAGCAGGGCTTGACTACGGAATGCGGTCGCCGTACTTCTTGAGGCGGGGAAGCGTACAGTTGTACCAGTCGGAGTCGTAGAAACACATCCAATCGCCGTACGTGCCCGGGTTGTCGCTGCATACCGCAAACGCGCCCGGGCCCGTCCACGCGCCGCACATGTACGCCAGGTGGGACATCGTGCGCCAACCGTCGAAAAACTCCCGGTTGTGCCGCGCCGCCGCGCTGCTCAGGTGCGTCACCTCGTGCACAAACGTTTCGAAAATGCCTTCGACGATGTCGTTTTCGGACGCAGACGGGTCTTTCACGGACCGACCGTGACCGCTCGTCTCGCCAGTGTCCGCGACGTTCATAAACATGAAACCGATGTTTAAACCGTGCACATCTTTCGGGACTTTCGACAGCCCGCTCGGCGCGATCTCCTCGTACCGATTGGCCGTCACATACCCGCCCACGCGGCCGCCCGCGACCAACCCGTCGTTCTCCATCTGCACCGCCGCCGCGACGTCGGGCGCCACGACGCTCAGCACCGTCTCCGTCAGGCGGCGATACCGCACGTCCTCGGGCCCGAACACTTTTAGTAGAGCAACCAACATCATCTCGATCTTGCGCTGCAAACTCTCCAGGCGGTACAACACCTTGGCCTTGTCCGGCTCGTTCTCGCGAATCAAATAATACTTGTCGTTCCAACCCAACGCCGCCACGTACCCCGGAAACCCTTTCTCGGACTTGGCACGGTCCGTGAAGTACGCGGTGATGCCGGGGTGCACCACATCTTTCAGGGCGCGCGTCGCGATCGTCGCCCCCCTGCGCCGCAACGCCACGCCAGGGGACTGGCCCACGCTGTACAGCCGCTCGCGGTGCTTGGGGCTGAACTCCGACATGCTCGGGTACGCCCAGTACGTGTCGAGCGCCGAGGGAGCCACCACCAGCCACTCGATGCCCAGCGTCTGCGCCGCGCCGCCCGCCGCTTTGACCAGGCTGTCTGCGATCTCCTGGATGCGCTGACGGCGGTACGGGTTGAAGGGGTACGTCCGCGCGATGCTGATGATGGCCGTCGCGTACAGCGCCATGTCCGTCGGCGTCGTCTTGGGAGGCATGTTGCCGCGGGCCATGCCCTGGCCCTGGCGCACGATCCCCGTGTACGCCAGTTGCTGGAAGTTGCGGCCATAGTACAGCACCGCGCCGGCCGCGTCGCGCTGCAACACCAGGACAAAGCCCTTGGTCAGCAGCCCCACCGCGTCGCTCGTGAACGAGGCGTCCATGCTCCACCCGCTCGGCAGCTTGGCAGGCGTCGTCGAGATCGAGACCCCCCCAAACTTTTTTGGATCGGGCTTCCACGCCAGCAGTGGTTTCAGCGGCGTCGAGCCCAAAGGGACTGGCGCGTCGGGGGGGAGGTCCACCACCGCGCCGCGGGGCTTGGCCAGAAGCGTGGGCGAGGCCGCCGCGCCGCCGCCCGCGATGCCGGGGGTCCCGCCGCCGCCTGAACCTTTGGACTTGGACGACCGAATCACCGCGTACACCGCGTACGCCGAGCCCGCGACGACCAGGACGGACATGCCAATCACCAGAATGTGCTGGGCCGATAACCCGCCCGCATTCGACACTGGCGGCGACACCACGGGCGCTTGCGGAATCATCACCGACGACGACGACGACATGTCGTCCTTCCAGTGCCAAAGATTTTTATTAAAGTTACAGGAGCGACAGCGGGTCGTGCGCGGGAACAAGCTTCGCGGGAGGGTGATCCGCGGCAGCGCCGGCAGCAGCGGCGGCCTTGAGCGCGGCCTTGGTCGCGTCCAGCCGCCGTTTCTTGGAGACCTCCGCCGCGCCCGCGGACGCGTGCGACCCGCAAAACGCGCCGATCGCCGTCTTGCGGCCGCACGCCTTGCCGCTCGTTTTTAAAACGTACGTACACATCGGCTGCGTCGTGGCCGCGAACGACGACGCCGAGTCCACGACCTCGGCCTTGTACGTTTCCACGAGCGCCGCGTAGTCCAGCGCGTAGTCCGCGGCCACGCGGCGCAGCACCTCCTCCACGACGTCGCCGGCCAGCAGCCGCGAATAGTCCTGGGCGCTCGTCGCGCCGGCCAGCAGCTTCTGGAGCGCCGCCGCAAACATTTTTTTTTCTTTGGGGCGAGAGCCGCTGGCCAAGCGCAGGGCCACCATTGCTGCGCGCGGTACGCAGCAATGACGACGGGGGTCCATGACCTTTCATAAAATTTTAATTTTTTGTAACTAGGGGCGTTCACGACGCCTTCTTGGACTTCGTCTTTTTGTTGGACGTCACCAGCCACCAAATGAGCACGCCCAGCGCGACGCCGGCACTGATCATCACGGTCTTCCTGGACAGACGTGAGCCTAGAAATTTATTTCGGAGCGCCGACGGCGTCGATTCGCTCCGCCAGGACCTGGAGCTGCGCGACGGCGAGGGAGTCGTCGGCGTACGTTTCCTGGAGGCGCTCGATGCCGCCGCGCGCCACCAGGAGCTCTGCGCGCAGGCGGCCTGTGAGCCAGGAGTCCGCGGAGTTGGCTTCGACGGCGTGGATCGCGCTCATGACCGAGGTGCGCACGGCCTGGAGCGTGTGGTCCCGCGAGTCGCCGGTCAGCCAGCGCCAGAACGCGCCGCTGGTGCTCAGCGCCAGGCGGCCGTTGCGCATGCGCAGCTTCTGGTCCGCGCCGACCATGCCGATGATCTTGAGGCTGGTCAGGAGATCGTCCGCAAAGGCGTCGGCGATCATGTGTGTGTGTCCCCAAAATTTCCAGGGGCGGCTGCCGCGGCTTAAGGCCGGCATTATTTTCTGGGGTACTCTCACCACTCACCATGGTACCCCCCCAGCCGCGCACTCGCTCGGGCCGCGTCGTCAGGAAGCCCGAGGTCTTCTCGCCTGAGGAGATCCCGGTCGACGACTACGTTGATTCCGACGCCGATGACGACGACGATGATACGGTCCAGGACGACATGTCCGAAGACATGTCCGAAGACTCTGACAGCGGAGCCTCGCTGCAGGACTTTATCGTAGACGACGACTGTGCCGATGACTCTGATGAGTGTGACGACGACTGCGACGATGACGAGGACGACGATGAGTGCGTTGACACCGTGATCGACCTGACGTGTGACAGTGACGATGATGACGACGATGACTACGATGACGACGACGATGGCGACGACGACGACGACGATGACGACGACGACGACGAGGACGATGGCGACGACGAGGACGATGACGATGACGAGGACGACGACGAGGACCCGGATTACGAGCCGTCTGAAGACTGCGACGACGACTGAGCCGCCAGCGCTCGACCGACTCGGCTTAAGGAATTTCCCGCGGCCGGGCGGCATGGACTGCGCCGGCGGCAGCCGCGCCGGCAGCCTCCTGGACCTGGCCTCGGACGTCGTGCTGACGTGCGGAGACCTCACCATCCCCGGCAGCTCCTTCTGCTGCGCGCACAAATCCAAGCTCTTTGACAACCTCCTCTTCGACCACGATTTCAAAGAATACGAGAAAGATGCGCGGGGCCGCAAGATCGTGTCGGTGCCGTACCGCGACCCCGACACGCTCAAAACCTGCATCGACCTCATGCACGGCATCTGCGAGCCGTCAGACGTCGTCAAGTCGCTGGAAGACGCAGAGAACGTCATCCAGTGCCTTGACTACCTAGACTGCGACGTCGAGGACGTCCTGGATGCCGTGTGGGACCTGATCGTCGACAGCAACGACTATGAGCTCATCTTCCCCCACGCCGCAGACGGGTACGAACAGCTCGCGAAGCACGTCGTCGACAAACTGTTTTCGTCAGAGTCCATGCGCCGCGTCGTGGCCCGCGACCTCTTTAGGAACAGGCCGTCGTGGCTGTTTTGGAGAGACCGCGTCCTGGCGGCGCTCGCGCACGTCGACAGAGGCGCGCTGCTGCGGTCCCTGGCGCCATGGCTCATGCAGCACATCGCGCGCGCGTTCCCGCCGGCGTGCGTACTCTTTGCCTTGCTCGACCGCACCGGCTTCGACGACCCCGAAGACCCCAACTTCAACGCGACCGCGGCATTCGAGCTCGCGGGCAAGCACGGCTCCATGTACCACCCGCGCGAGGCCGCGGACGTCCTGGAACGCATGAGTCTGTCGTGCAGGTCCACGCTGCCGCCGCACGTCACCAAGTTCATGTTTGCGGTGTGCGACGGCCTGGGCACGTACACCGCCGCGCCGAGGGCCGCCGCGCACATCCACGGCTCCGTCGTCGAGTTCCACGAGCCGTGCACGTCCGTCCTCGCCATCATCGAAAATTCCACGATCGCGACCAGGGTGACCAAACGGCTCGCGAGCTGGCTGACCATGACCATCGACCCGCAGGCGGGGCGCGTCGACCTCCGGTTCACGCTCGCGGGGATCGACGCCCTGTCCGCGCGCGCCGAGTCGTGCGAGGCCCGGGTCATGGCGCTCGGCCTCGCGTCGACCTCCGTCATCGCGGAGCACTGGGTACAGTTCAGAAGCTTGGACCCCGCCGTGCCCGCGCGCCTCTCGGACGGCGCCATCGTCCCACACGGCGGCACCTGGAACGACGCCCTCGTCAAAGACGCATTCACGCTCGGGATCGTCAAGTTCGTGCGCGTCGACTTTTTTTACGGCCAAACGCCCGTGTTCACAGATAGAGTGAATGGCATGTAAAAACGAGCAGACCAACCGCCACGGCGAGCACCGAGACGGCGCCCACACGGTCGTCTCTCCACAGAGCCGCCGCCGCCACGACCGCCGCCGCCGCTGCCGCGCCAGCCGCCGCGAGCTCCGCGGGCGTCAAGAAGTCGGCGGCGGCCGCGCGCGGAGGCGCCTCGGCGGCGGCGTAAGGCGCAAAGCCCTCTTGCTTCTTCGACAACGATTGCTGCTGCGTCGAAAACCTGCGCAGCAGCCACAGCGCCACGCCAGACGTCGTGTTGACGGGCTCACCAGCGTCGTCCTTCTCGGGCAGCATCCTGAACTCCCCGAGGCGCAGCTTTGGTTCGTCTTTTCGATCTTTCTCGTCGTAGCTGATGACCACGATAGCGTCCGGCAAAATGTCCAGGCTTTCCATCTGGGCGATGGCCCGCTGCATGGACCCCAGGTAATCGTTGGTTTCACCGCGGGGCGCCAACCAAATAGAGGTCTTTTGTCTCGCACGACACTCACGCACGAAGTTCGAAAACCGGACTTTGTGCAAATTAGCCAGCTGCTTGTTCGCCTCGGTGGGCAACATCTTGAACGGAGACACCTCGTACACGGCACCCGGGCTTTGCTCGAGAACCTCATTCTTCTTCTGCATATCGACCGGGGTCTCCGCGGAGTCGGCGTCGTCGTCCCACCACCCGGCCCGCGTGCTCGGCCATAGCGCAGTGGAATCGGAGAATTTCAGTTTGTTTTTCACATAGTCCCTCGCCATCGTCAGGTCGGACGTGTCCCAGTCCTCGCCCGCCAAGCAATGATGGCCGCAAATGTAGTCCGTCACCAGGCTCACACCTATCACATCGGGATTTGTACCGGCCGGCCAATTACTCTCTTTCAGTAAAAACACATTGTTTTGCATCGCAGACCCCCCCTTCTTCCGGCCGTCTTTCGATGGCTGACGGCCCCACCCGTCGTTCGGTTTCCTCACCCTCCCGATCTCTTTCCACGCTTGGTCGTCCCACACACCGTTGTTGGCTCCCATGATGTTCTGGACGAAAATCACTTTTTTCGAGAGCGTCGCGTCGACGGCCTTGGGTATCCATTTGTTGTCTCTCGCGCCTGTCTCCTTCACAGGCGGGGTGCCGTTCACCCAAATGCCGCCGACCCCACGCGCAACCTCTGCCCACCGCCTGCCCACGCCGAAATCCGCGAGATCCTCCCGGTGGATGGCAGCCGTGGCCAGGTATATGACCGGCGGCTTTCTCGGCGACGACGCAACTGCGGCCTTCACCACCGGCGGCGTCGGCTGCGGTTTGGAGGGTGTCGTCGGCTTGGGCGTCGGCTTGGGCGTCGGCTTGGGCGTCGGCTTGGGCGTCGGCGGCTTGGGCGTCGGCGGCTTGGGCGTCGGCGGCGTGGGCGTCGGCGGCTTGGGCGTCGGCTTGGGAGATGTCGGTGCAAACTTGAGTGGTGATTTGGCGGCGGCCCTGCGTTTCCGCTTCAATTCGTCCCGCCGAGCCCGCCGCTCCCTCGCCGCGACCTTCGGGGCCATTTACTTGCACACCGAGAGAAAAAAACAGAGAGATCTATGCGATTTTCTTGGAAAACAGCGCCGCCTGCCGCTGGCCGCTCCCAAAAAGTTCGCGGACCGCGGCCTCGCCGGGGTTCATGCTCATGCTCAGGTTGCCCGCGTCGATGTCCAGGACCGTCGCGGCCGGGGGGATCGGGAAACGGTACGCGTGCGTCACGCAGTCGATCAGGGCAGCCATGTAGGCGTCCAGGCCCGAGTGCTCAGACGTCACGTCGCGCTCGCTCTTGGTCGCGCAAATGCCCAGAGGCCGTCGGCTCCCGAGTTCTTTGACCGCATACTGCACCGCAAAGTTGTCCGCCAGCGCGCCGTCCGCGTACACCCGCCCGCGCCACTCCACCGCCGAAAACAATATCGGCACCGCGCAACTCATGCGCAGGGCCTTGACCACGCGCATGCCCGGGTGCGTCCGCGGCCCAAAGTACACCGCCTGGCGCGCGCTCACGTCAGTCGCCACCACCACCAACTCGCACCCGTGCCGCCGGCGAATATCCTCAAAGGTCGTCTTGGGCGTCAGCCGCGTCTGGCCCACGACCCCGCACACCCAGCTCTCGAAATTCTTGCCCGTGTCCAGCCCAAACTTCTTGCGCGTGCCCAAGCCGCCTAGGTCAAAATCCGGTTTGTACGGCCCGCGCGCGATGACTTCCATGGCGCCGCGAGGGTCGCTGCCCGTCGCCAAGAGCGTGCACACCAGCGCGCCGCTGCTCGTGCCCACAAACGTCCGGCATTTTTGGAAAAACCCGAGGTCCTGCAACTCGCACGCAGCGCCCAGCAGCGCCACGCCGCGCACGCCGCCGCCGCTCACGACACACGCGTCAGCTCTCGCGTCAGCTCTCGCGTCAGCTCGCGCGTCAGCTCCCGCGTCAGCTCTCGCGTCAGCCCCCGCGTCAGCCATCACCACGTCAACCGCCGCGTTACCGCGGAACCACGCCGCTACTCTTTTGGAAACAAAATGTCGCAAAGTCGTTAAACGTGCACTTGTCCAGGATCGGCAGGCCCTGCGCGGCCGCCGAGTCGACGGCCGCGTGGAACAAACGTACAAGCTCCTCGCTGTAATAGTCCTGCCAGACCTCGGGGTCGCCCTCGTACCGGTACCCCCCGCCGCCGCCCGAAGAGTCCTCGTCGGAAGACTCCCCGTGCTGGCCGTGCACGGAGTAGTGGTGGTCGTCGCCAGCGTGGTAGCGCATTGGCGCCACGACGCCCGCGCCGCCTTAAGCCGCTTTGCCGCCCGAAAAAATATTCGTATACGACAACACCCATGCGACAGTCTCGTCGATCCACCGTCGTCGCGCTCGCCGCTGTAACCGTCGCGGTCTTCGCGGTAATGATGTTCAGGCGGCGCACCGAACGCTTCGCGCCCCCCAAACTCACGGCCAAGCCAGGCGTCGAGTACACCGCCGCCGACTCCAACGAGTTCCTGCGCGACACCCAGATCCCAGGCTGGAACGCCAAGTGGGTCATGTGGGACGCGCAGCACCGCAAATCCGCGCTCTAGTAAAAAAAAACCTAGGTACACGTTACCCCACGATGCCCAAGTCCAAGAAAACTACCCCACTCGCGTCCGCGAACCGCGCGGCCAAGAGCACCTCCAAAACCACCAAACAAAAGCTCAAGACCTTCCTCAAAATCGGCGCGGGCCTCGGCGGCGCCGCGCTGCTCGCGTACGCCGCCAAGCTCGGCCGGTCCGCGGCCGTCGCGCGGGTCGTCAAGGAGGCCGCCAAGAAAACGGCCGACGCCCGCGCCACGACCCTCAACGGCGCGCCCACCACCAAGGGCCTGCTCTCGAAGGTCAAGACCGTCCTCAAACTCGGCGCGCTCGGAGCGGCAGGCGCGGCAGGCGCGGCAGGCGCGGTGGCGGCCAAGAAAAGGCTCAACAGCAAACGCAAGAACCTCAAACGCAAGAACCTCAATAACATGATGAAGCACGTGAGGCACACCACACGCCCAGTGGGCTTGACGAATCACGTCAGGATCTTTAAAAAATTCAACAACCCGACCTATAACAACAAACACGTCTTCGAAGCAGCCTACAACAACCCTCTCTATAAAGGTTCTCGGGGGTGAATAATACCAGGCATAATACCAGGCATATCAACCGAATCTGGACGCGCCCTGTGCCCAAGAAACGGTAACGACCTTAAGGCACGCGCGGACACATGTCCACACAAACACCATGAGCGCGTCGGAGCAGTTCAAGAACGCCGTCAAGGCCTACATCGAGATCCACGACGAGCTGCAGGCGTCCGCCAAGCAGCTGCGCGAGATCCGCAAGCGCAAGACCGCGCTGTCCGAGACCATCATCAATTTCATGAGGGACAACGATATCGACGAGTGCGCGCTGTCAGATGGCAAGCTCATCCGCAAGACCAGCAAGCGCGTCGAAGGCCTCAAGAAGGACAATATGATGGACGTGCTCAAGGAGAAGCTCGGCTCCGTCGACGCCGCCGAGGCGCTGCTCGTCGAAATCTACAGCCAGCGCGGCGTCGTCGAGAAAGACTGCCTCAGGCGCACGCACAGGCGCACAAACCCCAACGAGGACTAACTTTTTTTTGTGGTGTAGTCGGTAACAATGACCCGGAAACGGTACACAGACATCCTGAATAACAAGGAGAGGCGCGAGGCACGCGCCGAGAACGCGAGGCTCGCACACCTGGCGAGGCGGGGCGTGTCGCCGCAGAGGATCCACCGCAACCCCGTCTTCGAGCTCCAGCGCGGCAACAGCGGCAACAACACGCACGACAACCCCATGTACTCCCCCAGCAGCGCCAGCGCCACCCCCATGGGCGCCACGCTCAGGCAACAAATGCGGGAAAATCGCAAGAACGCCATGAGGGCGCACTTCGAGTCGTTGCCGTCGCCGTCGTCGCTCACACAGCCGTCGCTCACACAGAGGATCTGGGGGGCGCTGCCGGACAGCCTGAAAATGCGGTACCTCTACTACAGGGGCGGCTGACCGCGGCTGTCATTTTTTTGTTTGTTGTTTACATGCCCAAGGACACGCTCGGCAGGGAAAAAATCGATGTCTCGTCGTTCACCTCGCGGTACGAGTACCACCCCAGCTCCCAGAAAAACGCGGAGCGTCACGCCATCCTCAAGAAAGCCATGAAAGACCTTGCCAGGGTCCACTTTGCAGGCAACCTCGCAGCCGCCGCCAAGCGCGCCGCCGCGCACATCGGCCACATCGCCGCGTACCAGACCCACACAAACCCGCTGGTCTCAGCCAGGATGCGCGCCAACCAACGCTGGCTCAAGGACGAGTACTACCCACCAGCCGCGCGGCGCTGAAGGCTACTCGGCCGCCGCCGTGGGGCACGAAGGGCACTCCGCCGCAGCGGCAGACAGCGCCATGACCGGCACGAGGTGGGGGTTGTCCGCGTACGGGTAGTCGCGGATGCGCGCGGTGGTGTCGATCGTGCGCAGCGTCGTGAACCGCGCGCAGTTCTGCTCCTGGTCGTCGAACGGGAACAGCTCCTGGACGCGCACGTGCAGACCCATGAACGCGTGGAAATCGCCGAACGGGCCGGCGTACTTGGACACGCGGTGCAGCACGTCGCACGTCACGCCGGGCGCGCCCAGAAGCTGCGCAGACAAGATGTTCCGCGGGATGCGGCACCTTTTCTGGGCATCCGGGAGGTCGAAGGCGTCGCCGTGGCGGAGCACCATGCGGTACACTTTCCTCGAAGCGCCGTACGTGTACCGCATCTCCACGCGGAATTTTGAAGACGCCGTGTCCCAGCCCGTCAGCGCGCCGACGCGGGCCTCCCAATCCTCCAAGAACCGCGGGTCCAGGCGGTGCGTCAGGTCGCGGTGCTCGCCGTTGTACGGGTCGCCCATGAACGCGTGCACCCGGAACACCTCGGGGCGGGGCGGCGGGGCCGACTCGGCGTCGCCGCCGGAAAACGCACGGGACACCTTGCGGGACGCGTCGCTCAAGACGTGCTGCACGTGCGTCAGGATGTACGTGATCATCACGCGCGCATTCGTAAACATGTCCGTCAGAACCGCCCACAGCCTCGGCAAATCGGCGGACGACGTCCACCACGACTCGGCCGGCGGCGGAGAGGTCTCGCTGCCCGCGGTGGTGGACCCCCCCTCGACGACGGCCGCATCCTCAGGACTGCCGTCGCGGCGGTCGGGGTCATACGATCCAGTAGACTCGTCGTCGAGCAACGGCGGCATGTCGTCGCCGCGGGTGTCGTCGCGGGCGTCGTCGCCGCGGGTGTCGCAGTACATGTCGCGAGGCATAGCAAGCGCCGACCCAAAGCTCCTTAAGGCTGTCCGCGCCAGGAAACGGTATGACCACGCTCGAGAGCAGGTACGACGCCAAGCTCCAAGAATTCGCGGCGGCCAGGGAGGCCCTGCCGGAGCGCCGCGCGCGCGCAGAGACCATCGATGATCCCGTCGCCAAGGCCCAGGAACTCCGCGAAATCCAGAGAATCGCGAGCGGGGAAGACGAGATCCAGTTTCTGCTGGATGCCGCGCCCTTCATAAAAGAACACGACACCGTCACCACCGTCTGCGAGACCGCCGCCGCCAAGACCAACAACGCGTTCGAAAAGTTCGCCAAGGTCACGCACTCCACCAACAAAAACCAGACCCTGCAGCGGTACCTCGTCGAGGTCGAGAGAGATGTGTCCGCGCTCGTGCCGGCCATGTACTACACCAAATGCCCGCTGGACAGGGAGGCCGTCTGCGACGCGTGCGACGCCAACATGATCTTCAGCGCGCGCGAGTCCGTCATGATCTGCACGCAGTGCGGCAACACCCAGGGGTTCATGGAAATGACAGACGCCAACATGTCGTACGAGCAAGAAGTCTCGCAGGACGTCATCAGCTACTTTGCGTACAAGCGCCTCAACCACTTCACGGAGTGGCTCAACTCGCTACAGGCCAAGGAAAACACCGAGATCCCCGAGTCCGTCATGGACGCCGTCAAGGCCGAGTTCAAAAAAGCGAGGGCCACGACGCGCGCAGACATCACCGCCAAGCGCGTCCGCGAGTTCCTCAAAAAACTCAAACTTAATCGGTACTACGAGCACACCAATTCACTCGTCAACGCGCTCAACGGCGTGCCGCCCCCCAAACTCTCCGAGGACTTGGAGCAGCGCTTCAAGAAAATGTTCGCGCTCATCCAGGCCCCCTTCGACAAACACTGCCCCAAAAACCGCAAAAACTTTTTGAGCTACAGCTACACGCTGTACAAGTTCGCCGAACTGCTCGGGGAGGATCACCTCCTCGTCCACTTTCAGCTCCTCAAGAGCGCCGAAAAATTGCACGCGCAGGTGCGTACAGACAGTACAGCACCGACTTTCAAGCACTTTTTAGTACCCATAACCGTTTGTTGCCGTGCGTGCAGGACATGATATGGAAAAGCATCTGTCGGGAGCTTCAATGGCAATATATCCCAAGCGTGTGATGTGATAGAGCTTAAGAAGCACCGCGGTGTTTTCAAGTCATTCAGAAGCGGCGCGGGCGCTGAAAAAGTATTCGGACTTGAAAAACATGAGATCAAGCATCGGCGAGAGCATCAGGAAATGCGGCTCATTTTCCCTCAAAAATGGCGTGAAAGCCTGGGGGTTTGCCTCTTAACCAACCTCGGTCAGAATGCAAGCGCGCGCCGGCCGCCGTCGTTGTTGTTGTCGTACCGCCGGTGCTTGCGCAGGGTCTTGGAGGGCTCGGGCGTGGGCGGGTACGCCCGGGCGTTCAGGGGGTCGTCGTCGAAGTCCAACGCGCGGGCGGCGGCGCGGCGGGCGGCCACGCGGCGCAGCGCACGCGCGGCCTCCTGGGCGGCCAGGCGAGCGGCGCGGACGTCCGGCGGGTTGCGCGGCGCGTTCTGGCGGGGGCGGGGGGGCGTGCGCTCGTTCATGGACTGGTGACACATGCACAGACATTTTTTTCACACCAAGCTTTCTCAACACCGACTCCGCTATCTCTCTATCCCCATCCTCACCATACCATACTCTGGCCCTGACGGCCCTGACATCACTATACATAACGATTTGCACAGACATCACCGTGAACGTAATAGTGACATCCGAATCAGTCGGGAATCGTCTGTACCGAATCCTCCAGCCACTGCCACGCTTGAAGTACGTACGAAGGCGACGTACATTCTTGTTGCTGTAGCCGCAAACGCTGCTGTTGCTGTTGCTGTTGCTGTTGCTGTTGCTGCAGCTATTTCCATTGCGGCTGTTTGCGTTGCTGTTGCTGTTGCTGCTGCTGCTGTTGTTTGTGTCTCTGTTTCCGCGTTTGCGATACCAACCGTCATGAGCGTACCCCCATGGGTGAAGGAAAGGGTTGTCATCGTCATCGTCAAACAGCCGCAGGGCCTGGGTCACCGCGTCCTGTATAATGGACTTGGCGCGCGCCCTCAACTCGTTCGAAGCATTTGTTTTTGTGTCTCGCGGACCACGCTCGCGAGCGTCGGCGTGTTCATCCTGCTTGCGATATTTGAACGAATGCTACTGGGCAAGCTAGAGAACGCGCGGGGGCATACTTGTACGTCCACAACATATTTTTTACCGGTGTTCCCGCGAGCTAAGAATTATCTGCTAATAACGGTACGTAACGGAATGGACATCGTCGTGGCAGTCGCAGTTGCGCTCATCGCCATCCTGGTCGTCGTCGCAGCGTACGCAGCGTACCACATGTGGACAGAGCCGAAAGCGTCCGAAGCGTCGCCGCCGAAAGCGTCCGAAGCGTCGCCGCCGAAAGCGTCCGAAGCGTCGCCGCCGAAAGCGTCCGAAGCGTCGCCGGAACCAGCGGTCGTCCAACCGGAACCAGCGGTCGCCAAGGCCGTGACCACCGTGACCACGTCGACCGCGGCCCCACAGCCGGACGAGCCTCAGCCAATGCCAACGCCAACGCCAAAGCAGCAGCCCGGGGTCCCGGTCGTCGCGGGGCGATGGGGCCCGGAGGTGGCGATGGAGGTGGAGCGCTACTACATGCAGCGGCTGCGCGCGGACAAAACCCTCGTGATCGAGCCCAAGCGCCTGGTCACCAGCGGGACAGTAATGAGCGGTAATGGGGTATTTGTGCCGCCGAAGACGCCCGACGAGAAACTCAAGATCGCCCTCATCCAACGGCAAATCATGCGCATGCTGACGTTGGTCAAACGCTCGTACGCCACAGACAAGCGCGCGCAAAACCTGCTCGCAAACTACAGCGGCAAGGTCGGCGGAGCGGTGTTCCCCGAACCGCCGCCGGGACATCTGAGAATTCTGGGCGTCATGGCAACAAAGACGACGACGTACAAGATCGGCAAGTCTCAGTCACAGTCTACCGAGTCTATCATGGCCGTGGACTTGTCGCTGCGGGTCGCTCTGAGCATGAACGTCATCGCGCACGAGATGGCGCACGCCGCGCTCAGGGGAAAGTACGACATGCGGGACAAGCCCCCCAACGCGTACATCGGGTCCGGTCAAAACCATGGTCCCAACCACACCGCCACGTGGAAATGGCTGCTCGGCATCGGCATCAAGGCCGGCTGGCAGTTCGTCGAGTTCCCAGGGCCGTCCACATGCCGGCGATTCCGCCTGTGCAACCCCCGCGTCGAGATTCCAGGCGCGCAAAACGTCGTCTTCTCGGGCACCGTGCCCATGGGCGATGAAGATTACACGGCGAAATGATTTAGGGTTTTTTTAAACGCGCTCGCCGGTCAAAAAGTGGTAGTCGTGGCCCACGGGCAGCTTCGAAAAACGCGCGGCCTCGACGTCGTACTCGCTGACCTTCAGGCCGCGGCTTATGATGCCAATGTGCTCCACGGCGGGCGGGTCCCCGCGCGAGCCCCACATCCCGCTGGACATGTTCCAGCTCGCAAAATAGTCGCGGACCGTGTGCTCGTGCGGATCTTTGTCAGATACGAACCGCGTCACCAGGTCGCGAGGGTACACGCTCGCCATCGCCACAAAGTACTCGTTCTGAGCGACGCCGATGCTGCTCCCGGGAATGTCATCGCCGATCTTATGGGATTCGATCTTGGCGATGAAGTCGTTTTCCGGGGTGTAGCACACATTCCGCTTGAAAAACACCTGCGTCAGAGGTCTCGGTGCTGCCGCGTACGCTTCGATGACCTCGCGAACCGCCACGGGTCTCTTGAACACCGCATCATCCTCAAGGTGGAAGATCCAGTCGCCCAGCTCGGGGCGGGCTCTGACAGAGTCCCACACCTCGCGCCACGACTTCCCGAGACCCTCGTTGGCCGCGTGCCGAACGACAATATCGATGCAAAACCTGTCCTCGAGGCGCTTGGACCGCTCCGCGTCGCGCGCCGCGGGGTAGTCGTCGATCAGCATCGTCTTCACAAAGCAGCCCCCGAAATCCACGTGCCGGCGCATCGCCTCCAGCGTCTGCTCCAGGTAGTCGTACCGGTTCGTGCTGAAAATCACCACCAGCACTTTTGGAAGTGTCAACGACCAGCGCCGCAGCGGCGGACTCGTCGTGTTGAAAAATAACACTTGAAACAGCCGGCCGGTCTCCGGGGAGTCCCCGAAATACGCGGAGCTCTTGTGGAACTGGTCGCCGCGGAACAACACTAAACGGTTGAACACGTTCCCCACGGTCGTGCAGGCCTCCCACTTTGACGCGTCCGAAGCGTCGGCGTCCAGGGCCGCGACCGTCTTGGGGTCGTGGCCGCCGCTGCCCAGCGCGCGCGTCGAGCGGTGGCGGTACAGCGTCAGGCCCGCGTCGATCGGCGCGGCTTCGGAAAGGAACAACACGCCCGCCCAGTCTGTCGTGTCGCGGTGGATCCAGGACCCGCCGTTGTCCAAAGTACACACCTGGAACGCGCCGTTGTAACTGAATGGGTGGGTGTCGAACCACGTTATTTTCTGACCGCCAAGGTGCTTTTCGAGGTACGGAATCCAGTCCGCGCTCGCAAAGCTCCTCGTGCGTTTCCCGGGGTAGTTGCCGGTCACGGAAAAGTCCAGGGTCAGCGCGTACTCCCGCGTCGCCGCCGCATTGTTCAGGAAATCGTCGATCACGATCACCGACATTTTTGCGTGGCTGGACGCAGGACGCAGATGCTTAAGCCAATTAGCTGATTTTGAATGCCGTGAAGTGCGTCCAATTCTGGTCCGCCGTGCCATTGATCACATGTGTCGTCGCGCTTGATGAGTAGCCCGTGCACCGGACCCATGTTGTGCTGCCGTCAAAATACACGACCGCAACAGTGGACATCGTCAGGCTTATGGATGTTGGGACCGCGGCCTGTGCGAGTGACTGCGCTGTTCCCGCGTTGTTCAATATTTGAATGTTGCACTGCACATTCGTGCCGGTGCCCGTGCCCCAACTGACCTGCAGCAAGAGGTAGTAGTACCCCGCGACCGTGGGCTTGAACCGGTAATTCACCGCGTCCCACCAGCTGTTTGGGTCCGATTTGGCCGTCAGCGTCAGAGTGGTGTCCGAGTTGGGGATCGTTTGGTTGGTCGTCAGGCCCACGACGCAGTGCACATTTGCCTGGCTCAGGCGCCCGCCCAGCGTCAGGTTGCTGGACACATATGCCACACCGGATACCGACAAGCTGTGCACCGGCGTGGCGTTTGCAATGCCAACGTTGCCCTTGTTGTTTACCACAATCGCGTCCAGCCATGAGTCCTCGCCGTTTGGGAAACTCACGCGCACCGTCGCGCCCGCGAAACCTGCCACGTTGGCGGCGTACAGACGCATGGTGCCTGAACCGTACTGCCCGATGCCATACCGGTCATGCACGGCATACCGCTTTTCAATCATCACGCCAGGATCGGTGTTTGAAAAACTGACCCCGGCCGCTGAGCTCGCGCTGCCGCCTAGCAGCGTGACGGCACCGTTGGCGCGGAAGGTTCCTCCGATGTTGATGTTTGTGGGCAGCCGCGCGTTGTTCAGCTGGCCGGTGGTCACCTGGTCGGCCGCCAGGGCGGTCAGGCCCGCGCCGCTGCCGCTGAAGCTGGTACCGGTGACCGCGCCGTTCAGGTACGTCGTGCCGTTGACCGACAGGCCGTGCACGGGCGCCGAGTTGGCGATGCCCACGTTGCCATTGAGGTCGATGCGCATGCGCTCCGTGCCCGCGTTGCCGGTACCACCAGCCCCCAAAATGCTCGGCCACCGGTTGTCCGTGAAGACCAGGCCGCCGCCGTTGGGGTGCAAAATCCCGTAGCTGCTGACGCCCGACTGGCTCAGCGTCAGGCCCACGTTGCCCGCGTTCGTGCGCTGCAGCAGCCCCACCATGCCGTACTGCGCGCCGTCGGGGTTGGTCGCAAGGACCGACAGCCCGTTGGCGCTCAGGTACGTGGCCGTGCTGGTCACCGCGAGATTGCCGGCCGTGACCTTGCCCAGTGTGCCCGCGCCGGTGATGGACAGCGCGCCCCCGCCGACGGTGCCGGAGGGCGCGGAGAGCGAACCGGAAGACGTCGTGACTGAGCCGGAGGAATTGATCGATCCCGCGGTGATGGTGCCGGCGCTCGCATAGATCGAGCCGGTGGACACCGTGATCGAGCCCGTGGAAAGGACCGCACCGGTGGCGTAAATTGTGCCATTGGAATTGATGGTCCCGCCAATGTTGATATCTGTTGGAAGACGAGCATTATTGAGCTTCCCACTGGTCACATTGCTCGCAACCAGCTGGCTAAGGTTGTACCCATTCCCAAAAAAGCCACGGCCATCGGCACTGCTTGCAATGACATTGGCAGCTGCCACATTTCCAGACAGAGTCAAATCATTCCCGATAACACCATACGGCCCTTGGGCGCCAACATCGCCTTGTGCCCCCTGTGCTCCAGTTGCACCCGTCGAACCAGTGGCTCCCTGAGGACCTTGAGGACCTTGCGCACCCGTTGCACCCGTCGAACCAGTGGCTCCCTGCGCGCCCATCTCACCTTGTGCTCCCTGAGCTCCAGTTGCACCCGTCGAACCAGTGGCTCCCTGCGCGCCCGTCTCACCTTGTGCTCCAGTTGCACCCGTCGAACCAGTGGCTCCCTGAGGACCTTGAGGACCTTGCGCACCCGTTGCACCCGTCGAACCAGTGGCTCCCTGCGCGCCCGTCTCACC
>JACCDP011425727.1_pt1 | contig 22665 bp, 17 predicted proteins | sample 7445841 | NCBI WGS metagenome assembly JACCDP01 (sample SAMN15323441, study PRJNA562643) | freshwater metagenome | isolation source: river surface water | place: USA:Blue River Watershed | collected 2017-08-17
CAGATCAACCTCGATGGCGCCATCGGCTGGCTGGTGGGTGAGCCCAACCGGGGCCTGCCGGCCATGTTCGTGATGATGAACGCCGCGCGCATCGGCGTGGGCATGCAGTCGCTGGGCCTGACCGAGGTGGCCTACCAGAACGCGCTGGCCTACGCGAAAGACCGCATCCAGATGCGCAGCCTGTCGGGCACCAAGGCCAAGGACAAGCCGGCCGATCCGATCATCGTGCACCCGGATGTGCGCAAGATGCTGCTGACCGCCAAGGCCTACGCCGAGGGCGGCCGCGCGCTCAGCCTGTACTGCGCGCTGCTGATCGACCGCGAGCTGAACCACCCCGACGAGAAGGTGCGCAAGAACAGCGCCGAGCTGGTGGCGCTGCTCACGCCCATCGTCAAGGCCTTCATCACCGACAACGGCTGGATCGCCACCAGCCACTGCCTGCAGGTGTTCGGCGGCCACGGCTTCATCAAGGAATGGGGCATGGAGCAGTACGTGCGCGACGCGCGCATCAACATGATCTACGAGGGCACCAACACCATCCAGAGCCTGGACCTGCTGGGCCGCAAGGTGCTGGGCAACCAGGGCGCCACGCTCAAGAAGTTCGGCAAGATGGTCGGTGCGCTGATCGAGGAAGAGGGCGTCAACGAGAAGATGGCCGAGTTCATCAACCCGCTGGCAGGCCTGGCCGACCAGATCACCAAGTTCACCACCGAGATCGGCTTCAAGGGCATGCAGAACGCCGACGAGGTGGGCGCCGCCGCGGTGGACTACCTGCGTGTGGCGGGGCACCTGGTATTTGGCTACTTCTGGGCGCGCATGGCGCAGGTGGCGCTGCGCCAGATCGCGGCCGGCAGTACCGACCCGTTCTACACCGCCAAGCTGCAGACCGCGCGCTTTTACTTCGCCAAGCTGTTCCCCGAGACCGCCACCCTGATGCGCACCGCGCGCAGCGGCAGCAAGGTCCTGATGGACACCGACGCCGCGCTGGCCTGAGCCGCAGCACGCCAAGGAGACACCATGTCCCGATTCCAAGTGCGCCGCGTGGCGGTGCTCGGCGCCGGCGTGATGGGCGCGCAGATCGCTGCGCACCTGGTCAACGTCAAGGTGCCGGTCACGCTGTTTGATCTCCCCTCGAAAGAAGGAAGCAAGAACGGCATCGTCACGAAGGCCATCGACGGCCTGAAGAAGCTCAAGCCCTCCCCGCTGGGCGTGGCCGCCGACGCGGCGCTGATCGCCGCGGCCAACTACGAGGAGCATCTGGAGCAGCTGCGCGAGTGCGACCTGATCATCGAGGCGATTGCCGAGCGCATGGACTGGAAGCACGACCTGTATCGCAAGATCGCGCCCTTCGTTGCAGAGCACGCCATCCTCGCGTCCAACACCTCGGGTCTGAGCATCACGAAGCTGGGCGAGGCGCTGCCAGATGCGTTGAAGCCGCGCTTTTGCGGCATCCACTTCTTCAACCCGCCGCGCTACATGACGCTGGTGGAGCTGATCGCCACGCCGCACACCCGCGCCGACATCCTGGATGCGCTGGAGACCTTCGTCACCACCGACCTGGGCAAGGGCGTGATCCGCGCCAAGGACACGCCCAACTTCATCGCCAACCGCATCGGCATTGCGGGGCTGCTGGGCACCTTCAAGGAGGTGGAGAACTACGGCCTGAGCTTCGATGTGGTCGATGACCTGACAGGCAAGAAGCTCGGCCGCGCGGGCAGCGGCACCTTCCGCACCGCCGACATCGTGGGCCTGGACACGCTGGCCCATGTGATGAAGACGCTGCAGGACAACCTGAGCGAAGCCACCGATCCGTTCTACGGCAGCTTTGCCACACCGCCGGTGCTCAAGGCACTGCTGGAGCAGGGCTTTCTGGGCCAGAAGACCAAGGCCGGCTTCTACAAGAAGGCCGGGCGCGACGTGATGCGCTTTGAGCTGGACAGCGGCGACTATGTGCCTGCCGGCCAGAAGGCAGACGAGGTGTACGGCCGCATGCTCAAGAAGCCGGCGGCCGAGCGCCTGAGGCTGCTGCGCAACGCCGAAGGGCCGCAGGGGAAGTTTCTGTGGGCCATCCTGCGCAACAGCTTCCACTACGCGGCCATCCACCTGCAGTCGATCGCCGAGACCGCGCGCGATGTGGACCTGGCCATGCGCTGGGGCTTTGGCATGAAGCAGGGTCCGTTCGAGCTGTGGCAAGAAGCCGGCTGGCTCGAGGTGGCGAAGATGGTGCAAGACGACATTGCCGCCGGCCGTGCGCTGTGCAGCGCGCCGCTGCCCGACTGGGTGTTCAAGGGCCCTGTCGTCGACGCCGGTGGCGTGCACCAGCCGCAGGGCTCGTGGAACCCGGCTGCCGGCCGCTTCGAGCCGGTGCGCCGCCTGCCGGTGCATGCGCGCCAGCACTTCCCGCAGACGGTGCTGGGCAGCGGCGCGGTGCCGTACACCCAGGCCGGGACCACGCTGCATGAGGACGATGCGATCCGGCTCTGGACGCTGCCGGGCGAGGACGACAGCCGCGTGCTGATCGCCAGCATCAAGACCAAGATGCATGCCATCAGCCCCGAGCTGGCCGAAGGCCTGCAGCAGGCGGTGGACATCGCCGAGCGCGACTACGAAGGCCTGGTGGTCTGGTCGGGTGATGAGCCCTTCAGCGTGGGCGCCGATCTGCAGGCCATGCTGCCCGCCTACGCGGCAGTCGGCGTGGCAGCGGTGCAAGACGCCGAGCAGCACCTGCAGCAGACGATGCTCAGGCTGCGCTATGCGCAGGTGCCGGTGATCTCGGCGATCCACGGCATGGCGCTGGGCGGCGGCTGCGAGCTGGCCATCTACAGCGCGCGTCGGGTGGCGCACATGGAAAGCTATATCGGCCTGGTGGAAGTGGGCGTGGGCCTGATCCCGGGCGCGGGCGGCCTGACCTACATCGCCCGCCGCGCCGCCGAGAACAGCGCCAGCAGCACCGACAAGGATTTGCTGAAGTTCGTGACCGACGGCTTCACCGCCGCGGCGATGGCCAAGGTGGGCACCAGCGCGCTGGAAAGCCGGCAGCTCGGCTACCTGCTGGACAGCGACATCGTCGTGCCGCACAAGGACGAGGTGCTGCATGTGGCGCTGAACGAGGCGCGCGCGATGTTCCGCGCCGGCTGGCGGCCGCCGCTCAGGCGGGCGTTCCCGGTGGCGGGCCGCAATGCCAGGGCCACGATCCAGGGCCAGCTGGTCAACATGCGCGATGGCGGCTTCATCAGCGCGCACGACTTCGAGATCGCCAGCCGCATTGCCCATGTGGTGACCGGCGGCGACGTCGACGCCAACACGCCGGTGACCGAGGAATACCTGATGACGCTGGAGCGCGAAGCGTTCTGTGCGCTGCTGGGCATGCCCAAGACGCAGGACCGCATCATGGCGATGCTGTCGACGGGGAAACCACTCCGAAACTAATGACTTTGCGGGACAGACCGCAGCCGCGCAGCGGCAAGCTCTGTCCCCAACGAGAAATTGACTTTGCGGGACAGACCGCAGCCGCGCAGCGGCAAGCTCTGTCCCCAACGAGAAAGAGCGCTATGAAGCAAGTTCAAGACGCCTACATCGTCGCCGCCACCCGCAGCCCGATCGGCCGCTCACACAAGGGCAGCCTGCGCCATACGCGACCGGACGAGCTCCTCGCGCATGTGATCCGCGCCGCCCTCGCGCAGGCGCCGGGGCTGGACCCGGCCGTGATCGAAGACGTGGTCTGCGGCTGTGCCATCCCCGAAGGTCCGCAGGGGCTGAACGTGGCGCGGATCGGCGCGGTGCTGGCCGGCCTGCCCAAGAGCGTGGCCGGCATCACCGTCAACCGCTTCTGCGCCTCGGGCCTGAGCGCGGTGCAGATCGCGGCCGACCGCATCCGCGTCGGCGAGGCCGAGGTGATGATCGCCGCCGGCACCGAGAGCATGAGCCAGGTGCCGATGATGGGCAACTCGCCCAGCCTTGCGCCCTCGGTGTTTGCTCATCCGGACGACATCGAGAGCTACGGCATCGCCTACGGCATGGGCATGACGGCAGAGAAGGTGGCGCAGCAGTGGAAGGTGTCGCGCGCCGCGCAAGACGAATTTGCGTACCGCTCGCACATGAAGGCGGTGGCGGCGATGCAGGCCGGCGAATTCGCCGGCGAGATCACGCCGATCGATGTGGCCGAGCGCAGTGTGGATCTGGACAGCGCGCAGGTCAGCGTCGCCACGCGCACGCTCAAGCTCGACGAAGGCGCGCGCCCGGACACCACGCCCGAAGGCCTGGCCAAGCTGCGCCCGGTGTTCGCGGCGCGCGGCTCGGTGACCGCGGGCAACAGCTCGCAGACATCCGACGGCGCCGGTGCGCTGATCCTGGCCAGCGAGTCGGCGGTCAAGCGCTTTGGCCTGGTACCGCTGGCGCGCTTCGTCAGCTACGCCAGCCGCGGCGTGCCGCCTCACATCATGGGCATCGGCCCGATCGAGGCGATTCCCGCGGCGCTCAGGAACGCGGGCCTCAAGCAAGACGACATCGACTGGTTCGAGCTCAACGAGGCCTTTGCTGCGCAGTCGCTGGCGGTGATGAACACGCTGGGGCTGGACCCGGCCAAAGTCAACCCGATGGGCGGCGCGATCGCGCTGGGCCATCCCCTGGGCGCCACGGGTGCTATCCGCTCGGCGACAGTGGTGCATGCGCTGCGACGCAAGAATCTGCGCTATGGCATGGTGACCATGTGCGTGGGGATGGGGCAGGGCGCTGCCGGTATCTTCGAACGTGTCTGAGGTCGCCGTGGCGTTCGCGTCCACTTCCTGACCTCATGCACGTTTTTGACGAAGCCATTGCGCTGACCCACACCGGCGGCGACGCCTTTGCCGGCGCCACCCATCCGGCCTGGGCCAACATGGTCGGGCCGTTCGGCGGCATCACCGCGGCGCAGCTGCTGCAGGCGGTGCTGATGCATCCGCAGCGGCTGGGCGACCCGGTGGCGCTGACGGTGAACTTCTGCGCGGCGGTGGCCGACGGGCCGTTCACCATCGAGGCGGTGCCCGCGCGCACCAACCGCTCCACCCAGCACTGGATGCTGCGCATGCTGCAAGGCGATGCGGTGGTGATGAGCGGCAGCGCCATGACCGCGCTGCGCCGCGAGACCTTCGGCGTGACCGAGCATTCCATCCCCCCGGTGTCGCCGCCTGAGCAGGTGCCGCAGGTGCATGCGCGCACCCGCCCGGAATGGGTGGGCCGCTACGAGATGCGTCCGATCGAGGGCGCCATCCCCGCGCAGTGGGACGGCACCGACCTCGGCCACAGCCGCACGCGCTTGTGGATGCGCGACGGCGCGCTGCGGCCGCTGGACTACCCGTCGCTCGCGGCCATCGCCGACCTGTTCTTTCCGCGCCTGTGGTCGCGCCGCGCGACGCTGGTGCCGCTGGGCACGGTGACGATGACGGTGTACTTCCTGGCCGACGCGCAGCAAATCGCCAGTGTGGGCAGCGGCTACCTGCTGGGGCAGGCGCAGGGCCAGCGCTTCCACATGGGCTACCTTGACCAGACGGGCCAGATCTGGAGCGAAGTGGGCGAGCTGCTCGCCACCACGCACCAGCTGGTCTACTACAAGGAGTGACGCCGCCCATGCGTCGCGCCCACACCCGTACCGGAGGCAGTTCACGATGACTGACGCTGCGCGCAAACCTGTGGCCCTGGTGATCGGCGCAGGCGATGCCACCGGCGGAGCGGTGGCGCGCCGCTTCGCACGCGAGGGCTATACCGCCTGCGTGACGCGCCGCGACGAGGCTGCGCTGCAACCGCTGCTGCAGGCGATCCGCGCCGAGGGCGGCACGGCGCACGGCTTTGGCTCCGATGCGCGCAAGGAAGAGGACGTGGCAGCGCTCGTCGAGCAGATCGAGCGCGACATCGGCCCGATCGAGGTGATGGTGTTCAACATTGGCGCGAACGTGCGCACCTCCATCCTGGAGGAGACCGCGCGCCGCTACTTCAAGATCTGGGAGATGGCCTGCTTCGCCGGCTTCCTGAATGCGCGCGAGGTAGCCAGGCGCATGGTGACGCGTGCCGGGGCAGAGCCGGGCAAGCACCGGCGCCAGACCATCGTTTTCACCGGTGCGACCGCATCGCTGCGCGGCGGCAACGGCTTCGCGGCCTTTGCCGGGGCCAAGGCGGCGCTGCGTGCGCTGGCGCAAAGCATGGCGCGCGAACTGGGGCCCCAGGGCATCCATGTGGCGCACGCCGTCATCGACGGTGCGATCGACACCGCCTTTATCCGCGACAACTTCCCCGAGCGTTATGCGCTCAAGAGCGAAGACGGCATCCTGAACCCCGACCACATCGCCGACGCGTACTGGATGCTGCACTGCCAGCCGCGCGACGCGTGGACGCACGAACTCGACCTGCGGCCGTACCGCGAGAACTTCTGAGACCGCACATGAAATCCTTCGACTTCTTCTTCGACTTCGGCAGCCCTGCGGCTTACCTGGCCTGGACGCAGGTGCCCCGGCTTGCCGCCGAGACCGGCGCGCAGGCGGTGTACCGCCCGATGCTGCTGGGCGGCGTGTTCCAGGCCACCGGCAACCAGTCGCCCGTGAGCGTGCCCGCCAAGGGCCGCTACACCTTCACCGACTTCGACCGCTTTGCGCGTCGCTACGGCGTGCCGCTCAAGCGCAACCCGCACTTCCCGATCAACACCCTGATGCTGATGCGTGGCGCGGTCGGCCTGCAGCGCACCGACCCGGGCCGCTTCATCACGTATGGTGATGCGGTGTACCGCGCGATCTGGGTCGATTCACTCAACCTGAACGACCCGGCAGTGGTGGCTCAGGTGCTGCAGTCTGCAGGCTTGGATGCGCAGGCGATGCTTGCGCTGTGCAATGACGCCGCCACCAAGGACGCGCTGAAGGCAGCAACGCAAGAGGCGGTGGACCGCGGCGTGTTCGGCGCGCCCACCTTTTTCGTTGGCGACCAGATGTTCTGGGGCCAGGACCGCATGGACTTTGTGAAGGAAGCACTGCAATGAGCGACATCCTCGTGCACGCCGATGCCGGCGTGATGACCCTGACCTTCAACCGCGTCGACAAGAAGAATTCGATCACCGCCGCGATGTACGCCGCGCTGGCAGACGCGCTGGCGCAGGCGAAGGACGACGCCTCGGTCCGCGTGGTCGTGATCCAGGGCCACGCGACGGTGTTCAGCGCCGGCAACGACATCGGCGACTTCCTCAACAACCCGCCGGCAGGCCGCGAGTCGCCGGTACACCGCTTCCTGCACGGCATCGCCGACTTCCCCAAGCCGATCGTGGCGGCGGTGTGCGGCCCGTCGGTGGGCGTGGGCACCACGCTGCTGCTGCATTGCGACCTGGTGGTGGCAGGCGACAACGCCGCGTTCTCCATGCCTTTCGTCAATCTCGGCCTGTGCCCCGAGGCGGCGTCCAGCCTGCTGGTGCCGCAGATGATGGGCTACCACCGCGCCGCCGAGGCGCTGCTGCTGGGCGAACCCTTCATGGCCGAGGCCGCGCTGGAGGTGGGCCTGGTGAACCGGGTGCTGCCGCCCACCGAGGCCAATGCCTATGCACAGAGCCTGGCGCGCCGGCTCGCGGCCAAGCCGCTGAACTCGCTGGTCGAAACCAAGCGCCTGATGAAGGGCGGCCAGGCCGCGCTGGTGCGCGAACGCATGATGGAAGAAGGCGCAAGCTTCGGCCGCATGCTGCGCGAGCCCGCCGCCAAGGAAGCGTTTACCGCCTTCATGGAGCGGCGCAAGCCGGATTTCAGCAAGGTGTGAGCGACACCACAGGATGAGAAAATCGGCCCGAGGCGCCCGGTGCCAGCGGCTTTCGCTGGCCACAAGAGGAGCCCGGCGACGATCAAGGGAGTGTCATGGCACAGCCAGACGAACTGCAAGGTGCGCTGTCGGATGCGCACCGCGACATGCTCATCGAAGGCCTGCGCAGGATCTTCGGCGAGTTCAACGAAGACATGCTGCGCCGGGTGCTGCCCCGGGTGGTCTGGGTCGAGCTGGCCGGCGGTGAGCGGCTGATCGAGCAGGGCCAGGTCGACGAGAGCCTGTATTTCGTGATCAGCGGGCGCCTGCGTGCGATACGCAGCGAAGCCGACGCCAGCCAGCGCACCCTGGGTGACATCTCGCGCGGCGAGACGGTGGGAGAGATCGCTTTTTTCACCGGTGAGCCGCGCTCGGCCACGGTGGTGGCGCTGCGTGACTCGGTGCTGGCCAAGTTCACCGCGGAGGTGTTCCGCGAACTGCTCATCGCCTACCCGCTGGTGTCGATGAACATGACGCGCCTGATCATCGACCGCCTGAAGCGCGTGACCATGCACAGCGCAGCGCAGGTCAAGCCGGTGGTGCTGGGTCTGGCAGCCATCGACGATGCGGTGGACCTGCAGGGCTTTGCCGAGCGGCTGCGCACCGAGCTGGCCGCGTTTGGCAGCACCGAGGTGGTGACGTCCGGGCGCATCGGGCAGTGGCTGGGCGATGCCGAAGCGGCACAGGCGCCGATGCACGACACCCAGCGGTCGCGTGAACTCTCGCGCAAGCTCGAGGAAATCGAAAGCACACACGCCTTCGTGCTGCTGGCAGCCGACCGCAGCGCCAGCGGCTGGACACAGCGCTGCCTGCGCCACTGCGACGAAGTGTTGCTGGTTGCCCATGCCGATGCTGCACCCGGCGTGCACCCGATCGAAGCGCAGTGCCTGCCCGCAGACGCCGGCCTGCAGGCCAACCGCACCCTGATCTTGCTGCATCCTGCCGGACGCCGCTCGCCCACCGACACCGCGCGCTGGCTGGCGCCACGCAAGGTGGCCACGCATGTGCACCTGCGCCCCGACACGCAGCGCGACTGGCAGCGCCTGGCGCGGCAGATCAGCCGCGAAGCGGTGGGGCTGGTGCTGTCGGGCGGCGGCGCCCGTGGCTTTGCGCACCTGGGCATCCTGCGTGCGCTGGAAGAGGCGGGCCACCACTTTGACCTGGTGGGTGGCACCAGCATCGGCTCGGCGATGGGTGCCTCTGCGGCGATGGACCTGCCGGCGGCTGAGGTGACGGCGCTGGCGCGCGAGGCCTTTCGCGCCAACCCGACCGGCGACTTCAACCTGGTGCCGATGATTTCACTGATCGGCGGGCAGCGCCTCAAGCGCATCATCGACGGCGCGATCGTCAAGGCGACCGGCGCGGACATCGGCATCGAGGACCTGTGGAAGGGCTTTTACTGCGTCAGCAGCAACTACTCCACCGCCAGCGAAGCGGTGCTCACGCGCGGGCCGCTGGCCAAGAGCGTGCGGGCCTCGGTGTCCATTCCGGGGGCGTTGCCTCCGGTCATGCTGGACGGCGAGCTGCACATCGACGGCGGGACCTTCAACAACTTTCCGACCGACGTGATGCAGCGCCAGGGCGTGAGCCACATCATCGGCGTGAACCTGCTGCGCGAGCGCAGCGTGCGCTACGCGCTGGAGGAGGTGCCTGCCCCGGGGCATCTGCTGCGCGACAAGCTGATGGGCCGGCGCAACCGGCTGCCGGGCATCACGGCGCTGCTGCTCAACGCCAGCATGATGTACAGCTACGCACGCCAGCAGGAGTCGCGCGACCAGGTGGACCTGTACTTTGCGCCCGATGTCCATCGCTACGGCATGCTGGACTGGGCCAGCTTTGACCGCATCGTGCAGGTGGGCTACGAGCATGCGATGCAAGTGCTGGAGCAGCAGGCGCGCGCTGCTTGACCTCTGCTGTGCCGGGCACGCCCCGCTGTGGCCGGCAAGCCGCACCTGAGTACGATTCGCGGATGACCGATCCGCTGGAAAGCGCACGCCGACTGTTCACCGACGGCCTTGCGGCCTTCGAGGCAGGTGACCTGCCGCGCGCCGAGCAGTGCTTTGCGCAGGCGCTGCAGCTTGCGCCCGACCGGCCTTCGGTGCTGACCAACCTGGGCGCCACGCGGGTGCGGCTGGGTCGCTTTGCGCAGGCGCTGCCGCTGCTGGAGCGGGCCAGCGCGCTGGAGGCCAGCAACCTCGAGGCCTGGGTGCATCTGGGCACGGCGCGTGCCGAAACCGGGCAACTGCAGGCAGCGGTGCTGGCTTTTGACAAGGCGCTGGCGCTGCGCGACGACCTGGCCTTCGTCTGGGTGCAGCGCGGGTCGGCGTTGCGTGAACTCGGGCGCCGTGACGAGGCCGCAGCCAGCTTTGAGCGCGCCATGGCGCTGGGCGCCGACGACGAACTCACGCGTTTTTATCTGGCGGCGGTGCGCGGCAGCGACAGCCCGAGCGCCCCGCCGCGCCGGTATGTCGAGGGCCTGTTCGACGGCTACGCGGATGACTTCGAGCCGCACCTGCTGAACCTGGGCTACCGCGCCCACGAACGCGTGGTCGAGCAACTGCGGGCACACCATCCGCCGCCGTGGGGGGCGGTGCTGGACCTGGGCTGTGGCACCGGCCTGGTGGGGCGGCTGGTGCAAGCGCAGGCGCAGCGCGTCACCGGCATCGATGTGGCCGCCCGCATGGTCGAGCAGGCGCGGCGCCTGGGTGGCTATGACGAGGTGATCCACGCCGATCTGGCCGCCTGGCTGGCCGCACCACCCGACGGCCCGCATGCGCTGCACGACGTCGCGTTTGCGGCCGACGTGTTCATCTATGTGGGTGCGATCGACGGGGTGCTGCGCGACCTGCGGCAGCACCTGCGGCCCGGTGGATGGCTGTCCTTCAGCGTCGAGGCGCTGGATGACGCCAACCCGGCCGATGGCGTGCCGGGCGGCTTTCGCCTGCAGGGCAGCCTGCGCTACGCGCACTCCGAGGCCTATGTGCGGCAGCTCGCGGCCGGTCTCGGCTGGACGATTCACAGCCTGCTGCGCGCGCCGATCCGCGATGACCAGCGCCAGCCGGTGGCCGGCATGTACCTGGTGATGCAGGCCCCGGGAACACCCTGATTATTTTTACCAAGCACGCGCTTGCTGAAAATCAGGCGCTCCGCTAACCTTGGCGGCATGAGTGCCGTGCTGTCGCCCCGCAAGCCTGCCGCCGTGGCCGCCGCCGCGGTCGTGCCGACGCGTCCGCGCGGGCGCCCGCGCAAGACGGCGCTCGAGCGCGATGACGGCAACCGGCGCCGCGACCTGATCACCGCTGCCGCGCGGCTGTTTCACCGCAAGGGCTTTGCTGCCACCCGCACCCGCGACATCGCCGAGGCGGTGGGCATGCGCAGCGGCTCGCCCTTCTATCACTTCGCCAGCAAGCAGGCGCTGCTGTTTGCGGTGATGGACGAAGGCATGCGCAGCGCCATCGCCCAGCAGGCGCAGGCGCTGCAGCAGGCCTGCAGTGCCGGTGCCGACGCCTGCGGGCAGCTCCATGCGCTGGTGCGCAACCATTTCGATGTGCTGCTGGGCCCGCGCAGCGACTTCATCCCGGTGATGCTGTACGAAGCGCGCGCCATCAGCCCGGCGCAGCGCCGCGCGCTGGCGCACCTGACCTCGGAGTACGAAGCGGCATGGGTGCCGGTGCTGCAGGCGCTGCGCGCGCAGGGGCGGCTGCGCTGCGACGTGAAGCTGGCGCGGCTCCTGATCTTCGGTGCCCTGAACTGGTCGGTGCAGTGGTTCAGTGCGCGCAAGGGCGTGTCGCTCGATGCGCTCACTGACGCGGCGCTGGCCCTGTTCATCGCGCCAGCACACAAGGAAACGCCATGAGCTATCGGTCTGTCTTTCACCCCGGGCTGTTTGCCGGCAAGGTCATCGTTGTCACCGGGGGCGGCTCGGGCATCGGCCGCTGCACCGCGCACGAACTGGCTGCACTCGGCGCGCATGTGGTGCTGATCGGCCGCAAGCTGGAGAAGCTGCAGGCGGTGGCCGAGGAAATCATCACCGACGGCGGTGGCGGGCCGGGCCAAACCGGCCATGCGGGCCATGTGGCCCATGTGGGCCATGTGGGCCGGGTGAGCTTTCACACCTGCGACATCCGCCAGGAAGGGCCGGTCAAGGCCACCATTGCGGCCATCGTGGCGGCGCACGGGCGCATCGATGCGCTGGTGAACAACGCCGGCGGGCAGTACATCACGCCGCTGGAGCAGATCAGCGCCAAGGGGTGGGATGCGGTGGTGGCGACCAACCTGAGCGGCGGCTTCCTGATGGCGCGCGAGTGCTACTTGCAGTCGATGCAGCAGCATGGCGGCGCCATCGTCAACATCGTCGCCGACATCTGGGGCTCGATGCCGGGCATGGGCCACAGCGGCGCGGCGCGCGCGGGCATGGTCAGCTTCACCGAAACGGCGGCGGCCGAGTGGGCCAAGAGCGGCGTACGCGTCAATGCCGTGGCCCCGGGCTACATCGCATCCAGCGGCATGGACCACTACCCGCCCGAGGCGGCCGACATGCTGCGCGGCATGGTGCGTACCGTGCCGATGGGCCGCTTTGGCACCGAAGCCGAAACGTCGGCTGCCATCGTGTTCCTCTTGAGCCCGGCAGCCAGCTTCATCAGCGGGACGGTGTTGCGTGTGGATGGCGCACGGGTGCAGCTGCGCGGAGGCTGGGAGCAGACGGTCGCCGCGGCCGATGTGCAGGGCCGCGATGCGGTGAAGCCCTTTGACGGGTTTCATCGCTATCAGGCGCCCAAGGTGTTCCAGTCATGAGCTTTTTCACTTCATCGTGGAACGCGCACAGCGACATGGCGCGCGCACGTCGCGAGGCGATGCTGGCGCGCATCGCGCAGCTGCGTGCGCTGGAGCAGCGTGCGGCCGATACGTCGGCGCAATCGAAGCCGGTGTTCGACAAGCGCGGCCAGCTTCTGCCGCGCGAGCGGGTGGCGCTGCTGCTGGACGCCGGCGCGCCGTGGCTGCCGCTGTGTTCGCTGGCCGGATTCCTGCAGGACACCAAGGACCCTGAGAACTCAGTGCCTGGTGGCGGCATGATCGCCGGTATCGGGTTCGTGAGTGGCGTGCGCTGCATGGTGGTGGCCAGCGACTCGGGCATCGAGGCTGGCGCCATCCAGCCGATGGGGTTGGAGAAGATCCTGCGGGTGCAGGAGATCGCACTGCAAAACCGGCTGCCCTTCGTCCACCTGGTGGAGAGCGCCGGCGCCAACCTGATGAAGTACCGCGTCGAGGGTTTCGTGCACGGTGGCTCTCTGTTCCGCAACCTCGCGCGGCTCAGCGCAGCGGGCATTCCGGTCATCACCGTGCAGCACGGCTCGGGCACCGCAGGCGGCGCCTACATGCCGGGGCTCAGCGACATCGTCATCATGGTGCGCGGCCGCTCGCGCGCCTTCCTCGCCGGCCCGCCGTTGCTCAAGGCGGCCACAGGTGAAATCGCGACCGAAGAGGAGCTGGGCGGCGCCGAGATGCACACCAGCGTCTCGGGCCTCGGTGAATACCTCGCCGAAGACGACCGCCACGCCTTGGGCATCGCCCGCGAGGTCCTCAAACAATTGCGGTCAAAACAATCGGGGTCAGATTCCAATTATTCGGAGCACCGACAGCCGGCAAAACAATTTGAATCGGCCCCCGAAGATTCGGAAGAGATGCTGGGGCTGATGCCCGCCAGCCACCGCGAGCCGGTGGACATGCGCGAGGTGATGCTGCGGCTGGTGGACGATGCCCGGCTGCTGGAGTTCAAGCCCCTGTACGGCGGCGCGACGGTGTGCGCGCAGGGGCACATCGGCGGACATGCGGTGGGCTTGATCAGCAACAACGGGCCGATCGATGTGGCGGGTGCCAACAAGGCCACGCACTTCATCCAGTGGATGTGCCAGTTGGGCCACCCGATCATCTACCTGCAGAACACCACCGGCTACATGGTGGGCAAGGACAGCGAGCAGGGCGGGATGATCAAGCACGGCAGCAAGATGATCCAGGCGGTGACCAACGCCACCGTGCCGCAGATCACCATCCAGTGCGGCGCAAGCTTTGGCGCCGGCAACTACGGCATGTGCGGCCGCGGCTATGCGCCGCGCTTCCTGTTCAGCTGGCCGAGCGCCCACACGGCGGTGATGGGTGGCGAGCAGGCCGCGCGCACCATGCAGATCGTCACCGAGGCGGGCCTCGCGCGCAAAGGCATCACGCCCGATCCGGCGCAGATGCAGGCGCAGTTCGATCGCATCGTGCAGGTGTTCGAGTCGCAGGCCGATGCGTTCTACACCAGCGGCCTGCTGCTCGATGACGGCGTGATCGACCCGCGCGACACGCGCGCGGTGTTGCGCCTGTGCCTGGACACCTGCGCCGAAGCCCAGGCGCGGACGCCCCGACCGATGCAGTTCGGCGTGGCCCGCATGTAGTCCTTCCCCCAACCGGATATCCCCGCACCACGGAGCTCCCATGCAGTACAGCCACGAACACCTCGAGATCCAGAAGACGCTCAAGCGCTACATCGACGAGCACATCAACCCGCATGTGGACGAGTGGGAAGAGGCCGAGATGATGCCCGCGCACGAAATCTTCAAGGGCCTGGGCAAGCTCGGCCTGCTGGGCCTGACCAAGCCCGAGGCCTACGGCGGCTCGGGGCTGGACTACTCGTACTCTGTCGCGATGGCCGAGGCACTGGGCCACATTCACTGCGGCGGCGTGCCGATGGCCATTGGCGTGCAGACCGACATGGCCACGCCCGCGCTCGCCCTGCACGGCAGCGAGGAACTCAAGCGCAACTTCCTCGCGCCTGCCATCGCCGGCGACATGGTGGCCTGCATCGGCGTGAGCGAGCCGGCTGCAGGCAGCGATGTGTCGGGCATCAAGAGCTACGCAAAGAAGGACGGCGACGACTATGTGATCACCGGCCAGAAGATGTGGATCACCAACAGCCTGCAGGCCGACTGGATGTGCATGCTGGTCAATACCAGCGAAGGACAGGCGCACAAGAACAAGAGCCTGATCGTGGTGCCGATGCGCGACGGCCCGCGCGGCAAGCTCACCCAGGGCATTTCGGTGGCGCAGAAGATCCGCAAGATCGGCATGAACAGCAGCGACACCGGCCTGCTGTACTTTGACGAAGTGCGCGTGCCGCAGCGCTATCGCATCGGCGCAGAGGGCCAGGGCTTCATCTACCAGATGCAGCAGTTCCAGGAAGAGCGGCTGTGGGCGGCGGCGAGCTGCCTGCAGTCACTGCAGAACTGCATTGACTGGACGGTGGAGTGGGCGCAAGAGCGCAAGCTCTTCGGCGGCGCCCTGGCCGACCAGCAGGTGGTGCAGTTCAAGCTGGCCGAACTCAAGACCGAGCTGGAGAGCCTGCGCGCGCTGACCTACCGCGCTTGCGAGCTGTATGTGGCCGGCCAGGACGTTCTGGAGCTCGCCAGCATGGCCAAGCTCAAGGCCGGTCGCCTGAATCGCTTGATCCCCGACGGCTGCCTGCAGTTCTGGGGCGGCATGGGCTTCACCTGGGAAAACAAGGTCTCGCGCATGTACCGCGACGGTCGGCTGGCCTCCATCGGCGGCGGCGCCGACGAGGTGATGCTCGGCATCCTGGCGAAGATCATGGGCATCGCGAAGCGGCCGCTGAAGTGAGCTGCTCACTCATGCGTCGTTCCGGTGGGTTGGCCTGCGCTGTCGCCTGCGGCGCCGGTACTCAGGGTCGCGCGGCCTGCGCGGTGCGCAGGCTCCGCTGCGATGCTCGCCGAGGGGCTGCGCCGCGTAACTCGCTGCGCGCCCTGCGTGCGCTGCGCTCGGACAGACGCGGCGAGTCAGTTCACGAAGCGCGCTGCGCGCGCCAGCCCGACCCGAGCATCGCAGCGCAGTCCGCGCCGCGCGCGGACCGTCGGCGCGTGAGCCTGACGCGCTCTGCTCAAGCCCTGCCCATCAGCAACGCGTGGCGAGACCCTGAACTGCCACCCGAAAAGAAACCTTGCGAATAAACAAGGCCGCGCAAGCCGACACCCCATGCCTGACATCCACAAGATCCTGATCGCCAACCGCGGCGAGATCGCTCGGCGCGTGATCCGTACCGCGCACCGCATGGGCATCGCCACCGTGGCAGTGCATTCGGATGTCGATGCGAACGCGCTGCATGTACGCGAGGCCACGCAGTCGCATGCGCTCGGCGGCAATACCTCGGCCGACACCTACCTGCGCATCGACAAGCTGCTGGCAGCCGCGCGTGCCACCGGCGCTGACGCGGTGCACCCGGGATATGGCTTCCTGAGCGAAAACGCCGACTTCGCGCAGGCCGTGATGGATGCGGGCCTGGTCTGGATCGGCCCACCACCTGCGGCCATTCGCGCGCTGGGCAGCAAGAGCGCGGCAAAGCAGGTGGCCGAGCGCCAGGGTGTGCCGGTGCTGCCGGGCTATCACGGCGCCGATCAGTCGGACGACCGCCTGTGGGCCGAAGCACAGCGCATCGGTGCGCCGCTGATGGTCAAGGCAGCGGCTGGTGGTGGTGGCCGTGGCATGCGTCTGGTCACCGATCTGGCGCAGCTGCCTGATGCGGTGCGCAGCGCCCGGTCGGAGGCTCTGTCGGCATTCGGGTCCGGCGAGCTGCTGCTCGAGCGTGCGCTGCTGAACCCGCGCCATGTGGAGGTGCAGGTGTTCGCCGACGCGCACGGCGGCTGCGTGCACCTGGGCGAGCGTGACTGCTCGGTGCAGCGGCGCCACCAGAAGATCATCGAGGAAACGCCCAGCCCGGGCATCGATGCCGCGCTGCGCGAGCGCATGGGGGCCTGCGCGGTGGCGCTGGCCCGCGGCGCGGGCTATGTGGGCGCGGGCACGGTGGAGTTTTTGGTCGAGGGCGGCCAGTTCCACTTGATGGAGATGAACACGCGCCTGCAGGTCGAGCATCCGGTCACCGAGATGGTGACGGGGCTGGACCTGGTGGAGTGGCAGATCCGTGTGGCGCGCAGCGAGCGCCTGCCGCTGGCGCAAGAGCAACTGCGCTTTGCCGGCCACGCGATCGAGGTGCGGCTGTGCGCCGAGGATGAGCACTTCCACCCCCACACCGGGCGCATGCTGCACTTCGCGCCGCCGCCTCCGGCCGAAGGGCTGCGCCTGGACCATGCCATCGAGCGAGGCGGCGATGTCTCGCCGCACTACGACTCGATGCTGGGCAAGCTGATCGTGCATGCGCCCTCTCGCCATGAGGCGATCGACCGGTTGACGCGTGCCCTGGCTCAGCTGCAGCTGTTGGGCCTGCCCACCAACCGCGCGATGCTGATCGCCTGCCTGCAGCATCCCCAGTTTCGCGCGGGTGCCGCGTTGATCCCGTTCCTCTCGGAGCATGGCGATGCACTGCGTGCGCAGCTCCATGCCGCAGAGCGTGCCATGGTGCAGCAGCATGGCTTCGATGCGCTGTGGCTGCAGGCGGTGCAGCGCCCGCAGGCGGGTCGCACCCCCGGGGGTGGTCTGGCGTGTGCCTTTCCGCGCCCCTTGCGTCTGCGCCACCGTGGCGACACGTTGGATGACGCCACGCCGGATGCCCGGCGTGCAGCCCGCCTGCTGGATGCGGCTGCGGGAGTGGGTGTGGGCCCAGGCGTAGCAGCAGTGACGCTGCAGCAGCCGGGCAGGGCCGATCGCATCCATCTGCAGCAGGGCGCCATCGACGCCTTCATGGAAGACCTGTCCTTCGAAGCCCCCGCGTCGGCGCGTGGCGATGGTGGCGCGGGTGAGTTGCGTGCGCCATTCAACGGCAAGGTAATCGCTCTGAAGGCGGCGCCCGGCGACGCGGTAGGGGCGGGTGCTGCGCTGGTGGTGATCGAGTCGATGAAGATCGAGCATGTGCTGTCGCTGCCACGAGCGGGCCGCGTGGCGCGTGTGCAGGTCAGCGTGGGTCAGCAGGTCGGGCCCGGGCAGATGCTGGTGACGCTGGAGGACGCATGAACGCAACGCAAGGCATGACCACAGACCGGGCCGACGTCGAGGCGGCCTACGACACCGCACGCCGCTTTGCACTGGAAGAACTGGCGCCGCACATTCACGCGTGGGACGAGGCGGGCACCTTTCCGCGCAGCGTGTACCAGCGCGCCGCGCAGCTTGGCCTGATCGGCATGGGGTTCGACGAGTCGCTGGGCGGGTCGCCCGCGTCGATGGCGATGCGCAATGCGGTGTCGATGGCCCTGGCGCGCCACACGGCCAGTGGCGGCCTCCTGGCCAGCCTGTTCTCGCACACCATCGGCCTGCCGCCGCTCGCGCGGCACGGCTCGGCCGCGCTGCAGCAGCGGGTGATTCCACCGGTGTTGCGCGGCGAGAAGATTGCTGCGCTGGCCATCACCGAGCCCGGGGGTGGTTCGGATGTGGCAAGCCTGCGTACCACCGCGCGGCGCGAGGGCAACGCCTGGCTCATCAATGGTGAGAAGACCTTCATCACCTCGGGCATGCGGGCCGACTGGATCACCGTGGCCGTGCGCACCGGCGAGCCAGGCACGCGTGGCGCGGGGGGCATCTCGATGATCGTGGTGCCCGGCGATGCAGCAGGGCTGCAGCGCACCGAACTCAAGAAGATGGGCTGGTGGTGCTCGGACACCGCGCACCTGCGCTTCGATGGCGTGCGCGTACCGCTGGACCATCTGGTGGGTGACGAGGGCGCGGGCTTCAAGTACATCATGTCCAACTTCAACAGCGAACGGCTGGGCATGGCGGCGATGGCGCTGGGCTACGCGCAGGCCTGCTTTGACGAGGCGCTGGACTGGGCGCGCGAGCGCAAGACCTTCGGCCAGCCGCTGGTCGGGCATCAGGCCGTGCGCCACAAGCTGGTGGACATGCGCATGCGCATCGAGGCCACGCAGGCCTGGGTGGATGCGGTGACCGCGCGCATGGACGCAGGCGACGAAGGCCCCGACTGGGTGGCACAGGTCTGCATGCTGAAGAACCAGGCCACGCAGACCATGCAGTTCTGCGCCGACCAGGCGGTGCAGATGCTCGGCGGCATGGGCTTCATGCGCGGCACGCGCAGCGAGCGCATCTACCGCGAGGTCAAGGTGATGATGATCGGTGGCGGTGCCGAAGAGATCATGAAGGAGCTGGCGGCGCGGCAGCTCGGCCTGTGATGCCGGCTCGCTTGTGCTGCGGGCGACAGCGGCGTGCAGCCGGTGCGCTGCGCTTTGGGACAATCCACCCATGAAGAAAGTCGCGATTCCGCACGAGTTCGATGCCGAATTCATCGAAGGCCTGCGCCAGATCTTCGAAGACCGCATCGTCTTCAACCGGGTGCTGGGTCTGAAGATCACCTCGGTGTTGCCCGAGAGGGTGGTGGGCCGCATGGAAATGCGGCAGGAGCTCATCGGCCACTATTCGCACAACCGGCTGCATGGCGGCGTGATCAGTGCCGGGCTGGATGCGATGGGCGGTCTGATGGTGATGGCCGCCATCGGCGCGCGTCACATGGACGAGCCCGCAGCGCAGCGGCTGATGCGCTTTGCCAAGCTGGGCACCATCGACTTGCGGGTGGACTACCTGCGCCCGGCCATCGGTGAATCGTTCGAGCTGCGCGCCGAGCTGCTGCGCCTGGGTTCACGCGTGGCCAGTACCCGCATGGAATTTGTCGGCGCCGACGGCAAGCTGCTGTCCACCGGCGCGGGCGCGTACATCGTCTCCTGATCGCAGGGCCGCCAGATGTCAACTTCAAGCTCCTTGTCGGTGTGGATTGCGCACGCACAGGCGCAACTGGATGCCGCCACCCGCGCGCTGGCCCTGCGCTGTGCCAGCGGTGCGCGCATCGATGGTGCCAAGGCCGATGCGTGGCAGGTGCCGTCCTACGAGCTCGCCTGGGCCGCGGCGCATCTGCTGGCCGCACGCACGCTCGATGGCTGGCTGGCCAGTGCCGATGCTGCTGCACCGTCGGGCCAAGCAGGCGATGTGGGCGATGCGGGTAACGGGGGTGCAATGGCGCAAGGCCTGGCCCGCCTGTTCATCGTGGAGGCGCTGGTCGATGTGATCGCTCGGCTGGAGGCGATGCAGATGGACCTGGGCCTGGACGGTGCGGCATTGCGTGCGTGGGCGGCTGATGCCGGCTGGCTGCGCCTGCGGCAGCAGTGCGCCGGGCAGGACGCACAGAAAGCGCTGGGCGCGGCCGTGGCGGCGGGCGACGCCGACTTCGGTGCACCGCCGCTGTCGCAGGACGTGCGCATGGCCTTCGAGAGCTTTGCGCGATTCGCCGACGAGCAGGTGGCGCCGCTGGCCGAGCGCATCCACCGCGAAGACCTCACCATCCCCGAATCGCTGCTGCAACCGCTGCGCGAGATGGGCGTGTTCGGCCTGTCGGTGCCGCAGCGCTTTGGCGGCATCGGCCCCGACGACCATGACGACACGCCGCTGATGGTGGCGGTGACCGAAGCGCTGTCTGAAGGCTCGCTGGGCGCGGCGGGCAGCCTGATCACCCGCCCCGAAATCCTGAGCCGGGCGCTTTTGGCCGGTGGCACCGACGAGCAGAAGACGCACTGGCTGCCGCGCCTCGCAGCCGGCGACCCGCTGTGCGCGATCGCGATGACCGAGCCGGATCATGGGTCGGATGTCGCATCGCTGCAGCTGCGCGCCACGCGCACCGACGCCGGCTGGGTGCTCGACGGCGCCAAGACCTGGTGCACTTTTGCCGGCAAGGCCGGCGTGTTGATGGTGGTGGCGCGCACCGAGGCCGACCGCGCGCTCGGCCACAAGGGCCTGAGCCTGCTGCTGGTGGAAAAGCCGTCGACCGAAGACCATGCCTTCGAGGTGACGCAGCCCGGCGGCGGCCGCCTGAGTGGCCGCGCCATCCCGACGATCGGCTATCGCGGCATGCATTCGTACGACCTGTCGTTCCAGAACTTTCTGGTGCCGCATTCGCATCTGGTGGGCGGCGATGCCGGGCGCGGCAAGGGCTTCTACCTGACGATGCAGGGGATGATGGGCGGGCGCATGCAGACGGCGGCGCGCGCCTGCGGCGTGATGCGCGCGGCGCTGCGGGCGGCCTGCCGCTATGCGCGCGACCGCAAGGTGTTTGGCGAGCCGCTGGCGCAGTTCGCGCTGACGCAATCCAAGCTCTCGCGCATGGCCGCGCGCTGGATGGCCTGCCGTCATGCGGCGTATGCGGTGGCACAGCTGATGGACGCCGGCGGTGGCCGCATGGAGGCCAGCCTGGTCAAGCTGCTGGCCTGCCGCAGCGCCGAAATCGTCACCCGTGAGGCGCTGCAGCTGCACGGCGGCATGGGCTACGCGGAAGAGACGGCGGTCAGCCGCTACTTTGTGGATGCGCGGGTGCTGTCCATTTTTGAGGGTGCGGAGGAAACGCTGGCCCTCAAGGTGGTGGCGCGCAGCCTGCTGGAAGGCGCGCTGGCCGGCGCTTCAACAGCATGAGCGCGCCAACGCAAGCGCCCATCCTCGACGGCCTGCGCGTGGTCGAGGCTGCAGCCTTCGTCGCCGCACCGCTGGGCGGCATGACGCTGGCGCAGATGGGCGCAGATGTCATCCGCATCGACACCGTCGGCGGTGGCCTGGACTTCAAGCGCTGGCCGGTCACGCCCGAGGGCACCAGCCTGTTCTGGACGGGCCTGAACAAGCACAAGCGCTCGGTGGTGCTGGACCTGTCGCGCCCCGAGGGCCGCGAGATCGCGCAGGCACTCATCACCGCGCCGGGCGACGATGCCGGCATCCTGCTGACCAACTTTCCGCCGCGCGGCTGGCTCGACCATGACGCCTTGCGCCAGCGCCGCGCCGACCTGATCCAGCTCACGCTGATGGGCGACCGGCATGGCGGCTCTGCGGTGGACTACACGGTGAACTCGCGTGTGGGTGTGCCCTTCATCACCGGGCCCGATGCGGGCGGCGAACTTGCGAACGAAGCGGTCAACCATGTGCTGCCCGCGTGGGACCTGATCACCGGCCAGATGATTGCGGTGGGCCTGCTGGCCGCCGAGCGGCACCGCCGTCGTACTGCGCAGGGCCAGCATGTGAAGCTGTCGCTGGAAGACGTGGCCCTGGCCGTGATGGGCCACCTCGGCTTCATCGCCGAGGCGCAGCTGGGCCAGGAGCGGCAGCGCCACGGCAACGAACTGTTTGGCGCCTTCGGGCGCGACTTCACCTGCGCCGATGGTGTGCGGGTAATGGTGGTGGGGCTCACGCTCAAGCAGTGGCAGGGCATCGTGAAAGCGATGGACCTGCAGGCCCAGATGGACGCGCTGGCTGCGCGCAGCGGGCTGGACCTGTCGCAGGAGGGCAACCGCTTCATATTGCGCCGCGAGATCGCCGAGCCGGTGGCGCGCTGGTTCGCCGCACGCCCCTTCGCCGAAGCGCAGCGCGCACTGGACGCCCACGGCGTGTGCTGGGGCCGCTACCAGACGCTGGGCCAGCTGGTGCGCGATGACCCGTCGTGCTCCACCGACAACCCGATGTTCCACCGAGTGCAGCAGCCCGGTGTGGGCACGGTGCTGTCACCCGCGATACCGCTGGACTTTTCCGGCGTGGCGCGCGTGCCTGCGCAGCCGGCGCCAAGGCTCGGGCAGCACACCGAAGAGGTACTGCTGGGAGTGCTGCGGATGAGCAGTGCCGAGTTTGGGCGGCTGCACGATGCGGGTGTGGTGGTGACCGGCTGAGTTTTCACTCGCCCGCGCTTTTCGCTTGCGGCATCCGCGCGCCTTCCCCGGGTGCGCAGGTCGCTGCGCGCCTCGGCTGCGCACACGGGGTCCCCTTGCGAGCGGGCGCCGCAGGCGAAAAGCGCTCGAGGGACTGGTGGAGCGAAAGGCCGCGCGCATACTGACTCAGGCGGGAGGTCGCTGGTATCCGGGCGCCGGGCCAATTTGTGCTTGTGATACCGCTGCGCGC
>JACCDP010309182.1_pt1 | contig 22663 bp, 19 predicted proteins | sample 7445841 | NCBI WGS metagenome assembly JACCDP01 (sample SAMN15323441, study PRJNA562643) | freshwater metagenome | isolation source: river surface water | place: USA:Blue River Watershed | collected 2017-08-17
ATACCTACAGCTGGACCGGACCGAATGGGTTTACTTCCAACCAACAAAATCCTACCATTGCAAATCCAACGGCTGCTGCATCCGGAACGTATACGGTTACGATTAACTCGAATTGTGGATCGGTCAGTGCAAGCACACAAGTAACCGTAAATCCAACCCCCAACCCAAGTATTACGAATAATACTGGTACTACTATCATTGATTGTAACGCACCAGCGATTAACGTTACCGCAAACGGAGGCGGCACCTATTCCTGGGACAACGGCCTCGGAACGAATGCAAACGCTTCAATAACGACAGCAGGGACTTTCACGGTGACCGTTACGAACGCCCAAGGCTGTAGCAACACGTCATCTATTACGACAACCGTTGCCCCGGTTCCTACGGTGACCGTCAATGACGCAACCATTTGTACCGGACAATCCGCCACCTTAAATGCGGTAACCTCGCCTGCGGGAGGAACCTTGACTTGGAGCAACGGTCAAACCACCAATTCGATAACGGTCAATCCAATGCAAACAACGTCATATACCGCGACCTATACATGGAATGGGTGTTCTGATACAGATTCCATTTTAGTAACCGTTAATCCAACACCTACGGTTTCGGTCAATAGCGATACCATTTGCAATGGCGACACAACCCAATTAATTGCCACACCGGATCTTCCAGGGGGAACCTTTTTATGGTCCAACAATCAAACAACCCAAACCATAAATGTAAATCCAGGGTTGCCCGGAACAACCTATTCTGTAACCTACACATTAACCGGATGCAACGCTCAGGCATCAGGAACGGTAACGGTCAACCCGGTTCCGGTACTCTCCATTGCACCATTGGTAATGTGTTATGGTGAGACGGGAACCATTACAGCGGTACCAAACCTTCCCGGAGGAACGTTTCTTTGGTCTCCCAATAATCAAACCACGAACTCAATTACGGTCTCCCCGCTGGTAACAACAACGTATCAGGCTCAATATACGCTGAACAATTGCGTCAGCAATTTGGCGAACGGTTTGGTCACCATAAAACCGCTTCCAGTGATGGATTTTAGCATTGATACTACGTGGGGCTGTATCCCATTGAATGTAACCATGTCCATTGATGCGCCGAATCCAAATACCAACTACCAATGGGTTTCCACCAATAATTTTTCAGGAAGTGGCCCATCCGTACAAAATTTATACGCAGCAGGGGGGTGTTATTCCATTTTTGTTGTTGGTACGTTAAATGGCTGTGTGGACAGTGCGTCAATGTTGAGCGCTGTATGTACGGAAGGATTTCCCACGGCTGAATTTTCGTCCAACGTGGCGGTATTTACAGAGTCTTCACAAACCGTGGAATTTACCAATACAAGCATTGGAGGGGTAACCTACTTTTGGAATTTTGGAGACGGAGAAAGTTCAACAGAATTTTCACCAACGCACTTCTTTCTAGGAACTCAGTCGGGAGCAGAAATTACCCTAACGGCCTCTACTGCGTTTGGCTGTTCGGACAGCACTAAACTGACCATCGGCGCTCAAGTCGGGGGCTTGTATTATATTCCGAATGCCTTTACACCGGACGGTGATCCCTTCAACCCTCATTTCAAGCCTTTATTCCCAGTGGGCTTTGATCCCTACAATTACAATATGTTAATTTATAACCGTTGGGGCGAAGTCGTTTTTGAAACTAACAACCTTGAGGTTGGTTGGGATGGTTCTTACGGGACTGAAGGACTTGACTGCCCTCCTGGGGTTTACACGTACTACATCAACATCAAAATGCCGGATGTCGATAAAATCGTTCAGTTTGTTGGACATGTTACCTTGGTTCGATAATAAGGATTGTACAACGGTTCATTGAATCATTCTTTTCTAATACCATTGTTTAACAACCGAGTTGAGGATATTTCTCATTTAATCAGTTGTCTTAGTAAACCAAAGATTTTATCGAGTGTTTAGTGTAATAAATGGAGCCGTTTCTACGTTTAGCGATTCACTTAAAGGTTAATAAAAAATATTAGCCTTAGGAACGTAGCCTTACATTAAAGAAAGCGATCATGAAAATACTAGTGGCAGAGGACGATGAAAACTTAGGTGTTTTGTTGTGTGATTTCCTGCAATCGAAAGGTTATACGGTGAAGTTGGCCGTGGATGGAAAAAAAGCAATCGCAATTTATCGACAAGAACCGGGCAGTTTTCAGTTTATAATTTTGGACGTGATGATGCCTGAAAAAGATGGTTTCGCTGTTGCCAAGGAAATTCGGTTGATTGATAAAAAAACCCCTATCCTGTTTTTGACGGCTAAAAATATGGAGCAAGATCGTTTGAAGGGCTTTGAGTTGGGAGCGGACGATTATTTAACCAAGCCTTTTGCGACGGAAGAATTAAGTGCCCGCATCAATGCAATACTCCGTAGAACCCAACCGAATGGAATATCGTCACAGGTTCCAATTGGCCTATTCAACTTCAATAAAGCCCAAAGCCTGCTTATAAAGGGCGATAAATCGACCAAATTAACCACTAAAGAAAGTGCTTTATTAGCGCTTTTAGCCAATAACATTCACGAGGTGGTTGATCGTCAAGGGGCATTGAGAGCGATTTGGGGCGACGATAGTTATTTTAACGGAAGAAGCATGGATGTATATATTGCTAAACTCCGAAAATTATTAAGAGATGACCCAAGCGTTCAAATTGTAAATGTTCACGGGGTTGGTTTTAAGTTGATGGTGAAATAGGCTAATTTTACCGAATGCAAAAGCGGTTTATTTCAGGAATTCTGGTTTCCTTGTCATTAAATTTACTGATTAAACCCTTTTCCGTTTTAGTCATTGACGCAGGCATTCAGCGCGCTCTTGGAAATGCGGTTTACGGAAAGTATTTTGCCCTGTTATCGTTAACGCTAATTGCTAATGTTCTATTGGATCTTGGGATTAATAATTTCACGGTTCGGAACATCGCTCAGGACGAAAAGCGAATTACCCATCATTTAAACAACATTGTTCTTTTTAGAATTCTGATGTTTATCTTGTATACAGGAGTAGTACTTCTTTTCGCTTATATTTTTGGCTTGACGCAAAATAATGAGAACGTTTTATTTTTATTGATTTTTAATCAGTTTTTAGTTCAGAGCATTGCGCTGTTACGAAGTTTTTTTGCAGGGCAACACCGTTTTTTTCTTGATTCTCTGCTTTCGGTTCTAGATCGAGCCCTATTAATCGTGATCGTTGGGTTTGCCTTCCTTCAATTTCCCACATGGATAACGATTGATTTTTTCGTATTGGTTCAATGCATATCCTATTTAATTACCCTTTTGGTGGGTGTTATTTTTATTCGACATTCTATCCGATGGTCTGCACTCACCTTGAATAAGGCCTATATTAAATTAGTTTTGATGGAGAGCCTTCCGTACTCTATGTTGGTTTTATTCATGCTGATTTATAACCGTGCCGACACGCTGTTGTTGCGCCTACTTGCGGTAGATGGAGCTTATGAGGCGGGTGTTTATGCACAAGGTTTTAGGTTGTACGACGCCATGTATATGGTAGGTTTTATTTTCGCATCCGTTCTTTTTCCAATGTTCAGCCGCATGTTACATCAAAAAGACCCGATGATCAGTGATTTGATTTTGGTTTCATCAAGGTGGTTGGTTGGAGGGGTTTTAGCCACAGTGTTTGTTGCCATTGAAAATGCTGATTTTCTATTAACGTTATTGTATAAAGACCAAGTAACCGAATCTTCCAGCTTTGTTTTTATCGGATTGATGCTAGCGTTTCTCGCCATGAGCTTCAATTTTATTTATGGAACCTTATTAACCGCAAATGGTAGTTTAAGGGTATTAAATCGAATTTCTGGTTTCGCAGCGTTGGTTTCCGTCGGCCTAAATGTGTGTTTAATACCTTTATACGGGGCTAAGGGCTCTGTAATAATAGCTGTAATCACTCAGGTTCTGGTTTCTTCATCGCTCGTTTATTACTCCTATAAAAAGATTGCCTTTCGAGCGGGATTGGTAGATTGGATTCCTTTGATCTTCTTTGTAATGTACTTAGGTTGTTTTCATTTTTTAACGCCAGCTTTTCCTAAGTTTTCGGTTCCACTTACTTCGGTTTTCGTTGTTGTATTTGGAGCATTTTGGTTCTCGATTTTGGACATCAACAGCATTTATCGCTTGCTAATTAAAAAGGAAGTTGCTCAATAAATAAAGGACTTTTTCGTTAAGTCGGTGCTATTCACGTATCTTCGCACTTGATTTTTAAATATGGAAGAAAATCTTAACGCTTTATCTAATGGTACCACGAGCCTCCTTCGTTTTTTGTGGTCTCGTCGTAAACAACTTATTTTATTCAGTTGTGCAGCATTTGTCGTTTCAGGGATTGTAGCTTTTTTGATGACGCCGTTGTATTTAAGTACGGCCATTGTATTTCCTGCAGCCACTAGCAGTGTTTCTTTTTCAGAACAACGTAATGCAAAAGCGGCAGCCATGGATTTTGGAGAAGAAGAGCAGGCCGAGCAGCTCGTGCAAATCCTTCAAAGTTCACGGATTAGGGATAAAATCATTAAGGAATTTAACCTTTTTCAACATTATCGCATCGATGCAAACGCAACGAATAAAAACCACAAGATTAATGAAGCATATAACAACCATATTTCGTTCAATCGTACGCGTTATGGTTCTATTCGTATCGACGTGTTAGATGAAAGCCCGAAACTGGCGGCAAAAATGGCGAATAAGATTGTGGATTTAATCGATACCGTGAAGAATGAAATGATTTCTGAACGGACGCTCCCCGCTTTTAAAGTCAACGAACGAAAGTTAATTCAAATGAAAAAAGATCGGGACGCGATTTTAAAGAAACTTGATAGCCTTGCGGATTTAGGGGTTATTGCGTTGGACGTTCGTTCTAATTTGTTTCAAGCCTATGTTGATTCGAAAAACCCTAAGGACCGAGAAGAATTAAAGAAAAAAATCGACATCAACATGAAGTATGGTGCCATGTACGATGGATTAGAATACATGAGAAACGAAAAAATCGTTAAAATAGAAGACTTCAATGTTTCCTACGAACAGGCAGAATCGGATGCAAATACGAAATTCAACCATAAGTTTGTTGTTGAAAGAGCAGTAGAAGCCGATAAAAAAGACCAACCTAAGCGATTGATAATTATTTTAGTTGCGACCATTTCTGCGTTCATTTTTGCAGTGTTTGCCCTGTTATTTTGGGAAAAATATAAGGAGTTTAAAAGCATGTGATGCGCACTAGGGCTTTAGTTACCATTGTTTTGGGTTCCGTATTAGGCTTTCTTTTAGCCTATGTTTTCCAATTCGGATGGTATCTCGCCCTTGTATTTCCATCGGTTATTGCGCTGCTTTACCTAGCGATATACCACACTCAAACCGTGTTTATTTCTCTTGCTTTTTTCACCCCCTTGTCCGTCAATATTGAGGAATATACGGACAGTTTTGGCTTGTTTTTACCAACTGAACCCATCCTTTTTGGACTCATGCTACTCCTTTTGGCAAATAAAATAAAATCCGATGGTATGGGTTGGATCGAATATCAACACCCTTTATTTTTAATGCTGTTTCTTTACTTGAGCTGGTTGGTCATTTCCTCCATTCCAAGTTCAAACCCCTTGGTTTCGTTTAAAGCGTTGTTGTCGAAATTGTGGTTCTTGGTGCCTTGTTTGCTCTTTGCTCATCTGTTTTTTACCGATTGGCCAGCAATCCGACGGTTTTTTTGGTTTTTTACCTTTGGCATGGCCTTGGTGGTAATCTATACGATTGTTAACCATGCTGGCTATAATTTTGGCGAAAAAGAAAGCCACTGGGTAATGTCACCGTTTTACAAGGATCATACAATTTATGGTGCTGCTGTTGCCCTTGTAATACCATTTCCTGTGATGTTATTTCTATCAAATCGACAATCACCTTTGAGTTCTGCTGTATTATTGGCATTGTTCGTCATCATTCTTCTGGGGCTGTATTTTTCGTACACACGGGCCGCTTGGTTAAGTGTTTTCGGCGCAGCGGGGGTGTTGGCTTTAGTGTATTTCCGCATTCATTTACGTTGGGTTTTACTCGGAGTTTTATTTGCTGCCGTTGTGTTTATCAAATTCGGCGATCAAATTCAAATGGAGTTGGCTCGTAATAAAGTAGAACATACGACCGAGTCTTTTGATGACCGCTTAAAGAGCGCGACGAACGTCACCACGGACGCATCCAATCTGGAGCGCATTAATCGATGGGCGTGTGCCATAGAAATGTTTAAAGAGCGTCCTGTTTTTGGCTTTGGATTAGGGACCTATGCGTTTGAATATGCACGGTTTCAAGAACCCGAAAATTTAACCATCATTTCCACCAATTTTGGAGATATGGGTAATGCCCATAGTGAATATTTAAGCGCTCTTTCAGAAACGGGCGTTTTAGGGTTATTGTTGCTGTTAGGTTTTATATTCACCGGATTTTATTACCTAATTAAGTTGATTCAACGGTCTAGACAACAGGATCGTCAAGTTTTTGTGGTGGCTTGTGGGATCTTATTTTCATTATCTACCTATTTCATCCATGCCTTTCTAAACAATTTTTTAGACACGGATAAGGCAGCAATCCCCGTTTTTACCATGTTCGCCTTAGTATTGATCCTTCAGCGGTTTTTACTTCTTCAGCCAAAGTGAAGGATTTAAGGGAGTTGTATCTATTCCACTGACGCTGTGAATTTCAAAATGCAGTACGGATATATTTCCTTCGGTTAGCAGTACGCCGAGGTTTTGCTTAGTACTTACTATTTGTCCAACACTTACAGCAACCGAACTTAAATTGCTATAAACGGATCGATAATTGCCGTGCTTAACAATTACGACCTTTCCTGCCCCAGCAATACTAAAAACGGAACTTACTTCGCCGTCAAAGACCGAGCGAACGCTCGCTCCTGCGCTGCAAGATAAATCGATGCCATTGTTGTTTTCGTATACATCTTTTAGGGTTGGATGGGCATTCTTTCCAAATTTACTGGTGACGGAGCCCCCAACTACGGGGGAAGGCAGAAGTCCTTTGTTCGCCTCAAAGTTTTTTCCAGCAACCGCACCCTCCGATGAAAGCGTTTCAGGCTTATAGGTTGTGGTTGGTGCAGTGGTTTTTCCGGTGCTCTCGGATGGCTTCACCGGTGTTGTATTTGTTTTTAGCTTGGCAGCTTCTTTGGCTTTTCTGCGCTCTTCTTCTTTTTTGGCCTCTGCTAAAATGGCCGCTTGAATTTTTGACTCGATGTTTTTTCGCTTTTTTTCGGCTTCATTCAATTGTGCAAGCAAGGCGATTTCATTTAATTTGAGTTTTGCATACGTCTTTTCTTTTTGTGCCTTATCAGCCTCAATCTTTGTTTTTTCTTCTTTTTTCTCGTTGAGTGCAAGTTCTTTGTAATTTTTTTGCTCTTCAATGGCATTGATTTCTTGGGCAATAAGATGTTGATTTTGTTGAATCATTTCCATTTGCCGACGATGCAATCTCGCAACTTTTTTTAAGTAGTCATGGCGGTGCAAGGCTTCTTGGTAGGACCTTGCGGAAAGCAGAAACATGAGCCGCCCCAAATTGTTTCGTTTTTTATAGGCATAGCGCAACATTTTTTGGTACTGTTTTCGAAGCTTTATCAAGCGTCCCTTAAGGCGCGCTATTTCGTTTTTTTTCGAAATCATTTTAATTTCAGCCATTCTTACTTGGCTATCGAAAACACGAACGAGAGCCTCTCTGCTTTTAATTTGGTTATCCAACAACACAACCTCATTCAACGAGTTTTTGGTGTTTGTTTGAACCTGTTTCAGTAAACTTTTGGTTTGAGCAATTTTCTTCTCAAGGTTTCGCTGTTCCTTTTTTAAATTATCGGGACTTTTTTGGGCATAGGCGTAAAATCCAATTAAAAAGTACAGCGCAACTAACTTATGGACATTTTTCATAATCTGAGGGGATTTCAAGTGAAATATCTTGAGGAACATTTAATTCGTAGCGATCTACCGTCCATTTGACCAGCGATTCGTTGCCGTTTTCTACAACGGAAATCACCGTAGAGGACGGCGTCGCAACTCGTCCTTCATTCCAACTGAGGTAGGTGATGTTCATCCGCCGACCGTCGGATAATTGAATTTCTTGTTCAACGATTCTGTGCGTTTTTTTATCGTAGCTATAACGCACGGTAAGAGTACTGTCAGATTGCAAATACGTAACCGTATCAAGCCGATGATCTGGCACTTGTTGCAGCGAGCTTGTAGTGGAATAGGCAACGGGTAACCCAAGAAATAATTCCTGAAGGTTGTCCAAGGATAATTCAATTCCCAGGATCTTCTTGAGCGATGAAATAGGCTGCTCTCCGTAACACCGGTCTTTTTTGTTAAGGTATTCTATCTTGTCCTGGGTAATAAGGCTATTGATAAAAGGTATTCCTGCAAAAGAAATGAGAGCATTGGCTGCACTGTCGTTGGCACATTTCAAACTTAATTTAACGCTTAATTTTCGGTCTTTATCGGCATAGTTTACGCTGAATTTTCCATAATACCACCGCCATGCTTGACCGTGAATGCTGTCCAAAACGGGAGCACGTAAGGATTCCTTTTCCGGGGACAATACTTCATTCTCTATGGGTTGTGCATTGATTACCGATGTTTTCTTGGCACATGCAGCAGTCATTAGGATGAAAAAGCCAAAGAACAAATGCGATTTTAATAAATGACTCATGGTATTTTCTTTCGTAAATGATAGGAGCAGTTCCCTTTTTCTGCTGCATCTTGCCACAACTGGTTTGCGAGGGTTTTGTTGCCTTTAACATGGGCTATATCTCCCAAAAACGCTATTCCAAACCGCTCCGGGTATCCGTTTTTAATGGATTTTTCCATCCATTCTTGAGCCAGAGAATAATTCGTTTGTGAATAACACTGTTTCGCTTTGAGCGCCATAAAGTAACCTTGATTGGGGTCGTGTTGTATGCAACTCATAATGAGCGAATCAACAAAAGTTACAAGTTCTGTTTGCGGAATTAAATTTTCTGCGATTTCTGCTTTTAACACAAAGTTCTTAGGGACTTTTTGAAAGATACCATTCAACGTTGCTTTAAGGGACGACGAATTTCTGGATGAAGTAAGCGTTTCATAAGCCATGAACTGCGCTTCAAGGTCCGGGTCATTAATCACGTAGTTTCTGCCCGTTTCGAATGATACTCTTGCTTCCTCTATGCGGTCCAGTTTGAACAGCGCAATGCCGAGCATCAAATGAGGAAATGGCTGTAAAGGAAATAACTCAACGCATCGCGAACTATTGTTAAGGAGTGAATCCCAGATTTCTTCTCGAAACCCGATCATTAATACGGGGTTCCAAACCGGAAACGCATTAGGGTTGATGTTTAAGGCTTTCAGGTAATGACCTAGCGCCGAAAAGGCTTGGTCGCATTTCAACATTAAGTCACCCGCAAGGGTGTTGGCAACAAACTCGTTGGGATTTTGATTAAGAAAGGCCAACGTTGTTTTTCGGGTTTCCTCCTCGCAACCTAGGGCCTTGTTTTGATTCAGTAAGATTTCTGCCTTTTTTTCTATGGGCAAGCCCCTTAAAAGCACGGATTCGTTAACGAGGCGTTGACCTTCAGTGCTTTGTCCTATTTGGATTAAATAGTTGCCGTATAAATACCGTGCATAGCCATTTTCAGGATCAGCAAAACAGAGGTCTTTTAATAAAATCATGGCCTTTTCCGTTTGTTGCTGCTCTAAGTATAAATCAATTAATGGCGCTAATAATCGAGGCTCCATTGAAAACGCAACCAAGCCTTTTTCAAGGGTTTCTCGGGCCTTATCCCATTGCTGTTGAATTTGGAAAACACGGTGTTTATTCAAGCATAATTCAATGGATGCCCCTATGTACTTTTCTTGCAGGGCAAGAGCCCTTGATGCCCCTTTGTAATCCTCTGCCTTCAGGTAGTTCTCAAAGCAGGCAAAGTAATGTTCTGAATCGTAGGGATGGGCTTTGAGGAGTTTTTCATAGATTTCGCCGGCCTTTTTAAACTCTCCTGTTGCGCTGTACATGTACCCAATTTCGCGAGTAATGTATTGGTTTTTTGGGTCTGCATTCCCTGCTTTTAAAAGGTAATTTGAAGCCTCTGACCAATTTTCTTGATCAAAATAAATCTTCGATACGAGGTAAAGTGCCGCGTCATGACTTGGGTTTAGTTTTAAGACCTCTTGGCTAGAAGTTAAAGCGCTTTGGTAATCTTGTTTGAAATAAAAACGAACTGCTTCATGGTACTTTTGAACCTCCAAAAATGCAGTGGAGGAACCGGTGGTGCTGCTTGATTCAGCGGATTTACATCCAACGAAAACCAACAACAAAGCTATTAGCCCCAAATATTTAACCATAATATTCGCAATAGTCCCCTAAACTTACATCCAGCGCTTTTCCTTGAATCAAGACCTTCGAACCAATCATAGACCCTTGTAAAACAGCATTTGTAATTTGACAATCCTGTTGTATGAGGCTATTCCTAATGCACGAGTTCTCGATTTTCGTTCCTTTGCCAATGCTCACAAAAGGCCCAATGACCGAATTGAATAATTGTGCGTTGTCCCCAATAAAACAGGGAGGAATGATAACGCAATTGGTTTGGATAGCGTTAGTGGAAACAAGGGGCTTATCATCCATGGCATCAAATTCGAGGACACAGGCATTGGTTTCAACCGTTACGGTTTTATTTCCACAATCTAACCATTCGCTTACTTCTCCTGGTTTAAAGATTACGCCTTTTTCGGTGAGCCTTCTAAGGGCATCGGGCAATTGATACTCTCCCCCTTTAATGACCTTGTTGTCAATCAGATGTTGGAGTTCTCTCAGCAAGTCTTCACCTTTGCGCACATAATAAATTCCAATCATTGCTAAATCTGAAACAAAGGTTTGAGGCTTCTCCACGTAATCAACAATGGAACCTGCTGAGTTGAGTTTTATTACGCCAAATTGTTCTGGATTAGGAATTTTTTTAACCCACAAAATGCCTTCATCTTGTGAACTGATGGAAAAGTCTGCCCTGAAAAGGGTGTCGGCAAAGGCTACCACAACGGGGCCCTTTAATAGTTCGGCCGCACAATGAACAGCGTGTCCGGTTCCCAAGGGCTCCAATTGATGGAAAATTTTCCCTGTGGCCCCAAATTTTTCCGCAATGCTGCAAAGCTCTTGCTCAACTTCTTTTCCAAAGTCACCGGTTACAAAACCGATGGTTTGGATGTTTTTACCGCACACCTTCGCAATGTCTTCTACTAGGCGATGGACAATAGGAATTCCTCCAACGGGAATGAGCGGTTTTGGTACCGTTAAGGTGTGAGGCCTTAAACGACTTCCTCTACCGGCCATTGGGATGATTATATTCATGGTCTTATTAATTAACACCGGTACTTCCAAAACCACCAGCGCCTCTTTCCGAGCGGTTTAAGGTGGCTTCTTCGTTCCAAGTAATTTGAATAATCGGACAAAACACAAGTTGGGCGACTCGTTCACCGGGAGCAATGATCACGGTTTCTAACGAATGATTGATCAGTATAACACCCACTTCTCCACGGTAATCAGCATCAACCGTTCCCGGAGAATTTACGACGCTAATACCCTTTTTTAAAGCCAATCCGCTCCTCGGACGAACCTGGCATTCTATGCCCTGTGGGATTTCCAAATAAAGCCCGGTTGGGATTAACGCTCGTTCTCCTGCTGCCAGTTCAATGGGCTGGCTGAGGTGCGCGCGCACATCCAACCCAGAAGCCCCCGCGGTTTCATAGTTGGGCAAGGGGAATGAGCTTCTATTAACAACTTTTACAATCATGAACCAAATCTTATTCAAAATTAGAGAATACCTAAAGCGGTTTCTTGGGTAGGATAGAACTTTAATTAACAATGAAACGTTTAGAATGGGTCAAACCTGCTACCTTTGCATTAAATGAATTCAGCTCAACGAATAGGTATTATTGGTGCGGTTTTGTTTTTATTCGCAAGTTGTGGAAGTTTGGGCAATAACCTAAACGTTTTCACTTTAGAAGATGATATATCCCTTGGACAACAAGTGGTTGCGGAAATTGAAAGCGATAGCAGCGGAATGGTCCTTTTAGACTCTGCAAGCAATGCCAAGGTTTATTCGTATTTGTATGCCATTCGGGATACGTTATTAAACAGCGGATCTGTAACATACCGCACCGAGTTTCCTTGGAGAATTAGGGTTATACACGATGATTCCACCCTTAATGCTTTTTGTGCTCCAGGCGGCTACATTTATTTTTTCACAGGCATTCTCAAATTTTTAGAGTCAGAAGATCAATTGGCTGGAGTGCTGGGGCACGAAATGGGGCATGCCGATTTGAGGCACAGTACCCGCCAACTCACAAAAATGTATGGGGTTCAAACGCTTTTAGGCCTTATTGCGGGAGATAGAGCGTTGATTAAAGACATAACCGGTGCAATCATTGGTCTTTCGTTTTCAAGAAATCATGAAAAAGAGGCGGATGAAAGTTCGGTGCGTTTCCTTTGTTCAACAAGGTATTCAGCGGATGCAGGAGCTCGTTTTTTTGAAAAGATCAGTGCAAGAGGGGGAAAGAACCCTCCAGAAATTTTAAGTACGCACCCTGACCCAGGGAACCGAATCGAAGCTTACCGCCAAATGAAATTAACCTTAGGATGCAAAGGAGACGAAACGTTTAAGGATCGGTATCAAGAAACCATGCGGTTTTTGCCCTAGTTTTCCCAGGAACGGAATGTGTAATTTTAAATGAAGGAATGTTAGAAGTATCAAGAATTCGAAGTCACAAAGAGGAAATCGTTCACGCGTTGTCCAAAAGAAATTTGGACGCTCAAGAAATACTGGAACGCATTTTAAAAATTGACGCAGAATGGCGCAGCTCTAAGCAATCGTTGGACGGTGTGTTGGAGGAGTCGAATGCCCTTGCGAAAAAGATTGGAGCCTTGTTCAAGGAGGGCAAGCATGAAGAAGGCAATCAACTCAAAGAGAGAACAGCAGAATTAAAAGAGCAAGAGGCTCAACTGAAAGGACTGTCTGAGGAAAAAGAAGCGGATTTGCATCAATTGCTTTTAATGTTGCCGAATACCCCCTGCCCTGAAGTAAAACAAGGAAAAGATTTAAACGACAATGAAGTAGTATTTCTAAAAGAGCCATCAACGACGTTTTCTTTTCATGCCCAACCTCATTGGGACCTTTGCAAGGAAAAGGGAATCATAGATTTTGAATTAGGGGTCAAGGTTTCCGGTGCCGGGTTTCCTTTTTATCGCGGTAAAGGGGCTAAATTACAGCGCGCTTTGATTTCATTTTTTCTAGATGAGGCTGCGGCTGCCGGCTATGAAGAATATCAGGCGCCTTTGTTGGTGAACGAAGCAAGTGGTTTTGGCACCGGCCAACTTCCGGACAAAGAGGGTCAAATGTACCACGACGCTGCGGACAATTTATTTTTAATACCCACCGCCGAAGTTCCACTCACAAATATCTTTCGGGACGAACTCATACCCACCCCAGATTTCTCGTTTAAATTATGCGGATATACCCCTTGCTTCCGCAGAGAGGCGGGGTCCTACGGCAAGGATGTTCGAGGATTAAATCGACTTCATCAGTTTGACAAAGTAGAAATTGTACGTATCGAACATCCTGACAATACCGCCAAGGCATTGGATGAAATGGTGGATCACGTCAAAGCCCTGTTGGAAAAACTAAATTTACCATACCGAATACTTCGGCTTTGCGGAGGAGACATGGGGTTTGCTTCGGCAATGACCTATGATTTTGAGGTATACTCTGCCGCACAGGAAAAATGGTTGGAGGTGAGTTCCGTGTCTCGTTTTGATACGTTTCAGGCAAATCGATTGCGTCTTCGTTTTAAGGACGAAGCGAAGAAAACGCGCCTTTGCCATACGTTAAATGGTTCTGCATTGGCTTTGCCCAGGATCATGGCGGCGCTTTTGGAAAACAACCAAAACCAAGAGGGCAACATTTCAATCCCCCCCGTTTTACATAAATATACCGGCTTTGATACGATTTAATTCTTCCCTCGCCTTAGTAGGGTGCTTGTTGTGGGTTTTGTTCGCGTGTTCTGACCTTCGCCAAAAAGATCAATTGCGGGCCATTGATCGGCTCTTAACAGCATTGGATAGCCTTCAAAAAGTTACAAGCGATCAATTTCCGGATTCCATTAATCGAATGAGAATGAACATGATGCATGCCGAAACGTCGTTAAAAAATAAATTGGTCCTTGACTCGGTAGATAGAGCCTATGCTCACGATATGGACACCTACAAAAAAGCGAGAAAGAGCATCGGTAAATTGAACACCTATTACGTTGAGTTGAAAGCGGCGATAACGAAAGAAAGGAAGCAACTGAAAACCCTGAGAAAGGACGTAAAAAACGGTTGGGGAAAGAGGGATAGGTACGACAAGTATATTCAATCGGAACAAGAGAACTTAAAGGTTTTAAGAAATAGGTCGTCAGAACTTTTACAAAAAGCCGTTACCATTGGGGACACGTATCGTTTATTACATCCGAAAATGGTCGATATACTCAACAACTTGGAGCAATAATTCTGTGGTGAAAAAAATTACGTGGTTGGTTTGTTTCTTCCTTGGGTCTTTTGGAGTCAAGGCTCAAACAGAAACGGACATTCAATTGGCCCAATATTATTACTTAAACGGAGAGTTTACAAAGGCCTTGGTTTATTATGAGACGTTGTACAGCAGCTCGCCAAGCAAGGTTTATTTTAGCCGTTATTTGGATTGCTTAGTGAATACTGGGGATAAAAAAGGAGCAGAAAAGCTCTTTAAAAAACAGGTTTCAGCCAACCCATCAGATGTCTTGTTGAAAATTCAATTCTACTTTTTTTACAAGGGCATAGAGGAGGAAGATAAAGCCAAGAAGATCAAAAACGAACTGCTGAAACAAGATTTCTTTGACCCCAAGGAAATACAAGATGTTCTCAACAACTTATTGGCAATCGATGAATTTGAATGGGCTGTTGACTTCATTGATAAAGCCAAGAAAAACGTTAAATATTATCCTTTCGAATTGTGGTATGCGCAGATATGCACTGCGAAGGGAGAGAAAATTAATGCGCTTGAGTATTATTTGGCCGCGCTTTCGCGCAAAAGCTCACTTAAAGAACAAATTCAGCTGGAAATTGGGGCGTCATTTGATTTTTCGGTGGAATCGGAAGAGCTTAAACAGGTAAAAAACTCCTTTCTTGTGGCAGGTCAAAAAGACCCCTCCAATACCGTGTATACGGAAATGTTAATATGGTTTTTTCTTCAGAGCAAAAACTTTAATGCGGCATTTCAGCAATGCGTTGCTTTTGAAAAGAGAACCCAAGGAGATGGACGACAGTTGATTGATTTTGCGACAACCTGTTTGGAGAATTACGAGTATGATTTGGCGGTTAAGGCTTTAAATGAGGTTATCAATCAAAACTTATCGTTAAAAATTGAGGCCCAGCAATGGAAATTATCCGCATATTTTAAGCAAGTTACTTCTTTTCGAAAGTTCACGGATCAGGAGATGAATAGCATTATTGCCGATTATGAGCAGTTTCTTTCGAACAAGGATATTTTGCGCTATGGTTCGGATCGAATAGTTTTAGAGTATGCCGAGATTTTAGGGTTTTATGCGAACCAAGCGCCGAAGGCAAAAAAATTCCTTGAGGACAAGGCCTTGGAAAAGGGTTTAACCGACATGCAAAGAGCAAAAATAAAGTTGAAATTAGCGGATGTATGTGTTATCCTCGATAGCATTTGGGACGCCTCGCTCTTGTATATGCAGATCAACGATGCTTTCAAATTTGAACCGATTGGAAATGAAGCAAAATTCAAAAATGCTCGTATTTTTTATTTTGACGGGGAATTCGAATATGCCCAATCTCAATTGGATGTTCTAAAACAAGCAACTTCTCGTTTCATTAGCAACGACGCCATCCAACTCTCCCTGCTCATTTTGGAAAATTATGGATTAGACAGCAATTATGAAGCCATGAGTGCCTATGCTAAAAGTGAGTTGCTTCTGCTTCAACGAAGGTACCAAGAGGCTTTTCAATGGATGGATACAATTGCACAAAATTTTCCACAATCCGTGCTGAACGATGACCTCCTTTATTTAAAGGGAAAAGCTTTTTTGCAACAAGGCTCGTTCGACCAGGCGTTGGATTACTTTCAACGATTAGTTTCCACTTATCCAACAGAATTGCTGGCCGATGACGCGCTGTTTCAAATTGCGAATATCCAAGAAATGCACCGAAAGGATTACGAGGCGGCAAAAGAAAGCTACCTTAAAATTATCGATCAATACCCTGGGAGCATCTACACCGAGGAGACGCGGTTAAGAATTCGACGGCTTAGGGGTGATGTTATACCGGATTAAGCTTCACGCGTGAACGCAGCTATTCCTGTGATGTCCATGCCGGTAATTAACAAGTGAATGTCATGAGTCCCCTCGTAGGTGACAACAGATTCCAAGTTGGCCATGTGCCTCATCATGGAATACTCGCTGGTAATCCCCATTCCTCCATGAATTTGCCGTGCCTCGCGTGCGATGTTAAGGGCAATTTCCACGTTGTTTCTTTTGGCCATAGAAATTTGCGCTGAACTGGCTTTACCTTCGTTTCTTAACTCCCCAAGTCGGTAGGTGAGCAACTGAGCCTTGGTTATTTCGGTAAGCATTTCTGCCAGCTTTTTCTGAATCAATTGAAAGGCTCCAATGGGATGTCCGAATTGAATTCGTTCTTTGCTGTAGCGTACGGCTTGGTCGTAACAATCCATCGCCGCTCCAATCGCGCCCCATGCAATACCAAAGCGCGCAGAGTCCAAGCAGCTGAGTGGGGCGCCTAAGCCGCTTCTGCCCGGGAGAATGTTGGTTTTGGGAACCCGAACGTTTTCAAAGACTAGTTCTCCGGTCGATGAAGCTCTAAGGGACAATTTTCCATGCATTTCTGGGGTTGAAAATCCTTCCATGCCGCGTTCAACAATCAATCCGTGAATCCTACCGGTCTCATCTTTCGCCCAAACAACCGCGATATCTGCAAAAGGAGCGTTGGAAATCCACATTTTGGCACCGTTCAGTATAACGTAATCTCCGTCCTCCTTAAAATTCGAAATCATCCCGCCGGGATTGGAGCCAAAGTCCGGCTCGGTCAAACCAAAACACCCCATCATTTCTCCCGTTGCTAATTTTGGAAGGAATTTTTGTTTCTGTTCTTCAGAACCATACTTCCAGATAGGGTACATAACAAGCGAACTTTGCACCGATGCAGTTGAACGCAAACCGGAATCGCAGCGTTCCAATTCTTGCATGATAAGACCGTAAGAAATTTGATCCAGTCCCGCACCTCCATATTCAACAGGAATGTACGGCCCAAAAGCACCAATTTCACCGAGTCCTTTAAGTAAATGCATCGGGAAAGTTGCCTTTTCGTAGTGTTCGTCAATGATGGGAGAAACCTCTTTTTTCACCCATTGTCTCGCTGCATCTCGGATAAGCTTGTGTTCTTCGGTGTATAAATCATCTAGAAGGTAATAATCTGGATGTTGGAATAAATCTGTTTTCATGCGATGGAATTGTTGCCGCAAAGATAAACATATTGAATCGGGAAATGGTTGAAGAATCCATTACTTTTGTAAAGCATGATATTTTACGAGCGATTTCCGTTGATCGAGAATTGGTTTTTTTTGGGGTTTTTGCTCCAGGTTTTGATGTTGGGCATTGTTCATTATCGGATTGAAGGTTCATGGGTTACGGTCTTTCTGAATTCTGGAAGACCATCCACCTTGCGTGCTCGACAATCGCTGGATAAGGCGTCGGTTCGCGTGCTGCTTTTGAACGTAGCAGTAAGCACGGTGTTTTTTGTTGCCAAGTTTCTTGTTCTTGATTTTTACCTTAATACGTCCTTCGTTATCGCGATTTTGATAGCAGTATTGAGTTTTTTGATTTGGCATTTCGACTATTTGTTCCTGTGGTTTTTCATTCAACACTCTCCTTCTAAGTCGGTATATGAAGGAAATGTATGGTTGTGTTTACTGGGAATCATCGTGGTTGTTTTTAATTTTTTACAGTTCTTTATTGCACCCTCTTCTGCGGTTTTGTGGTCGCTGCTGCTGCTGGTATTCGTTGTGTTTTGTATTCGCTTAAGGGTTTTAGTGGTTGGCGCCAAAAACACAGGGTTTTTATGGTATTATTTTATTTTATACCTTTGCACCGCATATGTGATTCCAAGTATTTTGATTTCAAAGTATTATGATGCACATTGGTTGGATTTTCTAACACCTTAATCGTGGGTTTTGGCAATTAAATCAATCCTTATTTCGCAACCTAAGCCCGAAGGAGACAAGTCTCCTTATTATGATTTAAGGGACAAATACAACATCAAGGTAGACTTTAGGTCGTTTATAAAAGTTGAAGGGGTAGATGGTAAAGATTTCCGGGCTCAAAAGGTAAATCTTAGCGAACACACAGCCATTATTTTAACATCAAAAATTGCCGCAGATCACTTTTTTCGCATTGCAGAGGACGCGAGATTTGAGGTTCCTGAAACCATGAAATATTTCTGTATCTCTGAGGCGGTAGCCAAGTACTTGCAAAAATTCATTCCTTACCGCAAGCGGAAAATCTTTTTCGGGCAGCAAACCATCGACCAGCTAGCAGAGGTGATGAAGAAGCACAAAAATGAAATTTTTTTACTCCCATGTACTGATATTTTACGTGATTCGATTCCCGAAACATTAATCCAACATAAGGTGAATTTTACCAAGGTAGTGCTGTATCGGACCGTTGCTGCCGATTTATCTGATTTGGAAAATGTTTATTATGATATGTTGGTTTTCTTTAGTCCGGGCGGAATAGAGTCGTTGTTTAAGAACTTTCCGGACTTCAAACAGAACAATACCGTCATTGCTGCCTATGGGGAAAGCACAGCGAACGCAGTGCTAAAAAACAACCTCCGGCTCGATGTAGCGGCACCTCATCCACAAGCGCCGTCAATGGTTGGAGCGATAGAGCTTTTCATTAAAGAAAACCTTAAAAAGTAAGTTTTTCCTTCACGCTTTTCAAGCCTTCAACCGCCGTATCTGCCAAGCAGGTGAACCTTTTTGGAACGTGAAGTTCATGCGCATTTGGGTCAATTACGTAGGCGTCACATCCGGGACTCAAATAATGGATGAGTCCTGCCGCTGGGTAAACCATTAAGGAGGTTCCAACCACAATCAATATTTCAGCTGTTTGAATTTCTTCGAGGGCCTTTGCGTAAAGAGGCACCTCTTCCCCAAACCAAACTACGTGGGGTCGTAGCCGATATCCTTCAGGACAGGTGTCGTTTTGCGTGAGTTCCCACCCATCAACGGGATAATAAGCCGCTTCTTGATTGGGTCCACTGGATTTTGCCCATCGGATGTTCCCGTGCAAATGCATCACGGTAGAGCTTCCTGCTCGCTCATGCAAGTCATCGATGTTTTGGGTAATTACCCTTACCTCATACTGCTCCTCAAGGGAGGCAATGATGCGATGTCCTTCGTTGGGCGAACACTCCAGGATGTGCTTTCTGCGTTGGTTGTAAAATCGAGTAACCAGTTCAGGATCAGCATTCCATGCCTCGGGCGTTGCCACTTCTTCGATGCGGTAGTTTTCCCAAAGGCCCTCTGCTCCACGGAAAGTTTGTACCCCACTCTCCGCACTCATACCCGCCCCTGAAAAAACGACCAATTTTTTTTTCATAATCCAAATAGAAACCTTAAATTTACACAAACTTAAAATTTAAAAGATGAAAAAATTGTTATTCTCTCTTGCTCTCCTTACGGGCGCAGCGTCTTACGCTCAAACTCCCGTAGGAACGGTGGTGAGCAACTTCACGTTGACTGATATCAACGGGACTTCGCATTCATTATTCGATTACCTTGACCAAGGTAAAATGGTGGTTATTGATGTTTCTGCTACTTGGTGTGGGCCGTGCTGGTCTTACCACGGAACGGGTGCGTTGAATAACTTTTACAACCAATACGGTCCTTCTGGAACCAACCAAGCGATGGTGTTCTTTGTAGAAGGAGATCCTCAAACAACGCTTGCCGACCTGAATGGCTCTGGAGCAAACACGCAGGGGGATTGGGTAACGGGAGAGAATATGCCAATTATCAATTTGGCAAATCAAGCGTCTTTTGAGAATTCAGGAATGACCATTGATTATTTTCCTGAAATGTATGTGATTTGTCCTAACCGTCAAATCATTGCCTCTGGCGTTGCTGGAGCTATTGGTACGGTTGCTAACTTAACCACCTTGTTAGGTCAGTGTCCTCCTCCCGCTTCAAACCCAGCAGACGTTGCAGCGATTTCCTACGAAGGAAGTTTGACGCACTGTGAGGGTTCATACACTCCTTCCGTGCAAATTCAAAACAACGGAACATCTCCGTTAACTGCCGCTACTGTTACCATTACTCAAGGTGGAAATACGGTTTCTACCGGAACGTATTCAGGTAGCTTAGGTACTTACGGTGTAGCAACGGTGAATTGTTCACCCATTGCTAACTTTAACGGAGGAGCGTTAGCGGTTTCCGTTACAACAGCAGGCGATGCTGCGGCAGCAAACAACAGCGTTTCAGCAACCGTTGCCTTGGCGACTTTAGCTGCTAACCAGTATGTTACAGTCAAAATCACCACCGACCGATACGCTTCTGAAACTTCATGGACCATTAAAAACTCTGCTGGAGCGACTGTGGCATCCGGAGGTGGTAGCTGGACGGATTTAGGAGCCAATGGAGTAACAGTACGTCCTCCAGTTCAAGTTCAACTAAGCGCTAACCAATGCTATGACTTTGAAATTCTTGATTCATACGGAGACGGAATCTGCTGTGCTTACGGAGCTGGATCTTATTCAGTGGAAGATGCACTTGGAGCGGTTCTTTGCAGCGGAGGTGAATTTGGTGATGCTGAAGAAAAGCCGTTTAAAACAGGTGCCTTAGGGGTTAAAGAAGAATTCATCGCTGCGATGAATGTGTATCCAAACCCTGCTAACGAAGCAATCAACGTTTCTTTTGAAGCAGAAAATGCAGATTACAGCATTGAGGTACTTGATATTCAAGGACGCGTTATCGCTGTTCAATCCATGAACAACGCCAACGGAACTCAAGTGGTTTCTTTTGCTACTGAGAACATGGCAAAAGGAAGTTATATCGTTCGTATTTCCAGCGAAGGACTTTCTACAACTAAAAACGTTGTAGTTCGTTAATTCTAGATAGACACCTTAAAATTAGGGGGCTTCGGCCCCCTTTTTTTGTGGACTCAGTATAAAAAGTTGTTGTAGGGATAGCGTACTTTGAAGATTTCCTTAACCTCTTGATAAATGGTTTCTCTGAATTCTTCAACGTTTGATTTTTGAACAGCAGAAATGAAGATGCAGGGCCTTCCGCCAAGTTTTGCCATCCAAGTACGCTTTAACTCATCTAAAGATACCTCGTCGGACAAAGCATCGATTTTATTGAAAACAATCACGGTTGGTTTTTCCACTTTGTCGATCTCTTGCAGGGTGCTATTTACGGTGACAAAGTGTTCTTCAAAATTGGGATGGGATAAATCCAATACGTGTATTAACAGGTCTGCTTCTCGAACTTCGTCCAAGGTGGATTTGAATGATTCTAATAAGGGTTGAGGTAGTTTTCGAATAAAGCCAACGGTGTCGGTGAGAAGGAAGGGTAAATTTTCAATGACGACTTTTCGAACCGTGGTGTCGAGCGTTGCAAAGAGTTTATTTTCTGCAAATACTTCAGACTTTGAAACAAGGTTCATAATCGTGCTTTTACCGACATTCGTATATCCTACCAGGGCAACCCGAACTAATTGTCCGCGGTTTCCTCGTTGGGTGGTCATTTGCTGATCAATTTCTTTTAACCGATCCTTCATCAAAGCGATTCGTTGCTGAATAATTCTTCGGTCCGTTTCTATTTGCGATTCCCCGGGGCCCCGCATACCAATGCCTCCTTTCTGCCGCTCAAGGTGCGTCCACATTCTTGTAAGCCGAGGAAGCATGTATTGCAGTTGTGCCAGCTCAACTTGTGTTTTTGCTTGAAAGGTGCGAGCTCTTTTGGCGAAAATATCCAGAATTAAAATACTACGATCGATGATTTTCAGATTTAATTCCCGTTCAATGTTCCTTAATTGGGAAGGACTGAGTTCGTCATCGAAAATGACGGCATCGATTTCGTTCAAAGCTGCATACGACTTGATTTCGGCCAATTTTCCTTCCCCAACATACGTTCTTGGATTCGGATATGGCAGTTTTTGCGTAAAAGAAAAAACAGCTTTTGCCCCAGCGGTTTCCGCTAAAAACGCCAATTCGTCTAAGTACTCATGGGTTAAACGGGTATCAAGATTCCCCTGTATGACTGCAACAAGAATGCATCTTTCTTCAATTTCGTCAATCGTTGCGTGGGCCATTTAGTTGCGCAATGAGATTACATAAGTAACAAGGGAATCATAGGATGATTGTTCTGTTATGATTCCTTTGAAGGCTGGCATAGCGTTTTTACCGTTTCGAACAATGGTTTGAATAGCAACGGGATTAAGGACGCTAGCACGGAGGTTTTTGGCTCCTGATACTCCAAGGTCGCCTTGTTCTCCATGACAACTTGCACAATTTAACAGGTACAACTCTTGCCCCGTTCTTC
>JACCDP010800391.1_pt1 | contig 22654 bp, 58 predicted proteins | sample 7445841 | NCBI WGS metagenome assembly JACCDP01 (sample SAMN15323441, study PRJNA562643) | freshwater metagenome | isolation source: river surface water | place: USA:Blue River Watershed | collected 2017-08-17
ATTGATATCTACTTACATCCTAAAAATCCAAACTACAAAAGAGTATTTGAACGCAAAGGTATGTTGAGAAATAATCTAATTGGCTCTTTGTTATTACCGAGAGTGTTGGGTAAATACAAACAAAGTTTTTATGATGGTTGGATAAATGAACAACAAAGTAAACAAACACCAACATATCAGGCAATTCAACAAATGAGAACACCAAAGGTTAGTCCACATTCTAATAAACCATATGGAACTATTACTGCTCAAATATGGAAATTTATGAATGGTATTGGTGAAGCAACGTTTACTGAAATGAAAACTTATTATGATGTTGATATTAGAGGTAACGCAACTATTATTGATGGTGGTAGTTTCATTCATCATTTACAATCGTTAAGAAACCCATCAAAGAAACGTGGTTGGTATGTAACCAAACAATTAAACGGAAAATATACATTAAGAGATTGTTAATTAAAACAAATAAACTATGGCAATATATAACAACGCAATTGACCCAAATATATTAATGTGGGAAACATTGGAGAAAGAAAGACAACAAACGTTAAGTGACCCAAAATATAGAGAATGGGTTAAACAACTAAATGTATCTCAATCATATTCCGATAGAGATGGCATTCATAGAGCAAATGATATGAATAGTGAATATAATTTTACAAAACTTAAAAATAAATAATATGCCAAATTGGTGCAATAACACATTAATCGTTGAAGGAGACTTAAATGAATTAGTTGAATTTAAAAAGAAAAGTTTAGTTGTAAATGAACAAAATACTATTAACTTTACTATGGAAGGGTTAATACCAACCCCAAAAGAATTATTAGAAATGACATCACCTGTAATGTGGCGAGGTGACGAAACTGATACGGATGGTAAGTTGGAATTTGAAAAATACGTTGAGAGTTTAAAACAAAAATATGGACACACCGATTGGTATAATTGGAGAGTTGAAAAGTGGGGAACTAAATGGGATGTTACTGAAAGTTATATTGAGGAATATGATGGGGAATCAATATTAATTCAGTATGATACAGCGTGGGGACCTAACACTCAATTTGTAAAAACAATTGCACTAATGTTTCCTAACTTAAAATTCAAACTATCGTTTGAAGAAACCGGTATGGGATTTTGTGGTGTATATGAAGTGACGAATGATGATGAAGATTATGTTGAGGGTGATTTAGAATGGAAAGATCCAGAAAATGATAGAATGGTAGAATATGATAGTGAGTTAGAAAGATACCGATACATTGATACAAATGAAGTGATAGATGATGAAGATTTCTATCCAAATGAACATAATCCTTTTATTTAATTTAAAATTTAAAAAATGAATTTACCTGAAATATTTTTGAAAGCAAAGTGGAAAACGGAAGCGGGATATCATAAAGAAGCACACGAAGATTGTCAATTAGCAATAGATTATCTAACCAAACTAACAATAGAAAGAGGTGATGATTATATGGTAGTTGGTTACACCCCGATATTGGGTGAAAAGATTATGACAAAATTTGGAGTTCAAAAACGAATTGTAAAATATGATAAAGAATTAAGGCCATTGGAATATTGGAAAGATAGATATTGGGATTTATCTTTATTGGCACACAAACGAATGAAATTGCAAGAAAAGAAAAACGAAAGAAAATTACAAAAAACAAAAACTAAAAAGAAATAGTATGGCAAGAGGAAAATCAAAGTACACATTACAACCAGGATTCACACCGAACAAATTACCAGTTGTTGAAGTTGTACTAAAAAAGACAGGTGAAATTATCAAAAGATTTGTTGATGAAGAAAGTGCTCAAAAATGGATTAGTGGTGCAGTTCAAAGTGATTTAATGGAAAAACTATTGAAAAGTGGTTTAGTTGGTAACACAAAAGAAAATAGAGAATTAGCAGAACTACACTCGCAATTCAGTAGCGGTAGTATGGACGATGAAGATACCGAAGATGTTGAGTAATGGCGGTTGTACATAGTAGAAAAAAATATAATATGTTAAATTATTAAAACTTAAACAAAATGAAAGCAATTAAAATTGATTCAAAAAACAAACAAATTATTGAAGTAGATATTACATCCGATTACAATGATATTAATAAAGAAATTGGTTGTCAAATCTTTACTATTGCGCATTCATTAAAGAAGCGTGATACTATTATGGTGGATGATGAGGGGTTGTATAATAATGATAACATATTCTTTGTGTATAAAGGCGCACATCAACCATTTGCCGGCAACGGATTAATTGTAGGATGTAATTCAAAAGGTGAGACAGTTGATTGTAAAATTGATATCAACGAAGTGAAACAAAATGTGGAATTCTACGATAGAAACACATTAGCAATGGCAATGGCATTTGGTAAAATAAAATATTAAAAACAAAATTATGGATTGTATATCAGATTTAAAAGCAGTAATTGGGAAAGAGGTTTCTCAAAACCAATCACCAACTTGTAGAGCAAGATTGGTAAGTGTAGGTAAATCAAATTGTATATTTGAATCAGTACCATCGCCTTACGATACATTTCCCAAACCGGAATTTGTTGGTGTAAAGTATAAGATACCAAATTGGATTGCATGGAATAGTTTCTTTTTTTAAAATTTAAAAACAAAGTATATGGATATTAGAGAAAAATGTAGAGAGCGAGCTACTAAATTCGCTATTGAGTATGGATTCACAAATATAAGTGAACATATTTTGGATATTATGGTTTCTATTATGTGTACCAGAGATAAGAGTTCTTACGCAGGTGGTGGTTTCGTTGAAGCAGTTATTGCCAATAACCTATATCTTGCATTGAGTAGAGCAGATACCGATTGTAGAAACAACATTTTCTTATTAACAATGTGTAAACAAAATTGTTTCTTAAATGAATACGATTACTAATAAAAAGAAAAATTATGGCAAGTATTGAATTTGATATTGATGATATCCTAAATAGTATGATGGGATATGAAAAACAGGAATTAGCAGATGAACTTTATGAAGCTGGTTATGTAGCTAAAAAACTCCAACAAGTTATTGATGAAGATTTGGATGATTGGGATGAACAAATAAAAAAGTTAAAAGGTAACAAATGGAAGTTATCAAAAGAAGATGAAGAAACAATTTTACGAATCACAAATAAATTAGTATAATATGGGATTAGATATGTACGCTTTCAGCACGAAAGCAAAACCACAAACGGAAGTAGATTTTGAAACTAAAAACTTTCAACCTGAAGAAGTCCATTATTGGAGAAAACATCCTAACTTACATGGTTGGATGCAAAATTTATATGAGGCAAAAGGTGGGACATCCGATAGTTTCAATGGTGATTGTGTTACATTGGATAGTGAAGATTTGGATAATTTGGAACAAGATATTAAGGATGGTAATTTGCCAGATACATCGGGTTTCTTTTTTGGACAAACCGATGGTGATGAAGTGGATGATGATTTGGAATTTGTTGCAAAAGCAAGAGACGCAATCAAAGAAGGTAAGACGGTTTATTACACAAGTTGGTGGTAAAATTAAAATATAAAAAATACATAAGTAAAAAAGCACCATAAGAATATGAAAGGTTACTATACAATATACAATCATAGAACAAATTGTTGGTTGAATTGGAGTAATATGTGGGTAGAGGATAATGATACTACAAAGAGTTACCAAAACATAAAATGTTATTCAACATTAAGTGAAGCTGAAAACGAATTAATAAACAATTACCATTACAAAAACAATCCAAACGATTTTTTTACAATAAGAAAAATATACTTTTAATATGAAATTAGAAACAATATATAAAAAAACAAAGACAGGTGCAACGCAAGAATGGACAATTGAAGTAGTGGGTAATAAATACCGAACACACTCTGGCCAAGTTGGGGGTATAATCACGACAAATGAATGGACGGTAGTATATGGTAAGAATGTAGGTAAAGCAAATGGTACTACGGATAGTGAGCAGGCTCTTAAAGAAGCTGAAGCTAAACGAACAAAGAAGTTGGAGAGTGGTTACTTTGAGAATATCAAACACATAAACAAAACACAATACTTTGAACCAATGTTGGCTAGTAAGTGGGAAGATAGTAAAGATAAAATTACTTACCCAATATACTCACAACCTAAATTGGATGGTATTCGTTGTATAGTGACCAAAGATGGTATGTTTAGTAGAAATGGTAAACCAATCATTTCAGCACCACACATTAGAGAGAGTTTGAATAGTGTATTTGAAACGCACCCTACATTGATATTGGATGGTGAGTTATACGCTGATAAGTTCGCTAACGATTTTAATGCAATTGTATCGTTGGTTAAGAAAACAAAACCAACCGAAGCCGATTTGCTTGAAAGTAAAAAGAATATTCAGTATTGGGTTTATGATATGCCAAGTAATAGTTTGAACTTTGGTGAACGTTGTTACGCATTGGACGAACTATTTGATGTTGAACTTGATTCGTTTGAAAAACATTGTGTATTAGTTGAAACCGATACGTGTAATAGTGAAGATGAAGTTATGGAATTGTATGGTGAATATGTGGACAGAGGATTTGAAGGCCAGATGTTGAGGTTGGATGGTAAGTATGAGAATAAGAGAAGTAAATCCTTATTGAAACATAAATCATTCATTGACGAAGAGTTTACGATTAAAGATATTTGTGAGGGTGAGGGTAACCGAACTGGAACTGCTGGATATATGGTATTTGAAACAGCAGATGGAAAACCTTTCAAATCAAATGTAAAGGGAACTTGGGATGAAACTGCTGAAATGTTAAAGAGTAGAAAGAAACTAATCGGTAAACAAGCAACGATTAAGTATTTCAACTTAACACCCGATGGTATTCCACGTTTCCCTTATGTTATCAATATTGATAGAGAAAGTTACGAATAAATAAAAACAATTAAGTATGAGATTCAAATCATTTCATCCACCACTTTCATTTCAAGGCATTTTCAGTAAACAATGGTATGTTATATGTAGTTCCGATGGTGATGGATGGGTAAAAGTAAATAGAAGTTATAGTTGGAATGAATTAGAAAAACTTTGGGACAAAATTGAATATGGAAAACAACAAACCAAAGTGACAAAAACAAAAAACAAAACCTATAAAGTAAATGGTAGTAAAGGAAACAAATACACAATTGTAAATGATGGTGATATTTGGACTTGTAGTTGCCCGGCGCATGGTTTTGGACGAGGTAAAGATTGTAAACATATAAAAAATATAAAAGATGGAATTAAAAGAAAGTAATTCAAAGAAACACTTTTACATTAGTATTGTAAAGAGTGTATTAAGATTGGTAGCTTGTTATTTCCTATTCAACGAGCAATTTGGCAATTCAGCTATAACATTTGGATTGGCAGAATTGTTAGGTATAATTGAAGAACTATAAAATTAAATTATGGGAAATCAATATAAACAAAGAACTTACCAATGTAAATGTGGAGCATTAACAAAGGAATATGTTTGGGATAATGAATTGGACAAAATAAAAATTAAATGTAATGATTGTTCAAAATTACTCAATCATAGTAATTTAGTAAAAGTTAATAAAGATAGTTTAATAGGCATTAGAACACCAACAAAAAATAGATAATAAATAAATAAAAAAATTAAGTTATGGGATGTTTCAGTTTTATATGTAAAGAAAGTGGGTTACCAGTTGCGTCATCATCTTTTGATGGTGATGCGTGTAGATTGTATCTATTAAAAGATGGCAAGGTTTTAGAGGAGATGCGAGGCCATTATGATTCATATGGTAGAGTATTCAAAAAAACTAATGATGAATACTTTGAATGGAATATGGATTGGCGTGAGGTATGTGATTTAATGTTTAATAACAATGAAGGTGATGGTATCGCTGTTGTACTAGAAAAATATTTTACAGGGAATATACCAACAACAATAAGTGAGGGTGACCCAAATCAAGGTTGGGGTAAACGAAATGGTGGTGGTAAAAAAATTAAAAACCCTATACACATTATATATTAAAAATGAAGTTATGATAAAAGATAAAAAAGAAATAGGAATTCAAATTGATTTGACGGGACCAGATGGTAACTCATTTATGTTGATTGGTAGAGCTATTAATTTAGCTAAGCAATTGGGATTGGATGGTAAAGCAATTCAAACCGAAATGATGAATGGTGATTACGAACATTTAGTAAACACTTTTGATAAACATTTCGGACATTTAGTGACCTTATATAGATAATAAGTTATGAGTAAAACATATTTTAGTGAATTTCAAAGTGATGTTGCAGTTGCAATAGTAACCAAAGATGATTACCGATATGAAGTGATGAAACCACTATTTGAACAATGTGGTTTCGGTTTTGCTGAAACATCTTCGGGTTGTGTATTCATAAATGGTGAAGTGAAACTAACCAAAGATGAATTGAGATGGATTGAAGCGCATGAGGTATCACATATACTTTTGAAACATAAAATGGGTGATAGAAATGTTGAAGATGAGTTTATGGCAGATGTATATGCACATCGTCTTTTATTAGACAGAGGTTATATTAAAGCAGCGGAATTAATTAGTGAACATTCAATTGAAAGACATGGAAATCAAATATAAAATTAAAGAAGTAAAACCAAATATATTTGCAGTTATCATTAAAGATAATTACGACAGAGCAATGACATTTTGTAGAGGACAAGAATACTATGAAAGTCCTAATAAGAAATTTAGAGGTAAAGATTTCAGTATTTGGGATTATATGAAATGGTATAGTAGTGAATACAAACGAGGTTTTAGTTATGGTAGTGATTGGAGTGGATTTAATATTCCCTTTGATATTGTTTGGGAGTGTTATCAATCTAATGAAATGGAAACTCCGTATGATGAAACTATGTGGGAGATATTAGGAGAGATAGATAGTAAGATGGATATTAATAAGAAAGCATATATCATTGGCGCGGATAGTATAGATAGTGATACATTTACACACGAAGTTTGTCATGGTTTATGGTATACAAATGCAGCATACAAAAAGGAAGCAATGTTTATAGTGAAAGCAATTGACCCAAATCACTACAAAATATTTAAAGATAACTTATTAGAAATGGGTTATACAAATGGTGTGATTGACGATGAAATTCAGGCATATCTTACTACTGATTTTGAATATGAAAAATTTGGTAAGGGGGTTGAATTAGAAAAACGAAAAAAATATCACCAAGCATTTAGAACAACATTAAATGATTTTTTAAAATAAAAATATGAGATTAAAATTTGAAATTTCACCAGAATTGATAGGTAGGTTTGAAGTAATGATAAACAAACAATTGGGTAAACGATTAATTAAATTTGATATAAATGATTTGGGTTCAGAATACCAATTTGAATTTACCGACCCGGCAAATAATGGAAGATGGCATTTTGAATTGGATAAAGAATGTAATGCCGGAGCATGGTATACATTGCGTTGTTCTACTCAAGAATTACATTTACCAATTCATTACATTAAAGATATAAGAATATTTTGTCAACAAATAATGAGAATAATAGAAATGCAAATTGATTATGTAAATAAATTATAAATAATATGAAACGACCAGAAAATTTTGAAAAAATAAATAAAGTGGATTTTGATATTGACGGACATAGTTTTTATTTTGATGTAGATAATTTACAAAATAAAAAAGAAAGTAGTTGGTTATGGGTATTTTGTAATGGCGAAATTTTAGGTGATTATTGTGTCAAGTTTGAATTGAAATGGGAACACAATTGTTTTAGTATGAAAAAATGTGTATTAGGTGAAGGTGATACGGGTGAGTATATATTTCAAGACAATTTATTGAATACCGATATGATAACATCAAAAAATACATTTATTATTCAAATGGGTAAGTTTATACAAAAATCAATTAGTTTAATGAAATTCGCAAATTAAAAATAAATAAATTATGTTTATTCAATATTGGTTATTAATTTGGTTGTATATACTAATTCCATATGAAATACAACAAGAAAATTTAAGAATAGAAAAAATAATTCAAACTCAACAACCTGAAATTGTTACATTAACTACATACAAAGCGGTTGAAAGCGAAACCGATTCCACACCATTAATTACAGCAAGTGGTTTCAAAATTACTAACCCAAAGAAACATAAAATAATTGCAGTTAGTAGAGATTTGCGTAGAAAGTGGGGATGGGGAACAAAAGTAAGAATAGTTGGTGCAGGAAAATATGATGGAACATATAGAGTGCACGATTTGATGAACAAACGATACCGAAAGAGAATTGATATTCTTATAGGTACAAAAGATAAACAAACTAAATTAAAAAAGATTAAAGTATATACAATATGAAACGACCAGAAAACTTTGATAAAATTGATAATGAAATTATTAAAATAGGTATTGTTGATTGTAGAATTGATGTAAGCAAAAACGGATTTTTTGTATTTGGTGATAATAAATGGGATAATACAATATTATTTGAAATGAATTGGGATAAAAATCAATATAATGTTAAAATATGTGTATTAGGCGAAGGAGTGGCTGGTTGGTATTTGCATCAAGATTTACCAATACCAAAATCTTTAATGAAAACATCAACAGATTTTAAAGAATTTGTTAAATCCAATATATTGGATGTGGCAAGTAAAGTGGATTTGACAAATATAGAATATTATAGGGCAGGTGCAACTAACTTATATGCAGAGACTGTATTCTATGAAGTTTTAAGTAGTGATGGTGTAACTAAATATAAAGTAGCAAATCTTAATGATGGTATAACTAATGAATGGAGTTGTAGTTGTCCTGCCTTTGTATATAGTAAAGAAACACCGAGAACTTGTAAGCATATTAAATCAGTTAAAAACTAATTTATGAAAAAAGTAAGTTACGAAAAAACAATACTATTGATAATTTATTTATCTGCACTAATTTTATTAACATTTTTTTCATCTTGTAGTAAAGATGTTGATGTTAGTGCAAATAGTGTAGTGACAAAATCAGTAGAAAATTACAAAGGAATTTCATCTAATCAAATTAGATTAAAATCTAAATTATGGATTGATGTAAAACAATATACAAATGGTGCAAATAGTTGGAGTTATGGTGATTTTGATTTAGATGGTGATGAAGATGTTTTAGTAGCTAGATTGAGAAATACCCCAATCATATTAGATAATGTAAATAACACATTCATATCTAAAAATATATTTGATAATTTATCATATACCATACACCCACGTTCTACAATAGAAGGTGATTATAATGGTGATGGATATTTAGATATAATCATTATGGCACATGAATATGAAGGTGCAAATGGTGGTGAAAATGTATTGCTACTTATTAATGAAAATGGAAAAACATTTAAAACAAATATCATCAGTCCAGTTATAAACGGCAGTACTAAAAACTTTTGGCATTTGGGTAGTTCAGCTGATATTGATAATGATGGTGATATTGATTTATTGTTATCAACTGCCGGCCAACAATATATAATGATTAATGATGGTAACGCAAATTTCACACTATCTACAAAATATGAACAATCATTACAAAACTCACACTTAATAGGTGGCTTGTTGGAAGATTTGAATGGTGATGGTTACATAGATTTTTATACATTTGGACATGAATTTGGTGGGATGTATTCATTTCCTAATAACAAATATCACGATGGACCATATCAACATAGAATATTATATGGTAATAATGGATATTCATTTTTATTCAATAATTCAAAAACATTTAAAATAGATACATCCGGATTTGCATTAGGATTAGATGCTATATCAGTTGATTTAGATGGTGATTCTAAAAAAGAATTAATACAACTACGAACAGGTGATCCTGAAAATTTTGTATTTTATAAAGGATATAAAATAGTTATTTATAGTGGAAATGATTATTCGGATATTACCGAAAAATTATATGGTAAAATGGAAAACAAAGATGCCAATTGGATAGTTTTCCTTAAAGTTATTGATGTAAATAATGATGGTAAATTGGATGTATGTAGTTTGGATATAAAAAACAAAGTTATATTTTTACAAAAATAATTTGGAATATTAAAAAATAAGTTGTAAATTCGTATCTATGAGTATTGAAATAGGATTTATGAATCAAAAGGGTGAATATTATCCTTTGAAATTTTCATTAGAAAGTGCAAATCCAATTTCTAAAATTTGGGCAGATAAATTAAAATCTTTTATAAAAAGTGATGCCAAATTAGAAACCCGTTGGACTGGTTTTGCATTGGAGAGAAGGTCAAACGAAGTTCTATGCCAAAAGTTAGAAAATTGTATAAAGCATATTAATGATAGTTGGTTGAATAGTGAATTTGGTTATGTTATAGAATTAACAAATGTACCAAGAGATTATCCAACCGAAGTACATAATATAGTACATCATCATTTTGAAATATTAATGGGACAAGTTTGGAATCCGTCAAAATGGTATCGTTTAATGGAAGAACGAAAAGATTGGGAATTGATTAGCTGGGTTAGAGGTTTGAATGATATATCACATGAATTGGAAGCAGTTAAAATAGGAAAACCTTTTTTATGTACAACATTTTGGAGTGATAAAGGTATTCAAAAAGATGAATTACCAAATGAAGTTGAAGATTGGTTTAGATTGGATTTAGAATTTGGTGCAATATATTTACACTATGCCCAATTAGGTAAGACATGGCAAGAAGTAGTATGGGATGATGATGACCACATCTTTGAAGAAAACATTACACCATTTTCATTGATTAGTGGTGAGTTTGATTTGAGTTTTGATTCAGATGGAATTACTCACCAACAACATGTAAAGTTACTTACACCTAAATTAAAACAATTAGGTAAAGACCCATCGGATAAATCATTACGATTGGGTAGAGTAAAAGTTGCACAATTAATTAATAGTGAAAGTGAAAATAGTATTTTGGCTAATCTAAAATACTATGACCAAATTGGTTACTTAAAAGTGGATAGAACTAAAAGGGAGTTTCCACCTTATATAGACCCTTACTAAAATTATGAATTATAATAAAATAATAATCGGTATCATATTTGGTATATTAGGACAAATAGGTACATTCTTACAATTACAAGGTAGTTATAAATACGGATGGTATGAAAACTATAAATGGATAATCATTTTAGCAAGTGTACCATTGGGTTGGTTATACATACAAAGTGTTAATTCATTCATAGCTGGATTTGGTGGGCAGATATGGCCTTCCCGTTTATTAGGATTTGGTATTGGTGTAATTATATTTACATTAATGTCTCATTACTTATTCAAAGAGCCATTAAATGTAAAAAACGCAGTATGTTTAGCATTGGGATTTACTATTGTAGCAATTCAACTATTAGTTAAATAATGAATAATCTATTTGTATTTGGTGACAGTTTTAGTGCAGGGCATGGAGTTAGATACACACCATATTTAGAAATGATTGGTAGTGACAAATCAGCTGATGACATTGCATTTATAGAACGAATAGCAAAAGAATTAAATCTAAATTTGATAAACTACGCAATGGGTGGTATATCAAATAGTGCTATATTAAAATCTTTTTATGAAAATTATCATTCAATACAAAGTGGTGATGTGGTATTAATTCAGTCTACATTTTGGAATAGATTAACATTTACACATAGAGATACACAAAAAGAATATCATTCAACTGGTCCTAATTCAATTGATGAAAGACTAAAAGATGAATATTACAAAAAAATATGTGATGAATATATCGTACTCTATCATAGTAGAGAAATTAGTATGATTGATACTTTTATAGTATATCCGTTGATTGTTGATTTGTGTAAAGCAAAAGGTGCTAAAATATTATTTTGGAGTTTAGATGAAATTAGCGATGAATGTTATAATAGGTTTAGAACACTAATCGAAGATAAATTTTTAATACCACCAGTTGCTGAAAAATATGTTAGTTGGTTTTCACCTATGGTGTATGAAAACAAATTGCGTATAATGGATGAAGTTGAATTGAATGATTTACATTTATCAGTAAAAGGCAACGATATATTCTTTAATGAAATGATAAAACAAATTAATGAAAAATAAATTGTTTATATTTGGTGATAGTTATTCAACCGGTTGGGTACATCAATTTGATAAGATTGAAAATAATTGGGCAAAGATAGTAGCTGATGAATTAAATTTGGAATTAATCAATACAGCAGAAGCAGGTAATAGTAATTTACAAGTTGGTATTAGAATTGTAGAACAATTAGAAAATATAAATGAAAATGATATTGTTATATTTCAAAGTTGTTTTTGGGAAACGGTCAGAGTCATAGAAGCAAATGTAATGTTTTATGATAATAATGATTGGCAAACTGGTGAGGAAAGTGGTATTAAATTTAGAATAAAGAAAACCGAAGAAATATTAGCAAAGAAACAACAAATAATACAATCAAATTCGGAAATATTTATTAAGTTTTATAACTTACTAAAAACGAAAACTAAAAATGTATTTTGTTGGTATCTAACAAAAGGAAATTTAAGTGAATATAATATAGACCATAAAAAGTTCATTACGAATATAGATGGTGGTGATAATTTCTTTGAATGGTTGGATAATCATAATGAATTATGGACAACAAAAGGTGATAAGCATTTAAACGCAGAGGGTCACAAACTTTGGGCAGAGCACATATATAAAACAATTAAGAAATGCGTATAGGTGAATTGATAAGATTTAATAATGGATTGTATAGAGTGAAAAGAGTATTAGGTGAAGGTAGTGTCAAACCTGATAGAACAAATGATGTTAAAGATTTTTTCGGATGCGATATAACATTAAAAAGTGATGGAAAATTATTGTTCTGCGAATTGATACCCGAAATAGAATATGAGTTATTATAGAGATAGAGCAATGCTTGAAAAGTTAAGAGTGTATTATGAATCTAAAATTAAATTAATAGAATCATTACACATTCATTTAAAGAAAAAAGGTAATTTATCAGCTAAACAATTAGAGTTGATAGCTGAATTGCATACACAAACTTTAAAAGAAAAGTAGTATATACTTATTAAAAAAGTATTTACTATGACAAACAAAGAACAAAAAGCAAAGAATAGAAAAGCTATTCAAAAGCAAACACGTAAGGAACAAATGAAAGCTAAAACATATAGAAAACATACATAATCCTTGCACCCATACAATACTAATAAGATGGTGTTCATAAATGAGCACCATTTTTATTTGGTGGAATGATTAAAATTTTGTATATTTGTAATAATAAAAATTAAATAATATGAACTACGAAAATTTTAAACCAGGTTTTAACAAACCCACAATCATTATGGGTCAACAATATGGTATAAAAGTATCCGTTGAATTAGACCATAGTGATACTGATATTGACCAATTATTTGATGCATTTGAAACTATTTGTGTTGGGTTAGGATATCACGCTGATAGTTGGAAAAAATGGATAATTGATAGAGCAGATGAATATAGAGAAACCGATGCAGAAGATTTAAAAGAAAAATTAGAAGCATGGAAATTTGAAGATGACAATATTGTAGTAAGACATGGTTACAATAAAGATAGCGAAGGATTTGAAGATTACAAAGGTCAGTTTGATGATTGGAAAAATGAAACACCAAACGATAGGTATAGAGCAACGGAAGAAGATGAAGATGAATTTGATGATTATGGTGCAAGAATAGTAACCGATAGTAGTTTTGAATGGGGTGATGAACCTGAAAACGAAGATGGTGATAGTTGGTTTGATAGTGATAATACAGCAAATGAAAAATTAGTAGAAGGTAAAGAAAAATATGATAAGGCCTTAAAGGCGTTGACAAAAAAACAAAAACAAAATGAAAACAAAACGAAAAAAAGAAATACCAAAGGGTAAGTGGTTTATAGCAAATAATAGAGCACAAAAAAATGTAGATGTAATTAATGTAATTCCATTTGTAAAAATATGGTATAGTAAAAATTACTTTTTAGAAACGGGAGTATTTACGCCGGCATTTGGAATAGCTATTAGTTGGTTGAAATGGAATTACTATTTTACAATTCAAAAAGGATATTAATATGATTATAGGAATTTGGGGAATGATTGACCAAGCAATAGCAGATGAATTAGGTGTTAGTGTTGAAGTATATGCCGAAACAATTGATAAGTTTGATGATCCTGAATTTGAATACATTATTGAAACTATGATGAGTATAACTGCCACAAACGAAGAAAAACAAAAAGCAAAAGAATTATTTAATACAAAATTATAAATTATGAATATAATCATTATATCAATTGTAATATTATCAGTTCTAATATTTTTAGTAGCATTAAATGATAACAATGAAAAAAGACGTAAACGTTGGGGTCTAAATCAATATCAAATAGTACAAAACGATTTTTACCAGGATGCAACTATAAAACAAACTAGTTACTTTATTAAACAAAAGTGTAAATTGCCTGTATGGGGTATTCAATGGTTAAATGTTCAATACCAACTATGTGGAATGGGTGATTGTTATTGGAATACAAAATATTTCAGCACCCTAAAAGAAGCAGAAGATGCAGTTAAAAGATTACAGGATGGGCACAAATGGCACGGACACAAAGAAACAATAATTAAATACATACCTTAAATAAAATAATATGATAGAATTAATAGGTTATATAGCAATGTGTTTAACTGTCTTATCATTTGCATTTAATGAGCAAATTTATATTAGAGTTGTAAACACAATTGGTTCATTGGTTTGGATATTGTATGGTATTGTATTAAAACAAAATCCGATTATATTAGTTAATACATTTGTAATAATGTTTCACATTTATTGGTATATAAAATGGCAAAAGAAATTAAAATTGAAAAACCCATAAAGTTTGAATATAGATTTGAGGATGATGAATGTACCCAAATTTGGAAATACGATTTAAAGAAATTTCCAAATGGTCCTATTTCAGTTGAAACCCAATGGAAAGCTAAATACTTAAAAGAATTGGAGCTTAGAAAAAAGAGAGGAAGATGATGACATGTACTATATGTGGTAATGATACGTCAAATGTAGATTTTGATTATTTGATTGGTAATGACCATTTAGCATGTCACTTGGGTGTATGGGCTGGGCATAAGGCAATGAGACAAAAACCAAAGAAAATGAAAATTAAAGGTTGGGAAAAAATAAGTGGGTTTACATATAAAGGTTATACGATTGTTAATCCAATACATAATGCAGATGAAACAATGTATGAAGCAACTATATTGAATCTAAACTTACCACAAAAACCAAAGTGGGAATTGAATGTATTGACACCTAAACATAAATGGAAAAATGATGATGCTTTTAGTATTATTGTGAGGGATGACGAAAATCGTTCTACAATAAATACAATAGATAAACAAAGAATGGCATCTATTTCAATTTTCAGAAATACATTTGAGGAAATGATTGACAAAATATTGGCGATGAGGTTGACATCAGCAGTAACGGCAAATAGTCATTCATATCAAAGTGGTGGTGCAAGTTCAAATGGAATAGTTAATCATATCAATCAAAGTGGAACTACAATACCATATTCACAAATAGTACAAAGTATTCAAAGTATGAATCAAACAATTAAAAACTTAACAAAAAAATGAAATTCAAATACAAAATAAATTTAGAAATTGATGTAGATTTTGATGCACCTTTGTTGGGTACTGATACAACAAAAGGTAAACGAAGCAGAACTGATATGATTGCAAAGGCAGCATTAGCGGAAATGATTAAATTTAAAACAACATCATATGCTGCATTGGACAGAGCGATTGATGAAGATAATTTAACGGGAACAATTAAAGGTAGTATTATGTTACGTTCACATAAAATGTTGGATGAAGATAAAAAAACAAATGCATCAAATGATTTTATGTACAATTGGATTAGAAGTAAAAGTGGAAAATAAAAATTAAATAATATGGACTATTCAATGATTATATTTTTTAGTACTGCTATACTATCATTCGGTATACCAATGCTATTTGAATTATTAGATGACAAAAAAGAAATTAAATTAAGACAAAATGATAATGAGTTGCAAAAGTATTATGGTGAATCTATTAATGATAGAAACGATGGATGGACTAAGCAACATTACAAAAATTTGTATGAAATAAGATTAGAAAAACTTAAAAAGAAATAATATGAATTTACTATTACCTGTTATAATTGTATTTTTAATAACATTTGCAATATTTGGTGTGGTTGATATGATAAGACAAATCAATAATATTGATAATAAAAAATAAATAATATGCTCACAATAAAAAATATAACGAAGTTATATAGAGCAGATGTTGGTAGTTGGCGTATTGGTAGAGTAGAAACTATAAATACCGCATACCTATTCACACTAATAAATCCAGTTGGACAACGAATACAAATTAATTTAGAACGTAATCCAATAGGTGTACAATATGAATTATGGTGTTGGGATAGTTATCAGCACAATGTACCATTACCTACCGCAATTCCGAAACGTAGAATGTTGGATAAAACTAAATTACAAATACCAGAACTATTAAGGCAACAAATAAAAGAATTAGTAAATGAATAACATTAACATTGAAGATATAAAAGAAATTGAAACTGAATTGGGAGTTCAGTTAAGTGAGAATCAAAGGGAAGTTGTATTAGCAGAATATCAAAGGTTGGTAATGGATAGGGCTGATGACTGGAGTGTAATTCTAAAAAACTTAATAATCAACATATGCTAACAATACAAAATCCACAAAAATTAATCGGAAAACAATATAGTGAAATATTTGATGTTATTGGAGTTAAAGAACATACACACCATTACGAATTTACATTAGGATATGCAAGTATTGGACCAAACAAAACCGAAACAATATTACTACATAGAAAACAAACCTCAAACGGAATGTATATAATGGAATACAATAGTAAAACAATGTGGGTAAATAAAAGTCAATTCGATACATTGGATAAGATTATAGAATGTATGCAAAAAGTATAGTATGCTAACAATAGAAAACATAAATAAAATACTACATAAAACATTGGGCAAGAAAAACTTTTATGTTGCAAGAGTTGAACAAAAATTTGATATGGATGGAGCAATGTTCACTACAAAAAACCACAAATACATATTTGAATTGTCTAATAGAAAATACGCAATAACAATTATGTTGGATAGGAATAGTTCGGAATTACATAATGAAAACTATTATAGAATGCAATCTAGTACAGGACATACTTACTATGTAACACCAAAACAAATTAGTAACATGGATATATTCATTGACAAATTACGATTTGTTGGATTAGGATAAAAGGGGCTGGGGTAATCGTGTCGTTTTTAGATAATTTTTTTGATAGTATGGAATATATTTCGTATATTTGTATAAATGAATATTAACGAAGTTAAAAAAGAAAATGTTAGTAATAAAGAATAGCAATAAGTTGATGGGGAATGAAATTAATGGTTGGATGTGTTATTCTGTCACTACAACGGCGGATATGGATAATATAGTAGAGTATGAATTTCAGTTTATGAAATCCACACCAGTAAAGAGTTCACCATATCAGCAGTTTTATCATATGAGTAAAGATAGTTACTACAAAATTAAAGTAAGAATATTAACAAATGAAATTACAGAATTTAATAACGAAGGATGTGTAGAGTATATGCCAACATATTCATTTAAAACACTAAATGGTTTTGTTGAACTTTTAGAAAATAGATTACCAATAGGTGATTAATAATAAAAACAAAGGGGGGCTGGGGGGAACAAACCCGTCGTTACTCTAATTTTTTTGATAGTATGGATAATATAATATGTGAATATAGTGGATTGTTAAGTGTGGCATCATACCAAAATGATATATGCCCAATACACGCCACAACACTAACAGCAGAAGGTGAATGTAAACAATGTTTAGAAAATAACAATAAATAAAATAAAAATGGGAATAAATGTAAGTTTAAGTATGCTGAGCAAATTCCGCTCATTCATTGGATTTGAAATAAGCCATAATGGGTACTTAAAAAAAGATAATGATGGTGCTCCGGTATTAGTTCGTACAATTGTATTTGGTATTGGATTTATATTTGGTTTTTTGGAAATCAATTTTGATACGGGAAGCAAAGTACGATTAGAAGATATTAATAAATCACTAATAGATGAAGTTAGTAAAGGAAAACGAGTTGGATAAATAAAACAAAATAATATGAAATTAAAAGAAATGAAAGAGTGGTTACAAAAGTTACCAACGGAAATGGATGAATACGAAATTGTATTAGGTGAGTTAGGGCAAATAGATAGTGAGTATTGGTATAGACAAGATGCACCAATAGCTGCGATGGATGTTGATCGAGAATCAAAAGAAATTCTAATAATGAGAATGAGTGATAAGGAATTAACAAAAGAGGAATTAGAGGAAATGCAGAATAAGGCGGACTAACAAAATAATACTACGGATATGCTTACTATAACTAATATAAAAGAAAAACTAATTAATACAGCTATAAGAGATAATATACTAAATACAATATATTCAGTTATTAAGGTAGATGTACATAATGAGTACTATGCTATATGGTTAGATGATAGTAATAACAATGGATTAGTTAAACAAGTTTATTTATATAGAGGTACTGAATGGTTAGGATATAACGTAGTAAAAGGATATAGAATTGAATGTCAACCATACGTTCATTTCATTACATTAGATAAGTGTACATCACCAATTATTTTATTAGATGAATTAGTAAAGGTAGCATATCCTACTATAAACAATGTACCATTTTAATCTATTTTATAAAAAATCTTTGAAATAAAAATAAATCTTTAAAAAACCCATAAAAACTGATGTAAAATACCCACCACACTATATATACAATAGAAGTCACCTACCAAAACCCACAATACAATGAAAAAAGTCCTTAATGAGTTACAAAGAATATTAAAAGCTAATAATAAGGATTCAAAGTTATGGATTAGAGAAAAGGGAAGTAATGAAGTACACACTTTTAATTTCTCTAATCAAAGACCGAATATAGATAATGTTGAACAAACATATACTATGTACGATGGTCACTATGATTGGGATGAGCAACCAACGGATAACATTTCTTTTTAATCTTTGTAACGAACAAACCCACCTAATTAAGCCTTAACAATATATAAGGCTTTTTTAATGCCTATAAGTTAGTGTATCAAAGCAGTGCTGTGTCAATAACACCCACATACTCCCACTTATTGACACTAATTCCCACTATATAAGAATATACATAAATAAAAATATATCAGCGAGTGGATTTGGACCATACACATTCATATCGAAAGGGCAAAATTTTTTTAGCCTTTTTTTGACACACAAAACGGATTTTAACAAATTTCTAACAAATCACCGATGCGATATAAAAATAATCTAATGCAGATTTGGAATTGTTAAATATTATTCGTATATTTGTGATAACAAAAAGATATTTACGAATGAGTTACAACGAATGGATTAAAAACGTAGAAGGGCTGAACGGATGGGAGCCCGTAATTGAAAGGTACAACACGCTAACATTTAGAAACAATTATTATCCCGGCGTTTGTATTTGGGCATCGCCAGGATTCAATCACACCAATGGTCTGCCGATATCAGTAGTTGACGAGCACGGAAATGAAATACATTCTGCTTCGTTTGGTATTAAAGCGTGGGATTTTAATAAATTTCAGGAAATGATTGACAGAGCGATCCAGATTAGTGAAAAGAAATTAGGTAATTAATTTGGCCGTTTAAAGAATTAGTTGTATATTTGTATTGTACATATAGTAAACAGAGTCCGCCGAATTTATTAAAGAATTAGGACCGGCATAGGTTACATAGTTATTATACTCTTTTTACACTGGCGACTCTAAATGGTTACTCTTTAAATCTGCCGGTCCTAATTCTTTTATTAAATATTGAATTGAAATGCGAAACGTTAAAAACATTAGTAGGCACGATATATTAAAAATAGCTAAATGGTGCAAAACTAATTTGGGTACAAAGAATAGTAAGCCGGCACCGAGGATCGTGTTTTATACTAAAAAGAAGTATGATGGATGGCTGGGTATGTATGATTGGGATGATAACATCATAGAAGTCAATAGGGATGGGCATCGCAGTGTGCTGGATATATGTGATACAATGATACATGAGTGGTCACATTATTTACAACCATACCGCCAATTCAGCAAAAGAGACGAACATATGGATTATAATGAAAACCCATATGAGCAAGAAGCAGAACATAGAGCAAGTATATGGAAACGTATATGCTTGGATGAAACATTTAAATAAATTTTTTTTTATTCTATAACCAATGTGGAGTCACCACTATAAAAACTGAACACAAGTTATGACTACTTTAAAGTCTAAATTCGAGTTTATCTCAACACAATTGAACGAAGCATTAGTAAACGCAAACACTACTCAAAGCGAGCAGAAGCGTACATACTACATTAGCCGCGCAATGTATTATTCACAAAGATTATCACAATTAGCAAATAGAGCAAAGATTACTGCGTAATTTCTAATTGAATTTATTTTTTTTAAATGGGACTGAATTTTTATTCGGTCCCTTTTTTTATTCAACATATTACAAAAAATCGTAATATGTACAACTGATTTTGCTAATATACTGATTATCAACACTTTATGTAACTAACTGATAATCAATGAGTTAGACATATAAGGAAAAAACATATATGTAACTCATTGATACTCAATAAAGAATTTTTAAAAAAAGTGGGTTAAAAGCTTGTTATTTCAGTATTTTTCGTAACTTTATATATCAACACAAAGATAGGGGTTGTACACATTAAAAAAAAATTATATATGAATAGATTAAACCAAAGTAGTAGATATGAAAATAGTTTCAATATCGCTCGTAATGAAAAACCAGTTTACTTAAATTTTGCTGCGAGTAAAATGAGTAATAGTGTTAAACCAAACACAATTGTAGAATTTACGGATTTTACAGGCCGTAAACATAAAGTTGCGGTCCGTAATAATACCGAAATGAAAAAGGCGATGGCCTTCTTTGCTATCTTAAAAAAGGAGTCGGTAATGATTAAAGATATTATCGCTTCATATCCTATTAAGATGGGTCGTGTTGAAAAACGATTTTTGCCAGAAGTTAAAAGAGAATTAAAAAGTTTGGGATTATCCAAAAAACATATTGAATTTGTTTTAGCTTAATCAATATCAATCAATCATTAATCAATCAATCATTAATCAATTAAATTTTATCAATTATGGGTCAGTATATTAGTATCGGTGAATTTATTATCATTTCAGGCATTACCTTATTAGGTTATGTATTAGTTAAAACAATTTTTCAAACAATTAAAAATAGTAAGTAATATGAGTAAGAGTAAATTAAACACAATTAGTAAGTACACTATTAAGAAAGTTATTAAGGTATTATCTTTAAAGGAAAACGGATTTGTGCCAGATAGGTATGAATTGTGGGATGTTAAAGGTCCTAATGGCTTTAAAAAATTGTTCGTAACTAAAAAAGATGCACAAGCCTTCATCAAAGAGTTGACTCGTACAACTATGAATGGCGTTGAGTTTGGTAACCTTTTAAAAGAAATTAAGTATGCTTAAAAAGTATTGGTTAGAGTTTACATTTGCCGGCATCTTATTGCTGGATTTTGTAATGATATGGTATGTATGTTATAATTTTTTAAACCCGTAGTATGAATAGAAAAAAACGAAGTGACAGGAATCACCTAATATATGAAATTATAAACGTTGAGAATGGTAAACGTTATATAGGAGTTACTGCGTGTATAGGTAGAGCATTCAATTACTCTGCACTGCGTAGGTTTCAAAAACATATGAGCCGTGCTAAATGTGAAAATAAAGATTGGGCATTGTATAAGGATATGAAAAAATACGGACCTGATGTGTACGACGTATACGTTAAGGATGTATTAAGAGGTAAAGCGGAAGCACATAAATTAGAAACATTCTATTTGCAAAACTTTGTTTACGAATTAAATTCAACACACTAAAATAATATTATGAGTAAAGGACAAACTGATAGCGAGTTATATGAAGCCCTATTTGATATGGGTTATGATTTCGGCGAATATGATACCGAAGATTTTGATGAAGATGGATTTGCAGAAACGGCTGTGAATTTAGGTTATAGATGGAATGAAGCAACAAAGGAATGGTTTAGTAAATAATTCAACACACTAAAAATAAAATTATGAAATTAGATTTAGACTTATTGGAATTAAACAATTTGTATGTAGCAGCTAGTAGGTATGTTACACAATGTGAGAATGAATTAAATGAGTATGGTGATAATGTTAGTAGTATTACATACTTTAAAAATGAAGTCCGTAAAGCAGAAGCATTGAGGGATAAAATACATATCGCCCTACATACTGAATGTGCACGATTAGATGAAGCAAGGGATTATGTATTGAGTATGCAACAAGCACAATACGAAGATAGATTAGCCGGCAACATTTAAGCGGACTAAACAAAAATAAATTTTATTCACATATACACTATATACAACACATATGGAACTAACAATGCATCAAAAGCAAATAGCAACAATGTATAGTATTATATCAGCCATAGTACAGGATAAGAATACTCCTGAAATATTAAAGATAGGCATACTTAATACACTTAACGAACA
>JACCDP011244538.1_pt1 | contig 22652 bp, 25 predicted proteins | sample 7445841 | NCBI WGS metagenome assembly JACCDP01 (sample SAMN15323441, study PRJNA562643) | freshwater metagenome | isolation source: river surface water | place: USA:Blue River Watershed | collected 2017-08-17
CTAATGTACCAAGAGGAACTGACCTTGGTCGTTATTATGAAAACCTAATTATTAATTCGAATGTCAAGATAAGCATGGAATTAAATTGTGGCGATTGCGTTCCAGCAGAACAAGATTTAAGACTTGTCCTTGATCAAGTCTCTACGGATTACAGAGAGAAAAACTATGCTTATTACATGCTAGACACAACCGAACTAGAAGTTGGTATTTATAATGTTTGGTTCACAATGGAAATGGGCGAAAACACATTTATCTCTGACCGCATGAATCTACAGATCTTCAATTGACATATTTGATGCAGAACCATATCATAACAACATCCAAGCAAGGAGGTTGTTATGAACTTGGTAGAAAGACTTAAAAAGCATTTCGCAGCTAGCAGCAATGTCCTTATCACTGGCGCACATGGCGTTGGCAAGACATCAATTATCAAGCAAGTATTTGAAGAAAACGGATTAGTTCTCAATGAATCTTGGCTTTATTTTTCAGGATCTACTCTTGATCCTTGGGTAGATTTCATCGGAATACCGAAAGAAATCGAATATAACGGCAAAAAATGCATTGAGATCATTCCGCCCAAAGCTTTTGCCAATGAAGGCAATATACAAGCTATATTCATTGATGAATTCAATCGTTCTCCTAGCAAGATCAGAAATGCTTTACTGGAACTTTGCCAATTCAAGTCAATCAACGGCAGAAAGTTTCCCAACCTGAAAGTAGTCTGGGCAGCTATCAATCCAGAAGATGAAGAAAACACCTATGATGTTGAAAGGCTTGATCCTGCACAAAAAGATCGATTCCCCGGCAATCAAATATTTGTTCCTTATGTATGTGATATTGAATACTTCAAAAACAAGTATGGCAACGATGTAGCAACAACTAGCATCAATTGGTGGAATGAACTTCCTGAAATGATCAAAAAGCAAGTTTCTCCTAGAAGGTTAGACTACGCACTAGAATACATGGCAAAAGGAATACCTTTAGAAGATATTCTTCCAAAGGACAGCAATGTTAACAAGCTAAGACAAGATCTTAACAATGGTCCTGTAGATAAAAAGCTATCAAAACTTTATGAAACAAAAAATGTTAAAGAAGCTAAATTGTTTCTCAATGTAGAAAACAATTACAGTTCTGCTATCAAATTGATTAATAACAATCCAGAATATGTTAAGTTTTTTGTTCCTTTGATTAAAAAGGAAAAATTATGCTTGCTAATTGCCGATGAAAGCATGAATATATCAGATTATATTCTTGCCAATAAGGAAAATTGTCCTGAATTTAAAGCAGCTATTGAACAAATATTAACTGCTAACACTAACCCCAAAGCATTAGTCAAAATCAGATCATATTTTGCAACCAAAGAACAAGAACCACAAAATCAAACAAAAAGTTATATCAGAGATCCCAAATCAAGCATCGAATATATTAAAATTCTTGATAATAGCAAGTCTGCTAAAGAATCTATGGATATTGTTATGAAGCATTTTCCTGATGATCCTGATCAAATAACTGTTGAAATGACAATTAATTTTATACACGAATTTGTTTCTACTAAATGGGAAGCAACTGTTAGACAATATGATATGAATTTATTAATTGAAATTTGGAATAAATGTTATGATGTTTCTGATACTAAAATTAATAAATTGTCAAAAGAATTTATAAGAAAATGCAATTCCATTGGCATTAGCACTCAAATGAAAGGATTAACACTGTGAACATCAATTTTGATTGGGACAGGCTTAAGGAAAAACTTGCCTGTCATCATAGTGTTTTCTACAAAGTCGTAGAAATGGGAAAACCCTATCTGACCGATAGGGTTCCTACGGCAGCAGTTCAATTTGATAAAGAAGGAAAATTTATCAACTTTCTTTTCAATGAAAAGTTTTGGAAAGAATGTGATGATTACAAAAAGATGTTTGTTATATGTCATGAAGCACTTCATATAGTTTTGCAACATGGAACAAGATTTTTAGAAAATGTAAACAATCAAATAGCCAACATAGCTATGGACATTGTTGTGAATCACTCTTTGGTAAGAGATTTTGGATTTATCAGGTCGGAAGTTGATCCCAATACTGATTATTGTTGGGTGGATACAGTTTTCAAAGACAAGAAGTATTTAGGTTTTCCTTATCCTGATGATGAATCAACAGAATTTTATTACAATGAAATTGAAAAGCAAAGACAAGAGAACAACAAAAGCAATGAAGGCAGCGAAGGTGACAAACAAGGAAACAATTTAGTTGATGATCACTCTGGTGTTTCTGATGAAGAAATGGAAGAAATTGTTAAAAAAGCGATTGAGTCTTTAGCTGATGATGAAAAGCAACAACTAAGCGATGCTTTGAATAATATTAAAAAAGCTGGAAGTCAAACTGGCAATTGGATGACTATAAAAAAGGTAAAGCAAACAAGAAAAAATAAGTGGGAAACCATCATAAAAAAATGGGAAATACAATCTTTGCGATTCAGTGAAGTGGAAAAAGAACAATGGATAAGAAAATCAAGAAGAATGAATTCTTTCGACAATGGATTGATTCTGCCTTCCAATGCAGAAATTGAATGTTTTCACATGAGCAAGAACAAAGTGAATGTTTACTTTTTCTTGGATACTTCTGGCAGTTGTGTTAATTTGGCAGAAAGATTTTTTACAGCTGCAAACAGTCTTCCTAAAGAAAAATTCAACATTAGACTTTTTTGTTTTGATACAAAAGTAGAAGAAATTAATTTACAATCCAGAAATATTTATGGAGGTGGTGGTACTTCTTTTCAAATCATTGAAGATGCAATTCAATTAGAAAAGAAAAAAACAAAAAAATATCCATCTGCCGTATTCATTATTACAGATGGATATGGAAACAAAGTGACTCCAGAACATCCCAATAGATGGCATTGGTTCTTATCTGAAAATTATAAAAAATATATTCCTAATAAGTCTTTTTGTTATAATTTGAAAGACTTTGAATAATCAACCAAGTATGTTGCATTCATAAAAGAAACTGTCATCTAGCTTTAGTAAGTTCTCTAAAGCTACTCCTGTCCATTCTTTGTATTTGATCGAGTATTCAAAATTGTGTGGAATCAAATCTTGAGTCAAAACAAAAGCTAACCAAGGCTTACGAGTTTTCTTCCAGCAAACCATAGGTTTTCTACCACATCGTCTACTATCATCTGTGACCTGTTCCATGAAACTATCTAATTCAGAATTACCTTTAATAAATATCGAATTAATATCAATTCCTTCGTAACCACCTTTGCTTTCTAAAACGAACTTAAATCCTTTAGGAACAACTATATCACCACTAAAAACTTGTGTGGCTTCAGCAGTCAAAGTAGTATGTGACCAACGATTGCCGCTTCCAACAGAACGGCTAAAAGGCATACCAAAACGATCTGAAAGTATCTTGGTCAATTCTAGTTCTGTACGATTGCCCTTCTTTTTGCCGTTCACCTTTTTAGGTTTCTTTGGAACAATCTCATCTATATCAAGACCAGAAAAATCGTTAGTACTCAAGTAGCACCTCTTTATGCATTTTAACTGAGTAAAACTTTCTAGATATAGAATTGTTGTCGTATATGAATTCACACAATTTATAAGGAATGACTTTATAAAAACCACATTCTTTCATAATCTGCTCTGCCCTGTTATAGTAAGATAAAGCATGCAAAAATATCTCTACAGTAGAACAAAAGAAAATTTGACCAGTAATATTGCTCATGTCAAAGAAGTACAAAGGTCTGGCATGATTTCTGTATAAATATAATTTTATTTTATCTGATTCAAATTCACACAATGAAATGGCAAATTGGCTTTTAGGAATTAATCCAGTCAATTTAGAAAAGGCTTTATTTGTTGGATTTGGGTCATTCTCAAAGAATCTAAGTAAAACTTCTGAATCACAAGTTGATTCTGTTGGAAATACTTCTTTTAAGGAATCATATTCTGACCTTTCGATCACACCATTGTGTGCAAGGACTTTCTTGTTATCTCTGCTGATGAAAGGATGATTGTTAATATTGTTCTCTGGTTCTCCGCAATTAGTAGTAGCATGTCTAGCATGTAAAAGGCACAACTTCATGTTGATGTTTTTTAGATCTTGGAAAAAATTGCTTTTTACGAATTCAGAAGAAGGTATAGGTTCTTTCTTGAAATAAGATTGATTCTTGTCATCTATTCCATAAAGACCAGATGCGTGTACTCCACGATATTCCAATAATCTGAATATCCTTTTAGATAACTTGTAAGTAAATTTAGGATTATTAGAAATTCCTATGAATCCAGCAATGCCACAAATAACACACCTTCCTTTTATAACATTTTATAATTATTATTTTGAATCTTGTTGGGTCTTTTTATATCTTCAATTAGTTTTGTTTTAATAGATTTCGTTGACGAAACATCAGATAAATCATAACTAAATTCTGTAGCATCAAGAAATGCGTTAATATCATCAAACATTTTTCTAGGACTTAGTAGTAATTCATCATTTTTTATAATCATAAATTTTTTTACTTTTTCTTTAAGTTTCATAGCATTGCGATAACATTCATCATATGCTTTAGATTTTTCCTCATAGGAGGAATTGCGAAAACCCGGATTCACAAAAGATTTTTTTGCTGACCAACTTGTTATAATTTTTTCTTTATCTTTTAGACAATATAAATAGTATGCATCTGGCATATTATTAATCAACCAGTCAACACGACCACTTTCAACCCAAGGTCTTTTCAATATGATTCTTTTTTCTTCTTTTGTTAGATCTTTTATTTTTTCAGCATTTGCATTTAATAAAAAATCATTTTCTAAAATATGTCTCATTGATCCATTGTTAAACAATTTGAATTCAGGATGTTGTCTAATTATGTGTGCAACAATAGTGGTTCCAGAATGAGCCATGCCACAAATAATTATTAATTTTTCGTTGCCATTTATCATTTTTGTGGCATTTGGCTAGTAGGAGCAGCAGCCGACATATCAAATCCACTTGCTGGTGGGGCTTCAGGAGCAATATCTTGCGCTGCTACATCTTTTGGTTTTTCAATTTCAGGTGGTTTTTCTGTGACTTGGAAAGCGTTAATTGGCACACCCATCTTATTGATAACTTTTTGCAAAGTATCAATTGTACTTTTTAATGTTTCTTCGATGTTATCGTTTTCATCAATAGATTTGGCTAAGGCAACGGCACACTTCTGTAGTTGCTTTAAAAACTTACGATTCTCATTGCCCCAATGACCTTGAAGGATGCCTCTGGCTTTATTCACAATGATTTGACCGTAACGGACCAAATTCCTTGTGCCTATCTTGTTTACTTCATCAGACAACTCTTGTGAAGAATTTAATACATCGCCAATTTCTTTGGCTAAATAAACTTTGTTTTCGTTTAAAACAAATGTTCTGAAATTGAAATCTGTCATACTTCTATTTATTAACAAAGTATCAAATGTTATTTTTATTAAATCATTTTTATGGGTAAATTTACTTGTTGTTCTATCAGTCCGGGTATTATTTTTTTCATGTAGTAATTATTAGATAGAATATTGTTAAAATACTTTGAATGATATATTGAAGATGGCAAAACATTTGGATCAGCAGTCATCAAATGCAAATTGTTATATCTTGAAATAAGTCTTTCATTTGCCAGCATGTTTAATCCACATGTTCCATTATTACGAAGTGTTATATTGTAGAAAATATCCAAAAAAGATTGTTTTGCTCTTCTGCGAAAAGCACGAAGCATTGTTTCTTCTTGAATAGAACATTTTTCATTACAATGTGGATAAACATTTTTTATGTAATCAATTTTGTTATACTTGTTATTCATTATATCATTATATTCTGATTCAATAAAATCCACATATTTTTTAGTGTTGTCTTTTGTCGAATCAAAATAAATGATACCACCATTAACTCCTAATCCATCAGCATTCAAAACCCCAACCTTATCCCAATAAAAATTGGAAAATTTATTTAACAAGAAGACATCGACATCTAAATAAATTCCTTTGTCTTTATTTTCTTTCGCATGATTGTAACAATTGACATGTCTGGAAAACATTTTCCAATTCATATTAGGTTGATTACATTCAGCATAAACTGGTTTTTGTGAACTAAGTTCAAAGTTTAAATCTTTTGCAGCTTCTTGCACTAAAGCAGGAGGATCATCATTTTCATATGTAATTACAACAATTCTATTAGAAGGATAAAAATGTCTTAAAATTAAAACCGAAGTTAAAAAGCAACCCCAAAATTTATGAAAACCTATTGATTTTGAATTAGTATAAACCACATAATAAAAAACTATTTCTTCTTCCATATTTTTCCTATATTAACATTATACGGGAAGTTTGATCTTCCCGTATAATGTATTTTATTAATATTCAAAAACTCAACCGCACTTCGTCCAACCGCATGCCTTGCAAAGCACACAGCCATCATTTCTTTCAACTTGGTTGCCTTGACAGCTAGGACATTCTTCTCCATGCACCTTTGTGCCGTCCTTAATAAACTTCTTCAAAGTTCTTGCCAACACTTTGCCAAGACTGACTAGATCGCCCTTGGTCTTTTCAAGCTGATGAACAACGAAGCTGATATCAGCACCATGTCGAAGTGCTGTGGACACCATGCGACATAAAGCATCGCCATTCTCATGGTTGTTGATGTTGGTTAAGGTAAACTCTTCGTCGCCAACCTTGAAAACATACTTGCCACGATTGAGCTTCTTAAGAACTCCCTTGTTTTCTTTAGACTTGAACAAAGGGTGACCATTTTCGGTATTTAAGCCAGCAAAAATCTCATATGGCTCACCACCAAGCAAACCAACAACGACATAATATGGCTCACCCTTGACAACAGAGAAATGAATCTCTGCATCGATGTCAGAAGGACGCTTTGGTGCGTCATTCTTCAAAATTTTGACATCTTTGTTTTCTTCTTTTTTAGGCTTTTCAACCAACACGCCAGTACGACAATTTTTACGATAAACAGTCATACCTTTACAGCCATACTTCCAAGCTGCTTCGTAAATACTAGCAACTTGCTCTTCTGTCACATCTTCAGGGAGATTGACTGTCTTAGAAATGGCATGGTCAATATACTTTTGAGCTTCTGCTTGCAATTTAACAGCAGCAACCCAATCGATATCTTCGGCGCAACAATTATACCAAGGTGATTTCTTTAGATCTTTTTCACCTGTGACATCCATCCACATTTTAACCTTGGGATGGTAAACTTCAAACTCTTGCCAATGATCACCATTTTGATCCACAAAGTCTGTTCTGGCATTCTTGTCGGTAGGATTAATCTTTTTACGACGAGTATATGGGAATAACATAAACAACGGTTCAACGCCAGATGTGGTCTGAGTCATGATAGACACAGATCCAGTAGGAGCAATTGTTAGATTGGCAATGTTCCTTCTTCCATGCTTTTGAATATCTTCATACAACTGAGGATCAATATCCTTAAGCATCAACAAAAATTGTGAATCTTTTTCTTTTGCCCAATCCCAAGCAGGGAATGGTCCAGCAATCTTGGCAATATCTACGCTAGAACGGAATGAGCCAAGGCATAAAGCTTTGCAGATTTTGCCTGTGATCTTGATGCTTTCTTCGCTGCCGTAAGCAACACCTAAAGCAGCAAGTGTATCACCAAGCGCAGTTAATCCTGTGCCAGTACGCCTGCCATTTTCGCATTTTTTGTGTACTTTTTCCCATAGTTCCAGTTCGTTAGCCTTAATGGTTTTAGATTCAGGATCTGATTTGATCTTCTTGATGATTGCTTCAACTTTCTCAAGTTCAAGATCAATCATGTTGTCCATTAAACGCTGACAAATTTTAGCGTGTTGTTCAAATAATGTGAAATCAAACTTAGCATCCTTTTTGAAGGGATTAATCACATATGAAAACAAATTTAACACCATTAAACGACAAGAATCATAGCTGCAAAGTGGTAATTCACTACAAGGATTTGTAGATATAGTTTTATATCCATCGCCAGCATAACAATCTACAGCGTTATATTGTGTAATGCGATCCCAGAACAACAATCCGGGTTCTGCTCTTAACCATGCATTATGAATGATCTTCTTCCACAATTCTCTTGCGTCCACATAGACATCCTTGTCACTTGGAGGAGCATCAACAGGGAAACGAAGGCGGAACTGCTCTCCCTTTTCAACTGCCTGTAAGAATTCATCACTCAACAATACGGAAACATTAGCTCCGGTAACTTTAGTATCATCGTTTTTAATAGTGATAAACTTTTCAATATCCTTGTGGGCAACATGGATAGAAAGCATGAGTGCGCCACGGCGACCAGCCTGACCAACTTCACGAATAGTATTGCTATATCTTTCCATCCATGAAGAAATGCCGGTGCTAGTTCTAGCAGCATTCTTTACAGACGCTCCAGCAGGTCTTAGGGTAGAAATGTCTACGCCAATTCCACCACGCCTCTTTGATATTTGAGCAAGTTCTTCATCCGCTTTAAGAATGCCGCCGTAGCTATCAGCGGGACTTTCAACCACATAACAATTAGAAAGAGATATTACTTGATGATTGTTGCCGATGCCAAACATCGGACTTCCTTGTGGAACGATATATTTGAACTTATGAAGTAATGCAAAAATTTGATCTTCTGTAAGCGGATCTCTATGATTCTCTTTTTCAATTCTAGCAAATTCTTTAGCAATACGACGATGCATTTGATCTGGCGTTTCTTCTAACAAATTGCCATCATTATCTTTTAAGGCGTACTTATCCAAAAATACTTTGGCAGCAAGCTCATCTCCCTCAAAATAAGAAACGCATTTCTCAAAAGCATCGCTGTACTGATACATAAGCACCCCTTAGAAATAAAGTCCAATAAGATTTAAAGTACTAATTATGAATTATAAAGCAAGAAAAATACAGTGTTTTTCTTGCTTTTGGTTAAAAGTCTTGTTTAAAAGACAAATAAATTTTACCCATTATCTATGCTTGAAATCCCATTTTCCATTTTTAATTTTAGTTGACTTGAATCACCAAGGAGTTGCAATAATTCCTGATCATGAGTTGTAACAAAAACCTGCTTGTTTTTAGATATATTTTTTATCAATTTGTATATTGCGTTGTTACCTTGAGAGTCCATATTGATAGAAATTTCGTCTAAGAAAACGATATTTGGCGTTGATCCGCTGTTAAGTTCACGCACATGGGCAAATGCTTGTGATACTGCTAAATTGATTCTTCTTTTCTGACCATTTGACAACAAGTCATAAATAATTGGCACAGAATCTGTAGCTTTTTGTATTTCTTCATTAAATTCGTTATCAAATGATAACGACAAATTATCATCTACAAGAATCGAAAGCATGCTGGTGACTGAATTGTTTAATAAAGGCAATATTTGATCAATCACAAATTTACGGACACCTTTGTCTCCAAATGCATCAACCCAGAAGTTGAGATAAGGTATCTTAGCTGTCAACTCATCAAGTTTTTTCTGGCTTTCTTGTTTCTTCTCTTGTGCTTCCTTTATTTTTGATTCGGCAGATTCGATGATATCACAGAATAAAGATTTACCACTTAATGCGGTTTCTTTCTCCATGATTGTGATTTTGTTAACAGAAATTTTGTTCTCAATCTTATCAATCAAATTTAAAGTTTCAGGCTTTTGTATTTTATTTAATTCTTTATTTTTTTCCTGCAAAGATTGAACTTTGTTCTTGTTCTCATTCAGAGAAGCAATAACTTTGTTTTTCAAATCAATTACTTTTGCCAAATCAGCTTTGATCTCATTTGCTTTCTCAGTTAGCTCTGATAGTTTTTTCTCTTGATCATTTTTACTATCAACCAATTCGTCTTGTTTGGTTTTGCATTCTTGCTCAATATGAGAATAATTGTTTTTATCAATGACTGATAAACAATGATCGCAAGAAACACCATCTTCCAATTTTAATATTTTATCAATTTTTGTCTTATTTTCTTTGATTTTACCGTTAATAGTTGATATTTCATTTTTGATATTATTAAGATTGTTAGCGTGTTCTAATAACACATTCTTTCCTTCTTCGATTTTGCTATCGATTTGATCTTTAGTAGAATCGAGTTTATTGATCTTGTTGTTTGCTTCTTCAATCAAATCATTGTTTTTCTCTATTTCGTTTTGAGCGTTATTGTATTTTTCAACTTGTGGATCAAAAGATTTCAAATCTTCAATTTGTTTAGATAAAATTGTTTGCTCATTTTTCAAAGTTTCAATTTCTTTTTCTATATTTTTCTTCCACATTTGTTTTTTGTCTAAAATCTGATCAAGTTGAAATTTCAAGCTGTCAACAGTTGATTGATTGTGATTGTTATCTTTTTCTACCAAAACAATTTCTGCTTTAATATTCTTCAATATTTCTTTGCTTTTCTCGTTGTATATTCTATATTTCTCTAATCCAAGTAAATTTTCTACAATTGTTCTTCTTTCAGTGGCATTAGCCTCCAGATAAGAATCTGTATTAGAATCTGTGAAAACACAAATAGACTTAAATGTCTCATAATTGAATCCTAATATAGATTCAATCATATCTTGTGTTTGCTTAATCTCACCTCTAGTTAATTCTGTTGCTTCATTAAATGTTCCATCGTTAGATCGCCAAAGTTTTAAGCCATCAGGCTTTCTGGATCTTAATATTTTTATATTGTCAAAATATATTTCAATTGACATTTTTTTATTTGTCTTATTATTAATGACATCTTTTACGCCAATTTTCTTGGGATTTTTCAATGTTTTGCCAAACAATCCGTAAAGCAAAGCATCCATGATGCTGCTTTTACCGCTGCCATTACTTGAATTCAAATCGCCATCCTTTACATCAAGGTTTTTGCCTGTAACAACAACAACAGATCCATAATTTTGGAAATCAATCTCAATGCCTTGTTCGCCAAAGCACAAAAAGTTTTGTACTTTTATTTTTTTGAATTCTATTTTACGCACCTTGTTACTCCTGAGATTGATTGATAATATCAAGACCACATGCGATAAGCAAGTCTTTACTCAATTCCGTTTGAGATATCTCAACAAATTTTTTCACCATTTTGTCTGATTGACTAAGGATGTCTTTTGCTATTTCAACTTGTTTGAGTTCTTCGTCTTTGTTATTTTCGGCAACAACTTTCTTTATTTTTACAGATTTTACACCTTGGTGTTCTAACAATTTTATTTTTTTGTTTATTTCGTCTTTCTCAATATCATCAACCAAAATAGAAACAAAAGATTTCTTAAGAATATTTGGATCTATATTCATCAAGTTTTCAATTGTTCCTTCAAAGTGTTGGGGGCTAAAAGAATTCTCAATATAATTCATCAAATAGTCATTATTATCAACTTCTAAAATTATTATGTGTTTTGCATCTTCAAGCTCACCAAATGATAACTGAAGAGGACTTCCAATATATTCAACATTACTTGATATTATTTGAGCATTATGATAATGTCCGAGAAATGTATGCTTATAATTCTTGAAAACATTTGAACTAACTTTAGTCATTTCTCCATCATGTTCAATTTCAACATCTGCTGTTGAACCTTTGGAATTCAACTTGGCACCATCAACAGCCAAATGTGCTAACAAAAAAGAATTTTGAGGATTATGTTTTTCTAAATTTTCTATATCTTTTATTGGATTGTGAGTGAATGGTACGAAGTGCCAACTGACATTATCGATAATCAAATGTTCTGGTTTATCGATAATGTGAACATTTGGGAATGCTGCTAAAGCACTTGCTGAACTGATTGATGTTTTTTCAAAATACCAAAGATCGTGATTGCCAAGAAGTACATAAAAATTAACAGAACCATCTAAGTATTTTTTCAATATTGCAAATGTTTCATGCAGAACAATAGATTCTATTTTGCTGCGGTCATGGAAAAAATCACCACCAAAAAGAATATTTTTAATATTATGTTTTTTGGCTGTTTCAAAAACCCAAACTAAACAATCCAAACAATCACGAAGTCTCTCTTCGCTTTTTTTGTGCGGATGCAGATGGATGTCTGTGAAAAGCAAAAACTTGGTCATGCTTCACCTTATTTTTGAGCGATTTAATCGTACTCAAATCAAAGGTAAACATCAAGTGGGTCTTTGGGCTTTGTCTTATCACTAAAATACTTTTCTAACAAATCCCAAGCATTTAATTTTTTGATATCAGTTACAGCTGTTTGTGCAGCGCCACCAGCAGCACCACCAAGACCACCCATATCACCACCCATAGGAGGAGGTGGGGCACCACCGCCGCCCAAACCACCCAAGTCAGGTGGTGGAGGAGTTGCACCACCTAAACCGCCTGCATCAGGTGGAGGTGGGGCAGCACCGGCAGGTGGCGCTCCACCGGGAGGTGGTGGTGGAGCATCTGCTTCAGTTAAAAAATATTTTCTTTTAAATTGATGAATTGTAATCATACAAAATATATATGTATGATGAAAACATTTTGGGAATATTTACATAATGAGCAAATTGATGCTCCTATGGTTTCAGGAGCGGCACCAGCGCCATCAACCGCTGGCGCTACACCACAACCAGCTACCCAAAATTTCAAACCTAAAATTAAACCTTGGAAAGCTAAAAAGTCTGACATAATGACTTTTTGGAAATCGCTTGCTCCAAATATGCCTTTACAGTTACAACCTATAGACAATGTGCATAAAGGTAGCACATTACAACAAGACACTCTTAGAATAACAGGAAGCAAAGAATTTATTTCAACTGTTCTTTCTAGATTGAAAGATTTTATTGTTTATGAAAACCCAAATACAAAGTTAGTTCTTGATTATAGGCAGAATGCCAAGAGTTTAAAACCGGGTGAAAAGAACAGTTATTTATTTTATCTTAATGTCCGAAATAGGAAGTAACTTTTTTCTTATCTTTGTTTTAGCATGTTCTAAATCTTCCATTTTTTCATCTAATTTTTTTTGTTTTTCTACAACCTTTTGGAGTTTTTCATCAAGATTTTTAATAACAAACAATGTTTCGTCTATTATGCTATCAATCATTTGATGATCTCCAAAAAGAACAACAATATTTATGAATAAGCTTGACAAAATGTCAAACAAAGAAGATAATTTATTAGCAGGAAATCAAGAGGAAATCATGGCTACCACAATTACAATTAACAATGATTTTTGCCAACTGCAATCCGATAACAGGCAATTATTAGATTATCTCATTGCTAATCTTAGATTTAGGCAGAAAGGTTATCAGTTTACACCTCTTTATAAATCAAAAAAATGGGATGGATTTGTTAATTTCTTTTCTGCAAAAACTGGGAAATTTCTCACAGGAATTCTCCCAGAAGTTTGCATGATTGTCAAAAAGTTCAACGAATCTTATGAACTTGATGATTTAAGAACATCAATTAAATTTAAATTTGATAAAATTGATGAGCATTTTTTGCAGTATTACAACGAAGATATGAACACAAAAATTGAACTTACTGATTATCAAGTCGATTTAGTTAATCAAGCAATCAAACATAAGCGTGGCATTATCGTTGCCCCTACTGCTTCAGGCAAAACATTTCTTATGTCAGCTTTATTAAAGGCTTTAGGCGAACATGAGCCAACATTGGTTTTGCAGAATAGAAAATCATTGGCATCACAAAACTTCGATGAAATATCTAGATGGGGATTCAAGAAGATTGGATCTTGTTGGGGTGGCAGCAATAATCCTAACACCATTACAGTTGCAACAGCACAGTCAATTCATCATCTTGAAGATAAATTAGACGATATAAGAGTTGTTATTGTTGATGAAGTTCATGATATGGTATCTGAAACAGCTAAAGACATATACAAAAAGTTAAAAAACGCTGTTGTCAGAATAGGATTGTCTGCCACACCTTTCAAGCATGGTGAATCTGACAAAGTTCACAAATACATGGTGAAAGGTTTTTTTGGACCAATAATAAAAACAAGCACTACTTCTACAGGTCGAGTAACAACTGCCGATCTACAACAAAAAGGAAGATTGTCTCAGTCCAAGTGTATATTCTACACTATATCAGAACCTGATATTCAGCTTTCTGTTTATAGCGAAGCTGTCGATTTAGGAATTGTTAATAACATGAATTTGCACAAGAAAGTTGTGGAGTTAACGAATACGCTTACAGGCAGAACTTTGATTCTGGTAGATCGAATTGCTCATGGCGATCAATTAAAGAAATTGATTCCAACTGCTTATTGGATTACTGGAAAAGATGACAACGATTCAAGAAAAGAAGTGATTAGTATGTTGCAAAATTCAAAAACAAGTTGTATCGCTATTGCAACTCAGCAAATATTTAATACAGGAATTAATGTTAAAATACATAACTTGATAAATGCTGCTGGTGGACAAGCAGATCATTTAATCATTCAAAGAATGGGTCGTGGATTACGAACTGCTGATGATAAGAAAGAAGTTTTGTATATTGACTTTATGTTTGATAACAATCCATATCTTAAAAAGCACTCAGCCAAACGGGCTAAGATTTTGGAGAGGGAGGGGCACTCTCTTCAGTTTCTCGACTGATTTTTTTGTAAAACATATTGAAAAGATCGATTAGTTTAGCTGACTTGCTTTTGATAAGTCTTTTAACTTCTGTTTTATCAGCATCATTCATTTTTACATATTTGTTCCAAGTCTTAAGTCGTTCTTCTATTTTCTTGGGATCAAATACACTAATATTGGCATATAAACCTTTTTTATCATCAACATTCAGTTGGAAGTGATTAATAAAAGCGTCTTTTTGTGTTTCGTCTTCAACACTTTCTAAAAATTGCATGAAAGTAATCATACCACTATATATTTGTAGGGAGAAAAATTATGAAATTTGTTGAATGGGCTGGCAAATCACCTGATGTTGTTTTTGGCTTCAATAAAAGCGTTCCATTAAAAAAACAAATTCGTTATACCGAAGAACCATTGGAGCCATTGAAAATAGAAACAACAATAGATGAAATTGTTAATTTGGGAAAAATTGGAATCAAAGATCCTGTGAAGGATTTTGGTTCAATTGTGAATTATGGCGATCTTAATCAAGCAGGCTCACTGCAAATCAAATTCAGTCCATTTGGTTCTTGCCGTGCTACAATCATGCGAAGAATTAGTGATTTGGAAGGCGAATTGACTTGGCTCACTCGTTATGCTGTCCCCGTTATCAATGATTATGAACATTTATCAGAAGAAGACATATCAGTTGAAAAGTTGTTGGCTGTTAGAATTCATGAAATAGCAGATTATTTAGATAAAACGCCATTAGAAACACCTAAAAACAAATATGAAAAATTAGAAGAACTTGTTATAATGATTGCAACGAATATGAAAATGAAACATCCACAAGTTATGAATTTTCAAGGTGTTATGAAAGAAAATGAAAACACTTATATCGTTTATTTCTCATACAACGGATATGGAATTGAAGCACCGGGACAACGAAAGGTAAATCAATTCAATGTTTATGTTGAGTTTGTCAAACACAAAGGTTTGATAAGATGTTGGGGTGCGGAATACTCTGCTCCGCACTTATTATACAATTATGAACCCCAATCACCTGAATGGGATGAATACTTTTCTCCAGATCAAAACAAAAATGAAATTGTGACAATACTTGAAAACATTTTCAAGACTTATTGATCAAGTTCTTGCAACTTGATATAACATTCTCCAAAGACTTCTATTTCGCCCATGAGGGCTTGAAATTCTTTTTGCGTGTCATTGATAAAATCCAATTCATTCATAACACGCTTAGTTTCGCTTTTAGCGAACTTAATTGCTTCTTTTAACCCATCGTTTTTCAAAGTTTTCATGACACTTGCATAACATTTATCTTTTGATTGAAAGTGATAAAATGTCAAAATAGCATCGCCACCTTTTGCTTTGGCTTTAGCAGCGATATCAGCTGCGCCTTTGCGACGATTGATAAGAAACTCTAATGGGTCATCAGATTGTGTTTTCATAACGATACCTCTTGTTTATTTACTAATAAAGCAAACTTTTCGTTATAAATTCTCTTAATATCTTCGACATTATAATCTTTGTATTTTTCACATTCAGTTAGCTTTACTATTTCTTCTTTTATTTCATTTGGCAAATTAGAAATCCATTCACTGCAAAAGCACCACAATGGATCTATTTGCTTTGCTCTGATTTGCAATAGTATCCTTCTTATGTTTTTGTGAAAGTTTTCATATGTGAATTCATTTCCTAGTGTGTCTTTGAGAGACAAAACTGTCTTATCCAAAGCAGATGCAATAAATTTATCATCGAGTTTTCTTGTTATTGTTCTTGTTACCATTTTGGTTTCTTCCATCTTTTTTCGCCAAACAAAATATCTCTTTTCAGCTTTTTCTCCAATGAGCAAGCTGGGACCAATAATTGGATTTTTGCTTTCTAGCAATTTAGAAATTTCTAATTGCGCTTTTATAAAGATGAAGAACTCTGCTGGTTTTTCAAACACAGGTCTTTTATCTTTGACATACTTTAGCAAATATTTAAATGCAGATTGATTTTCAGCAGGTTTTAAATCATTGAATTTTGTGTGGTTATATTCTGGAAAATAATGATATTCACAGTTCAAATAGTATATTAACAAATGATATGCGAAGAACATATCTTGATCTCCAGATAGCCTGTTAAGCTGATCCGTTGACGCTTTGTAGACCTCTCTCATTTTAAGCTCAAGATTTCGTGGTATGGGTCAACTGCCACATGCCGTTTAATTTCGAATAAACGGCTTTAATGCTCAATCTTTAACCAATCTTGGATCGGAAGTCAACTTTTGATTTGAACTCGTTTAAACGCACTTTTTTCGACATAAAATTTTTCCGATTTTGTGTTCAATTGGCACGGATTTTGCAATTTAATAAAACTAAGTATTTCTTTATTTCTTTAAAGAAAACATATTTTTGTTAAGTGGTACTAATTTACTCTGAGCGAAGCGAAGAGGAAATTAAGTACCACTTAAGCTAAAGCATTCCTAAGTACGAAGTACTTAGGAATGTATTAAGTATAAATACATAAATACTTAATTCGCAAAAATCGTGCCAAAACTCCACAAAATTATTTTTGACTTGAAAGCGAATGATTCGTAGATTTTTCTTGTGAGCATTGACAAAAACACTTTTGAGCAAATTTACGACACATTCCGTGTTGAAAAGATCATTTATCTGGAAACCTTAAACGAACCTGACATCACAGACAAAAAAAATCTTTTATTGAACATAAGACTTTACGGCACAAAAGGTTTCAAATTTGAAATAAAATTGCATGAAAACAACACATGTTCATTTGTACACCACATAAATGCATGTCTTGCTGAGTTTCAAAGACCGATAATCTGCTTAAATCCAAAGCTTTTTCAATCATTTTGCTTAAAACAAGGATGCCGAAATTTAATCGATTTTAAATTTATTTTCGATTTAAATTGGTTTGTTGATTATAACGACACCAGTTGTTCATTTGATAAACTTAGCGATATCTTTTCTACTTTCATTAAATTTATCAAATCAGAAAATATCAAAATATACACCAGTGTGTTTCAAAAATTAATTTGTTACACAATTCCCCAAATGGAAAATCAAGGCATCATTCTTGATGATGAAGCTACATTTGTTTATCCATATTACACAGCCAAGTTTCAAGAAAACGGCAGACTTAATTCTAAGATATCATCTAGCAGAAACTTTAATCCACATGCGTTGACTCATGAAGTTAAATCAAATTTTGTCCTAAATGAAGATGAAGTTTTTCTTTCTTTTGACTTTAAGGCACTTGAACTTTATGTACTTGCCTATTTGAGCAATGATCCTAACTTAAACACAATGTTGTATAACACATGCCATCCATATGAACAAATAGCACAATACACATTAGATTTAAATAACTTTAAAGATAAAAATTACAAAGATTTAGGTAAGAAGTTATTTCTTCCAGCGATCTATGGTATTTCTGCAAGTAAGCTTGCAGATTCTATTGGTTGCTCTCTTTTGGAAGCTCAGAACTCACTAAGAAAAACAAAATCTTTATTTGTAAAAGCTTTTGATTATGTCAGTCAGCAAATGGCACAAGCAGAAAACTTTGGTTATTGTTTTGATTACTTCAAGAGGAAAAAAAGTTTTTCGTCAGATGAATGCTATAAAGCTATGAATTTTTCTGTACATTCACCAGCAGCTGTATTTTGCTTTATGAAGTTGAATGATGTTCAGTCAATGAATGATCCAAATATTCGGCTACTTTTTTCTGTCCATGACTGCTTTGTATTTGCAGTAAAAAAGACTGAAATTAAAAAATCAGTGGAAAAAATAAAGGATTTATTGCAGGAAGAATTTATAGATTACAAACCATTGAAGCTTATTGTCGATGTTAAATTTGGTGAAAATTTAGGATTTTTAAAAAATTATTCTTAAATTTGACTCTATTGATCTTTAGGTGTCATAATGCGCCCACTGTTTCAAGGAGGTCAATGAAATGAAAATATTTCAGATGTTTAAGATTAACGCAGAAGAATTCAGAGAACTTGAGGAGAAATTTGGTCAACTTTGTCTGTATGCTAGCTGGCAACTTATGACTAATAATTCTCGCAACAATCACCAGTTAGATGTTGAAGATATCAAGCAAGAACTTCTTATGGCAGTAATAAGAGCCGGAAGTTACTACAAGAGACAAACTTATATTGAGTCATCATTTGATATATTAGAGCAAAATGTTCCGCCAGATGGAATCTTTAGAAGAGTCTTTGATTCTTTAAAGAATTTGTGGAAGAACAAGACCCATCATGGTGCTTATCGCCGCAAATTTGGAGATCCTCAAGAGGAAATTTTAGAGAAATTAGTTAGGAAATTTGTTCCGTCACAACAAAGACCAGACATAAACTTAAAACTTAACATTAACACGAAGTTTATTATTTACACGAAGCAGATTATATGGAATGCTGCTCGTCATGTCGGCAAGAAGATCACCAAAGAGAAGAGCGTTCGGGTTGGTCAAGTGTCTCTAAGTGAACACGAACACCTGTACATCTGAGGTGCGGATGGAAAAGCTCACGGAAGATCAGCAGAAGTTGCTGGAGTCCATGCTCCAGCAACAAAATACACAAGTTAAATTCAGATGGGATGAAAATTTCCAAAGGAGAATTCTTGGCATTTTCCTGACGGATAGGAATTTCTTACTTCAAGGCAAATCGCTTATTCAGCCCGAATACTTTGCCAATGAAGTTCATGTGGAAACATGCAAAATATTATTTAAATTATTTGAAGAACATCCTTATGGTATCCCAGACAAGATGATCATGGAGAATGATCTTCTTGAAAAAGTAAAAGATAAACCAGAATCTGTAAAATTGTATTATAAATCAGAACTTCAATCTCTTTATGATTTCTTTATTCCCAATCAAGCATCAAGAGATATTCTTTATAACAAACTTGTTAATTTTTCGAAAATACAAAGCTTGCGTATTGCGATGGAAGAAAGCCAAAAGGATTTAAAGAAAAATCCTGATTCAGAAGAAATTTGGGCAAAAGTTTACGAACGATTTCGTAATTGCATGCTCACTTCTAAAAACTTCGATGCTGGATTCCAATACTTCACACAAATTGATCAGTTTTTCTCAGAAATAGTAAAAGATGAAGAAAGAATTGATAAGTTTACATCAGGATTTCTTTCTATAGATTTTGAAATATCTGGTGGTGGTCCTCGTCGTGGAGAAATATACGCATTCATCGCCCTACCCGGCGTTGGTAAATCTCTAGCTTTAGTTAAAGCAGCTGTTGAAAATGTAAACAAAGGATTCAAAGTCGCTTTTGTTTCTGTCGAAATGGACTGGGTTTCTATATCAAAAAGATTTACTTCCGCTTATGCAGGCATGCCATATAGCAAGCTTGTAAGTCAAAAAGAAGAGATCAAAAGTATTCTTGAATACAAGATGATTGAATATGAAGATAAAAATAGATTGATTGTTAAGCAGTTCCCGGCTGGAAGCATAGATGTCAATGATATTCGTGCTTATCTTAATCAGCTTGAACTTTATGGTTTTGTTCCTGATGTTTTAATTGTTGATTATCCGGGTGAAATGAAAGATACTCCCGGCGTTGCTGTCTGGGAAAGCAAGTATAGGATTATTAGAGATCTCAGAGGTCTTGCATGTGAAAAGAAAATGCTCGTTTTCACAGCTATGCAACCTAACAAGTCTGCTTCTGAACTTTCTGCTTCAGAGTTTATTGAGGAGGGTAACATCGGTGCGTCATTCGATATGTTTAAGCCTCTTGATGGGTTATGGTCTATTAACAGAACTACCGATGAAGCTAACGCTCAAGTTGGTAGAATATTCGTTATCAAAAGTAGAAATGGTAGATCAAGATATCACTTCCCTGTAGAATACAACCAAGAAATGCTGACATTGTCAGAAATAGATTTTGATAAATATAAAACTAAAATGCATAATAAAGCGCAACAAGATGCCAACACTTATAGTGTTACTACAGATACGACAAATATCTCTAGTATTGATCCGCCCAAAAAGGGCGGAAAGAAAAAACAACAACAAGACCCATCGAATCCGATTGACTAGAGATTATTTTGTGTTAGCTTGTGAACAGGAGGTGCGACATGGTTGAGAAGATCAAGCTTGGCGATCAAGAATGGACGATTGATTCCCGTGATCTCAATTTTACGGATGCAACACTCAACACTTTCTTCGAAAGGATAAGTGGTGTCATCGACTATGTTGGTGCTGGTCATGCACTTGCTATGCGACATCATGCTGTAGCAGAACTTGAATATAAAAAGAAATACATTGAAAAATTTAAAGATCAAAAAGATCAAGGCAAGTCTGATAAAACAGCAGAGCTATCTGCTGAAGGCGACCAAGAATCAATTGATCTTAAGATACAATCAATTGATGCAAAATATTGCAAAGATAGATTGTACGCTCATCTTTCTGCTTTAAATGCAGCAAGAGAAGATGCTCACAATCGAGGACACATGCTCCGTAAGGAAATGGACAAGCTCAACATGGATATTGAAAGGGCTTGATGTGTTCAATATTGAGTTTATTCGCAAATACATGATCACTGCCAAATTATTTGGCGATCTTAAAAATCCTTGTTATTCAAGAAAAATTGGCGTAATTATAGTGAATAATTTGTTAACAAAAGTTGTCAGCATGGGGTACAACGGTCCTCCCCGTGGTGCCCCACATTGTGATTCGCCTGAACATTTAAAAAATATTTTTCTTCCATTGTTAACCAAAGAAGACAAATTAAAAATAGATCCCGAATTTGATACTGAAAAATTTATCAAAGATTATGCTTATGAAAAACAATGTCCAAGAAAAATTCTTGGATGTAAGTCGGGTGAGAGACTGGAGTTATGTTCATGCGCTCATGCTGAAGCCAACGCTATTGTTAATGCTGCTGATGATTTAAATGGCGCACATATGTTTGCTTGGTGTACATTGCCTTGCATTGAATGTACAAAATTAATTATAAATTCTGGTATTAAAAAATTGTTTTGTTTATCAAATAAGGATAAGGACTATTCTGTCGGCAGCAGATTTCTTTTTGATAAATGTGGTGTCGATGTAGTAGAGCTTGATGAAAAAACTATACTAGAACACTAGGTTAAAATATGTTTGAAGTAGAATTTAAATATTATAAACAAAAAGAAGACTTAGATTATAACAAAGATGAACCACTTGTTTTTAAAAACAAGTTTGGAAAAATCGATGAAGATTATCCAAAAGAAAAATTAGCCAAATATATCCTTACACAATTAGCTCGTCGTGACATATTCATTTACGATGTTGAAGTTTATGAATTCACAAAGAAAAAGGTTAATTTCAAATTAGGAAAAAATGGCTTTTCAATTGCTGGAAGCAAATTCAGTAATTCTGATTTAGCTGAAGAATGTAGTTTAGAAAACGATGTGCCAGCAGAACCACAAGCAATACCTTCAGCAGTTAAGCAGAATCCAACTCCACCAGTTCAGAATAATTTTCAAAATTTAAGTAGAAGGATAGAAAATAAGCCAAAGAAAGTTCTTAGACGAGTTGCTTTCGTTCCGCCATTAAGAATGGACAAGTCTAAATTCCCTTATAAATTTACACTTAACAAAATATATCCAGTATATTCTGAAAGATATAACATGAATGGTGTTGGCATGATAATTATGACAACAGATGACAGTGATAATGTTGTAGAAGTAAATGACGAATATTTTGTCCCTGCAAATGCAGCACTTGAATATGAAAACGAAATGGATGCTGGTAAGAGAGGTAATAACGACTTGTTGAATTGGCAAGGCGACAGGTCAACTGGACCGATGATTAATTTGAGGGGCAAATAATGAATCAGAGAGAAAGAGATCAGAAAAAGAAAGCCCGTGAGATTCAATCACGAAAAAGAGTGTTAGCTCGTAGAGAAGAAATTAGAAAAACAAGGAAGCAAGAAGAGGTTTTAGAGAAGGAATTTGAAGCTAGAGAATCTAAATACCTAAGCAGAGAAGAGATTACGCAACGATTGGAGCATAATCTCAAAATTCTTGAGCAGTATGAAAAGTTGTTGGCAGAGCAAGACAAGTCCCTTGACAATCAAGCCCCTTCCGACAACAATAGCAGTACACATGTAGTGTGACCTTCGGGGACAGGTTAAG
>JACCDP010265659.1_pt1 | contig 22643 bp, 16 predicted proteins | sample 7445841 | NCBI WGS metagenome assembly JACCDP01 (sample SAMN15323441, study PRJNA562643) | freshwater metagenome | isolation source: river surface water | place: USA:Blue River Watershed | collected 2017-08-17
CGTTCATCAACAGCGACTCGGCCCAAGCGGCGTGGAGAGACGCGAGCCTTGCCTTCGCCTCGGGGAACGGGACATCGGCAGCGGCCGAAAGCGCTTTTTTCAGCTGGGCCTCGGCTGCGATGAAGCGACCCGGATCGGCCGAGAAGTAGTCGGCGGAGCTCGCCTCGAAGGCAGCCACCGCCTCGTCGCCGGGGCCGCTGGCCGAGAGCATGGGCCTCACGAAGAACCAGCCCGCGAGACCAAGCACCGCTGCGCCGCCGATGAGAAGGGGCAGCTTCGAGGCACGGCGGCCGGAAGCCAGACGCGCCAGCTCGGCGTCGTCGTCGTCCGGTGCGGCGAATCCGGTGGGCACGGCCGCGAAGGAGCCGGTGGTTCGAGACGGAGAGGCCGGCGCCGCAACGGCAGGAGCGAGGCGAGCGGGCGTTTCGCTGCGCGGCGACGGAGGATCCGTGACGCGCATCGACGGGTCGGAGGTCGCCCCGACGCGCACTTTGTCCGTCACGTCGATTCGCGCGCGCTGCGTGATGTCGGCTCCGGGGCCGACGGTCAGATCGATTCTCGCCTCGTCCGTGACGGCACTGCTGCTGGCCGGCGCCCCGGGGTCTGTGCGGGTCGACCACTCGTCGGTGCGAACCAGGTCGGCTGCGCCCCGTAAGACAGGCGACTCCGCCGTCTTGACCAGGTCTTCGGCGGGGTCGAGACGGAGGCCAAAGCCGGCCGGATTCGGCGGCTCGGGGGCTGCGGCGGGCGAGGCCTCGGGCACGGGCACAAAGCTGGGCAGCGGGTCGACCGCGCGCCGGGGCATCCGCAGGCGATCCGACGAGAGCGACTCCGCATCGTCCACGGCGGGAGAGGCAGCGGGAGAGGCAGCGGGAGAGGCAGCGGGCACCGCCGTCGGAGGCTGTGCGACCACCGGGGCAGGAGTGGACGACGGCCCCAGAGCCTGCTTCGCAGCGTTCGCCAGCTCGGCGGGCACGCGAAACTGGAGCGTCTCAGCGGGCTTGGCGGACGGGACGACGAAGGAGGGCAGCGCGACGGTGGTCACCGCGTCGGACTTTGCCGCCGCCGCTGCGGACTCGCGCATGCGGGGAAACAGCGGCGCGAAGTCGGGGGCGTCAGACAGCTTCTGAAACGGCCCGCCGCCCAGCGAAAACTCGTCGGAGGACAACAACCGGCGTTCGGCGATCCAGCGGCCGACGGTGGCCAGGTCGGGCGCGACGGCGATGACCGTTCCGGCCCGGCGCAGGGAGACCTGAGGCAGGGGCAGAGAGCCCATGCCACGCCGAACCCGGAAGACGTGACCGCAGGTGGTGCATTTGACGGGCAGCCCGGCATCGGGCAGCGCCGCCTCGTCGAACTCGTATTCGGTCTGGCACCGCTCGCAGCGAATGTCCATGGCTACCCGCGCTCGATGACGCGCCGTCTGGGGCAACGGTGCCGGAGTGGCACGACCCCATCGGCGGACGCCGGAAAATCGCCTGACAGTACCCCGCCCCCCGGCGGCGCGCAACGCTGCGCGTCACGCCGAGTCCCTCGAAAAAACGGTCGCGAAAGACCGCCTACCCGTAGGCGGTGCGGTAGTCGAGTTCGGCCTCGTCGACACTGGCCAGACTGCGCTCGTGGATGGCGCCCGAGAAGAAGCGCTCGGCCAGCGCGCGGGCGGCGTCGGCCGAGTCGAGGCGGTTGACCTCGTTGCGGAAGGCCGACGACCCGGAGAGGCCATGCGAGTACCAGCCCCAATGGCGGCGGAACTCGCGCACCGCAGGAAGGTCGGCGCCAACGAAGGCGCGGTGGGCGTCGAAGTGGCGCAGGACCAGCGCGGTGCGCTCCTCGGGCGTCGGCGGCGGCCCACCCGTCAGCTGCCGGAAGATCCAAGGGTTGCCAAGCGCTCCGCGTCCGATCATCACGGCGTCGCAGCCGGTCTCGGCCTGCATGCGGCGGGCGTCGGCGGGCGTCACGACGTCGCCGTTCCCAATGACGGGCGTTCGCTTGAGCGCCGCCTTGAGGGCTGCGATGCGGCTCCAGTCGGCGCGACCGGCATAGCCCTGGGCGCGGGTCCGAGGATGCAGCGCGAGGAAGGCGACGCCGGCCTCCTCGAGCGCGAGTCCGGACTCGACGAAGTTGAGCGAGTGGGCGTCCCAGCCCGCGCGAATCTTGGCCGAGACGGGAAGCCCCGTCGCCTCGCGGCACAGGGTGATGATCCGCTGAGCGCGAGGAAGATCGCACAGAAGACCGGAGCCGGCCCCCGAACGGGTCACCTTCGGAACGGGGCAGCCCATGTTGATGTCGATGGCATCGGCGCCGGCGGCCTTCGCCATGACAGCGGCCTGGGCCATCACTTCCGGCTCCCCGCCGAAGATCTGGACGACGTAGGGCCGCTCGGAGGGCCCGTGTCGGAGGTACTTCTGTGTCCGCGCAGAGGCGCGAATGAGACCGTTCGCGCTCACCAGCTCGGTGGGGGCGAGGCCGGCGCCCATTTCGAAGGCGATTTCGCGGAACGGCTGCTCGCTGACGCCCGCCATGGGGGCGAGGATGTACGGACTGACGAGGTTGAGCGGACCCAGCGGAAACGGCATGGGTGAACCCTAGCGCGAAACGGCCGGGACGGAGCGCTTCAGGGCCTGCGGACCGGAAGATGGCCTCTCGACGCGCCCGTGGGGAGCAACCGGCCAATCAGGCCCGAAGCCCGGCGGCCGTGGCCTCCTCGGGGTCGCCCGGTGATGTCAAACGCATCGGACGAACTGCAACGGCGACATCCGCATTGGCCGGGTGGTAGCGTCCGGGAGCGCTCGTTCTTGGAGGGGTCGTGCAACGTCCGAATCCCGCGAGATGGATCGTCGCTCTGTTGCTTGTCGGCAGTTTCGTCGGAACGGCTGCCCAAGCGTCCCCGGTGGTCGGCTTCCGCGGTGACGGCACCGGGGTCTATCCCGGCGCGACGCCTCCGCTGCACTGGTCGCCCACCCGCAACGTGGTCTGGTCGACGCGCCTGCCGTCGGGCAGCAACGCCTCGCCTGTGCTGGTGAGGGGAAGACTCTTCGTCTGCGCCGAGCCGACGACGCTGCTCGCCGTAGATGCATCCGACGGCCGGATTCTCTGGCAGCGGACGGTGACCCGCATCGACACCCTGCCCCCGGCAGAACAGGCGGCGGCGCGGGCGGAGCTCGCCGGGGCGGAGAAAATCGGAGAGCAGCTTCGGACCGTGCAGGCCGAGTACGCGACGCTCAAGCGAGAGGTCCGGCGCAGCAACGTGGCGGCGGAGGTGCAGGGGCGGCTTGCCGCGATCAACGTGGAGCTGGCGCGTCTGCGTTCGGAATACGCCAAGACGTCGCAGTACCGGCCTCCCACCGACTACGCCGTCATCGGCAACGCGACGCCGACACCGGTGAGCGACGGCGAGGCGGTCTACGCGCTCTTCGGAAATTCGGTGGCCGCCAGCTTCACTCTCGACGGCCAGCTGCGCTGGGCCCGTTGGCTGGGCGAGCAGCAGCGGCCGATGAACGGCTACGAGGGCGGCATTGCGGCCTCACCGCTGCTCGCGGACGACCGGCTGATCGTGACGGCGGGCAAGCTCCGTGCGCTCGACACCCGCACCGGCGCCGTGGTCTGGGAGGGCCGCAACTATCCCGACTTCGGCACCCCGGCTCTGGCACGCCTGTCGGACGGCTTCGCGGTCATGACGCCGCAGGGAGACGTTCACCGCACCTCGGACGGCCGTCGGTTGGCGTCGAATCTCCATGGGGTCTACTACCTCGGACCGACGGTGGTGGACCGCACGGCTTTCTTCGTCGGGTCGGCGGGCGACATCGAAATGGTACGCATCGGCACGGCAACGGCGGCGGCGTTCGAGCTTCCGGAGCGGAGCGACGGCACGGTGAAGCCGCTCTGGAACACCCAGCTCCGCCAGATCCGCTTCTATTCCTCGCCCACCGTGCTGGGTGATCGGATCTACGCCTGCGACCACGAGGGAGGTCTCTTCGTGCTCGACCGGAAGACGGGGCAGCAGCTCGACCGGCGCCAGCTCGATCTGGCCAAGGGGCCGGTCTACTCGAGCCTGACCGTCGCCGGGCGCCACCTGTTCGTGACCAACGAGGCGGGACGGACCATCGTGCTCGAGCTGCCGTCGCTCGAGGAGGTCGCGCGCAACGAGTTGGAGGTGACGCGCAGCACACCGCTTTTTTCGGGCCGTCGGATGTACCTGCGAGGCCAGGACAGGCTCTGGTGCATCGAGGAGTCGCGGACCACGGGCAAGAGCAGCGCCAAGTGAAGACTCACCGTGGCGAGCGCACGGGCGGCGGCGGCGGTGGCCAGAGGCTTTCGTAGCGGTCCGCGAGCCATTGACTCAGCCGCGTCCGGGAAGCGATGCGGTCTGCAGCGCAGCGGAAGCCGATGTCGTCAAGATGCACCCCGGGCTCGGCGCTGCTGCGGGCCGACGCGCGCAGTCGCTCGGGCGGATCGGTCCAACTGCCGCCGCGGTGCACCCGTCGCACGCCCGTCTCCGGACCGCGCGGCGATTCGCCCTGCGAACGGGCGTAGTAGGTCGAATCGTACCAGTCGGCCACCCACTCCCAGACGTTGCCGCTCATGTGGAAGAGCTTGAAGTTCCGGTGGGCTTGATCGTTGCGAGCGTACATCTGGACGTTGAACGAGGCGTCTCGGCCGCAGCCGGGGCCGCTGCCGTCGTCAAGGACGGCGAACGCACACGAGGCGGGCTTGTCGCCCCACGGGTACCGCTCGCTGAGCGGCCCCCGGGCGGAATACTCCCACTCCGCCTCCGTGGGAAGGCGGCCGCCGATGAAGGCGCAGTAGCGACGGGCGCCCTCCCAGGTCACGCCGTTGGCGGGGTTGAACCATTCGTATCCGCCGTAGTTGAAGGAGCCGCCGGTCGTGACGATGTCGGCGATGTCGCAGCCGCCAGCCTCCACGCAGAGCTTGTACTGGTGGACGGTGACCTCGTTGCGATGGATCCAGAACGAGGGTAGCGTGACCTGGTGCACGGGGCCTTCGTCGGGTGCCGCTTCGGGGTCATGCCCGGGCGATTCGGGGTCGGTCGACTGGGCGCCCATGAGGAACTGCCCGGCGGGCACGCGGATCATGCATCCGACGGGGTCCATGGCCGGATGCCCCTCGGTGACGCGCATGTCCTCTTCGCAGCCCATGATGCCGCCGACGTCGCCCATGAAGCGGATGAGTCCGGGCTCGACGGGCCGATGCAGCCGGTGCGGCAGAAGCCATTCCCAAGTGAGAAGCACCACAGCCGGGAGGAGCAGCAGTACCACCCGTCTCTGGGTTGCCGTGAGTCTGTTCCAGTGGGTTCGGATGCGCATGGCTGGCGGTGGCTCGCATCATGAACCGACCGGCCCGAGGATGCACGCACCGGATCGCGCTGCCGAGACGTCGGGCCGTCCCCGTCGGTCGCCGCTCAGCCCTTGCGGGTCGAGCAGGCCTCGCAGCATCCGGTCAGTTCGAGCCGGTGGCCCTCGACGCGGAAGTCGGCATGGACGGACGCATCGAACTGACGGAGCTGCTCGGGGCTGCAACGGAACTCGCGGACGTCGCCGCACAGGACGCAGATCCGGTGGTGGTGGCAGGGGGCGAAGAGCCGCGGGTCTTCGCAGCGTACCACGCCCTCGACGGCGGAGAGGCGATGGGTGAGCCCCCGCCCCTCGAGGACCGCAAGGGTGCGGTAAACGCTCGCGAGGTCGATGTCGATGCGGCGGCGCTTGAGCGCGTCGTGCACGGCCGCCGGCGTCAGTGGATGCGAGCTTTTCTCGAGCAGTTCGACCACGCTGCGTCGCGGACGGGTGATTCGAAGCCCTTCGGCGCGCAGCGCCGACAGCGCCATCTCGGAGTAGCGGTGGCCCGCGTCAACCTCCGCGGTCGGGGCGTCTCCTACGGCTGGAACGAGGCGAGAAGGGCTCATGTCGCGCTCCAGCGCCCCCCGGACCTTCCGCCCGGGAGGCGCGCCGTTGACGGATGCAAGAGAGGGCAAACTACCACCCCAGCCAGAGTGAAATCACCTTTTCGTTACCTGCAAAACAGATGCAACAGCCGCCGTTCCGTTGTGCGTCGGACGGAGCGAGACGTGTCATCGGTGCGGTGCGCTGCTCAGTCGGCGGACTGCAGGAAACGCGCGACGACGACCTTGGGCCCGACGGCCGGGAAGTGAACCGTCAGCTTCGCTTGGGGGCCAGCGCCATCGCACGAGAGGACGCGCCCTTCACCGAAGGAGGCGTGCTGGACACGCTGCCCCTTCTCGAAGGTGCCGGCGTTCGGCGACGCGGTCGCTGCGGGCGCTCGGCCGGGCGGAACCAGCTTCGGGGGAGGTCGCTGAGGACCGTCGTCGTCGTAGGCGATGTCGGAGCGTGCGAAGTCGTCGATCCGTCGCTGCGGCGTGGGGCGCTGCGGCGGGCGGAACGCGAAGCCCTGCCCCTCCCCCGGGTCGGCTGCGAAGCGGGCCGGACGGCCCAGCTGCTCGAGCCCGGTGACGTGCTCGGACGGCAGCTCGTTCAGGAATCGCGAGGGGAGGTTCTGGGCAAACTCACCGAACAGTGCGCGCTGCCGGGCGAGGGTCAGATGCAGCCGGTGGCGTGCGCGGGTGATGCCGACGTAGCAGAGGCGCCGCTCCTCGGCGATCGCGTCGTCGTCGTCCAGCGACCGGGCCGACGGGAAGATCCGCTCCTCCATCCCTGTGAGGACGACCATCGAAAACTCGAGCCCCTTGGCGGCGTGCAGGGTCATGAGGCTCACGCGGTCGGCCGTGCCCTCGTCGCCGGCGTCGCCCAGCACGGCGATCTGCGCGAGGAACGCCTCGGTGGCGCTGGGCGCCGGAATGTCGGCGTCGCCGCGAAGAGCGCGCAGTGCGGTCAGCTGAGAGGTCGACATCGCCGCGATGGAGGCCTCCGGCGAGACGAGACCTCGGCGCGACTGCAGGAGGCGTGCATCGTCCGACGACTGCTCCGGCACCTCGGCGACATGGCGCCAAACGAGGTCGAACTCTCGCGCGGCGCGAACGAACTCGAGGACGTTTTCGCGGCGCTCTTCGCCCTCGCCCCGGGGATCTGCGGCGAGCCGGTCGAGGAAGCCGGTCTCCTCCGCAACTGCGCGGGCCAGCTCTCCGGCGCCCATCGTCTGGGCACGGAGGGCGAGCGACGCCACCTGATCGACGAAGCCCTTGAGCTTGGCGCGCGTGCCGGCGTTGAGGCCGTCGACGAGGGCGGGGCTCGCGGCGATCTCGTACAGCGAGCGGCCATGGGCGCGGGCGGCGCCGAGCAGCTTCTCGAGCGTCGTGTCGCCGATGCCTCGCGGCGGCGCACCGATCGCCCGCAGGAAGTCACCGTCGCTCTTCGGGTTGACGACGAGACGCAGCCACGCGGCGACGTCGCGAATCTCGGCGCGGTCGTAGAACGAGGTCCCGCGGACGACGACGTAAGGGACCCGGCGCGCGCGCAAGGCCTCTTCCAGCAGGCGGCTCTGCGCGTTGGTCCGGTAGAAGACCGCCATCTCGCCCCAACGCGTCCCGTGGGCGTTTTCGGCGTGCAGCAGCTCGGCCGTGCGGACGCTCTCCGCCCGGTCGTCGGGCAGCACGTGGAGGCGGAGCTTCTCGCCCGGGTCGCCCTCGGTCCACAGCTTCTTCGGCGCGCGGGCCTTGTTCTTCGAGATCACCCCGTGCGCCGCCTCGAGGATGCGGGGCGTGGAGCGGTAGTTGCGCTCCAGCTTGACGACGGTGGCGCCGGGAAAGTCGCGCTCGAAGCCCAGGATGTTCGCGACCTCCGCGCCGCGCCAGCGGTAGATCGACTGGTCGTCGTCGCCGACGACGCAGAGGTTCGCGAGCCGCCGGTCGTCGGCGCAGAGCTGTCGCAGCAGCTCGTACTGCACCGGATTCGTGTCCTGGAACTCGTCGACGAGCAGGTAGGCGAAGCGTCTGCGGTACTGGTCACGCGTGTCGGGCGAGGCGCGGAACAGCTCGACGACGCGAAGCAGCAGATCGCCGAAGTCGACGGCGCCTTGAGCCTTCAGGGCATCCTCGTATCGCTGGTAGGCCTTCACGGCGGCCTTCGCGACGGGGTCCCACGCCTGCACCTCGTGGGGAGACAGCCCCTGGTTCTTGAACTGGTCGATGCGGGCGAGCGCATCCTTCGGCACGAGGAGGGTCTCGCCGATGGCGAGCTCCTTCAGCACGCGCTTCATCAGCGCCAGCTGGTCCGACTCGTCGAGGATCGTGAAAGAGCGCGGAAGCCCGATCTTGTGGCCGTCGCGCCGCAGAATCCGGACGCCTGCGGCGTGGAACGTCGAGACCCACACCTCGCCCGCCGCCGCGTCGCCGATCAGGTGCCGCAGCCGCTCGAGCATCTCCCCGGCGGCCTTGTTGGTGAAGGTGACGGCGAGGATTTGCCAGGGCCGGACGCCCCGCTCGATCAGCCGCGCGACCCGGTGCGTGATGACGCGGGTCTTGCCCGTCCCTGCCCCGGCGAGCACGAGCAGGGGGCCGTTCATGTGCTCGGCCGCGCGGCCCTGCTCCGGGTTCAGCGATGCGATGAGCTCCGACATGCGGCCCCCATACCCTGAACGGTTGTCTCACGCACCCGATTGCCGTCGCGGCGACCGCAAGCCTTCCGGGCCGCTCGTCGGGGCGCATGCCGAATGCGAACCGCGGCCGTGAACGCTTGACCCCTTTGGTGCCGGGTGCGACTGTCCCGTCCCTCATAGGCGCAGGTGCCCGGCTGGAGGAACGCGAGAGGTCGCGTCGCAGCTCGGGTGAAAAGGGAAGCCGGTCCAAGTCCGGCGCGGTCCCGCCACTGTTGCCGAGCTCCGCTGCAGACGCAGCGGCGCGAAGCCGAAGTCCACTCGGGGTCCCCCCGGGGAAGGCAGTCTTCGCGGTCCTTACGGGGGCTTCTCGGGAGCCAGGAAACCTGCCTGTGCCGTTCGGCCACGTCCCTCGAGAGAAGGGGCTTGGAGTCGGCTTGAAGCGCCGTTTTTCATTTCTGTCGTGGCTCGTGGCCACCGCCGTCTGCCCCGGAGGAGTCCGTGCCGACGAGTCGGTGGCGACCGTACGGGCCGAGCGCCCCGTGGCCGACGGGCACAGCATCTCCCGCATCGACATGGAGACCGCGCGGACCCGCGCACTCCACCTGGGCAACCTGCTCGCGACGGCGCCCGGGACGCTGACGCTGGACTTCGGCGGAGTCCTCGCCACCACCACCGTGTCGCTGCGCGGCGCCAGCGCGGACCAGACCGTCATCACCCTCGACGGCGTTCCGCTCGGCTCACCGGCGGGCGGCGGTCTCGACCTGTCGCTCGTCCCTGCGGCGCTCTTGGGCGGCGTCGCGGTGGGGCGGGGCAGCGATGCACGCGCGGGCGCGGGCGCAATGGGCGGCGTCATCCAACTGTCGACGTCGCGCTCGAACCGCCTGCTGTTGACGGCCGGTTCGCTGGGCACGGTGGGCGCCTCGGCAAGCCTCGCGAAAGAGCTGGTGGTGGGCGAGGCCAGCTGGACCTTCACGGCAGCGGCCGACGCGCGACGCTCGGCGGGAGGCTTCACGTTCACTCGGGATCCGACCCCCGAGGTGATCGGCAACGACACCCCCGTCCGCATGACGCGCGCAAACAACGACACCACGATTCGCTCGCTGCTGCTGCGCGCCGAACGTCGGACGGCCACAGGAAGCGTCGACGCGATGCTGTTCGGGACCTCGAGCGTGCGTGGCCTGCCGGGCCCGGTCTACTCGCCGACGCCCGCGTCGCGGCAGAACGAACGGACCCTCACGGGGCAGGTCGCCTGGCGCGGCCCCTCACTGGAACTGCCCCTGTCGGTCAAGCTGGGCCACCTCGAGACGCAGAACGGCGATGCGGTGAGCGTGAGCGGCGAGCAGTTCTTCTCGGACATCGCGCTGAGGCCGGGCTGGACGCAGCCGCTGGGCAACGGTTGGCAACTGGGTCTCTCTGCGCTGCTTGGACGAGAGCAGTTCGACGGCGCGCAGCATGGCAACCACGACCGACTGCGGGCGGGTTTCGGCGTGGAGGCGTCGCGGAAGAGGGGCGTCGTCACCGCCAGCGCGGCGCTCCGGGTCGAGCAGTGGGGCCCTGCGACGGGTCTGCTTCCGCGCCTCGGCGGCAGTGTTCGTCTGGCGCCCGGATGGTCGCTGTTCGGCAACGTCGGCCAGTCGTTCCGCCCACCTTCGTTCGGCGAACTCTATTACGCCTCCGGCCCCATCATGGCCAACCCGGACCTGCTGCCCGAGCGCGCCTGGTCGAGCGACCTCGGCGTCCGCTTCGAGCGGCCCGGGACCGACTGGCGCACCACGGCGAGCGCGAGCCTCTCCGGCAGCCTGTATGACGACGTCATCGTCTACGAGCTGTTCTCGGGCTCGCGCGCGAAGCCTTTCAATCTGGGGCGCGCGCGCATCGGCAGCGCGGAGGTGGAGCTGGGAGGACGGCTGATGACCGGCCCGCTCGCGGGGCTCGGAGGCCACCTGGCGGCAACCCTGTTGAGGGCCGAGAACCGGGTCGCAGGCACCAACACGGAGGGCAACGATCTGCCCTACCGGCCGCGCACGCGGGCGAGCCTCACTCTCGACTACGAGCGCTGGACACGGCTGCGTGTTGGCGCGGGGTTCGACTGGACCGGCGCCGGGTACTCGAACCGCGCCAACACCCGGACCGTCGACGCCTTCGCCGACCTCCGGGCCAACGCTGCGGTGCGCATCGTGGGTGACGTCTGGCTCTCGGCGGAACTCCGCAACGCCCTCGACCAGCAGAACCGGGCGAGCCTCGAGGGGTATCCCCTGCCCGGCCGCATCGTCCTCGCACACCTCGCGTGGCTGCCGAGCGACGGGACGCAGCCATGAACCGCTCCGACGTGCTTGCGCGAACCCTCGCTCTCGCCGCGTTGGTGGCGTGCTCCCCCGACCCGTCGCCGATCTCGGGAGAGACGACGCTGCTGCTGACCCATCGGCACCGTTTCGAGGAGGGCGCGGTGCTTTCGCCGGACGACGCGGCGCGTGGGGGTGAGGCCGGACCGGCTGCGCTGGCGCTGGCGGACGGCAAGCTTTTCGTGCTGCTCCAGAACCTCGACCGCTACTCCCCGGCCGGGCCATCGCACCTCGCAGCGCTCGAGCCCACGACCCTGCGGCCGCTCTGGGTGAAGCCGCTCGTCCTCGAGGCGGAGACCGGGCTTCTGACCTGCCGAAACGCCACGGCGCTCCTCGCCACGGCCGAACGTCTGCTGGTCGTGTGCGCAGGGCGGGTCGCGCTGCCGCCGGACGCCACCACCGACGGTGCGCTGCTGGAGGCCGACTTCGAGGGGAACGTCCTGCGCCGCGTCGCGGTGGGACGCTCGCCGGGAAGCGTGACGCTGGCGGGCGGGTTCGCGTGGATGGGCGACGGCGAGGGCGGCGGCGTCTCGCGCGTCGATCTGGCTGCTTTCAAGGCGATTTCCGGTGCAAACGGAGAGGGGCTCGTACGCGTCTGCGAGCAGAGCAGCACGAAGGCGGGCTTTGTCTCCGCGGTGCTGCAGGCCGAGGGCCGGCTCTTCGCCGCCTGCTTCAACGACGACCGGCTGATGGAGCTGGACCCGGCGACGGGCGAACGCGTCGGCGCGGGCTGGCCCACGGGCGCCGGGCCGCTGCTCATCCACGCCGTCGATGGGAAGCTGTTCGTGCTGGACGATCTGGGCGGGACGGTCAGCATCTTCGATCTCGCCACGAACCGAATGGAGCGCGCCGCCGCCTACCTCGGCCGCGAGGGAACGCAGGGCGGCAACGACCCGCAGGGCATCGCGGGAAGCGGCGCGGAGCTGGGCATCACCAACTCGGCCTACGGCACCTTCGTCCTGCTGTCGTTCGAGGGGGGTGAACCACGCCTCTCTGCGGCGCTCGACCTGAAGCCGACACCAACGTCCCCGACAAACTTCCCGACGGCGGTGGCCCATGACGGAACGGCCTATTTCGTGGCCATTCCGGGGCTCGAGTTCGACACGCGCAACATTCCAAGCGAGGTCGTTCGCATCGAGGTTCGGCGATGAGGGCGTCCGTGATCTTTCTTTTGGCCGCAAGCCTTGCCTGCCAGCGCCCCTCGTCGGAACAGACGGAGACGCTCGGGCCGCCGCCGCCCGCGCAGATCCGACGCATCGTCACGCTGGCCCCCAGCCTGACCGACCTCGTGCTCGAACTGGGGGCGAGGGAGCGGCTCGTCGGCGTGACCCGCTACGACGACGCGCCCGAAGTGCAGGCGCTGACGCGCGTCGGCGGTTACGCAGACCCGTCGGCCGAGACCATTCTGCGCCTGCGGCCGGACCTGGTGCTGTGTCAGCCGTCTCCGGGCAACAAGGGCGCCGTCGAGCAGCTGGCCCGCAGCGGGATTCCGATTCAGGTCTTCCGCCTGGAGTCGATGGCCGACATCTCGTCGGCGCTCTCGCGAATGGGCAGGCTCCTCAGCATTGAAGGGGCTGCGCGCGAGGCCGTCGGGCGCCTCGAGTCGGCGCGGCAGCGCGCACGAACCGCGGCCTCCAAGCGGGTCCATCGCCCCAGGGTCGCCCTGCTCTTCGACGTCGCGCCTCTCGTCGCTGCCGGCCCAGGATCCTACGTCGATGAGATGCTGACCGACGCGGGCGCGACGAACGTCGTCGATCGGGCGCCGCAGCCGTTCCCCACGTTGCCGAACGAGACGCTGCTCGCGCGAAAACCCGAGAAGCTGCTGCTCGCCCCGATGGCGATCCATGGCACATCGACCGACGGCGTTGCCTCCAGCCTCCGGACGCCGACCATCGAGCTTCGCAGCATCGGCTTCGTGCGTCCCGGCCCCAAAGTCGCCGAGGCGCTGGACGAGCTGACGCTGCGGCTCGACGACGCTGCGGCGGCCCGCACACCATGACGCGGCGTCGCTGGGCCACCGCGCTGGGCACCCTGTCGCTGCTGCTCGCGGGCGCCGCTGCCGCCGGCGTGTTGTTCGGAGCAGAGCCGGTGAGCCTGTCGGGGGCCGTGGAGGGGGACGAAACCGCCCGGTTGATCCTCGCCTCACGGATCGGTCAGGTGATGGTCGCCGCCCTCGTCGGTGCGGCGCTCGCGCTTTCGGGAACGACGCTGCAGGCGCTGGTCGAGAACCCTCTCGCCGACCCGTTCGTACTCGGCCTGTCCGGCGGCGCGGCGGTGGGCGCGAGCGTGGCGATTGCGCTGGGACTCGGCGCGCTGGGCCATTTCGGAGGGTCGCTCGTCGGACTCGCGTCGTTCGCGGGGGCCCTGCTCGCGACGGGCATCGTCTTCTCGCTGGGGCGCGTGCGCGGCCGCCTCGTGCCCGAGCGCCTTCTCCTCGTCGGCGTGGTCTTCAACGCCTTCGCCTCGGCCATCATGCTCGCCATACAGTCGCTGGTTTCTCCGGGGACGCTCCAGTCGCTCTTCTCCTGGCTGCAGGGCAGCATCGGCCACGCGCCACCGGAGACGCTGGTGCCGGCCGCCCTGCTCGTCGCCGTCGGATCGGCCGTGCTACTGGCGAACGCGCCCGCCATGAACCTGCTGTCGCTGGGAGAACTCGACGCGCACTCCCTCGGCCTCGACGTGACCCGGGCGCGGCTGCGCGTCTTTGCGGCCAGCGCTCTGCTGGTCGCGGCGGCGGTCTCGCTGGCGGGCGTCGTGGGGTTCGTGGGTCTCATCGTGCCGCACCTCGTGCGACTCGCCTTCGGCAGCGACCACCGCGTGCTGGTGCCCGGCAGCCTCCTGGGAGGGGCCGCGTTCCTCATCCTGGCCGACGTCGGCACGCGGCTCTTCTTCCGGGTGGCCCAGACGCTGCCGCCCGTGGGGATGCTGACGGCCCTCGTGGGAGCGCCGCTCTTTCTTCACCTCCTGATGCGCCGCACCCGCCGGAGCGAGCGATGAGCGCCGCACGCCTCGTTCTGCGCGAGGTCACCGCGGGGCTCGGCGCACGTCCAGTGCTGGACCGGATCTCCTTGACTTTGTCCGAAGGCGAGACCCTGGCCCTGGTCGGCCCGAACGCCGCCGGCAAGTCGACGCTCGTCCACGTGGCCGCGGGGGCGCTCACCCCGTCATCCGGCGAGGTTCTGCTCGACGGCCACCCGCTGGCGACCCTGGAGGGGCGTGCGCGCGCCAGGAAGCTCGCCATCGTGCCGCAGAGCGCACGCTGGGACATCGACTTCACCGTGCGCGATCTGGTCGGGCTGGGGCGCGCGCCGCACCAGTCGGGATGGGCCTCGATGGGTCCAGCCGACGAAACCGCTGTCGACTCGGCCCTCGAGGCCGCCGACGTCGCCGCGCTGGGTGACCGTCAGTTCGCCACCCTCTCGGGCGGCGAGCGGCAGCGGGTTCTGCTGGCGCGCGCGCTGGCGCAGGGCGCGCCGGTGCTCCTTCTCGATGAGCCGACCGCCCACCTCGATCTCGCCCATCAGCAGCTGGTCGTCGAGACGGCCGCGGCGCATGCCCGCAAGGGGGGCAGCGTGTTGGTGGTGCTGCACGATCTGTCCCTCGCGGCACGCATGGATCGTGTGGCCGTGCTGCAGGACGGCCGCCTCGTCGACGCCGGCCCCGCCCGCGACGTGCTCACCGCCCACAGGCTCGGGGAGACCTGGGGCGTCCGCGGCGGGTGGGCAGAAGCGGACGGCGCGGCACAGCTGGTCATCGGCGGCCGGATTTGAACGGACCCCGACCGACCGATCATCCCTGCCGCGTGCGCAGCAGACGCACCGCCTTCGGCACGTCCTCGAACGCTCGCAGCGCCGCATCGCCGGCCCGCTGCATCGCGCGCTGATCCGCCACGGCCCCCATCGTCATCGAGATGAGCGGCACCGCACGCCCTGCGAGCCGAAGAGCAGACGAGGAGAGCACGCGTCGGGCCGTCGACGACAGAAAGTGCCCCGCGGAGGGCGCCTCGGCTCGCGCCGTCTGGAAGACGCGCCACAGCTCCTGCCGCGCGCGCACGCTCTTCAGGTTCTTCCCGCACAGCGTCGCGACGTCGACGATGAGCGTCATCTGCATCGCCGCGACGAGCGCCGCCTCAGCGGGCAGCCCAACCCAGCCCAGCAGCCCCAGCGCCGCACCGCCCACCGCCGCCCGCCGCCGGCGATCGCCCACCATCAGGCGCGCATGCTCCCGAATCCCTGCCTCGGGATGACGCTCCCGCACCTCTCGGACGCGCTCGCGCGAGGCCGGCAGCTCGGCCAGAAGCCACGCCTCGAAGCGCTCCTCCAGCAGCCGACGCACCACCGCTCCCTCCTCGAGCCGCTACCCCGCCACGACCGCGGCCCCGGGGGTCACCTTGCCGCCGCTCACCTCGTGGCACAAGGCGTCCAGCATGCCGAACAGGCGCCCCCACGCCGGCAGGTCACGAACCACGAGCCGATGCAGCAGCACCGGTTCGTGCTCGGGCCCCCCGGTCACCTCGAGCGCGCAGAGGCCGGAGCCCGGCGGCACGGTGTGCGACGGCACCTCGGGAAAGCCGGTCTTTTCCAGCATCTTGAACAGCAGCACCACATCGTCGCGCGACAGCTGGCCGGCGTAGGTGTCGTGCCGGGTGGCGTCGTCGAACCGCACCTCGACCGCCCCGTCGCCCCGCACATACAGGTGCGTCTCGCCCCCCTGTCGCCGAATGCCCGTGCGGTAGCGCAGGCCCAGCGAGGCAGGTGGCTGGCGAAGGAGAGGCTCCCACATGCGACGGCTCTCCGAGAAGGGACGAGGCCACGGACGGCGTTACGCCGCGCCGCAGACCTGACGCAGCAGGTCCAGCTCGTCCAGCGCCTTGCCCGCGCCCATGACGACGGCACTGAGCGGATCTTCTGCGAGAAACACCGGCAGGCCCGTCTCTTCGCGCAGCAGCTGGTCCAGGTTCTTGAGCAGCGCGCCGCCACCGGCCAGCACGATGCCGCGGTCGGCGATGTCGCCGGCGAGCTCGGGCGGCGTCCGCTCCAGCGTCACCTTGACCGCCTCGACGATGGCGTTCACCGGGTCGGCCAGCGCGTCGCGGATCTCGTCGGAGCTGACCGTGAGCGTGCGCGGGACGCCGGCCACCAGGTCGCGGCCCTTGATGTCCATCGTCAGCACCTCCTCGGTCGGGTAGGCGTTGCCGATGCCCATCTTGATGAGCTCGGCCGTCCGCTCGCCGATGAGCAGGTTGTACTTGCGCTTGACGTGCTGGATGATCGCGTCATCCATCTTGTCGCCGCCCACCCGCACGCTCTTCGCGTAGACGATGCCCGAGAGGCTGATGACGGCGACGTCCGACGTGCCGCCGCCGATGTCGACGATCATGTTGCCCGACGGCTCCGTGATCGGCAGGCCCGACCCGATGGCCGCCGCCATGGGCTGCTCGATCAGGTAGACCTCGCGGGCGTTGGCGCTCTCGGCCGCTTCGCGCACCGCGCGCCGCTCGACCTCGGTGATGCCCGACGGAATGCCGATGACGATGCGCGGCTTCACCAGCGTCTTGCGGTTGTGCGCCGTCTGGATGAAGTACCGAAGCATCGCCGCGGTGATCTCGAAGTCGGCGATGACGCCGTCCTTCATCGGCCGGATGGCGACGATGTTGCCCGGGGTGCGCCCAAGCATCTCCTTCGCCTCCTTGCCGACCGCCAGCACCTTCTTGCCGCCGCGGGCATCCTGCTGGACCGCCACCACGGACGGTTCATTCGAGACGATGCCCAGCCCACGCGCGTAGATCAGCGTGTTGGCCGTGCCGAGGTCGATCGCGAGATCGCGAGAGAAGAATTTGTAGATGCCGTTGAACACGGTTGTTTTCCGAAGCCTCCACCCCGGCTCAGGGGCGCGCGGGCCCTAACACGCGATGACGGCGGCTTATACCCGAGCCGGTTGGTTTTCGGTGCGCCAAACGGTCGGACGCCACCCGCCACAGATGCGGCGGCGGGAGGCGCTTCTTTCCGGCACGCCGCATGCGCGCGTTCTCTTGCCGAAGGGCCGGAAGACGAGGACGGCGGGCGCTCCGTCGTTGGGAGCCGCCCGCCGCCTGCCTGCCTCATACTCTATTCCTAGAGGCTCTCGACCAGCACCGCGATGCCCTGGCCGCCGCCGATGCAGGCCGAGCCGATGCCGCGCTTGCCGCCCGAGCGCTTGAGCTCGTGCAGCAGGTGCGTCGTGATGCGGGCGCCCGAGGCAGCGAGCGGGTGGCCGATGGCGATGGCGCCTCCGTTGACGTTGGTGCGGTCGCGCGGCAGTCCCAGCTCCTTTTCGACGGCGAGGTACTGCGGCGCGAACGCCTCGTTCACCTCGAACAGGTCGAAGTCGGACAGCTGCGCCTCGGCGCGCGCCAGGGCCGCACGGATGGCCGGCGCGGGTCCGATGCCCATCAGCTCGGGCGGAACGCCTGCGATGCCCCAGCCGACGAGTCGGCCGATGGGGGTCAGCCCCTTCGCACGCGCGAACTCTGCCGAGGCAACCACCAGCGCAGCCGCGCCGTCGCAGATGCCGCTCGCCGCGCCGGCGTGAATGACGCCGTCCTTCTTGAACACCTTCGGCAGCTTCTTGAGCTTCTCGACCGTCGTCTCCGGGCGGCCGTGCTCATCCACCGCGAACCGTATCGTCTCCTTCTTCGAGGGCAGCTCGACCGGCGTGATCTCCGCGGCGAAGCGACCGCCGTCACGCGCCGCACCGAACCGCTGCTGCGACTGCACCGAGAAGTTGTCGACGTCGTCCTGCGTGATGCCGTACTGCACCGCGAGCGCCTCGGCGGTCATCGCCATCGGCGTGTTGCAGTAGCTGTCGGTGAGGCCGCTCCACAGCGTGTCCTCGAACGGCGGCGGGCGGCCGAAGGTGGTGCCGAAGCGCACGCCGCGCACCGCGTACGGCGCCTGGCTCATCGACTCGGTGCCGCCGGCGAGAACGCAGCTCGCCTGCCCCGTGAGAATCAGCTGGGCCGCCTGCACCACCGCCTCGAAGCCCGAACCACACAGGCGGTTCACGGTCAGCGCCGGCGTTTCGATCGGCAGCCCCGCCTTCAGCCCGACGTGGCGCGCGAGGTAGATGGCGTCGGCGCTCGTCTGCATGACGTTGCCAAAGACGACGTGGTCGACGTCCTTCGCCGCAACGCCCGCATCGGCGAGCGCGGCCTTCGAGGCCACGACGCCCAGGTCGGTCGCCGAGACATCCTTGAGAGCCCCGCCGAACGCACCGAAGGCGGTGCGGCGGGCGGCGAGAAACACAATCTCCTGAGACAACGGCTTCATGCTTTTTCTCCGGGCCGCACGCGCGGCGCGCGCGGACCATGCAACGCGTCCGGGCAGGGGTCAAGACGGCGCGACGAGGTCAGGGCATCGGCTCGGCGGCACGCGCCTCGGGTCCGCTCGTCCTGCGGGCCGCCCGACGAACCTCGAACCGAATCTCCTCGGGAAACCCCTTCGGATCGGCCCCGCCGAGCGCCGCGACGTTGAGCCGCCACGCCCCCGACAAGGTCGCCTCCTCGGCCAGGATCTGACAGTCGACGAGCGACACGATGCGCCGTCCGTGGCCCCGCGCCTCCTCGACCAGCCGCTCGTCCTTGCCCAACGAAAGCAGCGCATCACGCGCCCCGGGCTCGCGCGCCAGCTCACCCGCACCGCCGCCGAAGACGAGCGACAACTCCACCGCCCTCACCAGCCCCTCGTCGACGGGCCCCACGACGCGTGCGCGAACGAGCGACAAGGCCGGACCGCCCGACGGCAGCTCCTGGCGATCGATGCCGTAGAAGACCGCACCGGGCACCAGCTCCACCCCGCACAGCCCCCGCGTGCGACGGGCCCAAGCCGCCTCCATACGCGACCCGACCAGCTCCGGCGTGAGCAGCGGCTCGAGGAGCTTGCGCAACTCCTTCGTCGGCACGCGCGCCTCGATGTCGCGCACCGTTTCGGGAACGTCCACCGCCCGCAGGAAACCGCCCGCCTCGTCGACGTCGTGAACGAACGCGACCCCCTTGAGCGGCACCGCCGAGGCCACGGGAAAGCCGTCGCGCGTCGCATCCTCGTCCATCTGCATCGCCGTGATGCGCCACCCGCCCCCCTTGAGCGGCGCCCACGTTTCACGCTGCGACGTGCGGATCACCTCGCGCACACGCACCGGCTCACGGTCAGGAAAACGGATCTCGCTCACGCGCTCCTGCTTGGCGATCTCGAGCTGGGCGAAGCCGGGCGGCGGCGCGAAGCCGACCTTGAGCGGCGGCCCCGGGCGCACCTTCGGCTCGACATGGGCGCACGCCCACATCATCAAGCCCGCGACCAGACAACCCCAGCGCCTCATGGCGACTCCGAGCCAAGACAGGGCGCGAGCAGCGCATCGACCCGCTCCCGCGTCAGCCCCCTGCCGAAGAAGGCGATGCGCGACTGCCCGTGCGCGGGCGCAGCCACATCCGGCTCCACCTCCGCACGCCCGCCCACGACGTGGAACGACGCCCATCCGCCCTCGGCCCGGCGCACGACGCCCTTCGCGCGGAACACCTCGTCGGGCAGGGCTTCGAGCAAGTCCTCGAGCCGCTCCATCGCGTACCGCTCCCGGCCCTCGACCGAGACCGCGCGAAAGTCCGAATGCACCACCGCAGCATCACCGCGCGCGCTCAAGCGGGGCGCGGCGTCGAGCACCAGCTCCGCCAGCAGCGACTCGTCGGGCGCAACGAACCGCACGTCCGGGTTCACCTCGCGCACCGCCGCCTCGGCGAACGAAACCGCCTCGAAAGAAGCCACGTCACGCTTCGAGAGCACCACGACGTCCGCGCTGCGCACCTGCGCCTCCCACTCCTCCCGCGCCGCCTTCGCGAGGTGCAGCGGGTCGACCACCGTCACCACCGAATCGAGCCGCACCTTCCCGGCGAGCTCCGGCTTTTGCAACGTCCAGGCAAGAGGCAGCGGATCCGCCAGCCCTGACGGCTCAACGATGACGCGGTCCAGATCCCCGCGCGCCGACAGCTCCTCCATCGCGTTGACCAGGTCGGGGTTCCGCAGACAGCAGGCGCACCCCTCGGTCAGCTCCAGGAACGCCCGGTCCACCGTCTCGACCGCATCGATGCCCGCCTGCCCGAACTCGTTCAGCACCAGCCCGATGCGCAGGCCGTGCGGACCGCCGAGAAGCCGACGAATGAGCGTGGTCTTTCCCGCGCCCAGAAAGCCGGTGACGATGGTGACGGGAAGCGGAGTGCCCATGCCGCGCGAGTCTAGGCCCCTCGGCGCCCCCGTGCCGTCGCAACCGACGCCGCGGGGAGCCCAAGACGAACCGGAATCAGCCACCGAACCAGACGAAACGTCGGAAACCAGTCAATTCGCGACATGTGTCCCGGACACACAGAAAAGGACTGGGAATTTCCCGCGAGGGGTGGTACGCAAGCTCTGATCAGAAGTTTTCTGGGGTGCGCATCAGTCGGCCCACGCAGGTCGCAGACACGAGGTCGTAATGGGTTTCGGAAAGAATTTCGTCGGACGCCGCTTCGCAGCGGGCCTCCTCGCGGCAGCCGTCGCGGCGGGCTGCTCGACGCGCAACGAACAGGGAGAGTTGACGCTCTACGGCCGCATGAAGCAGGCCGCTCTGGGCGACGCCGACCTCACGCTCCGGTCCGACACCGTCAACCCGGCCGCCGGTGCCACGGTGACGTTCAAGGCCGACGCCCCCGTCATCAACGAAACGACGACCATCACGCAGACCATCGATGGCCGCTTCGACAAGAACGCGATGACGCTCTACAGTCTGCCGACTGCGCCGCAGGGCTGGACCGTTGAGTACTACAACGGCACCACCAAGCTCGCCGCACCCCCGGCCAACGTCGACGAGCTCGGCACCGTCGACCGCATCGTGACGACCGGCAGCATCGTCACCGAGGGCGACATCAACGGTCGCCAGGCCATCACCGCGGCCGCCGAGCTGATTCCGCCCCCCGCGGCCCAGCAGTTCCAGGGCGGTTCCGCCGGCGATGGCTGGGACATGTTCTTCAACGCAGACCGCACGAAGGTCTACAACATCCACCACCACAACGGTCCCCAGACCGTCATGTGCCGATACGCCGCCTCGGGCGACCCCTGCTGGCCGGCCGGCTTCGAAGGCTCGAACAACGGCAGCAGCGCCTTCCCGCTCTACAACACCGCCGACCGCTCCACCGGCTGGGTCGACCCGGTCAACAACCACCTCTGGCACCACACCATCAACGACCAGAGCGTCGTCGGCTTCGAATGCGTCGACGTCTCCGGTGCCCTTCCCACCTACTGCAACACCCGCTTCGTTGCCGCCACGCCCGGCGACACCGGCAGCGGCGGCGGTGGCGGCTGGGTCGACTACAACAGCCACATCGAGCTGACGAACGTGGGTCGTGAGCTCTACTCCGTCAACCGGCTGACCGGCGCGCTGACCTGCCTCGACGCCGCAGCGAACGGCGGAGCGGGCGCGCCCTGCGCGGGCGCCCCCTACGCGGGCTTCGGCAACACCGACAGCGGAACGGCCGCCGTACTCGCCATCGGCACCAACGTCTACATCATCACGGACAGCGGTTCTAACATCCGCTGCTTCGACACGCTCACCAAGAGCGCCTGCGCAAACAGCTTCCCGGTCAGCGGAAGCTTCCAGCGTCCGCTCATGGCCATCCCCGACGCTGACACGGTCGTCCGCAACATCTGCTCGTCAAACGGCAATTGCTTCAAGCTCGATGGCAACGGCACGACGGTTTCCGCCAACCTGATCAGCCACCTGCAGAGCAACCAGGCTCAGACCTACTACGGCAACGCAACCTACGGCGGCACGCGCGTCATCTACCCGAAGGACTGGGGCGGCTACACCTGCTTCAACACCGCCACCGACGCCTCCTGCTGGCCTCCGGGTAACTTTGTCGCCGAGAGCCTCATGTACGCCGCCAAGGTCGACCCCGAGAACGCCAACTGCCTCTGGACCAACGGCGACTACGGCTACATCAAGACCTGGGACATCGTCACGCAGCAGCAGGGCTGCTCCACGCCGCCGCCCACCGCGCTCTTCAAGGCCGACGTCGTCATCCCGCGCCTGACCTGCGACAACTCCAACCGCGTCGGCCAGTGGCGCAACTTCCAGCTCACCAACCCGCCGCCCAGCAACTACACCACCGCCACCATTTCGGTCCGCGACAGCAACGGCCTGCCCATCCCCGGCTGGACCGGTCTGCCGCTCCCCGCGGACCAAATCGTTGACCTGACAGGCCTCACCACCACCCAGACCGGCCAGTCGCCGGTCTTCGAAGTCATCTTCACCGGCCGCACCGAGTCCAGCTATCCCGCCGGTACCTTTAAGATCCTTGGCGATGCACCGCAGCTCTGCTGGACCACCCTGCCCAGCGTCTGCCCGCCGCCCGGATTCCTCCCCAACCCGTTCCCGGCCCCGACGCCCGCCACCGCCACCGCCGAGGGTCAGGCAGTCCTGGCCTCGGGCGGCACCATCACCTTCACGAAGCAGACCCTGACCGCCACCCCGGCACAGGGCAACGAAGCGGTCTGCGCCACCAACATCAGCGGCAACGTGGTCGACCAGACCACCAACGCTGTCGCTGGCGCCACCGTGACGCTGCTCGACTCTGGCGGCACGCCAATCACCAGCAACGGCAGCCCCATCACGACCGTGACCGACGCCAACGGCGCCTACTCGTTCGCGAACCTCTCGGCCGCGCGCTACAAGCTGAAGTTCAACGACATTCCGAACGAGAAGTTTGGCTGGACGGCC
>JACCDP011407495.1_pt1 | contig 22643 bp, 22 predicted proteins | sample 7445841 | NCBI WGS metagenome assembly JACCDP01 (sample SAMN15323441, study PRJNA562643) | freshwater metagenome | isolation source: river surface water | place: USA:Blue River Watershed | collected 2017-08-17
AGCCCCGATGGGAAAAAAAGGTCAACCAATTATTGACTGATAAAGGTGTAGAATGCTATTGCCCACTTAACAAAGTCAAACGCAAGTGGAGTGATCGTACTAAAACAGTTGAAGAGCCTCTGTTTAAGTCCTATGTGTTTGTTAAAGTATCAGAAGAAGAACGAACTAAAGTGCGTTTAACAAACGGAGTAGTGAACTTTGTATATTGGAACGGCAAGCCTGCCATTGTTCGTGAAAAAGAAATACAGACTATCAAACTTTTTTTAGATGAACATGAAAATGTACAAGTAAGACCGATGGATTTAATAGTACAACAGCGTGTTTTAATTACTAGCGGAACTTTTATGGATCGAACTGCAACGGTGTTAGATGTAAGAAAGAAAGAGGTAAAAGTTTCCATTGATAGTTTGGGTTACGAGCTTGTTGCGCTCATCGATAAAAATAAAATTGCACTTTTAGAAGATGTCTTATAAATCAACGATACTCATTACCGGTGGTGCGGGCTTTATTGGCTCGCATGTGGTACGACGTTTTGTCAACAACTATCCGAACTATCGCATTGTCAATTTGGATGCACTCACCTATGCGGGTAATTTGGAGAACCTAAGAGATATAGAAGCAAAGCCTAATACTATTTTTGAAAAGGTGAACATCCTTGACACGGCAGAGTTAGAAAGACTCTTCAACACTTACCAGCCAGAGGGTGTCATTCATTTGGCTGCAGAAAGTCATGTGGATCGTTCCATTGATTCTCCGTTAGACTTTGTGTACACCAATGTAATCGGCACGGTGAACTTACTCAATGCCGCAAAAAAACAGTGGGCAGGACAATATGAAGGCAAACGATTCTATCATGTTTCTACAGATGAGGTATATGGTGCCTTAGGAGAGACCGGCTACTTTACCGAAGAAACTAAATACGATCCACATTCACCCTACAGTGCCTCCAAAGCCTCGAGTGACCATTTTGTAAGAGCCTATCATGATACCTATGTTTTGCCGATTGTGGTGAGCAATTGCTCTAACAATTATGGTCCCAATCATTTTCCGGAAAAACTGATTCCGCTTTTTATCAATAATATCATTAATAAAAAACCACTTCCTGTATACGGAGACGGACAATACACCCGCGACTGGTTATTTGTAAAAGATCATGCCAGTGCTATTGATCTAGTGTATCATCAAGGGAAGAATGGCGACACGTACAATATTGGCGGCTTTAATGAATGGAAAAATATTGACTTGGTAAAGCTGCTTTGCCAGCAGATGGATCAAAAGTTGGGTAACGCACCCGGTACCAGTGAGAAGCTGATCACCTATGTGAAAGACCGTCCGGGGCATGATCGCAGATACGCCATCGATGCCACCAAAATCAACAAAGAACTCGGCTGGAAACCGTCCGTTACTTTTGAAGAGGGGCTCCAACAAACGATCGATTGGTATTTTGACAATGAAGAATGGCTCAAGCATGTAACGTCCGGTGCTTACCAGCACTATTATGAGAACATGTATGCGGATCGTTAAACTAAAGACTGCAAAATGAAAGGTATCATACTAGCTGGCGGATCCGGCACCCGATTGTACCCCATCACCAAGGCTATCAGTAAACAACTGATGCCCATCTATGATAAGCCGATGATCTATTATCCGCTCAGCACCCTGATGCTGGCGGGGATCAAAGAGATTTTGATCATTACGACGCCTGAGGATAACGCCCAGTTCAAACGTTTATTAGGAGATGGTTCACAAGTGGGTTGTCGATTTGATTATGCCATTCAGGAAGTGCCTAATGGATTAGCGCAAGCATTTGTAATAGGAGAAAAATTTATAGGTAATGATAAAGTGGCATTAGTACTCGGGGATAATATTTTTTATGGGTACGGATTAGGCAGACAATTAAAAACCTTAAGTGATGTGGAAGGTGGTTATGTGTTTGCCTATCAGGTGTCTGATCCGGAGCGCTACGGTGTGGTGGAATTTGATGCTAGCAACACTGCCATAAGCATAGAAGAAAAGCCCATCAACCCAAAATCAAACTACGCAGTTCCAGGGCTATATTTCTATGATAATGAAGTTGTGAGAATTGCAAAAGAACTAAAACCTTCTGCCAGAGGGGAATATGAGATTACGGATGTGAACAAGGTATATCTGCAAAATAAAAAACTGCATGTTGCTGTGCTAGACAACGGCACTGCTTGGTTAGATACTGGAACCTTTGATTCCTTAAGTGATGCTTCTGAGTTTGTGCGGGTGATTGAGAAAAGGCAGGGTACTAAGATCGGGTGCATTGAAGAGATTGCTTACCGTAATGGCTTTACCAGTAAAGAGCAATTTCTACAACAAGCCGAGGAGTTGAAAAAGAGTGGATACGGAGATTATTTAAAAAGAGTAGCGGAAGAAAAACGATAGATGAAAATTGCAGTCATCGGTACGGGGTATGTAGGCTTGGTAACAGGCACCTGTTTTGCAGAAACCGGTAACAAGGTGGTTTGTGTAGATATTGACCAAATGAAGGTTGATAAGCTTTCCGCTGGTCAAATCACAATTTACGAACCAGGTTTAGAGAAATTATTCTTACGCAATATCAAAGAAGAACGGCTTCGCTTCACCACTGATCTAGCATCTGTTGTTGATGAAGTTGAGATGATCTTTTTAGCACTGCCCACCCCGCCCGGTGCAGACGGTGCGGCGGATTTGAAATATGTGTTAGGGGTAGCTGATGAACTCGGCAAATTGCTCAAATCGTATAAGGTAATTGTCAATAAAAGCACTGTGCCGGTGGGTACGGCAGATAAAGTAAGAGCGGCAATCGCTAAAAACTACCACGGAGATTTTGATGTAGTGAGTAACCCAGAGTTTTTGCGCGAAGGAGTAGCGGTGGATGATTTTATGAAACCCGATAGGGTGGTAATTGGCACTAACTCTGAACGTGCACGCAAGCTGATGAGTGAACTCTATGCTCCTTTTGTTCGTCAGGGTAATCCTGTTTTATTTATGGATGAACGCTCTTCGGAATTGACTAAATATGCCGCGAATAGTTTTTTGGCCATGAAGATCTCGTTTATGAATGAGATAGCGCAGCTCTGCGAGCGTATGGGGGCTGATGTAGATATGGTACGCCGAGGAATCGGCTCTGATGAAAGAATTGGCAAACGTTTTTTATTTTCCGGCATCGGCTATGGGGGATCTTGTTTCCCAAAGGATGTACAAGCCCTCATTAGATCTGCTGATGCGGCTGATTATGATTTTGAAATCTTAAAGGCTGTTGAAAAAGTTAATGCCAAGCAGAAGCTGCATCTGGTTGATAAAATTAAAGCGCATTATCAGGGTAGCCTACAGGGTAAACATTTTGCTTTGTGGGGATTAGCTTTCAAGCCCAATACCGATGATATCCGCGAAGCACCTGCGTTGGTGATTATTGATGCGTTACTACAAGAAGAAGCGAGTATCACTGCTTATGATCCAGAAGCCATGGCTGCGGTGCAAGCACAAGTAGGCGCTAAAATAAATTATGCGCAAAGTCAATATCAAGCTTTAGAAAAAGCGGATGCACTCATTATTGCTACTGAGTGGAGTGAGTTTAGAACGCCTGATTTTGATCGTATCGGGGAATCATTACAATCAAAAGTAATTTTTGACGGACGTAATCTATTTGAGGTAGCCAAATTACAATCGATGGGCTACCAATATATAAGTATCGGAAGGCCGCAATAACAAGTAATGTCGAAACAACGGGTTTTAATAACAGGAGCTGCCGGATTTTTAGGATCCCATCTATCTGATCGATTTATCCAAGAAGGCTACGAAGTAATCGGCATGGATAATCTGCTGACAGGTAGCTTTTCTAATATTGAGCATTTACTTCCACTAAAAGAGTTCAGCTTTTATCATCACGACGTCAGCAAGTTTATTCATGTACCCGGGCCGCTCGATTATATTTTACATTTTGCGTCTCCTGCCAGCCCGATTGATTATTTGCAGCTACCTATCCAAACCCTAAAAGTGGGTTCCTTAGGTACGCATAATTGTTTAGGACTAGCGAAAGTAAAAAAAGCGAGAATACTAGTTGCCAGCACTAGCGAAGTATATGGAGATCCGCTCGTTCACCCACAACAAGAGGATTATTGGGGGAATGTAAACCCTGTAGGTCCGAGAGGAGTGTATGATGAAGCAAAGCGATTCCAGGAAGCGATTACCATGGCCTATCATAATTTTCATGGTTTGGAAACACGAATTGTACGGATTTTTAACACGTATGGCCCCCGAATGCGCCTAAATGATGGAAGAGCCCTCCCCACTTTTATCAGCCAGGCCCTAAAAGGGGAGGATTTAACGGTATTTGGGGATGGCTCCCAGACCCGGAGTTTTTGTTATGTTTCTGATCTGGTTGAGGGGATATTTCGCTTGCTTTTTAGTAATGAAACTCGACCTGTGAACATTGGTAACCCCCATGAAATCAGCCTTTTAGCATTTGCCAAGGAGATTATTGCGCTAAGTGGCTCAACTTCAAAAATTAGCTTTAAACCCCTGCCTCAGGATGACCCTAAGCAGCGCCAACCGGATATTAGCCGTGCCAAAGAGCTCCTAAACTGGACGCCAATAATCGAAAGGGCAGAAGGCCTTGCTCTCACCTATACCTATTTTAAAAAACAGTTGGCTGAATCAATAAAGTGAGTATATTTACTACTCATTATTGAGTCAGTTTCCTGCTTTACTCTGTAACTGACTATGGCTTTGCCGTCTTTAACAACTTCCCCATTGATTGATCAATTATTTTCCGGAAAAATCCGTTTAAAGCTACTGGCCCGTTTACTATTAAACCCCGGTAGCCAGGTGTATTTACGTCAATTAGAACGAGACTTACAGGTGAGTTCTAATACGGTGCGTTTAGAATTAAATAAGCTTTCTGAAATGAAGCTGATCAATGCAGTGGAAACAGAGGAAAGTAAAATCAAAAAATATATTGCGAATACTGTACATCCCCTTTATTCTAATTTACGATCTATTATTCTAAAATATTTCGGGGTAGATCAATTATTAGAAGAGATCTTTTATAAATTAGGAGAAATAGACGAAGTTTTCTTAACAGGGGAGTTTGCCAATGGTGTAGAGACGCCATTTATTGATTTAGTGTTGGTGGGAGATATTGATAAAGACTATTTACATCAATTAGTGCAACGAGCTGAAAAACTGCTCAATAAGAAAATTAGAATGGCGATTTATTCTAAAAGTGAGTATAATCCATCACTTTTAGAAAATATCCAGCATGTTTCTATTTTTAATGGGGGGGGGGTGAATTCTAAAAATGAAATTTAAATCACAATTAGAATTTTTTGATACTCTAAAAGTGATGAGATTTATTAGTGTGGTCCAAATCGGAGTGGTAATTTTACCGCCCGTAAATAATTCATAAAAGACTGTATTTCAGTTTATTAATAAATTACACCTCGCTCAATCTTCGTCAAAAACCATCGAACTCAGGCACCTTAGTGCGCAGTTTAGTGTGTAATATTTAGGGTGATAATCTTGAAGGTGAGGTGGGTTTACAGGTAAAACTTTAAATTTTTGAAATTCAAAATTTTAAGTCAAAATGTATTTAAATAGTCGTCGAATATTCTTATATAATACTTAGTAATTTTTTATTAATAATATTTGAATTTACTTTTGAATTTTTACATCACGTGCTCCAAAACCTAGAGTCATTTTAAAGACATCGAGAGATTTTTAGAAATGTTTTTATTTTAAAAAATTATTCCTCGATTGTTCTAGCTCTGCAATAATTAAAACTAGAGCGTTTAGTTCGCAGTTTAGTGCGTAATCTTAAGGACTAAAAAGTAGAATTATAGTATTGATGTATAGCCTCAAATAAAATATTAATAATCGCTCATAATTAAATCCAAATAAAAAAATGCAAAAACTGAGAGTAATAATTGCAAAAAAGTTTTACCTGAACTATTTGTTCGTAAAATTTCGAAATATCATTAAGCCTGATAAAAATAGAACACTTGGAACTTCTGATGGATTTTATTGTTTTTCTTTATTTGTACGGTTATTCTATTTTACAGATAAACATTTGAATGGTAAGAGGCAAAACTCGGTCTTAGAGGTTGGATGTGGGGATACCTTCGTAACATCGTGCTTATTTTACTTCTGTGGTTACAGGTCAATTTTTGCTATCGACGGTTATAGATATTTGAATAAAGAGAAGACAGTTTCTTCTCTTTATCAAGCGATAGAATTACTTAGAAATAGATCGGAAAAGGTTTTAAACTTTAATCCAGAAGTGGATAAAAGCGTATTTGTTAGACTTTATCAAGTGATCCCGACAGGAGATGAATTTGATAAATTAGCTAAAGAACTACGAGATCATGTTGAAGACTATTTTGAAGGTAAATCGACCATTATTAATTACATTGCACCCTATGATTTGACTACGGAGTTTAATGTGAAATTCGATTTTATTTTTAGCCAGGCCGTGTTGGAGCATGTATTTCCATTAGATAAAACTCTTGTTTTCTTAAAGGAAATGTTGGTAAATGGTGGTGTAATGTATCACAGCGTAGATTTTAAAAGTCATGGTTTTTCCCCTCTTTTTAATGGTCATTACCTCATGACAGAGGATGAGTTCAAAACAATTGCTAGTCCGTATGTTTTTCGAATGATAAATCGTTATCCGCCGTCATTTTTAAATCGATATTTTGAGAATAATTTTGAAATACTCGACCAGAAAAGTGTTGAGTTGTCTTCGAATTTAGTGCTAAGTGATATAAAAGTTCCTTTATTTGATGAAACCGATCTTATAATATCATCCAAACTATGGGTACTAAAGGGAATTAATTAGTACTAGTTTCAGGATCTGGATAATGTTTACGTTTAATGACAATATTTTAATATACTTTCCTTACGGATTAGAGAAGAGAAATTAACTTTTTTATATCATTTTTAAACAATTTAAATATGCAAATTGGTGTAGTAGGTTTAGGTTATGTTGGATTGCCGTTAGCGGTTGCATTTGCCAAAAAGTATAATGTTGTAGGATTTGACATAAATCATCGAAGAGTTGAGGAGTTAAATTCCGGTCATGATTCTACGTTAGAAGTTGAGGATCAAGAGTTAAAGTCGGTATTGGTCAAAGGTGAAGGTAGTGGTCTGATCATCTCGGCTCAGAAAAGTTCATTGGAAAACTGTAATATTTATATTATAACAGTACCAACACCAACCGATAAGTATAATCGGCCAGTATTGACGCCAATGATTAAAGCAACTGAATCAATTGCAAACTATCTCAAAAAGGATGATATAGTGATTTATGAATCAACGGTTTATCCTGGTGTGACGGAGGAAGAAATGGTACCGATTCTTGAAAAGAATAGTGGATTAAAGTACAATCGGGATTTCTTTTGTGGCTATTCACCAGAAAGAATCAATCCAGGAGATAAAGAGCATACGGTTACAAATATATTGAAAGTTACAAGTGGCTCTACTCCGGAAATAGCTAATTTTATAGATGCACTCTATAAGACTATTATAAGCGCGGGCACTTTCAAAGCTTCGAGTATAAAGGTTGCAGAGGCAGCAAAAGTGATAGAAAATTCGCAACGTGATATCAATATTGCTTTTGTTAATGAATTGAGTAAGATATTCAATCTAATGGGTATTGATACCAATGAAGTCCTTGAGGCTGCCGGAACTAAATGGAATTTTTTAAAATTTAAGCCTGGTCTGGTAGGAGGACATTGTATCGGAGTTGATCCATATTATTTAGCCCAAAAGGCTCAAGAGGTAGGATATCATCCAGAAATAATTTTAGCTGGGCGAAGGTTAAATGACTCGATGGGCAGATATGTAGCCCATGAAGCTCTGAAATGGATGATGCGGAAGAATTTGAAAGTAATGAATGGAAAGGTTCTTATACTAGGATTTACATTTAAAGAAAACTGCCCGGATGTTCGTAACACTCGAGTAATTGATATTTATCGGGAATTTAAGTTCTTTGATATGGATGTAGAGGTATACGACCCTTGGGCTGATGCCACGGAAGTTCAACATGAATATAATATTACTTTAAAGAACGTTTTACCAGTTTTGGATGACTATTCGGCAATTATTTTGGCCGTAGCTCATCATGAGTTCGAACACATACGGCTTAACAAGTCAGAGAAACAAGTTGTTTTTGATCTTAAGGGAATTTTACCCAGGGAAATAGTTGATTGGCGCCTGTAAGTCACTCTCTTTTTACTAATTTCACGAAAAATTTTATGTTCAATGGCCAGCTTTACAACACACCTTATCACACAATTGACCTATCACCTTTTAATTTTCTTGTCACAGGAGGAGCGGGATTTATAGGTTCTAACTTGGTAGAGTATTTATTGAAGTTCAACGCTGGACATGTAAGGGTTTTGGATAATCTATCCAATGGATATTTTGATAATATCTCAGCATTTTTACCACTCCCAAATTTTGAATTTATTGAAGGTGATATTTGTGATTTGCAAACATGTCAAAGAGCTGTTGAAGGAATGGACTTTATTTCGCATCAAGCGGCCCTTGGCAGTGTGCCGCGGAGCATTAAAGACCCTATCAGTACCAATGAGGTTAACATTTCTGGTTTTTTAAATATGCTAGTAGCCGCCAAGGAAAGCCCGTGCTGTAAACGACTGGTTTATGCTGCGTCGTCTAGTACATATGGCGACAGTGTGGCCTTACCTAAGGTGGAAGGTCAAGAAGGAAAGCCATTAAGTCCTTATGCTGTAACTAAAGCAGTAAATGAGTATTATGCAGAGGTTTTTAGTCGGGTTTATGGTTTTCAGTCTATTGGTTTGAGATATTTCAACGTATATGGACCCAAGCAGAACGCCAACAATCCCTATGCGGCAGTAATTCCCATTTTTTGTAAGCATTATTTGAAAGGTACTCAGCCTACCATCAATGGCGATGGGTTAACAAGTAGAGATTTTACATTCGTTGAAAATGCTGTTCAGGCAAATATTAGAGCTTTACTACATGGCATAAGTGCATTGGACAATAATTGCGATGCTTTAGAGAAGCATGAAGTTTTTAATGTGGCTTGTGGATATCAGACATCATTGAATGAAATGATTTCGATGCTCCAAGTGATTAGTGGTAAAGTCATAGAACCTATATACGGCCAAGAAAGGGCTGGGGATGTCCGTCACTCTAAAGCAAGTATTGATAAAATCATTGATTCAATGGGATACCAACCAACTATTGACTTTGAGGAGGGGCTCAATTTAGTATATAAATGGTATTTAGAAACGAATAATGAAAGTGTTCAATAGCCTTTTCATTTATACTTTAAGTAATCTTTTTTTATTTTCAGTTCAGTTATTATTCCAGCTATTTGCGCTAAAGGAACTAAATGAAACAGAATACGGAATTTATTCAAGTGCATTATTGTTTTCGAGTTATATATTATTTTTTGGATTAGGGTTGCAAACAAATTTAGCTGTTAAAATCAGTAGGAGTGGTGATTTTAAAATGGCAGATGAACACGTAAATAGCACATTGACATATTTCTTATTAGTATTAATCTTTGGGTTTGTATCTATATTTTTATTCCATTACTTTTTCGGTAAAGAGCTCAATCGAATTTTCTTATTCCTTGTCTTTTTAATGTCTTTAAAAGGCTTGATTATTCAAAAATTTTTTATTGTCATTATGAGAACTTCAAGACAAATTCAAGTCCTCTCATATTCGCAATTATTTATAGCAGTAGTTTCACTTTTTCAAATTGTGCTATTCAAGCATTTAGGTTTGGTTTTTATTAAAAATTTATTGATGGTAGAAAGTTTGATTTCAATTGTTCTATATTCTTCATTTTGTGATGTAAAACTCGGATTAAATTTCACATCAATATTAATCGTTTTAAAGGACGGAGTTAAATTCTGGAAGGTCAACTTTTTATTCTCAATGTTTCCAGTAGTTGTTACTACGATAGCATTGAGAGCTTTTAGTTTAGAGGATTTTGGATATTTTTCAATTTTTTACATTGGTATAAATATGTTTGCTAAATTGACGGCAAGTGTCGATAAAATAAATTATATCGATATTACTAAAAATTATTCGCACTTATACAAAGTTAAACCGGTAATCATTTTTAGAAAAAACCTTTTATATGTTGCGTTCTTTTACACGTTACTTTTAGTTATTTTTCTATTGTTTGGTGAAAGCATTGTGTTGATAGTTTTACCTGAAAAGATCAATGTGATTCCTATCTTATTTTTAAGTATTGTAACATCGGCAATTGGTATTTTTAATTATTTAAATGTGTATTTTGACGTTCTAGAAGAATTTAATTTGAAGTATATCAACATTGTTGTTAAATTCATTGTTATGTTTTTATTAGTATCTATTTTTATATTTGTTGAAGAATTTACAATCATGAATTTATGTATAACAGTGTTTTTGTCTGAGTTTAGTGCTGTATTAGTTAACTTAGTAATGATGAGAAGATTCAGGCCCTTATTTAAAGGAGAGATTAATGGATAGGAGAATTTTAATAGTAGGTAATGCTCCACTAAGTAGTATTCCTAATGGGCAGTACGATGTGGTATTTTATTTTGCAAACAACTCACAAGTAATCAGATCAATAAGTGCAGGTTGTGTTTTTGGTGTAATTCAAAATTTTACAATCGATACTAAACAATGGGACTGTCCAAAATGGGGAAAGATAAGGAAAGATAAGTTTATAAAATATAAGACTTTTTTTAAAAGTGAGTACGAGACAATTTTGATTGGTAAATTAGATGAGTCTAATAGTAAATTCAAAACAGATTTTAATGTAGTTGAGCAGCTAACTCATAAAAGAATTGTCTTGCATGTGTTGAAGGTGGTTTATTTTTTACCGTTAGTTAGGGCTATTGGGTTAAGAGGGTGCGTTAATTATTTACTTTTAATTTTTAATCTTAAATCAACTATAAGTGGAAAATATAGGCCTTCTTCTGGTTATTTTATTGCCTTATACGCGCTGGTAAAATATAAGAATGTATTTATTGACTTTGTTGGATTTTCGAATCCAAATGAAGCATATATAGTAACAAGTGATTTAGTTTTAGAAAAAAGTCCGCATAGTAAAGTGGATAGTTTGATTTTCAATCAATTAAGTAAAAAAAGATTTATTTTATGAAAGAGCCAATTTTTATTGCAGAGGTGGGGATGAATTATAATATGAATTTTGCCCTGGCTTCAGAATTAATAAAGCAAGCATCTTTTGCTGGTGCTGACATCGTTAAATTTCAGCTAGGCTGGCGTGATAAACCCGGTGAAATAAATGTAATCACTAAGGAAAACATTGAGCATTTGATTAAGGTTTCGAATTTCTACGATGTTGAATTAATGTTTTCAGTAATTAGTATTGAGGCTTTAGCGCTTTTCAGTGAGTTCTCCTTTAATAGTGTTAAAATTGCATCAAGAAGTGTCAAGGAGACTGAATTATTTAATGGAATTAGAAGTCTTGGTTTGAAGACTTATATTTCTTTCGGAATGTCTGAGGTAAGTGATTTTCTTCATCTTAAGACCGAGTCAGATAAATTTTTGTATTGCGTTTCTCAATATCCAACATATTATTGGGATTTGAGGGAATTCCCAACTGATTTTACGAAATCTAGTTTTGATGGATATTCTGATCATACTTTAGGTATTGAGGCATGTTTGTTTGCTTTATCGAGAGGTGCTCAAATTATAGAAAAGCATTTCACCTTGGATAAATCAGAGACGTTAATAAGGGATCACGCTTTATCTGCAACTCCGGAGGAATTCAGACAGTTGGTCAGGACGGGTACTGAGCTATATAGGATTTATAACGCCTTAAAGTAATATTTGTGATTGATTCTTTAGTTGGAATTACATTTTTCAATTCAAGTGTAGATCGGGACATATTCAAGGTATTTTATATCCCAACATTTGTTTTCTATTCTCACGATCCACCAAAGAATTTTTTTGGTCCAGTTTATTTGGAGTGTACGTCAAAATATGAAGAGTTATGTTTTTACAGTGTTTTATTACAATCTCGTCTAGTTAAATTCTATCCTTGGCGATATCTGCCGGGTTATGAATTTTTTGTTTATTACGATTATCGAATAGATGTACACAAAAGATTCTTTAACAAACTGAAGACAAATCAGTTCCCCCTATTCTTAAAACATCGTGAAGGAGGCTTTTATATACACGAACTTCTTCGAAATATTGAAAGAGGACGAATTAGAGAGGATGTCTTTCCTTATATCGATAAACTGATTAAAGGACGTTTTAACTTGCCAATTATGGAGAATGGCGTAATGTGCTTGCAAAAGTCCAATTATATGGATCTGGATGACTTTATTCATAATTTTGATTTCATTCAGAGAGATCAACTTGTCGTGCCAGTTTTGCTCAGGGAAAATTGGTTTTATTTTAAGTACAATTTGAACCATGTAAGGTACTTTCATGTGAATTCGAAAAAATTTAAATTGTTTAATTTATTTCTACGTTTTTTTAGTTTTATCTTTTCCCGTTTGTAATTAATTTAAATGAAATTTCCTGTTATTATTGCTGTACGTCTAGGTAGTTCTCGTCTACCCGGAAAGGCATTGCTGCCAATGTTAAATGGTGCGTGTATGCTAGATGAGATTATTAAGAGAGTTCGGAAATCTGATGTAGTAGGTGAAATTTGTATAGCGACAACTCTTAATGAAGAGGATGATCGTTTGGTGAAGTTTGCTGAGGCTAATGATTTGTTCGTGTTTAGGGGTTCAGAAAACAATGTAGCGGAGCGAATTTACGGCGCGGCAAAATACTTAAATTCTGAGTTTTTTTATGAGGTTTTGGGTGATAATCCATTAATTGATCCTAATTTCTTTGAGGTACTTTACAGCATTTACTCAGAAAACCTGAATCTGAAGTACGCAAGCTTTAATACTCGGGAGTATAATTTTAATAGTAGTTCTGAATTTCCAGTGGGCGTTCGAGTACAATTAGTGAAGACAGTTTTGTTTGAGAAGATTTTTGCAACTAATAATGCTTACTATTTCGAGCATGCTACATCCTTTTTTTATGACAAAATTGATCAGACTGACTATTTTTTAGTTGAAAATCAAATCGTTAAGGAATGTGGTCATTATAATTTGGCAGTAAACACTTTAGAAGATTTTTTATTAATAAGTTTAGTTTTGAATGAATCCTCAAATTTTAATTGGAGAAACTCTCTTGAATTGTATAAACTCTTGTCGGAATGAAAAGAATTTTATTTAGTGCTTCAACTGAAATGTTGTCTGAGTCAGACAGAAGTTTGATAAATTCACGTTGTGAAATTAGTTGTGTTATTGACTTGGTCGATCTTGAGGTAATATCTAAACGAGATGAATATAAAGTATGGGTTGTCCATCCGTGTCCTAGTTTTAAAATAACGGCGGCAATCTTAGATTACATTCCAAACCTTGAGACTATTGTAACGCCAACTACAGGTACGACCCATATTGATGTCGTTGGTTTAGAAAAAATTGGAATTAAAGTTATTGGGCTTAAGGATTCAGAAGTTGTCAAAGAAATTAAGGCTAGTAGTGAATTTACTTTTATTCATATTTTAAATGTGTTGAGAAAATTCTCAAATAGTATAGATCATGTGAAAAATGGTAGGTGGCGAGAGGGTGATAACGAGTTAAGAGGTCATGAGATTTGTGAGTCGACTATTGGAATAGTTGGATTGGGGCGGATAGGAGGGAATGTTGCTAAGTGGTTGACTTGTATGGGTGCAAAGGTTTTGTATTTTGACCCCTATGTTGCTAATGATGTTTACTCAAGGTATGATGACATTTATGATCTCGCAGCGGTGGTCGATGTTCTAGTGGTTGCTGTTCATTTAAGCAACGAAACAAGTGGTATGATAGACATAGATGTTTTTAAGAGTATGCGGAGTAATTCTTGGCTTGTTAATACAAGTCGAGGTGAGATTGTAGTAGAGGAGGATTTACTCTGGGCGTTAAAAAATCGAGTGATTAGTGGAGCATCTGTTGATGTGATTAGTGGTGAGAATGAATTGGGATTTGTTGAAAATAATCGTGTTATAAATCTTTCAAAGAGTATACCGAATTTAATTGTCACACCACATGTCGCTGGCTTGACATATGAAAGCGAGGCAAAGGCTCAGATGTTTGCATTTAGAGAAGCGGTTAAATCTTTATGAGTACAATAGGGTTATATATTGTAAATCATAACAATGGCCGGTTTCTAGCTTCCGCTATTTATTCTGTTTTATTGCAATCTAGCCCACCAGATGATTTCGTGATTTATGATAATAATTCGACAGATTCAATATCATTAAGTATTCTTAAGAATGCGGAATTATTAGGATTAAGAGTTGTATATTTAACAACAAGTAACTTAATAGTTGCGGCAAATAGAGCAATAAGAGATTCAACTTCTGATTATATTATGAGGTTGGATGGTGATGATATTTTGCGAAAAAACGCTATAGAATCTTATAGAGCAGAGCTTAATTTAAAGTCAAACGTTGGTTTAATAATTCCGTCATATAACATAGTTAATAGCAATTGTGTTTTACTCGGCCGTATTAACAAGAGAGTTGATTCAAGCATGCCTATGTTGCCACCTCACGGAGCTGTGACATTAGTTCATCGATTGACGCTATTATCATTTGGTGGTTATTTGGTGAAATTTAGCCGACAAGATGGTTATATGCTTTGGGCCATTTTCATGAAGTCGGTTAAAACAGTTCAAATTTTGAATGAGTCCATATTTTATTATCGGCAGCATGTTAATAGTTTGTCGTTTAATCGAAGTAATATTTTAGCAACCAGATATAATATTCTTGAAGACTTAGTGCCTCAAGATAGTTTAAGGTATGATGTCTTTATTTATGGATTAAAAGGTGATAACATAGTAGATCTCGTTAATCGAAACTCTGATATTATTAAAAATGCTGAGAATGCTTATTTGTATTTTCCTGAAATAATAGATTATCCCGGCTTGACCTATTTGCGTCGTGAATTAAATGTATTAGAATCTTACCAGGAAATTTATGATAATTTTAATTTAGAAATGAACGATTTGAATGTCTTCATTAATTCTAATTACGTTGGTGACTCACGGTCAATTAATCACGCGCTGATGACGGCAAAACTTACTGGTAAATTAAGGAAATTCATACTCGCGACTCGTTTAAGATCAGAAATTTTTATAGCTCAGAATGAACTACAGTCTATTTCATTTGGATCTAATTTATTTAATGAAAATCCAATTTTTATGAAGTTAGCTGGCCTAGAAATCATACCAAGAGGGGCCACTACTTTTTCACCGGTCTTTTTGATTGAATATAGCAATTAGTTTTAAATTTTAATATGAAAATAACGAATATCGCATCTAGTACTGTTATTATTTCATCGAATGGTTATAATATATTATGTGATCCGTGGTTATTTGACGGTGAATATTATGGTTCGTGGTTTCATTATCCTCCATTAGATGTCCGGGAGAATGTTTTTAAAAGTATAGATTATATCTATTTATCTCATATTCATCCGGATCATTTTAGTCGGAAAACATTTTCATATTTGGATAAGAAAATCCCAGTATTGATTCATAAGTATAATTCGCCATTTCTAAAAAGAAATCTCGAATTGATGGGTTTTAATGTTGTCGAAATTGACAATGGAAGCAGGTTTTCGTTCAATGAAAGATTTTTTATTGAAATTTATGCTGCCGACAATTGTAATCCGGAACTCTGTGGCAAGTTTTTTGGTTGCGGTATGGTTGAATCAACTTTTGGGAGTACCCAAATTGATTCATTGGCCCTATTTTGTGATAGGGAATACACAGTATTGAATTTAAATGACTGTCCTTTTGAATTAGCCAAAGGAACAGTAGAAGTTGTAAAGAAAAATTACAATAAAATTGATTTTTTATTAGTTGGTTATGCTGGAGCTGGTCCTTTCCCGCAATGTTTTAATTTGCCTACTGAGGATTTGCGGTCCGCTGTAATTAGTAAGCAGAAGTCTTTTATTAGGCAATCGAAGGATTTTATTGATCTAGTAGAACCTCTTTATTATATGCCATTTGCAGGAACTTATGTTTTAGGCGGGAAATTGACTGTTGCAAATGTTAATCGAGGAGTTCCCGATATATTTGAGGCAACGCTTGCAATAGACGAAATGATTTCGTCAGGCTCAAAAAGCGTACTTTTAAATGCATATGAATATTTTGATTTGTCAAATTCTAAATGCTCTAGTGACTACAGACCAACAGACCAACTAGAGAGAGAAGAATATATTAATGAATATTTATCACATAAAATATTCGATTATGAAATCGACGAAAAGCCGAATTTGAGTGACTTTATTGAGTTAATTCCTGGTGCACACGACCGGTTTAAAAGGAAAGTTCAAGAGATTAGATATTCATCTGACACTTTAGTGCTGATAGATTTGGTGGATAATTATTATTTGGTTTTGAATATGAGAGATTTGGATTATCGAATAGAGCGTAATTTCGATTTTAAGTTATTAAATTTTTTACGTTTATCTTTAGATTCAAGGCTCTTGTTAAGAGTTTTAAAAGGCCCCAGATTTGCTCATTGGAACAACGCGAGTATAGGATCTCATATAAATTTTGACAGGAGTTCTTCAATTTATGACCGGGGACTGCACTATTGCCTAAATTTTTTACATAATTAATTAAATACCATAATGAATTAGAAAGTCAATTATTTACGTTGACTCATGTTAAATAAAGATTTTTACATTAGATTTAGTTGTCCTTTGATATGAATAAATACTGTGTTGCCTTATATGGTATTGGTAGGAATGTTAACCTACGACGAGAAATCTCGTTTTATCGTCGGGCATTTGATAATCCGGTTTTCTTTTATTTTCTACACCGCGAAAATTTTCTTGATAATCCCAGATCCGATGAAATTGGATCTTTGGATTATTCATTTATTAACGACTTGGATATACCGATTGTCCCTGTTGATATGGACAAGTTGGGATTATTTGGTCATATTCTGAATCGGTCGATAGATCCTCACAATGATGGCAGGAAATCCCTTAATAATTTATTAAAACAGTTAGTAGTGCTGGCACAAATGCCTTCGTATCTTAATCATTTAGAAAATTGTGATAACTATTTGATTATTAGGGATGACGTTAAATTTAGTTTCTTTTCAAAATTGACCCTTTTGTTTTGGCCCCCTAAGGTAAAAGAAAACTCTGAGTTATTTGTGAGTGCGTTTTCATGGCATTACGGGGTTAATGATAAGTTTTTTATTGCAAGAAGTCGGGTTATGGAACTGACTTGTAGTAGGTTGAATCAAATTGAAGAGTTTATTGATGAAAAAGGCTACTTGAATGCAGAGCGTTTATTAAGTCATATTATTACGCTTAATAACTTTAAGGTTAGACCTCTTTTTGTGAATGTGGGTAGGGTGAGGATTAATGGAACAACGAAATGGGATAAGTTTATACCAGCATTTACAAGGTCAAATGATATCTACAGAGTTTTGAGATATAGAGTAAAGATAGGAGGGAAGGCAGAAATTGGTTAAAAGCTTATTCCTTTTTTGTATTGTATTATTTGCTTTCTTTGAACGCATTTTTGCTATCCAATTAGGTGATTACAGAGTTGGATTATTTGACATTTCTGCCTTATCTTTTGTAATATATTCTTTGGTTTCTAAGGTTATTATCAGTACGAAGGCGTTGTTATTGTTTCTTGTGTTATTAGTCATTCAAATAATAGCGTTATTGAACTCAAATCCTGTTTCCTACACGGCAGTTTTAACAGTAGGTTTGAAAATATTTTTGGTTTATTATCTGTTTATCCTTCAAATTAAGCCAAGGCATCTTTTAATTACTGGTTCCGCTCTTTTTATTATATTTGGAATAATTTTAGTTGCTTTCTCAGATGGCGCAATAATTTATCCAACAGATTATTTTAACAGAAACGAAACATTGGCCTATCTGTTGATGAGCATATTCTTGATTGATGAGAAATTTTTTAAGACGAGGAGTTTTTTGTTACTTGTCTTAGTTTTTTTAACGTTCATTGTTCAATCAAGGCAAATAGTGATATCTTTTGGTGTAGTTTTATTTCTAAGTATATTTTTTTCTAATAAGATATCAAAAGTTTACAAGATGTACATTATATTATTTGTAATGTTGTTTGTCTTGACATTTATTCCTTTTATGTATTCTCAATTTGATGATTATACCTTGAGGCGTTATAACGTTTTTTTTGAATTTGGAGAACTGGATTTAAGTAATGTAAAACTGAACAAGGATGTAACCCAAGGAGATAAGTATAGAATTTTGAATATTTTGAGTGGTTTGGAGGGTTGGCTAAATAGCCCCATTTATGGGCATGGTCTTGGTTCCTATGTTAGATTGAATGAATTCGGCAAAGTAGCTCATAATAGTTATGTAACACTATTATTCGAAGGGGGTCTTGTGTTATTTTCTACATTTATTTATTTGATATATTATTACTCACGTTATATTAATGAGTATTTGACGTCAGTAATTTTCTTTTCAATGCTTGTTAGTCTGAATTTTATAGAGTCATTAGGGAAACTTCCTGTTTATTTTTATTTTGGTATTATACTTATGAAAATGAATAGTTTTAAATATACAAGAAGAATTGGATTGACTGGAAAGTACTGTTCTTATGAATGATTCAGCATTCGATCAATTGTTCCTAGTGAGTGTTGTTACTCCTTTATTTAATAAGGTGAATTTTATTGAACAATGTATAAGTTCGGTTTTAGCTCAGTCATATGCTAACTGGGAAATGATTATCATTGATGATTGTTCTTATGATGGGTCATATGAAATTGCACAGAAATATTCTAAAGTTGATCCTCGAATAAGGGTTGAAAGAATGGAAGTAAATTCAGGCGCAGGCGTTGCAAGAAATAGAGCAATAAGTATTGCAAAAGGACAGTTTATAGCATTTTTAGATGCAGATGATGTTTGGCATTGTAATAAGTTAAAAATACAATTAAATGAAATGATAGTTCGTAATGCAGCCTTTTCGCATACATCATACGGGTATCTACATAAGAAGGGTTTCATTATGTCAAAAATTTTGAGAGTTAGTAGTAGGCCTGTAACTTATGTGGATTTATTAAAGCGTACGGAAATTAGTTGCTTAACTGCCATGTATGACGTTCGAAAAATTGGCAAAGTCTATATGCCCGACTTGCCAAGAAAACAAGATTATGCTACTTGGCTAGATATTTTGTCCCGAGGTCATTCCTCACATCCTGTTAATAAGGTGTTAGCGTGGTATAGGCAAGTGCCGGGGTCTAATTCTTCAAATAAACTTAGTTTAATAGTCAATCACTATATTTTTTTACGTAAATTACAAAAATTAAATATATTGAATTCTATTCGTTATACTACTCTTTGGATTGTAAACGGTTTGTTGAGATATTATATTTAGATAAAGTTTAAGAAATTTTTAATTAAAATAGTGTTAATTAACAATGAGCTTACGGTATGAGGGCTTATTTGTTAAATTGAGAATTTTGAATAGGGACTTAGGATGATTATATATAAATTCAATAAGGACAGAACGACGAAAGTTTGTTTTTCTTGTCTGAGTTTGTAATTGGTTATCAGGACTTTATGCTTCAGCTAATTTTGTAGTAAACAACATTCTTACTTAGTAGAAAAGTTTCGTGGTCCGATTAGAAGACTTTTTGTTAATTACGGTATTCCAATTCAAAGATGAAAAGTGATTCGAGATATCTAACATTTCTCTACCATGATGTAGTTAATAACCCCAGTGACTCTGGTTTTCAGCGCGATTCCGCAAAGAATTACAAGCATAATGTAATAGAATTCTATAATAACATTGACATAATTGTAAGAAAGCGAGATAATATAATAAAAGTCGACAATATTGACTCGTTTAAAAATGCAACTTTATTAACATTTGATGATGGTGGTAAGTCAGCTTTATTAATAGCAAAATATTTAGAAAAGTTCGACCTAAGAGGACATTTTTTTATAACGACTAGTTTAATTGGGGATAAGTATTTCTTGACAGAAGCTGAAATACGTGATTTACATAAACGAGGGCATATAATTGGCTCTCACTCACATTCACATCCGAATGTTTTTAGCAGTTTGTCGTACGAATTGATGAAATATGAGTGGTCTACAAGTAAATCGATTCTAGAGGAAATTTTGGAGACTGAAGTTAAATATTGTTCTATTCCAGGTGGAGATGCGAATAAGGATTCTTATTTGGCGGCTCAAGAAAGTGGTTACGAAATAGTTTTTGATTCGGAGCCAGTAACAGAATTAAGGAGATTGAAAAACTTAATTATTATTGGACGCGTATGCCCTAAGGCTGGCACAGGTTACAAACGAATCGAAGGCTATTGTGATTTTAAAGGCATCAAAAAACAGTACTATTTGAGAAAAATTAAGGTTGCAATTAAATTTATAATTTTTCCGATATATTCAAAAATTCATAACAGTAGAAGGCATGGCAAATAATCTTAGAATTGTAGTTTTAACAGGTTCTTCATTGCCGAATTTACATACCTTAGCTACTTTAGTCAGCAGCGATTTGAATGTGGTCGGCGCAGTAGTTGCAAATCAAAAAAAGTACAATCTTAATACAAGGTATTTGAGGATCTCTCTTCGGAAACAGGGATTGATGAAGGTCTTACTTCAAATAATAGAAAGAATATGTTATAAGGTTCTTAATTCGAAAAAGGATCAGGTAATATTTCAAAGTATTTTTAAGAAGGACACGATACTTAAAGTAATTAATTCTTTCAAGGAAAATATTTTCTATACCGTTAATTATAACGATGATATTGTATTAGATTGGATAAGTAGTAAAGCCCCTGACTTAATTGTTATACATACTCCTTATTGGGTGCCAAAGAAGGTGAGAAGCATTGTAAAAGGTAATGTAATTGGTAGTCATCCTGGAATCACTCAATTCTATCGAGGTATTCACTCGCCATTCTGGGCTATTTATAACGGGGAAATTGATAAAATTGGTTTTTCGATTTTTTGGGTTGATGGGGGTGTTGATTCGGGTGATCTGATCTTTCAGGATAGAATTATTCCAGATTCGCAGGATAGTTACATAACGTTAAGTTGGAAAGGAATGGCTTTAATTGCGGATAGTTTAAAGGACATATTAATAAAGGCTAACAGTATAAATGATTTACCGAGAATTAAAAACGCGAATATAACGGATGATACAATTTTTTATCATCCCACGATTATACAGTACATAATATATAGAATAAAGTATAATTATAGATGACTCGATTTGTCTTTCATTAGTGAATTATGTATTCCCTTCGAAAGTCGAAAACAATAAAATGATGAATTTTGATTTTTGGGGTAATAAAAACAAGTCGATTCAATGATGGCAAGATCATTAAGGCCATAAAGGAGCACGAGGGTGGTCGTAAGGCCGAAGACATCGTAAGGGATTTTGGGATCAGCTAGGGGACCTTCTACTAATAGAGGCAGAAGTACGACGGCATGGTAGCCAGCGACGTCAAGCGCTGAAAAGATCTAGAGCTCGAAAACAGCCGTCTTAAGCGACTTCTTGCCGACAGAATCCTTGACAAAGAGATCTTAAAGGACGTGATCGAAAAAAAAGGCTGGGGCCCGACGAGCGGAGGGAGCTCTTCACGATGATTCTAGTGCACTTTAGCATTAGCCTTCGTCGGGCCCTTGCACTAATGAATCTAGCACCAAGCATGTACTACTACCGTAGCAAGCGGGACGACTAGCCAGCACTTGGCTAATGCGTGCGTATGCCGACGAGAATCCAGCCCATGGGCAGGACATGATGGCCCATGGTAGCCAAATTGTTTAACAAGCGCCTAGGCTGGAATCACTAGAAGACTGAGCGGCTCTATTCCAAGCTCAAGCTAGATAAGCTTCGTAAGAAGAGCTTACGCCGTCTGGTGCAAGTGAAAGAGCCCCTGATGCAGCCCCTGGCGGCCAATGAGTGCTGGAGCATGGACTTCATGAGCGACAGCTTAATGGAGGGCAGCAAGGTGCGCGTACTCAATGTGATTGACGACTACAATCGGCAGAATCTAGGATTTGATATCGGTAGATCGCTACCTGCACCCAGGGTAACGCGGGCGTTGGATGACTTTATTGACTATCACGGAAAGCTCAAGCGCATCCGCATATACAATGGACCGGAATACACAAGCCACCCATGCAGCTTTGGGCCAAAGACAAAGAGATCGAGTTGCAGTTTATTCAGCCGTGTAAGCCAACACAGAATAGCTACATCGAGCGTTTTAACCGCACCTACCGCACCGAAGTCCTCGACGCGTACTTGTTTACGAGCATGCAGGAAATTCACAACGTAACCGAAGCTTTTCAGCACAAGTAAAACCATCTTAGGCCACACGAGTCGCTCAGTGACATGGCGCCAGTGGAGTTTAAAGAACACAGAAAATCCCTTACTGGGAGTACTCCCAGAAAGGGATTTAAAATCGTAGTATCAATGACCTCTTCCCACGAATTAGTACGTTTCTAAACTAGAGTTTTTGGGCCCAAATCCCCGGGCAGAGGGACGTGAAAAAACACGAAATTGGACCCGTCATGAAGAAGTCAAAATTCTCTGAAGCTCAA
>JACCDP010855742.1_pt1 | contig 22642 bp, 17 predicted proteins | sample 7445841 | NCBI WGS metagenome assembly JACCDP01 (sample SAMN15323441, study PRJNA562643) | freshwater metagenome | isolation source: river surface water | place: USA:Blue River Watershed | collected 2017-08-17
CACCCGATGTCGTCGTCTGGGGAACCTTCGCGAACGACGGACGCCCGACCCACCTCGTGCGCGCGCGCGCCACGAACGCCCCCGTGTTCGTCGGCACGGACGTACCCGCGGGCGCCCGCCTGCTTCCGACGCCGCTCGGGACGTGGTTCCTGCGCCACAGCGCGCTCTACCGGACCGTCCAGGGCGCGACGTGGCTGCGGACGCCCGGCGCCCCGAGCTTCGACCGCGCGTGGTACGCCGCGCAGGTCGACCGCTTCGCCGCGTGGGGCGCGCGCAGCGGCGTGCCCGTCGTCGTGGCGGCGCTCGCCCCCCACGTGCTCGTCGACGACGCGAGCTGCCGGGAAGGCTACGGCGCCATGTGCGCGACCGTCCAGTCCGACTGGGCCGCGCTGACCGGCGTCCTGGGGAGCCGGCGGCTCCCGTGGGTCGACACCCTGCCCGCGCTGCGGATGGACGGACGCCCAGCGTTCTGGCCGAGCGAGGCGCGCGATCCGGACCACCCCAATCCCGACGCGCACGGCCTCTACGCGCGCGCCGTGGAACCCCTGGTGCGCGCCGCGCTAGATCGGTAGCCTCGGCGGCGAGGTCGCGCGCCACGGGAACGGGACGGCACCCTCCGCCGGGAGACGCTGCCCCTCGGGCCCGATCCACGCGACCCACGCCGTGTCGGCGGGCAACGCGGCGCGCCCGTCGCGAATCGGGACACGCACGCCGTGCGGATCCGTGGGATGGGTCAGCGCGAGCACCTCCCAGTCCGCCGCGAGCGGCCCGTCCTCGGACTCGACGCGGAGCACCGGGCGACCGCCACGCGCCCCGAACCACGCCACCCGGGGCGTGCCCGGCGCGGGTGCCATCGCGCTTCCGCGCAGGTCGACGCGGCCGGCGCCCGTCCATGAAAACCAGTCCGGGCCGTCGGGCTCCGGGAGCACCGCACGCGGCGGCGTGACGTCCACCTGCCGGGCGCCGCGCACCGGGCGTTGCAGCACCTCCGGCGGCGTGCGGCCGCATGCCCGCCAGCACGCCGCGAGATGGGCGCGGAACAAGGCGTCGAAGTGCGGCGCGAACGGGGTCGAGAAGTCATCCCCGAACCACCAGAACCAGTCGCTTCCCTCCGCGGCGAGCAGCGCCTCGCGGCCGGCCTCGGGGCGTCCGGCGGCCTCCCAGGCGGCGCGCGTCTCGGCCAGCAGGCGCCAGGCGACCCGATCCTCCGGATGGCCGATCCAGATCGCGAAGTCCGCGTGGATCCAGCTTCCCGTGTGGATTCGGCGCACGGTGCCCGCGGGCTCCGTCTCGGCCACCGCGCCGCACGTGCGCAGCCCGGGATGCGCGAGGAACGCGCGCAGGAACGCCTCGCCGGCATCCGGGTAGGATTCCCATGGGTTCTCGCCGTCGAGGGCCAGCACGACACGCCGGGGGGCGTTGCGGGGGGTGGGACCCCCCGCCCCAGGATCCGCGCCACAACGCGCCAGGAGGTCCGCCGCAGCGGCGGCGCCGTCCCAGGTCGCGTAGACGAAGCCGATGCGGTCGGACAGGGCGTGGTCCCGAAAGAGGAGCCGCAGCCCGGAGTCCCGGTCCACCCACGGGCCCTCCACGTCCGCGCCGTGGACGGTGCGCTCGGAGCGGTCCCGCACGCCGTCGTCGGTGGCGACCCAACGAAAACCCGCTTCAGCCGCGAGTCGCAGCACCTCCGGGCTCACGCTGCCCTCGCTCGGCCAGAGCCCGCGCACCTCTCCGCCGATCCACGCCTCCACGCGGGCACGGCCGCGCACGAGCTGCTCGCGCGCGTCCTCCGGCGCCCTGAAACCAGGATCGGGCACGCCCGGCATGCACCGCGCCGCGTGCGCCGTGTCGACGAGCAGGGGCAGGATCGGATGGGTGTACGGCGAGGCGCTGACCTCCGGCAGGCCCCGCCAGCGTTCGCGAAGCCCGGCGAGCAACTCCGCCTGCGCACGAAGCACCGCCTCCTTCTCGACCTCCGTGAAGTCGCGCCCGCGCGTTCGCAGGTCCGCGAGGAACGGGTACGCGCGCAACGCGGTGAAGCCGAACCACGCGAGGTTGCTCCATACCTGCAGGTCGCGCAGCAGCGCCGTCGTCCACGGACGGCCGGAATCGCGGTGCGCGAGCAGCCGCCCCCAGCCCGGGAACCAGCGGTAGGCGCCCGGATGGCCCGCGAAGAAGTGGTCGACCATCCACGCGATCTCGTGCGGGGCGAGGCTCGCGGCCGGGCGCCGCGCGAGGTCCAGCCACGGGTCGCTGCCCCCGTCGGCGTAGTGGTCCCACTGGTCGAGCAGCGACGGCACGAGGTTGAGGGTGACGGCGGCGCCGAGCTCCCGCACGAGCGCCGGCACGTCGGTGTAGCCACGCGTCGCGTGCAGCCGCACCCAGGGCATGCGTGGCATCCGCGAGGTCGGGTCCCGGTAGTCCGGCTGGTGCATGTGGAGGAGGAGCGCGATCATGTTGCCGGGCACGTATCGCGTGCGGCCGCGCGGGATAACAGCCCGCCATGCGCATCCCCGTCGCCATCCTCGGCGCGACCGGCATGGTCGGCCAGCGTTTCGCCCAGCGCCTCGCGCGCCACCCCCGCTTCGAGGTCGTCGCCCTCGCGGCGAGCGACCGCAGCGCCGGACGCAGCTACGGAGACGCGGTCCCCTGGCGGCTCGACGGCGCGTGCCCGTTTCCGTCGATGCCGGTGCGGCCGTGCACGCCGGAGGAGGTCGACGCGCCGGTGGTGTTCAGCGCCCTGGATTCCGGCGTCGCCCGGGAGACGGAGGCCGCCTTCCGCGACGCTGGACGGGTCGTGGTGAGCAACGCCAGCGCGTGGCGCATGGCGGAGGACGTTCCGCTCGTCATCCCCGAGGTCAATCCCGACCATGTCGAGATCCTTCGCGGACGACGCGGCGCCATCGTCTGCAACCCCAACTGCACGAGCATGCCGCTCGTGTTTGCGCTCGCCCCGCTGCACGCCGCGTTCGGCGTCGAGGCCGTGGCCGTCGCGAGCTGGCAGGCGGTGAGCGGGGCCGGCTACCCCGGCGAGAGCGCCTGGGACATGCTCGGCAACGTGCACCCCCACGCGGGCGACGAGGAGGCGAAGCTGGCGGAGGAGCCACGCCGGATCCTCGGGCACCGTGACGGGACCGCCATCGTCCACGCGACGTTCCCGCTGAGCGCGCGCTGCGTGCGCGTGCCCGTGGTCGACGGGCACCTCGTGAGCGCGCAGATCCGGTTGCGGGGGTCCCCTTCGGTCGCGGACGTCGAGGCCGCGCTCCGTGCGTGGCAACCCGCGGCGCGCCTGCCTTCCACCCCGGAGCCGCTCCTTCGCTTCGCGACGCGTCGGGACCGACCCGCGCCGAGGCCGGACGCCGACGCCGGAGACGGCATGGCGATCACCCTCGGGCGCATCGAGCCGTGCGAGGTGTTCACCGTCAAGCTGTTCGCGCTGGCGCACAACGCCGTCCGCGGCGCGGCGGGCGGAGCGATCGCCGTCGCGGAGCTGCTCGATCAGCGCGGGTTGCTGCCGACGGGGTGACCGCGCGCACGACGCACGCCGTCACGGTCTGCGACGGGGCCGCGCGGTCCGCACGACCAGCCAGCTGGCGACGAGCACACAGGCGACCGCGACACCGAACGCCCGCCACCAGGACGCTGGGTCCGCCCCCGGCGTGACGCCCTGTTTCGGGGCGGCCAGCACCAGCCAGGCCCACGCGACGGCGAGCATCCCGACGAGCGAGGTGACCAGGACGCGTCGCGCGTCGGTCCACGGAGACGGCGTGATGGGCTCGGACATGACCCGAAGGTGACCACCGCGTCGCGCGCGTCAACCGCGCGGGTCCCCGTCCTCTCCGCGACGCAGGCGCGCCGCGTGACGCAGCCACGCGCGGTGCGGGATGGCGGGAATGCCGCTGACGGCCTCGCCGGGCGGTACGTCCCGGGTGACCATGCTGAGCGCGCCCACCTTCGCACCCTCGCCCAGCGCGAGGTGGCCGAGGGCCCCCGCACGCGCCCCGAGCGTGACGCCGCGACCCAGCCGCGTGCTGCCCGCGACCCCCGCGTACGCGGCCAGGACGCAGTCGGGACCGAGCTCGACGTTGTGCCCCACCTGGACGAGGTTGTCGAGCTTCGACCCGTCGCCCACCCGCGTCGCGCCCAGCGCCGCGCGATCGACACTTGCGTTCGCGCCGAGCTCGACGCGGTCCCCGAGGATCGCGACGCCCACCTGCGGGACGGCCTCCCACGCGTGGCCGGACCGCGCGCCGGGCACCTCCGCGAGGCCGAAACCGTCCGCACCGACCACGGCGCCGGGCTGCAAGACGCAGTCGTCTCCGAGCACGCACCCATCCATGACGACGCTTCCCGGCATCAGCCGACAGCGCGCACCGACGCGGGCGGCGGCCCCGACGTACACGTAGGGGTACACGGTGCTCCCGGCACCCACCGACGCACCGGGCCCGACGTACGCGAACGCCATCACGCACGCACCCTCTGCCTCCCCCTCCACGACGGCGAGAGGATGGATCCCGGGTGCGAAGGGCGGCAGCGGATGGAACAGCCGCGCCGCGCGCGCGAACGCGCGTTGTGGCGACGCGACGCGCACCAGGACGCTCGATTCGGGCGGGCGCACGCCGTCGAGCGACGCGCCCACCGCGGGGACGAGCACCGCGCCGGCCCGGGTCCGCGCGAACGAACGCGCATGACGACGGCCCGTGCAGAACGCAAGGTCCGCCGGCCTCGCGTCGTCGAGGGACGCCACGCCGGTCAGCACCGTCCCGCCGTCTCCGTCGAACGCGCCGCCCAGCTGCGCGGCGAGGGCGTCGAGGCGCACCGGAGCGCCTACTTCTTCGGGGCGGCGGGACTCGGGGCGGCCACGGGATTCGCCGCGTTGTAGCGGGAAATCACCTCCTGCGTGAGGTCGATGGCCGGCGAGGCGTACACCACGCCGCCCTCGTTCACCTCCAGGACCAGCGCGAGGCCGCGCTCCTTGCCGAGCGTGCCCGCGATCGCCTTCATCTTGTCGACGAGGGTCTCCATCGCGCCGTAGTAGGCCTGCTGCATCTCCTGCTCGGCGCGCTGCGCCGTGGCCTGGAACTGCGCCTGCATCTGGCCGAGCTCCTCTTCCTTCTGCCGGCGCGCGGCGTCGCTGAGCACGAGCTTCTGCTTCTCGAGATCGGCCATGCGTCCTTCGAGATCCTTGCGCGTGCGCTCGATCGCGGCCTTGCGATCGGCGTACATCGCCTCGAGGCGGGAGCGGGCCTGCGCCCCCTCGCCCACCTCGTTGAGGGCGCGCTGGAAGTCCACGGTGGCGATGCCGGCCACGGCCGCGGCGGACGGCGCGGACGCAGGGGACGCGGCGTGGGCGGTCGGACCGGCGAGCGTGAGGGCGAGCAGCAGGGAGAAAGGCATGGAGATCTCCGGGGGGCGCGTCAGAACGCCGAGCCGATGGTGAAGTCGAAGACGGAGCTGCGCTCGTCCGGGTAGCGTCCGAGGGGCACGCCCCATTCGAACCGCAGCGGGCCGATGGGGCTGATCCAGCGGACACCCGCGCCCGCGCTGAGGCGGAGGCCGGTCGGGTCGAACGCCCCCTCGCCCCAGGGATCGCCGAAGGTGTTGCCCGCGTCGAAGAAGGCGACGACGGAGATCCCCGCCGACTTGAGGATCGGACTCTCGAGCTCGACGTTGTTGACCCAGGTCTCCGTGCCGCCGACCACCAGGCGATCGTCGGCGGCAGCGGGATCGTCGGTGCCGACGAACTGGCTGCGAGTGACGCGCGTGTCACGGTAGCCCATGCCGCGGATGCTGGGACCGAGGCTGAACGGGTCGTAGCCGCGCACGCTCAGGATCCCGCCCGCGCGGTAGCGATGGATGTACGGGACGATGCTGCCATCGGTGCTCTGGATGTGCCCGAGGCTGGAGTTCACCTTGAACACCAGCCAGTCCACCTCGTCCTTCGTGACGAGCGGGCGGTAGAACCGCAGGTTGGCCTGGGTCTGCCAGAAGTTGAAGTCACCGCCGAGCAGGCTCAGGACGCGCTCGGGATCCACGCGCACACCGCCCGCCAATTCCGTCGAGAGGGAGAAGCGGACGCCGCGCGTCGCGTTGATGCGGTTGTTGCGCTTGTCCACCTCGAACGTCGCGCCGAGGCTGCTCGTGATGCCGTTGCGGTAGAGCTGGCCGCCGAGGAGCCGCTCCTTGTACTCGTCGAGCGAGAGCAAACCGACGTCCTCGAGCGTGTAGTCCACGGCGAGGCGCACGTCGTCGCGTGCATCGAGGTACCGCCCGACTTGCAGCGTCCCTCCGCGCTGGTACTCGTTCTCGATGTACGTGCGCGTGTTCGTGAACCCGTCGATCTTGAAGGTCCACTGCGTGTCGAGGAAGTGCGGATCGTAGAAGCTCAGGTTCCCCTGCTTCGTCCGCGCGCTGAAGTTCCCGGCGAGGCTCATGATGTAGCCGAGGCCGAGGAAGTTGCTCTTCTGGATGTTCGCGGTGAACAGGAAGCTGTCCGCGCTGCCGTAGCCGGCACCGACGCTGAAGCTCCCCGTGGGGCGCTCCGTCACGTCGACCTTCATGTCGAGCACGTCGGGCGCGCTGCCGCGCGGCGTGTCGATGGAGACCTTCTCGAAGAAGCCGAGGCGCTCAAGCCGGGCGCGCGCGTCGCGCACGTCGGCGGTCCGGTAGACGTCGCCCTCGTTGAGCGGGATCTCGCGACGGATGACCTTGTCCCAGGTCGGATCGTTGCCGGTGATGTCGATGCGTCCGATGCGCACGCGCTCCCCGCGCTGCACGTCGACGGTCACATCGACCACGCCACGCTTGGCGTCGGTCGCGGGGACCGGCGTCGCGTTCGCGAAGGCGTAGCCGCGATCCCCGTACAGATCCGACACGCGCTGCATCGCGGCCTGCAAGACGGACAGCTTGAACCAGTCCCCCTCCCGCACCGGCGGACCGCCCGCACGCACGGCCAGCACACCCGACGGGAGCTTCGGTCGCCAGTCGGCGGTGATCGGCACGCCCGCGCGCTGGTCCCGCGCGAAGGCCTCCTCGACATCACGCACGCTCGCGCCGGAGAGCAGGGCCTCGACCGCGCCGCGCGTGAGGCCCTCCTCGGGCACGAAGTCCCCCTCGACGCGCAGGGCGCCGACGCGGTAGCGCGGCCCCTCCTCGACGGGAATGGACACGTTGATGAAGCGCTTGTCGGGCGTGAGGAACGCGCGCGGCTCGCCGACGTTGGCGTCGACGTAGCCCTGCTCGAGGAGCACCGAGCGGAGGACGTACGTGTCGTTCTCCAGGTTCTGCTCGACGAAGGTGCCGCCGCTGCTGAGCCACGGAATCGCCCCTGCCGCGCGGGTCTGCATGAAGCCGCGGAAGGCACGGTCGGGCACCTCGATGTTCCCGACGATGTCGACCTCGCGCACCAGCACCTTGCGGTTCTCGACGATGCGGAAGGTGAGGTCGACGAGATCGTCCCCCACCGGTGTGCGCTCCGGGGTCACCTCGACCAGGTAGAAACCCTTCTCGAGGTAGGCGTCGCGAAGGGCCTTCACGTTCGCGCGGATGCGCGTCTCGCTGGGGACGGTGAACGGCTCGATGTCGACCTTGTCGTCGAGATCCTCGGACTTCACCTTCTTGTTGCCCGCGATGCCGACCTCTCGGACGGCACGCTTCTCGCGGACCTGCAAGGTGAGCACGCGGGCGTCGGAGGGGCCGGACATCCGCACCACCACGTCGTCGACGAACCCCGTCTGCCACACGGCGCGCACCGCCGACCGAACCGCCTCGGGGCGGAGGAGATCGCCGACCTGCAATCGCGCGGCTTCGACGATCGCCGCCTCCTCGACGCGCCGCAGTCCGGTGACCTCGACGCGTGCGAGGCGACCGGAGGCCTCGGCGCCGGCCTCCGCGGCGAGGGACTCCCCATACGGGGCCTCCGGCGACGCAGCGAGGGCGAGGGCGCAGGCAAGAAGCAGCATCACGGGGCGGCCTCCTCGACCAGCCGGCCCCCACGTAGCCGGGCACGGCGCGGAATGCGCGCCGCGACCTCTTCCGCGTGCGTGACGAGCACGAGCGTCGCCCCGGCGGCCTCGGTCCGCGCGAGCAGGAGGGCCGTGACCTCCGCCGCGGTGACGGGGTCCAGGTTGCCCGTGGGCTCGTCCGCGAGGATGAGCCCCGGTCCCATCAGGAGCGCCCGCGCGATGGCGACGCGCTGCTGCTCCCCGCCCGAGAGCTCGCCCGGCGCGTGACGCAGCCGGTGCCCCAGCCCCACGGCGCGCAGCCCCTCCTCCGCGCGCGCACGGGCCTCGCGCAGCGGCACGCCCGCGATGATGGCGGGCATGGCGGCGTTGGTGAGCGCGTCGTGGTCCGCGAGCAGGTGGTGGTACTGGAACACGAACCCGACGCGGGTGTTGCGGTAGTGGTCCAGTCGCGACGCGGTCCGGCCGTAGAGCGGCTCGCCGTCGACGCGAACCTCTCCCTCGGTCGGCGGCTCCAACCCGCCGAGGATGTGCAGGAGCGTGCTCTTGCCGGAGCCGGACTGCCCGAGCAGCGCGACGGCCTCGCCGGGCGCCATCGAAAGGTCGATGCCGCGAAGGACCTCGATGACCTGACCGGCCATCGTGAAGCGGCGCGTGAGACCGCGGACGTCGAGCGCGACGGCGTTCATTCGTACCGGAGCCCCTCGACCGGGTCCAGCGCGGCCGCGCGGCCGGCGGGGTAGAGCGTGGCGAGGAAGCAGATCGTGAGCGCCCCCACGACAATGGCGACGACGTCGAGCGGCTCGACCACCACGGGCAGCGAGTCGAGGAAGTACACGTCGGTGTCGAGCGGGAACTTGTAGCGGTCGAGCGCCCAGCATCCCGCGAGGCCGAGCAGCGTGCCGAGCACGGTCCCGACGACCCCGACGACGACCCCCTCGAGGATGAACGCGACGCGGATGTCGCGGCGCGAGGCCCCCATCGCGCGGAGGATGCTGATCTCGCGGCCACGCGTGACGACCATCACGACGAGGTTCGTGACGATTCCGACCGCGGCCACGGTGATGATCTGCGCGAGGATGAGCCCCATGACGATCTTCTCGAGGCGCATCGCCGAGAAGAGCGCCGCGTTCATGTCGAGCCAGGTGCGGCCGAAGTATGGAAACGCGAGGACCTTCTCGAGCGCGGCCTTGATGGTGTTCACGTCGTAGATGCGCGCCATGTCGACGCGCGCCTCGACGCCGGTGACCTCGCCGCCGGTGAAGCCCAGGAACTCCCGCGCGTCGTCCAGCGTCACGTAGGTCCACTTGCTGTCGAACTCGTAGAACCCCGTGTGGAACAGCCCCGCGACGCGGAAGGCGCGCGTGGTGGGCATCGGAACGCCGAAGGGCCCGGTGCCACCACCGACGGGGTTGATCACGAACACACGGTCGCCCGGCGTCACCCGAAGGACCTCCGCGAGCCCGACGCCGAGGAGGATGCCCGGCAGGGTCTCCGCATCGCCGGGCGGCTGCGTCGCCATCGGCGCGGGCGCGTGAAGCGTGTCCAGGACGCGGGCGCGCGCGGCGGCGTCGGAGAGCGGCCCCTCGGGCCCCGTCTCGAGGGTGTCGGCGACCTTCGTGACACGTCGCGTGCCGACCGGGTCGACGCCCTTGAGCACCGCGCCGCTGAGCCCGCCAGCGCTGCGGATCATCACCTCGGTGTACACGAACGGAGAGGCCGCCTCGACGCCCGGGACGCCCTCCGTCGCGGTGACGACGCGGGCGGGATCCGCCACGGGCCCGCCGTGCGCGAGCACGACGAAATGCGCGTTCGCGCCGAGAATCTTGTCGCGGAGATCCTCCTCGAAGCCGTTCATGACGCTGATGACGATGATCAGCATCTGGACGCCGAGGGTCACCCCGAGCACGGACAGCACCGCGATGAGGCTCACCCCCGTCGCCTGCCGGCGCGAACGCAGGTGCGACAGCGCGACGAGCAGGGGAAAACGCACGCGCTCAGGCCCGCGGGCGCAGGGTCGGGAAGAGGATCACGTCGCGGATGCTGGCGCTGTCGGTGGGCAGCATGACCAGGCGGTCGATGCCGATCCCCTCCCCCGCGGTGGGCGGCAGGCCGTAGGTGAGCGCGGTGATGTAGTCCTCGTCGAAGTACATCGCCTCGGCGTCGCCACCCTGGCGCAGGCGCGCCTGCGCCTCGAAGCGACCAGCCTGATCGACGGGGTCGTTGAGCTCGTTGAAGCCGTTGGCGATCTCGCGCCCGGCGATGAACAGCTCGAAGCGGTCGGCCAGCCAGTGGTCCGAGTCGTTGCGACGGGCGAGCGGGCTGAGCTCGATCGGGAAGTGCGTCACGAAGGTCGGCGCGACCAGCGTCTTCTCGACGTCGAGATCGAACACCGCCTCCCACGTGCGCGCGACCGTCGCCGGCGGCGCGGTGTCGCGGGCGTTCGGGTAGGCGACGCGCCAGGCCGCGTGCAGCTTCCCGAGATCCCGGGTGTCGGCACCGGCGAGCGAAAGGTCCTCGCGGCCGGCAGCGGCAAGACGGCCGTTGAGCGCCTCGCGGACGGCATCCTCGTAGCGCAGGCGACGAAACGGCGCGTCGAACGCCAGCGTCGCGCCCTGGTAGACGATCACCTCCGCGCCGCACACGTGTGCCACGACGCCGCGGAGCATCGTCTCGGTCATGGCAGCGAGGTCCTGCCAGGTGGCGTGCGCCTGGTAGAACTCCAGCATCGTGAACTCGGGGTTGTGCGTCGAGTCGATGCCCTCGTTGCGGAAGTTGCGGTTGATCTCGAACACGCGTTCCAGCCCGCCGACCACGAGCCGCTTGAGGTAGAGCTCCGGCGCGATCCGCAGGTAGAGGTCGACGTCCAGTGCGTTGTGATGCGTGACGAACGGACGCGCGGTCGCGCCGCCCGGGATCGCCTGCATCATCGGCGTCTCCACTTCCAGGAAGCCGCGGGCCTCGAAGAAGTCGCGCAGCCAGCGGATGGCGCGCGAGCGACGCTGGAACGTCTCGCGGACCTCCTCGCTGACGAGAAGATCGAGGTACCGCTGGCGCTGCCGAACCTCGGGGTCGGTCACGCCGTGCCACTTGTCGGGCAGCGACTGCAGGCACTTCGTGAGGAGCACGAGCTCGCGCGCCTGAAGCGTCAGCTCCCCCGTGCGGGTGCGCATGAGGACACCCCGCACCCCGACGATGTCGCCGAGATCGAGCTTCTTGAACAGCGCGTGCGCCGCCTCGCCGATCTCCTCGCGGCGGAGGTAGATCTGCATGCGCCCGTCACGGTCCAACAGGCGCCCGAAGCCGGCCTTGCCCATGTCGTTCTTGAACAGGAGCCGCCCCGCGATGCGGAACTCCCCGAGGCTCTCGAGCGTCGGGGGAGGCGTTGCGGAGGGGGTGTCCCCCTCCGCCCCAGGCGACGTTTCCAGATCCTGCGCGGCCTGGCGGAGCGTCTCCGAGGTGTGAAGGACCTCCCACCCCACGGGCCAGGCCGGAACGCCCTCCGCGTGGAGGGAACGGAGCTTGTCGAGCCGATCGTCGTCGAACGCGTACATGACCAGCGCGGCTAACGCGTTCGCCACCGGTGCGAGGCCCGCGCGGACGCGTTCACGCCTCGCCGGCGGGTCGCTCCTCGGCGAGCGCCACCACCATCGCCTCGAGCTCGTCGCGCTCGACGACGTAGTCGGTGTTGCAGAAGTGGCAGTTGACCTCCGCACGGCCCTGTTCGTCGATGATCGCGCGCAGCTCCTCGTGACCGAGGCTGCGCAGGATGCCGCGCACCCGCTCGGGCCCGCAGCTGCACTGGTACCGGATCGTCTGCGCGCCGAGGATCTCCAGCGAACCCCCGATCGACGCGTCCCCACCGATGACTCCGCCCAGCCCCTTCATGAGGAGCTTCAAGTCCGGTGCGCGGTCGCCCGCGAGCCGCGCCCGGAAGTCGTCGGGGTCGGCGTGCGGCAGCTTCTCGACGAGCAGCCCGCCCGCGAACAGGAGGTTTCCGGCGCGGTCGCGCTCCGCGAGTACCCACACCTGCGAATCGACCTGCTGACTCGTGACGAGGAAGCGCCGGAGGGCCTCCTCGAGGGTCTCGTCCTTCACGTCGGCGACGCTCCGGTACAGCTCCGTCTGCCACAGCGACTTGAGCACCATGAGCGTGCCCTGGAACGACCGACCCGGCACGAGGCGCTGCGGGACGAAGCGCCCGCGCGTGGTTCCGTCGCCGTTCACGTCGACGACCAGGGAGAACTGCGGCGACTCTCCCGCGATCTGCAACGTCAGGCGCTCGTCACCCTTCACGTGCGCGCTCAGCAGGAGCGCCGTAAGCATTCCCTCGGCGGCGAGCACGGAGGCGTTGCCAGCGAGTCCATGACGCTCCTTCATCTCCAACGCGGGGGCGAGGGCGTCCACCGCGACGAAGCGCGCGTTCCCATCGCAGCAAAGACCCACGAAGTAATTTCCGATGGAATCCGGGTTCATGCGTTACGATCCTTCAAGTCTCTTCACGGGCTTGGGGCGCGACCGGACGCGCCAAGCGTCGCGCGACCCACGGGGTGATGGCAAGGGTGAACAGGATGCGCGGCACCTGGACCAGCTTCGTGAGCACGTAGGCCGCGACGAGCGTGGTCCCCGTGAGGTTTCCCGAGGGCGTGATCGTGTCGGCGAGGCCGGCGCCGAGGTGAGCTCGGACGAGGCTCGCGCCGGAGGCCACGGCCCCGGCGAGCGTGTCCCGGAAGCCGAGGTGCAGCAGGGTGCCGAACACGACCATCGAGACGCACGTGGTGGCGAGGTAGATCAGCAGCCCGAGCTTGCCGTAGGGCTCGAGGCGGGTCTTCCAGCTCATCCGCCCACCGCCCGCGCCGCCGCGGCGCGAATCCGCGCGAGAAAGGGTGCCGCTTCCTCGAACCCCACGGTCGCATCGACGCGCGTGCCGTCGGGGCGCGCGACGACCACCGTCGGGAGCCCGAGCACGCCGTAGCGCTGCTGCAACGCCGTCACCGTCGCGTCGGCGCGGTCGGTGCAGTCGATGCGCACGGCGACGAACCCGTCGCGGATCGCTGCGGCGACCGTCGGGTCCGAGAAGGTGTAGCGCTCCAACTCATGGCAGGCGGCGCACCATTCCGCCGTGAAGTCGATGAGCAGCGGCTTTCCCTCGGCCTGCGCCCGGGCCCGCGCCGCGGCCTCGTCCGACATCCACGTCACGGTCGGGGACGCCTGCGACGCCGCGCCGACGCCCAGGGACACCGGCGGAAGCACGAAGCCTCGCGAGAGGAGGACGCCGAGCACGAGGTAGCTGCCGGTGAGACCCGCGATGACCGCGATCAGCACGCGCCCGCGACGCATCACGAACCCCTCGCCGTCGTCGGCGTCGGGCCACGCGAACACCGCGGTCCACAGGAGCACGAAGGCGGTGGCGAGCGCGGTCACCACCACCGGAAGGTGCGGCGACACGTAGTAGATCGCGCCCAACCACATCACCACGCCGAAGGCCTTCTTCACCGTGTCCATCCACGCGCCGCGCGACGGCATCCAGCCGCTCGCCGCGCCGGTGACGAGGAAGATCATCCCCATTCCCAGGGAGAACGCGAACATGAGGCCGGCGCCGAGTCCGACCTCGCCGCCCTGCCCGATCAAGGCAAGAACGCTGGCGACGACGGGGCCGGAGCAAGGACCGGCGAGCACCGCCCCGACCATGCCCAGCACGAGCGCTCCCCCGAGGCTCCCGCCCCCGCCGTGGTTGCCGAGCCGCGCCTGCAACGCGCCGGGGACCGCCACGTCGAACACGCCGAACATCGACAGGCCCATCGCGAAGAAGAAGGCCGAGATGCTGCCGACGACCCAGACGCTCTGGAGCCAGCTGCCGAAGAGCGCGCCGGTGACCCCCGCGAACACGCCGAGGGCGCTGTACACCAGCGCGAGGCCGAGCACGTACGCGCCGGAGAGCGCCAGCGCACGAAGCCGGGAGCCAGCGCTCCGGGCGCCGAGGATCCCCATGGTGATGGGCACCATCGGAAGCACGCACGGGGTGAGGCTGACGCCGAGCCCCGCGACGAAGCACAATGCGACGAGCGCGAGCAACCCGCTCCCGCGGGCCTTCGCGAAGGCGTCCTCGGACGGGGGTTCGGACGCGACCGGCGCGGCCGCGACCGCCACGACCGGAGGCGCCGCCGCGACGAGCACGGGAAGCGCCGGCGCATCGAGCGAGACGTGGACCGTCTCGGTCGTCGGCATGCGACACAGGCTCGCGCCCTTGCACGCCTGATAGCCCACCTCCAGGTCGACCTCGCGCGCATCGCCCGTGGTGGTCAGCGGAACGACGACATCGACGTCGTGGACGTAGTCCTCGCGCTCTGTTCCGTCCGCGGCGGACCCGCTCTTCTCGCCGGCCGGCAGCGTCACGGGGCCCAGGGTCCAGCCGCGCGTTCCCTCGGGGAGGGCGACCGAGACGAAGGCCCGGTTCACGTGCCAGTCCCCTTGCAGGTCCAAGCGCACCGCGACGGTGCCCGGCGTCGGCCCCGCGCCGCTGGCGAGCCGCACCGCGACCTCCTCGGCGGGGGGTTCCTCCGCGCGGGCGACACCGACCATCGGCAGGACCCGCGTCGCACCCGTGCCCGCCTTCGCGACGACGACGGCCGCGTCGAGCGTCTCCTCCTGCGGGAAGTAGCACGTGGTCTGGTTGCACCCCTGGTAGCGCACCCGCAGACGCACCGTGCGGTTGCCCGCCTTCATCGTCGCGGGCACATGCACGGGAACATCGACCCAGACGTCATCCTCGTAGCTCTCGCGCAGCTGCCCCGGGTTCGCGGGGTCCGGGGTCGGCAGGCCGGGCGGATAGCTCGGCGTCCGCGCCACCAGGCCGGCCGCGTCGATCACGCGCACGTCGAGCATGTCGCGGTACACGTGATGGCGCTCCGGGACCGCGAGCACGACGGTGAGCGCGCCGTCCGCGCCCGGCGCGAGCGTGAGCGGGCGCGCCTCGACCCGGAACGGGTTGGCCGGCGCGGCGAGGCCGACCGGAAGGCTGACGAGGACGCAGAACCACGCGGAAAGCAGCGACGCGAGCATGGCGGCCGCCTATCGCGGGCGCGTCGAACCCGCCGTCCATCGCGCGTGGGCCACGCCACAAGGGGTTAGGGCGGCGCACGAACCCGGAGCCACGATGCCCCTTCTGACCGGCGACCTCCCCTCCTCCGTGCGAAGCGTCCACGTCATGGGCATCGGCGGCACCGCGATGGCCGCGCTCGCCGGGATGCTCAAGGACGCCGGCTACGTCGTCACGGGCTCGGACACCGGCGTGTACCCGCCGATGAGCGACTACCTGGCGAGTCTCGGAATCGAGGTGATGATCGGCTACGAGGCGCGCAACCTCGACCATCGCCCGGACCTCGTCGTCGTCGGAAACGTCATCCGCGCGGAGTACCCCGAGGCGCAGGCGCTCCTGGCGTCGGACCTGACGTGGTGCAGCTTCCCGCAGCTCCTCGGCAGCCGCTTCCTCGTCGACCGACACCCCATCGTCGTCGCGGGAACGCATGGAAAGACGACGACGACCGCCCTGACGGCCTACCTGCTCGAGGCCGCGGGACAGGATCCCGGCTTCCTCGTGGGCGGACGTGCCACGAACTTCGATCGCACCGCGCGCACCGGCACCGGCCGTCCCTTCGTCGTGGAGGGGGACGAGTACGACACCGCCTTCTTCGACAAGGGCCCGAAGTTCCTCCACTATCGCCCCAAGACCGCGATCCTCACCTCGGTCGAGTTCGACCACGCCGACATCTACACCGACCTCGACCACGTCAAGGCCAGCTTTCGTCGGCTCGTCGACATCCTTCCCGCGGACGGCTGCCTCGTCGCGCGGTGGGACCACGACGACGTGCGCGACGTCTGCCTTCGCGCCCCGTGCGAGGTGCGCGCGTACGGCCACGGCCAGGCGTGGGACGGACGCATCGAGGACGTCGACACGCAGCGCGGCACCATGCGCTTCACCGTCTTGCACCAGGGCAACCCGTGGGGCCGGTTCGAGAGCCTGCTCGTCGGCGAGCACAACCTCTACAACCAGGTCGCGGCGGTCGCGGCGCTCGCGCGCGAGGGCCTGACGCCGGAGCGGCTCGCCGTGGGTTTCGCCGGGTTCCGCGGCATCAAGCGGCGCCAGGAGGTGATCGGCGAGCCACGCGGCATCACGGTCATCGACGACTTCGCCCATCACCCCACTGCCGTCCGCGTGACGCTCGACGCGCTGCGGATGCGCTTCGGCGGACGCCGCCTGTGGGCGATCTTCGAGCCCCGCAGCGCCACCAGTCGCCGCGCGGTGTTCCAGAACGCCTACGCGGAGGCGTTCGACGCGGCCGACGTCGTGGTCGTCGCGGCGCCGCACGACACCTCCCGCATCGCGACCGACGAGCGCTTCGACAGCCATCGGCTGGTGGCGGGAATCCGCGCGCGGGGTCGCGAAGCGTTCACGTTCGACTCCCCGGCGGAGATCGTCGACGTGGTGTCCGCGAACGCGCTCCCGCACGACGTCATCGCCGTCCTCAGCAACGGCGGCTTCGGCGGCCTGCACGGCAACCTGCTGCGTGCCCTCGCCGCCCCGACCGGACCTGCGTGAGGAGCACCGCCCGACGCACGCGGCTGGCTGCGTGGTGGTCGGCGCTGCGCGACGCCGACGTGCCGTTGCGTCGCCGCGCCGTGGTGTGGCTCGCCCTCGCCTACGTCGTCAGCCCGTTCGACGTCATCCCCGAGGCCGTGTTGTCGGTCGTGGGGCTCGGAGACGACCTCGCCGTCGCGCTCTTCCTCGTGCGGAGCCTGTGGACGCTGCCGGACGCACGCCATCTCGGCGACGACGGGCCGGACCTCACATCCCCACGGTGACGCCGTCGCGCGTGAAGCGCAGGCCGAGCACGTACTTGTCGAAGGCCGCGTTGTCCTGGACGAGCACGACGAGGGTGTGCATCCGACCGGTGGCCGCGCCCGCGAGGGACCAGCTGCCCGCCATGCCGTACTCCACCTGCCCGAGCACCTCGCCGTCGAGGAGCACGCGGGCACCGTCGTCCACGTCGTCGAACGCGACGACGTAGCGGGACGGGTCGTCGCCCGCGTCGATCCAGAAGTCGCAGAGCACGTAGGCGAAGCTCACGCCGTCGAGTCGTCGCACCGTGCTCGCGGCGCGCAGATCGAAGGGGCCGGTGACCGGCGTCGGCGCGCCCGCGCGTGCGCGGATCCAGCGGGAGAGCACCTCGAAGTCGCCGGCGGGGTCCGTACTGGCGAGCAGGCCATGGACGCCGCTCGGCTCGTACCAGTAGCCATCCGGATCGCCGACGCGGTCCACGGCGCGACCAGGGACGTCGGTGTCGAAGATCGCGGGGTCGTCCACGACGTACCAGCCACCCGCGAGTCCGGGAAACGGCCGGGACGCCCCCCACTGGTGGGCGCGCGCGCGCGGACGGTCGGGATCGTCGCTGGACGCCTCGACCCAGGCCTCCGATCCGACCGGCCGTGTCGGCGCGTAGATCACCGACACCTTTCGCGCCTCTCCCGGCAGCAGCGTCCACGGCATGGGCCCGTTCTCGCCCGCGCGGACATCGAGGGACATGCCGTCGCCGGGGGTCAGCGCGACGTCCGAGACGTGCAGCGCCACACGCCCGTCGTTGCGCACCTGGACGTCCACCTGCGCCTGTGTCCCCACCGCGACGACCCCGAAGTCGTGGACCTCCGGGTCGAGGGCGATGCGCGGCGCCGGCATCGGAACATCCGGCGTCCCCGTGTCCACGTACGGAACGGGGCCGTCCAGTCCCTTGTTGAGCGCATAGTCGGAGCAGGCCACGAGCAGGAGGGGAACGAGGTGCCGCATGCAGCCCCAACCCCCGTGGAGGGCGCGACCTTCCCGCGAGGGCCCTATCCGCCGGTGTCCTCGTCTCCCTCGGTGTCGTCCGCGAACCACGGCACCGCGATGGCGGCGGTCGCCGCGCCGGACGCGCCGCCCTGGGTGACCCCGCCGGTGAACAACACGGTCCCGTCGAGCAGCACGGTCAGCGCGCACCCGGCGCGCGGCCGGTCCAGCGGGATCGACGCGAGGCGGGTGCCGCTGCGCGGCGCGACGAGTTCCGCCGCGGGACCCGGTTCCGTACGCGCGGCATCCCCGAAGCCGCATCCGACGACGACGAGGTCCGGGTCGGTCCAGCGGGCCCAACGCCCGTCCACGCGCGGCGCCCCGAGCGCGCGGCTGGATTCGAACGTGCCGGTGGCCGCGTCGAACCGGCGCGTGCTCGCGACCGCGACGTCATCTTCGACCCGCGCCCCGCCGGCGATCCAGACGTCCCCCTCCCCGGTCGGCACGACCATGGGGCGACGCAAGAGCGGAGCCTCGACGCCGTCGGCGTGGGTCGTGAAGCTCGCGCCCGGGTCGCCCTCCGCGACCGGGGCCCAGATCCCGGAGGAGGCCGAATCCTCGCCGAGCACGAGGACCCGCTCCCCGGCCACCGGCACGCAGCCGGTGACCTTGGACGGGTCGAAGTCGCGCATCGGCACGGGGTCGAAGGCCCAACGCCCCTCGACGGGCTTGAGGTAGTCCGCGACGTCCCCCGCGGCGCCGCCCAGCACGATCGCCTGACGATCCCGCCAGCGGGCGACGCAGTGCCCTGCGCGCCCGGCCTGCATGTCGCCCTGGGTCGTGCGGGCGCCGGTCTCCGTGTCCAGGAGAAACGAATCGCGAAGCGACGTCGTCCCCTGGCGGGTGCGCGCCTCGCCGCCCAGGACGAGCACGTCCCCGTCGTCCACGTCGATGGAGACGAGGTCGGCGGCGCCAGCCTCGAGCGGAGTCGGGTCCGTCTCGAAGGTCCACGTCGCCGGGTCGAAACGCTCGACGCTGGCGAGGCTGCGCGCCCCGTCGGCGTCCGTCCCACCCATCAGGAGGACGGTGCCGTCCCGCAGGCGTCGAGCCATGTGACGGGTGCGCGCCGCCTGCAAGCGCGTCGTGAGTGGGAGCGCGCGGTTCACCGGCAGGAAGACCATGGCGGCGCGGGTCTCGACGTCCGGGCCGAGCACCACCTCGCGCGTGCGACCCGCGCTGCGGACCCGACCGCCCGCGTAGCCGAGCAGGCGGATCTCCACGACGCCGAACCCTTCCACGGACGGGAGCTCCAACGGATCGCCGGGGGACGCCTCGACGCGCGCGACGGTCACGCCATCGGAGCGCGCCTCCAGGACGAGCGCGTCGAGGCCCTCCCACGGGTCACACGCCGCGCACTCCGTCGGGTTGACGAGGTCCACCACGAGCGACGCCGTGCGCCCGCCGACGGTCACCGTCGCGGGGTCACGGCACGCGACGAGGACCGCGAGCACCGCGGAGCGGAGAACGACGGCTTCGGCGCGAACGTGGAACACCCGACCTCCGGCCTCCGGGTATCACGCGGAGGCGCCGAATCCCTCCGCGTGCAGACGGGCGTAGGGCCCACCGGCTGCCAGCAACGCGGCGTGACGGCCGACCTCGACGACGCGCCCCGCCTCGAGGACGACGATCCGATCGGCGCCGACGATGGTGCTCAGGCGGTGCGCGATCACCACGCAGGTGCGCGTGCCCCGCAGGCGTGCGACCGCCTGCTGGAGCAGCTGCTCCGTGACCGGATCGACCGACGCGGTCGCCTCGTCCAGCACGAGGATTCCCGGCTCCCGGGCGAGCGCCCGCGCCAACGCGACGAGCTGGGCCTCGCCGGCGCTCAGGTTTCCGCCGCGCTCGCGCACGAGGTGATCGAGACCGGCCGGCCAACGCGCCGCGAGCGCGCCGAGGTTCGACGCCTCGATCGCCGCATCCACCCGCGCCGGGTCGAGCGTCTCGTCCCCCAGCGTGACGTTGAAGCGCAGCGTGTCGCGAAACAGCTGCACTTCCTGGCGGACCGTCGCCATCGCGCGACGCACGGCCCGCGGCGAGATGCGCGCGAGCTCCACCCCGTCGAGCTCGATGCTGCCGCGGTAGCCGTCATGCACACGGCCGAGCAGGCGCACGAGCGTGCTCTTGCCCGACCCGGTGCGCCCCACCACGGCGATCACCTCGCCGGGCGCCGCGTCGAAGGACACGTCCCGCAACACGTCGGGACCGTCCGGCGCGTAGCGGAACGACACGTCGCGCAGCCGCAGGGCGCCGTGCACCTGCGCCGGATCCACGTCCCCCGGCGTGATCCGCTCGTCGACCGCGAGCAGCGCGCCGATCTTCTCGAGCGCGGTGCCGGCGCGCTGGAGGAATGTCAGCTTGCCGGAGAACTCCCGCAACGGGCGGAACAGGCGGTCCACGTAGTCCACGAACGCCACGACGAGGCCGACCGTGACCCCGTCGGGGCCGTGCGGACCCGCCCCCGGGCCGAGGACGCCCATGCGCCACGCGCCGTACCCGAGCATGGCGGCGATGCAGAGGCTCGCGACCCCGTCGATGAGCGCGTACAGCGAAGCATCGTAGACGTTGTTGACCACGTTCGCGTCGCGATGACGGGCGTCGAGCTCCTCGAAGCGCGCCGCGGCGCGGGCCTCCTGGCCGTGGAGTTGCAGCATCTCGACGCCGGCGAGGCGCTCGGCCAGGTAGGTGTTCAAGGCGGCGAGCGCGTCGCGCACCTCCGCGAAGAGCACCCGCATCCGACGCCGGAACACCTCGATGGTGAGCGCGAGCGGCACCCCGAGCACGAGCAGGATCCCCGCCAGCTTCGCGTCGAGTGCCGCCATCGCCACGAGCGTGCCGCCCATCACGAGGACGTCGAGTACCATCGAGATGCTGCCCGCGGTGAGCGCCTCGTTGAGCGCGTCCACGTCGCTGGTGACGCGCGTGAGCACCTGCCCGGTCGGCTGCCGCTCGAAGAAGCGCTGCGACCGCGAGAGCACGTGCGCCACGAGACCGCGCCGCAAGCGGGCGATGCTGTTCTCGGCGCCCGTCGCGAGCAGCATCGTGTAGGCCGCCTCGAGCACGAACCCGGCCACGACACACGCCAGGTATTGCAGCGCCGTCGCGGCGAGGCCGTCCGCCCGACCCGCGACGACATGCCCGTCGAGCGCGTCCTTGAGGACGAGCGGTTGGAGCAGGCCCGCCCCCGCGATGGCCGGCGCGAGCAGGATCGCGGCGCCGAAGCGCCAGCGGTCCGGCTTGAGCCACGGCCATGCCGTACGCCAGGCGCTCATGCGGCCCCCTCGCCCGCCTGCGCGGCCCACGCGTCGTGGTACGGTCCCGGCCGCGCCACCAGCTGCGCGTGCGTGCCACGGTCGACGAGCCTTCCCTCGTCCATGACGAGGATGAGGTCGGCGTGCTCCAACGCGCTCAGGCGGTGGCTGACGAGCACGCGCGTGCAGCCGCGCGCCCCGCCCCGCGCCCGGAGCTCCCGGACGAGCTCCTGCTCCGTGGCGTGATCCACGGCGGAGAGCACGTCGTCGAGCAGGACCACTTCGGCGTCGCGGGCCATGCCGCGCGCGAGGGCCACACGCTGCCGCTGCCCACCGGACAGCACGATGCCGCGTTCCCCGACGACGGTGTCCAACCCGTCGGGGAGCACGGCGAGGTCGGGACCGAGCGACGCGGACCGCGCGGCCGCCTCCACGACGGACTCCGGCGCCCCGAACCCGATGTTCTCGCGGATCGTCTCGCCGAGCAGGAACGGCGCCTGCGAGACGACGACGAGGTGGCGCCGCCACGTCGCGAGATCGAGCGTGGTGACGTCGACTCCGTCGACGAACACGGTGCCGCGCGGGGGGTTGTGGAGGCGCGCGAGCACGCGAAGGAGCGTGGTCTTGCCGGAACCGGTCGGCCCGTAAATGCCCACGGTGGCGCCCGCCGGGAGGACCGCGTCGAGGCCGTGCAGCACCGGCGCATCGGGGGCATCGGGGTACGCGAAGGAGAGCCCGCGCAGCTCGATGCCCGGTGCGCGGCCGGGACACGGCCACGGTGCGGGCGTGTCGCCTTCCGGGACCTCCGGCGACGCGTCGAGCACCGCGTGGATGCGCTCGAGCGCCGCCTCGGTGCGCTGGAAGACGGGCACCAGGACGCCGAGGAGTCGCAACGGCATGAGGACGTAGGCGATGAGGCCGACGAACGCGGCGAGCTCCCCCGGGGTCAGGAGGGCGCCGTCGCCCATCGCCATCGGTCCGCCGAGCGCGAGCAGCGCCCACACGCACACGCCGCCGGCCACCGTGAGCAGCGGAAACACGATCGCGCGCAGACGGGCCATCTGGAGGCTGGTGGCGCGCACCGCGTCCGAGCGCCCGCCGATCCGCGCGACGAAGACGTCCTCCACGTCGAACGCCTGGATGGTCGCGACGCCCTGGATCGCCGCGAGGAGATCGTCGCTCAGCTCGCCGAGCTGCCGCTGCGCCTGGCGCTGCAACCCGAAGCTCTGCCGCGTGCCGTGGAGCACCGCGACGAATCCCAGCGCGATCGGCACGGCCGCGACGAGCGTGAGCCACGGCGACATCGCCAGCATCTGGCCGATCGACAGCACGAGCGCCGCCGCGACGTTCACGACCTGGAGCAACGCGAAGCCCGCGAACGCGCGCGCGAACGTGACGTCCGCGGTCATCCGCGCGAGCAGGTCCCCGGTCGGGCTCGCGGCGTAGAACGACGGCGGCAGGCGGAGCGCGTGCCGGAAGAGGTCCTCGCGCAGGCGGAACTCGGCGAGGCGGCCCGGGGTGAAGAACCACACGCGACTCAGCGTGCGGCACAC
>JACCDP011518925.1_pt1 | contig 22629 bp, 20 predicted proteins | sample 7445841 | NCBI WGS metagenome assembly JACCDP01 (sample SAMN15323441, study PRJNA562643) | freshwater metagenome | isolation source: river surface water | place: USA:Blue River Watershed | collected 2017-08-17
GCAAACACCCCCTGCGTGTGCAGGGGGTGTTTGCTTTGATAGAGCAGCGCTACGTCGTCGCGACGGGGCTGTCTGCCTCATCACGTTCAAACGAATACGCTGCCAACGCCACAAACGCAAACCAGATAACATCTGAGAGCAAGAGATGGACCAGTTGGAGCCAGACGGGCGCCAACAAGATGACATTGAGCGTCCCCAACAGTAATTGCAACCCGTACGTGCCATATAACAACCATGCCAAACGCTTGGTAGCAGCCGTCTGGCGCATCGCCGCAAACGCCTGTGCAACCATCACCATCACCAGCCCCGTACCGACTGCAATCGCAGGGTGCGCCACACGCAAGCGCAACAGCAAATTCGATGTCGGATCGAGCTCTTGCTGAAGACCCTCTTTGAAACTCACAGTGGGGAACAACGTATCACCGAGCGCCGCGATGCCGCCACTCGCACCCAACAGCATCATCATCAACACGCCAACGACGGTCCACACTTTCGCAGCCCGCGGAACATTGAATGTGGGAGGACGAACCCCACGGACCCACAACCCGGTCAAGACAATCGCAGCCAGCAGGAGAAGTGTGTTCACCAGATGCAAAGACATCGAATACGCACGCGCCATTGACGCATTATGTGCGACTAACTCATACAAAACAATAAAACCGCCGATCAGCGCCTCGATGATGACAAACACCAACGTTGCAACGGCGCCTTTGCGGACAATGTGACCCTTGGGGTACATCCGGAACCCAAAAAACACCATTGCTGCAATCAAAATCAGCAAAAATCCACTGGTAATACGGTGCGAAATCTCGATGATGGTCTCGAGCATGGGTTCGCGCGGGATGATTTCGCCATTACACAATGGCCAATGATTGCCGCAGCCAGCCCCCGAACCCGTGGCACGGACAAAAGCGCCCCAGAGAATCACCACCATCGTGTACCCGAGTATCACCCACACATAGCGCTCAAAGCGTTTGATTGTCATATTGTTACGCCTTTCACAACCAATATTGGCGCAATTGTAGCCTAGACTGGGTGAATCCGCAAACGTGCAGACGGATCAGACGGCCACCTGCTAAAATACCCGTATGAATGAGTCATCACAGACCTACCTGTTGCGCGAAATCTCCCAGACGATTGCATTTGGTGCAATCATCGGTGCGTTGCTCCTGCCAACCGATCTGATTTTGCTGTCGGGCGGGTTGGGCGCAGGCAAAACGCATCTCACCAAAGGGATTATTGCCGGCATGGGGAGTCATGATGTCGTAACGAGCCCGACCTATATTTTTATTAACGAATACCGACTCGCTGCCCGTGGTGTGGCGTTCCATGTCGATCTTTATCGTATCGAAGATTCGAGCGAACTCGCTTCGATAGGTCTCGACGATGCACTCATGGGTCATGGTGCATGTATCATCGAGTGGCCCGAGCGTGACCCCATGCTTATGACCATGCCGCATCTGGCAATTTCCCTGACGGTACAATCTGACCATAACCGACTCGTCACGATACAGAGTCGCGGTCCACGCGCCGCAACACTCTTGGCAGAGATTACCGCACGCTGGCAGAACGGAGCACTCGCATGATGCTGACCATCGATACCAGTGGTGCACTGAGTGGGCTGGCCATCACGCATGGCGATCGGCTGATAGCAGAGCAGCAATGGCAGAGTGGGCGCCGTCACAGCGAGCAGGTATTGCCGCAACTCGATGCCTTGTGTCGCCTGGTGGGAGTCGCTCCGCACCAGTTCACCCACATCGTCGTTGCACGCGGACCGGGGAGCTGGAGCGGCATTCGGGTGGGGATGAGCATTGCCAAAGGATTGGTCCTGGCTACCGATGCAACGCTCCTCGGGATCGCGTCACTCGATGCCATGGCTTGGGCGCTCCGCGGCACCGCCTGTCATGCAATAACGTCGTTGGGCCGCGGTCGCTTTGCAGTTGCATCGTATCCTGCAGCTCCTTGGGTACCCGGCAGTATCGACGCACGCAACATCGCCCAGATCGAGCCATGGCACGACGCTTCGATTGTCTGTGATGCAGATACCGCCGCTACCGTACGCGCTATCGAACCAACTGCACCGATCCGCGTCGTTTGGCCGAGACCGCTCGATTACGCGTTACTCGGGATGGAAGTCATCGCGCATCACGATCCGTCGACGTTTGTCTGCGAACCGATATATCTCGGCGACCCGGTCCAGCGTCCATGAACACGGCCTGGAGCCTGGTGGCAACCTGCGTTTTGACCGCACTGCTGATGCCATGGGCATCCCCACAATACACTCCGCCTGCCGTCCAGACATCGCCCCCCGATCCCGCTGCGTGGTACCTCGAACGCATCGGTGCACCAGCAGAGCATATGCAACCCGTCACGCCAGTCATCGTGGCTGTTATTGATGCTGGGGTCGACACGTCTGCACCGCTGTTGCAGGGGCGCATTGCAGACACGGTCAACATCGTCGCACCAGACCCGCTCCGCGATCAGAGTGGGCACGGCACACATACTGCAGGAATCATCGCTGCGCATGCAGATGCATCCGGCATCCGCGGGATTTGTCGCAGTTGCCGATTACTCATACTCAAAGCAATAACCAATGATGGCTACGGGAGTGACCTGACGGTGGCCCGTGCGATTGCCATCGCCATCGAACGCGGTGCCCGCGTTATCAACCTCAGCATCGGCGGTTCGAGCGACACCCCGGCAATCCGCAATGCCATTGCAGATGCGATTGCACGCGACATTGTCGTCGTTGCTGCGGCAGGCAATAAAAGCGGGGAAGGAGGTTCGCAGCGCTCCTATCCGGCCGCATACCCAGGGGTCATCGCGGTCAGTGCCACCGACCAATCGAATCAACTCGCCGCATTTGCCCGGGCTGATGCATCCATTGATTTGGTCGCACCAGGGGTCGCCATTTTCAACATCGACACGAGTGCTACCGGCAGGGGCAGCGCCGATGGGACAAGCACAGCAGCGCCACAGGTGAGCGCAGCTGCAGCACTATTACGGGCCGCATATCCCGCGGCAACGGCTGCCGAGGTACGATCTGCACTGCTCCATTCGGCAACCGACCTCGGCCCACCAGGCCGTGACGATCGGTATGGATATGGGCTACTGCATATCCCACGTGCATTGGCGGTCCTCAAACGGGCTCGTACCCAAATGCCGCCACACTAAGCAGGTATTGTGGATGGTTGCATAACAGCCCGCGCCGCACGCTCGCCACTAATCATGGCAGCATTGATACTACTCGCAACGGTATATTCACCTGCCAAATACAGCCCGTCGCGGACCGTTCGTGGACCAGGTAACGTCGCATGGATACCTGCTGGTTGGTCAAACTGGGCATAGGGGATCCGATAGATGCGCAACCGGCGATAGGTAGCGAGCAGCGCAGGTTGGCCAGTCAGTTGCTCCAAATCGTTCTCTGCCCGTGCATAGCACTGCGCATCGTCCTCGGCGGGCGCGCCGATTACCGTTGCACTGAGCAAATGACCACCAGCAGGGCCGTATCCGGGAGCGACTGCGGTCATCTGCATCGCGTTATTGACATAGGCATCGGGATTTGCATTTAACCAGAGTTTCTTTTGGGTGGTCAGTGGCTGCGTCCCGGCCCAATAGAGAGTCACCGTGCTTTTGGGCGTCGTCGGAATCTCCAAACCAGACAACTGCTGGGCAACGGGCGCCGGTACCGCCAACACCACTGCATCGGCGTATCGTTCAGTCCCATCAGCGAGTACCACCCCACTGACGCGTCCTGCACTGACAATCAAGCGACTGACGCTCTGCTGGCACTCCACAACCAACCCCTGCGCGAGCTGCGTGGCGAGCGCGCCCATCCCCGCTGCGGGGACGACGGTGCGCCCTTGCGCCAGCATTTGAAAGTCGTATACAAAGCATTTGGCACTTGTTTGCAAGCTGCGGTCGAGAAAAATACCACCATAAAACGGAGCAAAAAACCGCTCAATGGTCTGGGCTGCAAATCCGTACTGCTCCAAGTATGCCCGTGTTGTTTGATCGGGTTGCGCTTGGACCGTGGCAAACGGGGTCCGCTGGACCTGCAATCGCAATGCCAGGATACGGAGCTTATCGATGGTCGACACACTATCTGCCCACAACGCAGGCCATGCCGAGCGCCAATCACGCAGTGGATCGGTCAACACGGTCCGTTTGCCTTCGCGCACGACAACTGCCCCCGGATCAAATGCACGGAGGTCAAGTGCGTCGTAGTCGAGCCAACGGCGTACCGCAGGATATGCATCAAACAGCACTTGGAAGCCACGGTCGAGTCGGTATCCCGCCACCATATCGGTGCGCACACGTCCACCGATGCCATCACTCGCTTCGAGCACGGTAGTCTGCACCCCGGCACGTTGCAATGCCCGCGCACACGTCAACCCTGCCATACCTGCGCCTACAATGATGACATGCATACCTACTCCTCTTGCCACTGGGGTCCTGTTGCCATTATACGAGTGGTGGTATCATAGCGGTGTTCTACTGAAGTGGAGAAAATCCATGCAACCGATTTGTGTGCAACTGTATACCCTCCGTGACGCCATGGCCGCCGATTGGAAGGGTACGTTGAAGCGTGTCGCAGACATCGGCTACGCCGGTGTCGAACTCGTCTACTCGCATGATGTACCCATCGCAGCGCTCCGTGCCGAACTCGAAGCCAATGAATTGCGCGTCTCAGGCGCCCATGTCGGCATCGATTTTTTGCGCGGCAACCTCGATGGTGTCATTAACGACATCAAAACACTCGGCGGGTCATATGTCATCTGTCCGTGGATTGCTCCGACTGACCGTGGTGGTGCCGCTGAATGGCGCTCCTTCATGCACGAATTCGAGCAGTACGGCGAACACTGCCGCGCTGCTGGGATCCAGTTTCTGTACCACCACCACGACTTCGAGCTCGCCCCGCTGGGCGACACCAACGCCCTGACGATCCTCCTCGACGGGAGCAAAGCCGGCACCATCAACGCCGAACTCGATGTCTACTGGATTGCCTATGCAGGTATGGACCCAGTCGCACTGATCAACAAATACCATGGCCGCGTCCCATGCGTCCATCTCAAAGACATGCAAGCAACGACGCGTGCCTTCGCCGAAGTCGGCCATGGGACCCTCGATATTGCTGGCATCATCAAGGCTGCTGATGCAGCCGGCGCCCGTTGGCTCATCGTCGAACAAGACGTCTGCCAACGCGACCCATTCGAAAGCATCGCCATGAGTTACGCCTGGCTCAAACAACACGGCCGCGCATAACGTTCGTGCACCCGACGCACCTCTTGCTTCTGCAGGAGGTGCGTTTTTGCTTAGCAAATTCTCACGATGCCCATCCGCACAAACCAAACAATACAGCGTACAATTTATGTATGTCAGGCAACGGGGCAGGCATGTGTACGTGATGTACATCCATCAGCACACGCCTGTTTTTCTGTGGTATGTTGTGTTGTGAAGATAATCACATTTAGCAAGGGGACTGTGCATGGCGTCTAAACCGCCCGAGATGTTGAAAGGAATGGCGCTCTCAGATACCGCCATCCGACAGCCGGTATTCATCACGATGTTGATGTTGCTGGCGGTGACTTTTGGCATCCTTTCGTATACGAGCATCCCGGTCAATCTACTCCCCGAAATCAACATACCGATTGTCGCCGTGACCATCAGCTACCCTGGTGCCGGTCCAAACAGTGTGCTCGAACAGGTCGCCAAGCCGGTGGAACAGGTCATCAACACCATCAGCGGCATCAAACATATCACCTCGACGTCTTCGGACGGTCAAGTCATTTTTGTGCTCGAGTTCAACGAGAGTATAGATATCTCGCAAGCCGAAACAGACGTACGCGAAAAGATAAACACCATCCGCAATTCGCTCCCGCGCGACATCCGCGAGCCGATTTATGCACGCTTCGATCCCAACCAAGCACCGATTGTGTCGATTGCCATTTCGCCCATCGAAAACATTGACGCATTGACCTTGCGTGACCGTATCACCGACGAAATCGTGCCACGCCTCCAACGGGCACAAGGCGTCGGTTCGATTGCGGTCAACGGTGGGCTGACCCGTCAAATCAACGTCTCGATGAAGCTCGATAAGTTGCAAGCCTATGGTCTTATCCCCGCCCAGCTCATCGGTTCGTTGCAGTCTGCAAACGCCAATTTGGGGCTCGGGTCGATGAGTGCAGGCACCCAAGACATCAATTTACGTGCCCCGAGTATGTTGACCGGCGTCGAAGATATCGGCAAAATCCAAATCACCGGCACCAATTATACGATTGCTGATGTCGCGACCGTCGAAGAAGGGATCGCCGACCGTGTCAATTACACGCGTCTCGATGGCAAAGACACCATCATCCTCGACGTCCGCAAGCAATCCGGTACCAACACGGTCCAGGTCGCCAATGCGGTCAAGGTCGCACTCACCGAAACCTTCGAAAAACGCACCGATATGCAGTACATCATCCCCCGCGACCAATCGGTGGCGGTGAGTGAAGCGGTGATTAGCTCCATTGAAGAGCTCATCTTTGCGTCACTAGCTGCATTGTTGGTCGTGTTTGCGTTTTTTCGTGACTTGCGCAACACCCTTATCACCATGGCCGGCCTACCAATCATTTTGATTGCCACATTCATCTTTTTGCCCTTGTTCGGTTTGACCATCAACTTGATTACGTTGCTGGCACTCTCGCTCGCGGTCGGATTGGTGATTGACGATGCCATTGTGGTACGTGAAAACATTTTTCGGCATACCTTGCGTGGTGAATCAGCCCGTGTGGCCTCGAGCCGTGGTACTGCCGAAGTGTCGCTGTCCGTGCTGGCAATGACGCTGACCATTGTGGCGGTGTTTGTCCCCGTGACATTCGCCACCGGCACCACCGGCATCATCTTCAAATCGTTCGGGATCACCGTGGCGGTGGCCATGATGATTTCGCTCATCGAAGCATTCACGTTTGCACCAATGTTGTCTGCGAATTTGTTCCGCACCCAAATACAGAAAATCCTCGGTCAAAAACCGCCTGTTCCTGCATACGATCATGATGATCCCAATGCATCGTTGCTCCACGAAGCCGAAGAAGATCCCGGCAAACTCGGCAGTTGGTACGGTTCACAACTGGCCAAAACCCTGTCAACACGTTGGAACCGCATTCTTGTGATGCTTGTAGCGCTGCTGGTCCTCGTGTTGAGCTTTGGTGTCGCCAGTCAACTCAAGTTCACGTTCTTCCCCACCGAAGACCCGCATGAGTACATTGTCGGCTTTGAACTCGCGCCGGGGACCAACTTGGCCGAAACAGATCGGGTTGCACGCCAAGCCGAGCAAATCTTGATGGCCGAAGAAAACGTCACGTCGGTTATTTCGACCGTTGGTTTTGTCGGCAATCCAGAGCGCGCTGAATTCAGCGTCAAGCTGAAAGGCAAAGCCGAAACACTGGCAGCCCAAGAAGCAGTCCGACCCAAGTTGTCGTTTGTGCCCAATCTGTCGTTCGGTACGCCGAGCTTCCAAGGATCGAGCACGTCGGTGACGGGGCGCACCGTCCAGGTCAGTCTGCAGACCAACAAATCGGTCGAATCGCTGGCACCAATCGTCGAAGCGCTCAAAGCACACATGGCGCAGACCCCTGGGATTGTCGATGTGGCGACGAACTACACCGGTGGCAAACCGGAGTTGCGCTTGCTTGCTGATCCCGCCCGCGTCGGGGACCTCGGCTTGACCAACGCCGACATCGCATCATCGGTGCGCGCCTTGATCAACGGTGAACGCGCCACGGTGCTACGGCAAGACGGCAAAGACACGGATATCGTTGTCCGTTTGGCGACCGAAGACCGGCAAAATCCTGCCGCATTGGGAGACATTGTCATCCCTACCCGGAGCGGATCAGTCACGCTGAGTTCGTTGGGCAAGTTCGAGCTCGCCTCGAGCCCGGTCAGCATCCGCCGCTATGATCGGTTGTCTCAGATTATCGTCGGTGCAAATCTCCAAGAGCTGAACACCGCGGACGCCCAACAGCAGATTACCGACTTCATGAATACCCAAAACCTGCCTGCAGATGTGGTCTGGTCGTTCACTGGGGTTGTCCAGCAACAATCTGAAGGTTTCACTTCGTTGATTATTGCCATGTTGCTCTCGGTATTGTTTGTCTACATGGTGTTGGCATCGCAGTTCGGGTCATTCACCCAACCGCTGGTCATCATGTTGGCCATGCCGTTTAGCTTCATCGGAGCCTTCATCGGGCTGCTGTTGACGAACACCGATTTGGACATTACGGGGATGATTGGGTTGATTTTGTTGTTGGGTCTGGTCACCAAGAATTCCATTCTGCTGGTAGACTTCACCAACAAGCTCCGTGCCGCCGGCATGGAAAAACACGAAGCACTACGGGTGGCCGGGTCGGTCCGTCTGCGCCCCATTCTGATGACGACATTTGCGATTGTGGCTGGTGCATTGCCGGTCGCCATGGGCATCCACATTATCGGTACCGGTCAGGGCAGCGAATTCCGGCGTGGGTTGGCGACTGTTCTCATTGGCGGTCTGACGACCTCGATGGTACTGACGCTGTTTGTTGTGCCTGCTGCTTACAGTCTGCTCGATTCACTCGCTACCCGATTCAGCCGCAAGCCCACAGAAGAGTAATCACGGTCGAATTTCGACGAAAGGATCATATACATGCGTAAACAATTTCTCCGTACCTTGATCATATCTGGCATCGCCACTGGACTGATTGCCTGTGGCCAAGCGAGTGCAACGACGGCAAAACCAACCGTCGCCGGTACCGCTGCAGCCGTTGCAACAGCAACCATGCAACCAACCGTCGACCTCGGTGCGTTGGTTGCCACCCCCGAACAAACCGACAACACGAGCATGACCGCCATGCTCGTGAGTGGTACCGGTGAAGTCAAAACCCTCAACGATGCCGAACTGAACTTCCAAGTAACGGGCACGGTCTCAGAGATTACGGCCCGCGAAGGCGCTGTGGTCAAAGCCGGTGACTTGATTGCCACCCTCGACACTACCCTGTACGACCAACAGGTCGCACAGGCGAATGCAAACCTCGCGTCTGCAAAGGCGACCCTCAATGGCTTGCGTTCGGGCGGTCCAGACGATCTGCTTGCCCAGGCGCAACTGAAGCAAGCATTGGCTGCCCAAGAGACAACCAAGCCCGGTAGCACGAGTTCAGATGCGCGTGCCGCAACCCTGAGCCTCGAAGTCGCCCAGTCGAACCTCAAGAGCACCAAAGACCGCTTGTCGTTGGCCAAAACCCAAGCGCAGTTGCAACTCGATATCGCCAACCAATCCCTGACACAAGCAACGTCGCAGTTGACCTACGACCAGTGGAACTGGGAATGGGTCGTCAACGAGGGGACTGATCCTGTCCAACCGACCATGATGGGGCGCCCCAACAAAATCGGTGACAGCACCATCAAACGCTACAAAATGGCATACGAGATTTCTGTATCACGTCGCGATGCTGCCCAAATCGGTCTGCGTAATGCCCAAATCGGCTTTGATCAAGCCGTCCAGGCAGAGCTTGTCGGCAACAACACGGCCCAACAGCAGCTCGAACAAGCGCAATTAGCCTACGACCGCGTCGTCAATCCAACGGGGCGTGATCTCGCCAACATCGAAGCCACCGTCGCTTCGGCACAGGCCGCAGTCAACCGCATCACGGCGGCGCGTGCCCAAGCCGAAGCAGGTGTTGCACAGGCCGAGGCTGCCCTCACGCTGGCCACCATCAACCGAAGCCGCGCCGAAATCCGCGCACCGTTTGCCGGGACCATTGCGTACATCACCATTGCCGTTGGCGACCCTGCAAATCCTGCCGGCCGGCCTGTCGTGCAGATTGTTGACACTGCAAACCTGCGCATCGACGCGCTGATCAGCGACGCCGACATCGGGAACGTCGCCGTTGGTCAAAAGGTCACGGTCAGTGTTGATGCCGTCCCTGGCCAAACATACGACGGAACGGTCGCATTTGTCTCGCCCATCGCGGTCGGCGTGGGGAATGTGCGGTCATACACGATCCATGTTGATCTGACCGACACGACGAATTTGCGTGCCGGCATGAGCGCTCGCGTCAATCTGCTCGGGGAGTAACTGCTCCGTCACCGAGCAACAGACATGTCTGCCACCAATCACCCCACACACCACCCACCAGGGCCGGTGTGTGGGGTAGGTGTTTGAGCCACCAGATATGATGGGCGCGCATGTCGCCATTGCCCCACTCGGCGGCCGTCACCAAGCGCGGCGGTGCAGTAGCGCTGGCTGGGTAATCGATCCAGCGGTCGCATGTGGACAAGACTGGTTGCGTCCGGCCCCATTCATAGTCGCGTGTGCTATTGGGTGCATAGTGCACATTCCCACAGGCAGCAGCCCCCGGGGAGGTCTGGTCGTAGCGGGAGAACTCCTGCCAAAGGTTAGGCACATCCCCACCATGCGCATATGCATGCATCATCATGGATTCAACTCGATGGCCGAAGTTTTCGAGCATACAGCCGACGTCACGCTCGTAATTGAACCCCATCATGATGAAATTACGCGTCGCATCGGGACGAACAAGCGGCGGTGCGTTGCACCAATACGCGCTCGGACCAATCATGCGTGATTCGTACTCTCCCGCATAGGGGAACGAAAAGACCCATACTTCGTCGAATTCATCGCGGGCTAACCGCCCCAGCAGATCAAACTGTGCGACGCGTCCATCGTAATCCACTTCATCCGGATGGTGCATGGCACGGGTCGCCCACTGTCGCACAAAAGACTCGCTGGTATAGCGGAAGCCATCTATTTTGGCCGGGAACCACGGTGCATCCAACGCCGTGACAATGCGGTACTCGACCAATCCGTGGCTCGCCAGACGAATATCTGCAATGTACTGTTGCGCCAACGCATAAGGGTCGTTCCAACCCATATGTTGATGGAGGCGCCGTGTGCTCGGCACGACCCACGGATCGTGGACTATCATGTGGACACGCGGTCGATAGCGCACTGGCATGTGTATTCCTTTTGAAAGCACAAGAAAACCCACTGCTTCTGTCGCACTTCTCCATTGTAATGCGTTCACTATCTGGTATACTGCAAAAAGACACGAATTTTTGCGATATCACTCTCCATCGCATCCCGTATGCTTGTGAGCAACGTATACGGTTCCTCAGCTCGCCAATACGCCACCTGCACTCCTTTCTTCACACCCCCAGGTGACTCCGAAGCTGTCGGGAACCAACATACGGACACCATCGGCATGTGCATTGGTATGTGCTCATTCCTATCGAAATAAGGAGCCTGGTGTGCCACGTATCCGCAGTAAACTCCCAACGACCACTCCGCCAGCTGCCGTCGAACAACCGACGCCTGCCGAGGTCGAATACGAGACGCCCAAACAGGCGGCAGTACGATCTATACCTGTACCGACACCACAGCCGGTCACCCCACCTACCGTCAGCTTGGACCCACGGCCAGCCCTCCAAATCGAATTTGAAGGTTTGACCATCCAAGAGTTGCGCGAGATGGCCAAGTCGACGGGTGTGCATTTTTCGGCCCATCACAAAAAACACGATTTGATTAAACTATTGTTGCAAACGCCGGCGACTCCCGTCGAAGAACCACCCGTACAGAATCTGACCAGCGAAGGGATTCTCGATATCGTCCAAGACGGTTTCGGCTTCTTGCGTGGCGATCGCATGCTGGCGAGTCCGAACGATGTGTATGTGTCGCAATCGCAGATTCGGCGCTTCATGCTCCGCACCGGCGACAAAATCGTCGGCACTGTGCGCCCACCCAAAGACAACGAACGCTACCTGTCTTTGCTCCGTGTCGAACAAATCAACGGCATGGATCCCGATGTGGCGCGCAAGCGACCATCTGCCGAGCAATTGGTCCCTATTTTCCCCAATCAACAAATCAAACTCGAAACAGAGCCGAACATTTTGTCGACTCGGCTGGTCGATCTCGTCGCACCCATTGGCCGTGGCCAACGTGGCTTGATTGTGTCGCCGCCCAAAGCCGGCAAGACGTTACTCCTCAAGACTATCGCCAATGGGATTACCGTCAACCACCCCGACATCCATTTGATGGTGCTGTTGATCGGTGAGCGCCCCGAAGAAGTCACCGACATGCGTCGGTCGGTACAAGGCGAAGTCATTTCGAGTACGTTCGACGAACCCGTCGAAGACCATGTCAAGGTCGCCGAAATGACGCTCGAGCGCGCGAAGCGTTTGGTCGAAATCGGACAAGATGTCGTCATCCTGATGGACTCGATTACGCGGCTTGCACGTGCCTATAACCTCGAAATCCCACCAAGCGGACGGACCCTCTCAGGCGGGATCGATCCGGTTGCCCTCTACCCACCCAAACGATTCTTTGGCGCAGCCCGCAACATCGAAAACGGTGGTTCGTTGACCATTATTGCCACCTGTCTGGTCGACACGGGCAGCCGCATGGACGATGTCATTTACGAAGAATTCAAGGGCACCGGCAACATGGAGTTGCACCTCGACCGCAAACTCGCTGAGAAGCGGGTGTTCCCTGCAATCGACATCACCCGCAGTGGTACCCGCCGCGAAGAACTCCTGCTGGGCACCGAAGTCATCAAACAAGTATGGACGATGCGGCGTATGGTCACCATGTTGGGCGAAAACGAAGGAACCGAGCTCGTCTTGGCACGCATGTCCAAAACACGGACCAATGCAGACTTCTTGATTTCTCTCAGCAAACCTAGTTAATTGTATAATTTGCTGAAAGAACATTCGCAGGTGCATTCTGTGTGCGCACCAAAGCGAAGGCTGACGACAGACGATACTGGTGGGTTATGACGTTCCTACGCCGGTTTGAATCATTTATGGAGCACCTGCTCGAGACGTCGGTATCGCGCTACCTCAAACGACCGCTCGATCAGGTGACCCTCGAACGACGTCTCCAGCGCACCATGGAAGCGAACCAAATCGACGTTCGCCGCCAAATATATGTGCCGTATCGCTACCAGGCAGCGGTACATCCCGCAGATTACACCGTCCTGCTGCGGCAACACCCCATGCTTGATTACGATTTGACCATGTACCTCACCCGCCTCGCCCAAGAACGCGGCTTTGCAACAGTGAAGGCAATCGAAGTAATCATCAGCGCAGACCCCAAGGTCCAACGCAGCACCATCGCACTCGATAGCGAAGCGGGGTCGTACAGCGCCAGCGACATGACCGAAGCAGCCACCGCGTTGACGTTCCAACCTGAACCCGAGCGATCAACGCAGGTTGACACCACCCCCGAACGCTATCCCATCAATGCACAATATGCACTCACGGTCACGATCAATGGTGAAGTACACTCGATCCCTATTCTGCAGACCGAAGTCACCATTGGGCGGAGTACCAAAAACCACGTAGTGTTGCCTGATCAGCTTGTGTCGCGGCAACACGCACGCATCAATTACAGTGGACGACGCTTCGTGTTCACCGATTTGGGTACACGCAATGGGTCACGCATCAATGGCACGATTATCCGGAACAGTAGCATGCCGATTGCTATCAATACCGACAGCATCACCATTGGGAACTACACCATCAAATTGACGATTGCACACACCGATGAATGAACTGGCCAACGCCTCGATAGAACTCATCATCTGGACACTCAGATTGGCGCTTGTCGGTCTGATTTATGTATTTGTGTGGCGGATATTTCGTGCCGTTATCCGTGGTGACCAAAACCTGCCGGCGTTCACGGGCACGACAGTCTTTCTGGTCGTCCAACGTGCCGGCTCGACGCTGTTGCAACGCAACAAAGTCTACGAAGTCTATGACAACACGGTCATTGGACGCAGCGCTGATTGCACCATCCAACTCCCCGACAAATTGATTTCGGATCGCCATTGCGTCATCAACAGTCAAGACGATGCATGGTACATCCGTGACCTCGGGAGCACCAACAAAACCTACATCAACCAACTCCAAGTGGTAACCCCGGTGCAAATCGAAGACGGTGATGTCATTACCGTCGGCCAAGTCGAACTTAGATTGCATATCAATACGGGAGCAGCATGACGATCGGCGCCTTTTGCGTCGCAAGACGCTACGAATCACGGCTCTGGGGCGGCACACAAATGGCCACGTGGCTCGGCGTAACAGACGCGCCAACACAATTCGCCGAATCCTGGCAAGTCTACAACGACAACCTCATTACGACCGGGCAATACCGTGGTTTGACCTTGCGTGCGCTGGTTGCACGGCATCAAGGAGCACTGGTCGGCGCACGTTCCTATGCGCGGTACGGAGACGACTTCCCCCTGCTGGCCAAGTTCATCGACGCCGGCCAAGCATTGTCCGTACAGGTCCACCCCGATGACAGCTATGCGCACACCCACGAAGCGCATACTGGATTCCATGGCAAAACCGAGGCCTGGTACATCATTGGGGCACAACCAGACAGCGATGTCATACATGGACTCAATGCGCCACTGACACGCGACGCATACGCAGCTGCAATAGCCGATGGTACGCTGACGCAACTCCTGCGCCACGTTCCCATCCACGCAGGTGACACCATAGACGTCCCAGCGGGCACCATCCATGCCATTAACGCAGGGGTTTTTCTCTTCGAAATCCAGCAGACCTCAGACTTGACCTACCGGGTCTATGATTATCTGCGCCGTGACGATCAAGGCAACCTGCGCACGTTGCACATCCCTCAAGCATTAGCGGTATCGCACCTTGACAACAATCGTCCCGCCCACAGCACCCCGGTTGTGCTGGGCAGCGGGCACGAAGAACTGGTCCGTTCTGCCTATTTTGTGATGGAACGGATACAGACCGCGCACGCCCAGCACTGGACGCGCAACGCAGATTCGTTCGAAATACTGACCCTCATCGATGGCGCCTGCGTACTCACCGATGCGCATGGGACGCACTCCTTGCAGCGCGGTGACAGTATCATCATCCCTGCAGACAGCCCGCCGTACCATGTAGCCCCTACCAACAGCGCTACGTGGCTACGCTGTTGGGTTCCTGACGCCTAGTGCATTGTGGATGTCGGCATGGACAGCGGCTAGTTCGTCGTCGATAGCCGCTATCGTGTGATTGGCAGCATCGAGCCGTGTTACTTCACTCGCCACCAGACGCGTGTATGGCCCGAGTGCGTCGCGTACACGTGCATCCATACGGCGGAGTTCTTCGTCGAATTGCGTATCAATGCGCTCCATCAACTGTTGTCGGACAGTTGCGAGGCGCTGATGCAGCTCTTTTTTGAGGGCGGTGCGTCGCGCAGGGATGATATACAACCCACCCAATGCAATCACACTCGCCGCGACGACGCCGGTAGTGTCGAAAACCGCTCCTTTGAGCAGTGTCGCAATTAACGCACCCAACCCAATCGCCCCTACCTGTACCAGCGCGGTCGTTGTGACTGCGTTTTTGAGGTCTGCCGAAATTTTCGCTGCTTCGGCACTCCGGTCATACGATGCCACAATAGTGCCAGCGGCATCGACCATATCGCGAATCAGACTCTGCCGGTTATATTGAAAAACGGTCATTCCCTCACCGATGACATCTGCCTGGGGCCGACTCTGCCGCCGTATGTAGTCACTGACCCCTTGCCAGAGTTGGACGTTGCGTTCGATCATCCAGTCAACCAGTGCTTGTGCACGGGTGTCGATTTGGGTGGCCAGATCGGCTGCGACCTCTCGCTCAAACGCCTGTTGCAACACATCACCACGCAACAACCGATGCAGATTGAGCAAACGAATATGTTCATCAAAAAACGCCATGCCACGCAATTCGGCATCACTCAGCGCCTCGGCGAGACTGGCCCGATGCCCACCGATGTCACGGCGCATATCCACAAAAAACTGCTCGCGTTGCCGTTCGAGGTGCGCGACGACCTGTACGTCTTCATCCACTACCGCCTGTTGACTGGCCAGACGTTGGCGCATGACGAGGATCGTCTGCGCAACAACCCCCAAGGGTGATGCAAGCCGGATCTGGAGCCGTGTCTGATCGTCGAGCTGTTCGTTGAGGTAGGTCTGCAATGCAGCCATGCCCGACGCGTCACGGAGTGTTGCGTCGTCACTCCGTGCGTTGCGCGCAGATACAGACAGAATCAGCGGGCTTTCGCCAAACAGATGCGTTGCCTGTGTGCGCACAAATGCTTCGACATCCAATCGCTCTGTCGGCGTAAGCAAGTCGATCTTGTTGATGACCATGACTACGCGCCGACGCCATTCGTGGAGCATGGCCAGGAACGCACGTTCGGTTTCGCTAAACGGTCGGTCTGCCGACGTGGCAAACAAGACCACATCGGCACGCGGCACGATATCGCGGGTCAGTGCTTCGTGATGCCGCAACACCGCATTGGTACCAGGGGTATCGACGATCGATAGCCGTTGCAGCAGTGGGACCGGCAAGGCACGTACAACCCAACCCGGTCGTTGCGACAAGGCGAGTGCCTCGGGCGCATAGCGGAGCACCGTGACCGCATCGGTCGTCGGTGTTGCCCCTTCGGGCATCACGGTGCTCCCCAAAATCGCATTGATGAGGCTCGATTTGCCTGCATTAAACTCACCCGCAACCACGACCAAAAAGGGATCTTCGAGGTGATCGCGTGTCTGCGCCACAACCTGGCGTTCGGGTGCGTCGGAACGACCAGCAGTCAACTCGTCGACCAGTCTGAGAGTCGCTTCGAGCAGTTGCATGGTGCGCATCCGGATGCGGACGATGGATTCAGACATGGGCTATCCCTTTCATCCCACACGCTGCGGGTCGTTAGGCACCGATGAAGCGCACAAACCAGGCAATGGTTCGTTGCATATGGTCGATTTTGTGCAGCGGTTCACCGCTGCGTGTCAGTTCGTGCCCTTCACGGGGGTAGCGGACAAACTCGACGGTACGACCAAGACGCCGTAACATCGTGTAGAGTTGCTCTGCCTCGCCAATGGGTACGCGATAGTCTTGCTCACTATGAATAATCAGCAGTGGAGCCGTCATCTGCGCCACCGACGCAATCGGCGATTTGTCCCACAGCGCATGCGCATCGCGCCACGGCAACATGTCAAACGAGTACTCGATGAGTTCGTACGCATCGCTCATACTATGCTGTGTGAGCAGGTTATAGACACCTCTGACCGATACCGCTGCGGCAAAGCGTGTGCTGTGCCCGATCAGCCACGTCGTCATAAAGCCACCGTATGAACCACCGGTCACGCCGATGCGTGCAGGGTCGATGGCTGCACCCGTCGCCAACACGGCGTCGATACCCGCTTCGAAATCCTGCTGATCGGCACTCCCCCACATACCCATGGTAGCCGCTTGAAACGCTGCGCCATACCCTTCGGAACCGCGTGGATTACAAAAGAACACATAAAAGCCTGCACCTGCGGTCGCTTGCCACTCCAGCCACATCGAGCGTGTGCCGGGGCTCCACATCGCATGCGGTCCGCCGTGGATGTGCAGAATCAAGCCTGCCGACCCGTCAACTGGCGTTGCAGGGGGCAATAACCACCCCTGTACCCGTTGACCGTCTGGTGCGGTGTACCACAGCTCTTGGAACGGCACGGTGTGACGATCGTTGTGCCAATCCGCAGCCCATGGACTGATACGTTCACTCCCTGTCACGTCCGTCACCCATGCTTCGCACGGTGAAGCCGGCGACCCGCTGATATATGCAATTGCGCCGTCGTGGCGTATCGCAAAATCCTCGATGACTTCGCCTGCTACCACTTTCGGCGCACAGATCTGCATGGCCGGTGCGGCACCAACGGGTACCGTGGCAATACCAGCGCTGCCGTGCCATTCGGCGACGTGTGCGATGCCGCTACTATCGGGGAGCCAATGCCAAGTGCCGATCGTCGCATCCTGTGTGTCAAGCACACGCCATTGTGACTCGTGCACGGCACGCACCAGCAAGACCGATGCACTGTAGAACGGTTGCTGTGAGCGCTGCGCGACCGAAGCCAACCACTTCCCATCGGGGGAAAGCTGTGGATCGTAGATCGACCATGTTGCGTCAGGAGTCACGGTTAGGGTCGCTTCGGGTTGTGTCAGTGCGATATGCACCAATGCACTCCCAATGAAGTAGTCACTTGTCGCCATATCACCTTTGCAGACGGCGTACAACGACTGGCTGTCGGTACTCCAGCTCGGTGCACCATAGTCACGATCATCTGTCGTTACGCGCCGCAGTGATGCAGCACCTACGGCCACGGTGACGACATAGAGGTGACCACGCTTGCCGTCGATGTAATCGGTCCCCGTACGGAACGGCAACTCGGTGATTACACGGGGATCAATGCGCTCCTTGGCAGCCTGGGCAGTCCGTGCAGCGGCCTGTTCGCGTTCGAGCGGTGTCGTCATGACGACCTTCGGAGCCGCTTCGGCAGCAATATCTGCGGCCGACAACGCACTCACACAGACAATCTGCGTCCCGTCGGGACTCCATACGAAGTCACTGATCCCTGTTGGGATACTGACCAACTGCTCCGCTTCACCACCGTCGCGATCGATGAGGTACAACGCCATCCCATCGCCACCACGATTGGACAAAAAGCCTATCCGGCGGCCATCAGGGCTCCAGCGGGGCGTCCGATCGACCGCCGTCCCTGCGCTAAAGCGCTTCTGTACGCCTGCCGCAGTGCGTAACCAGAGCACCCGTTTGGTGCTATTTTTGGATTCGTCTGGGGTTGCACGGACATAGCAGAGGGCGCTTCCATCAGGGCTCCATACCGGTTGTTCGATCGCCTCGATGCGAAAGACGTCTTGTGCAGACCATGGCTGTACGGTCATTGGTGGCTCCTTTTTTGTCAAAAAAATGCCAGGGCGTGCGACGACGCCCTGGCCAGGTATCACAACGTTCGTGCCTTAGGCAGGGACTGTGCCGTCTGCCCAACGCGCACTGTCGTAGCGTTCCGCTTTGGCACGGATCGCATGCAACTGGTCATTGGGAACCGTGCGTTCGCCACGGTAGTGTTGGATGTCATTGTGACGATCGTAGCTGTACCGCTGGATGACCCAGCTGCCCTGAGCACCCTGCCGGAGCATGTCGAAGTGCCACATTTGCGTATATGCATCATAGGACGCCTCGACCAACCAGACCAAATCGCTGGCGTGGAAGACCGTTGCTAAACGCCGCAATCCATCGGTGCGGGCGGCTTCTGGGGTACGAACGGGAATGGTGGACATAGTGACGCACTCCTGATCACATCATGCGCGAATGTGCATATTATACTCGCAAATGCGCGCTCCGACGCACCCACAGCAACAGCAGACGAACAGAATGTTTTATACTACACACAGATTCATTCGTTGCGAGTAAGTCATGCGCGTCACTCTCTTGGGCACCGGGACTTCCACGGGTATCCCCATGATCGGCTGTACATGCCCGGTATGTACCTCGACCGATAGTCGTGACATGCGCCTACGCACCGCCGCCCTGATCGAAACCCCCGACGGCAACATCCTCATCGATGCCGGCCCCGATATGCGCCAGCAACTGTTGCGCGCTGGTACCAAATCACTCCATGCGGTCCTCCTGACGCACGAACACCAAGATCACATTGGTGGTATAGACGACCTGCGCCCTCTCAACTATCGGATGGATACGCCGATGCCAGTGTATGGCCGGCGCCGTACCATCGAGGCCGTCAAAAAACGCTACTACTACGCGTTCGACAACAACAACGGCGGTTCGTCACGACCCAATCTGACCATGCACGAGCTCACCCCGTGGCAAACACTCACCTTGGCAGGAGTGCCGATTACGGTCTTGCCCATCACCCATGGCACACTCGATATTTTTGGCTACCGCATCGGCAATCTCGCCTATATCACCGATGCCAGCAGCATCGATGCCGAAGTTGTCCGTGCACTCGCAGGGGTCGACACCCTGATCATCAATGCCTTGCGTGACGACCCCCACCCGATGCACTTATCGTTCGATCAAGCACAGGCATATGTCGAACGCATCGGTCCGCGCCGAGCATTTTATGTACACCTCACCCACGATATTCTGCATGCGACCCTCATCGATCGTCTGCCGACGCACATCCAACCAGGATTCGATGGTCTGATGCTCGAGGTACCGGCATGACCATCGCCATTGATGCACGGCTGAACGCCTACCGCAACGGTGGCATTCCGCAATACACGCAGCAACTCATCAACGCCTGGTGTGGCGACGATACGTTCCCCCCGTTGCTTGTATTGCAGAGTCGCCGCCAGCGTGGCGCATTGACAGATTCGCCACGAGCACTGCATGCGACACTCTACACCCCGCCGCACCACCGGGCCGAGGCAATCACCTTACCCATCGAGATAGGACTGCGTCGCCCATCGGTGGTGTTGTTCCCTGATTTCATCGCCCCAACGGTACGTACGTTCCCCGCGGTGGTGACCATTCACGATCTCGCCTTCTTGCACTTCGATGATTTGCTTGACGACGCTGCGCGCGCATTCTATGGTCGCATCCGTGCCAGTAGTGCCCGCGCAGATGCTATCATCGCCGTGTCACAATCGACCAAGCGTGATATCGTGCAATTCCTCGATATCGACCCGGCACGCATCCACGTGATTCATGAGGCAGCTGCGGCGTTTGCCCGACCAGCAATCCAGCCAGATCCGCAACGCACGGTCAATGGCACACTGCTCCACACAGGTACTTTCCTGTTATTTGTCAGTACGATCGAGCCCCGCAAAAACCTCCCCCTGCTCCTCGAGGCGCTTCGTATCTGCCGCGACCGGCACCCCAATCGCAACTACCAGCTCGTTGCAGCCGGCGCACGCGGCTGGCGTGACGCGCCCATCATCGCCAAAATCACAGAACTGCGTCTGCAGGATGCGGTCACGTTGACAGGTGCCGTTGCCGAGGCAGATCTGCACTGGCTCTATACAAATTGCCGCATCTATGCCAATCCGTCACGTTACGAGGGCTTTGGATTACCCCTGCTCGAAGCTCTCGCCTGCGGTGCGCCAGCACTGGCCAGCGACACCTCGAGCCTCCCTGAAGTCGGAGGAACAGCTACACACTACCTCCCCGTCGACGATGCCGGCGCCTGGGCCGATGCAATCGAAGCCCTGTGGGTGGACGACGACGCCCGAGCGACAATGGCAGCGGCTGGGCCTACCCACGCCCAACGGTTTTCGTGGCACGCAACGGCCGTGCAGACCCGCACTCTGCTCGAATCAGTGATATCGCTGTAATCTGTCAAGAAGGAACACACGTATGTCTACCATTCCAAGTCTCGTCGATGTCGCCTGGTTGGCCGAACATCTGCACGATTCCAACATTCTCGTGGTTGACACCCGCTGGTATCTGCTCAATCCCCCGCAAGGCGCAACCGAATACGCCGAAGCGCACATAGCCGGTGCCATCCACCTCTCAATCGACAGTGATTTATCCGCTCCACCGTTCGATGGTCCTGGCCGTCACCCGCTGCCACGCCCCGAACAGGTGATTCGTACGTTCAGTACTGCGGGGATTGATGCAAGCGTGCATGTGGTCGTCTACGACAGTGCTGGCGGCTCAATCGCCACACGCTTGTGGTGGATGTTGCGCTACTACGGCCACACCGGTGTATCCATCCTCGATGGCGGTTGGCAAGCCTGGCAGGCAGCTGGAGGAGTAACCACCCACGGGATTGAACGGCGCGCACCACGCACGTTTGTCGGCAGTCCCGATGCGAGCCACGTGGTCGACGCCGACACCGTCGCCAGCGTCAAATCCGAAGCAGACGTTGCCCTCATCGATGCACGCGCATCCGAACGCTACACGGGCGAGGTCGAGCCCTTTGGCCCACGCGCTGGACATATCCCTGGTGCCATATCGCTCCCATTTGCCGGCAATTTGACCCCAGCAGGCACGTTCAAATCACCTGCCGAACTGCGTGAACGCTATGTCGCCGCTGGCATCCCCGCAGCCAATCACATCATTTGCTATTGCGGGTCTGGCGTAACCGCTACCCACGACATCTTTGCCCTGCATCTGATTGGTCGTCATGCTCGCCTGTACGAAGGCTCGTGGAGCGATTGGGCCAGTACACAACACCGGCCCATTCAGACCGGCGATCAACCATAGCCACCTGCACAGAAAGATGGTTGTCATGGATCCGCTGCGCATTGTCATGGGATTAGTCATAAGTGCCGCTATTGGCGGACTCGCTTACAAACGCGGTTCGCTCACGGCGAGTGGCTGGCTTGGGGCAATCCTCACTGGTACTGCCACATTTGGGTTGGGTGGATGGCCGCATGGGGTCACACTGGTGTTTTTCTTTGTCTCATCGACCCTCTGGTCGCGCCTCAAAAAGCAGCAAAAAGCCGCACTCGAGCAGACCATGTTCGAAAAGGGCTCACGCCGCGACATCTGGCAAGCGCTCGCCAACGGTGGCCTCGCTGCGCTGATCTGCTGTGCCATCCCACTCTGGCCCGAGCACCTTGTGACCATCAACATCCTCTTTGCGGCGACCATGGCGACGGTTGCGGCCGATACCTGGGCGACCGAACTCGGGGTATTGTTTGGCGGCACACCACGACTCATCACGACACTCAAACCGGCACCCAAAGGCACCTCTGGCGCCGTCAGTGGCCCGGGAACAGTCGCCGCTATCGCCGCAGCTGCGTCGGTCGCGGTCGTCTTTTCGGTAGTAGATGGAACATTTTCGGCAC
>JACCDP010905734.1_pt1 | contig 22622 bp, 23 predicted proteins | sample 7445841 | NCBI WGS metagenome assembly JACCDP01 (sample SAMN15323441, study PRJNA562643) | freshwater metagenome | isolation source: river surface water | place: USA:Blue River Watershed | collected 2017-08-17
CAGGTAATTGGTGACGGCCTGCGGGTTGTCATGCAGTTCCGGGGCGAGGAAGGTGACCAGGGTGGCGAGCACCATGCCGGCACCGGCCCACTGGATGCCGCGGCGCGCCGTGACCGGTGAACTCATCTGCTTGAGGCCGAGGATGAACAGCACGGCCGCGAGGAAGTAACTGGCTTGAATCAGGATGTTCATTTACTTCTTCCCTCCGGCGGCGTCCTTCTTGTCGCTGGACTTGAACATCTCCAGCATGCGTTCCGTCACCACATAGCCCCCCACCGCGTTGCCGGCGGCCAGCAGCACGGCGACGAAGCCGATGGCCTGCTGGGTCGGGTTCTCGGCGATGCCGAGGGCGATCATGGCGCCCACCAGCACGATGCCGTGCACGAAGTTGGAGCCGGACATCAGCGGCGTGTGCAGGATCACCGGCACCTTGCTGATGATTTCATAGCCGGTGAAGCCGGCCAGCATGAAGATGTAGAGCGCTGCGAGACCTTCGATCATTGTGCACCTCCTTCCACTTTGTCCCGGATCTGCGCGTTCACGATGGCGCCGCCGTGGGTGATCAGACTGTCCTTGAGGATCTGGTCTTCCAGATCGATGTGTATCTGCCCGTCCTTGATGAGCAGGCCCAGCAGGTTCAGCAGGTTCTTGGCGTACAGCTCGCTGGCGTGGCCGCTCACGGTGCTCGGCACATTGACCGGGCCGTGGATCTTCACGCGATTGTGCAGGATGGTCTCGCCGGCCTGGGTCAGCTCGCAGTTGCCGCCGCCCTCGGCGGCCAGGTCGACGATGACCGAGCCGCCCTTCATGCCTTCCACCATCTCGCGGCTGATGATCTTCGGCGAGGGGCGGCCGGGGATGGCGGCGGTGGTGATGAGCACATCGGCAGCCGCCACATGGCGGGCCAGGATGGCCTGCTGCTGCGCCTTTTCCTCGGCGGTCAGTTCGCGGGCGTAGCCGCCGGCGCCTTCGGCCTTGATGTCGATGTCGACGAACTTGGCGCCCAGGGATTCCACCTGGTCCTTCACGGCGGCGCGCACGTCATAGCCTTCGACGATGGCACCCAGGCGGCGGGCGGTGGCGATGGCCTGCAGACCGGCCACGCCGGCGCCGATCACCAGCACCTTGGACGGACGCACCGTGCCGGCGGCGGTGGTGAGCATGGGAAAGAACTTGCCGAGCAGGGTGCTGGCGATGAGCACCGCCTTGTAGCCGGCGATGGAGGCCTGGGAAGACAGTGCGTCCATGGCCTGGGCGCGGGAGATGCGCGGTATCAGCTCCATGGAGAAGGCACTGATGTTCTTCTGCTTGAGCCGGGTGAAACGCGCCAGATCGCCCCAGGGGTTCAGGTAGCCGATCAGGATGGCGCCGTCCTTGAGCTTCTCGATCTGCGCCGCCTGCAGGGGATTCACGGTGAGCACGATGTCGGCACTGCCCAGCAGCGCGGCGTCGTCCTGCACGATGTCGGCGGCGTAGTCGGCGTCGCCGTGGCCGGCCAGCTCGCCTGCGCCACTCTGCAGACTCACGCTGACGCCCATCGTGTTCAGCTTCTTCACCACGTCCGGCACCAGCGCCACACGCTGCTCGCCGGCACGGATTTCCTTAGGTACTCCTACCCGTATTGTCATAGTCCCGCCTCTGCTGGGTTCCACCTTGAAATTGCGCGGGAGTATACCCGGTTAGGGCGGGCAAGGGCAGGGCGCCCGACGTGCCGGGCGCTGCAGGATCGGCTCAGGGGGTGCCGGCAGGCGCCTGGCTGGCGGGGTTTGCCGGCTCCGCGGCAGGAGTCTCGGCGGGCGCATCGCCCCCACCGAGCAGCTGGCGACGCAGCGCCTCGATCTCGGGGTTCAGGGTCTGGGCCTGGCTGGAGGCCTCCGCACTGGCGCGCAGTTTGTCGTAGTACTCCGGATCCACCTCGGTGATCTTCACCACGCGGTTGAAGGTGGTCTTCGGGTCCTTCTGGCAGAGGATGGTGAAGTTGGGTTCCTCGTAGATCGTGCGGTACTCGTTCAGGCGGGCATAGAGCACTTCCACGCAGGTCGGGTCTTCCAGCACCTAGTTCACCGCCATGACCAGGAAAGGGCGCAGATTGGCGGCGCTGGCGGGCAGCCACAGGCGATCCGGATGCACGCCCTCGGCGCTGGTCTGTGCGGCTGGCTCGACGGCGGCAGGTTCCTGAGCCGAGGCGGGCAGGCACAGCGCCGCCGAGGCCAGCAGGCAGGCCAGCAGGGCGGGTCGCAGAACCGGATTCAGGGGCATCGGAGTCGTCATGCGCATTACATCGGCCTCGCAGGGAAAGTCATGAGCCTATTGTCTGCATTTCGTTCAAGCTTGGGAAGGCACCCGCCGCAAGGCCACGGAATTCGCGGCTTCTGGCGCCCCGCTTTGTTTGCTAGAATCGGCGCCTCTTTTTCCGCGACGCCTTCAGGCACCTTCGAGTGCACGAGTCCGACACCATGAGCAACACGCCCGACACCGCTTCTCCTCGCCATGTGCGACTGCTGGACACCACGCTGCGCGACGGCGAGCAGACCCAGGGGGTCTCCTTCGCCGCCAAGGAGAAGTTGAACATTGCCCGCGCCCTGCTGCAGTCGCTCAAGGTGGACCGCATCGAGGTGGCCTCGGCCCGTGTGTCCGACGGCGAGCGTCAGGCCGTGGTGGACATCAATGCCTGGGCGGCGCAGGAAGGCTATCTGGACAAGGTCGAGGTGCTGGGCTTTGTTGACCACCGCCTGAGCGTGGACTGGGTGGAGAAAGCGGGCGGCCGCGTCATCAATCTGCTGGCCAAGGGCAGCGAGAAGCACTGCCGCGAACAGCTGCGCCGCACCCTGCCCGAGCACATCGAGGACGTCCGCCGTACCGTGGCCTATGCGCACGAGCGCGGCCTGCGCGTGAACATGTACCTGGAGGACTGGTCCAACGGCTACAAGGACAGCCCCGCCTATGTCTTCGGCCTGCTGGAAGGTACGCGCGGCCTGGGCATCGAGTCCTTCATGCTGCCCGACACCCTGGGCGTGATGACGCCGGACGAAGTCTTCGCCGCCATGTCTGACATGCTCGCGCGTTTCCCCGATCTGGCCTTCGATTTCCACCCGCACAACGACTACGGCCTGGCCACTGCCAACGTGATGGCCGCGGTGAAGGCCGGCATCAACACCGTGCACTGCACCATCAATTGTCTGGGCGAGCGCGCCGGCAATGCCTCGCTGGCGGAAGTGGCCGTGGTGCTGCGCGACAAGATGGGCGTGCAGCTGTCCATCGACGAGACCCGCATCGGCCAGCTGAGCCGCATGGTGGAAAACTTCTCCGGCAAGTGGGTCGCCGCCAACGCGCCCATCGTCGGCGCCGACGTGTTCACGCAGACGGCCGGCATTCACGCCGACGGCGACTCCAAGGGCGGGCTCTACATCACCGCGCTGCGCCCCGAGCGCTTCGCCCGCAAGCGCGTCTATGCCCTGGGCAAGATGTCCGGCAAGGCCTCGCTGGCCAACAACCTCGAGGAACTCGGGCTGACCCTGAGCGCCGAGGATCAGCGCAAGGTGCTGCAGCGCGTGGTGGAGCTGGGCGATTCCAAGCAGGTCATCACGGTGGATGACCTGCCGTTCATCATTGCGGACGTGCTGGAGAGCCGGGACTACAACTACACACGCCTGCTCAACTGCTACATCAGCAGCGGCCTGGACGTGGAGAGCACCGCCAGCATCCGCGTCACCATCGAGGGCCGGGAGTACAGCGGCTCGGGCGCGGGCAATGGCGGCTTCGCGGCCTTCATGGATGCCATCGGCCGCATCCTGAAGCAGCGCAAGTTCAAGATGCCGGACCTGATCGACTACGAAGTGCATATCCCGCGTGGCGGCAACACCAGTGCGCTGACGGAGTGCATCATCACCTGGAGCGATGGCGAGCGAGAGCTGAAGACGCGCGGGGTGGATGCCAATCAGGTGATGGCGGCGGTGAAGGCGACGCTACGCATGATCAACATACGGATGCATGCCAGCGGGCAGCGCTGAATCCTGGTCTGTGGCGTTTTGATTCTTCGGTGGCCGTGCGGCCGTCAGGTCCGGTTCTCTCGTGAGTTCAATCGCTGGCGTTGGAGGAGGGGAGAGAGACGCTTGGCCTCACCTTCGGCGCAAGACTGCAGGTTCGCTAAAGCCGGGGAATGGCACGGAATCAGAGGGCTGGCTGGTCGGTGGCGAGATTGCCGACCGTCGCCCGCCAGGGATGGCGGGCGCCGAGCTTACAGGGACGTACTTGCAGCGTGTCGGCAATCTCGCTACCGACCAGCCGGACCCGCACTGAGACGGGCCGTTCCACCCACTACACCGGCAGCTTGCGCAACTCTTCCACCACCAGATTGCCGAACGAACTCGTGTCGATCATCTTCACGCCTGCCCCCGGCTTGGACAGATCCGGCGTCGAATAACCCTGCGCGAACACACTCTGCATCGCATGCCAGACATTCTTCGCTTCCTTGTCCATGCCGAAGCTCATCTCCAGCATCATTGCCACCGAGCCGATCATCGAGTACGGGTTCGCGATGTTCTTGCCCGCGATGTCCGGGGCCGAGCCGTGGGAAGGTTCGTAATAGGCCTTCTTGTCGCCCACACAGGCCGAAGGCATCAGACCCAGCGAGCCCAGGATGCCGCCGCCCTGATCGCTCAGGATGTCGCCGAACATGTTCTCCATGACCATCACGTCGAACTGGCCCGGGTTCAGGCAAAGATAGGTCGCGGCCGCGTCCACCAGGATGTGGATCACCTTCACTTCCGGGTAGTCCTTCGCCACTTCCTCCATCACATCGTTCCACAGCACACTGGACTTCAACACATTGCTCTTGTGGATGTTGTGCAGCACCTTCTTGCGCTTCATGGCCGTGTCGAAGGCTACCTTGGCGATGCGGCGGATCTGCACTTCGTCGTATTCCAGCATCTCGCGCACGAAGCGCACGCCGTCCGGGGTCACGCCCGTCTGCTTCTCGCCGAAGTAGAGGCCGCCCACCAGTTCGCGGATGATCATGATGTCGATGCCATTGCCGATGATTTCCTTCTTCAGCGGCGAGAAATGCGCCAGGCCCTGGGGCAGGAAGACGGGACGGAAGTTGGCATAGGTGTTGTAGCGGCGACGCAGGGGCAGCAGGGCGCCACGCTCGGGCTGCTTGTCCACGGGGATCTTCTTGGACTCTTCGTGGCTCAGGCCGATCGGGCCCTTCAGGATGGCGTCCGCCTCGTCACAGATCTGCCGGGTCTTCTCCGGGAACGGGTCCCCGCACTCGAAGTAGGCGCTGGCGCCGAAGGGGCTGTGGATCAGTTCGAATTCCACGCCCGGGTTGCGCGCTTCCACCAGCTTCAGCACCTTCACGGCTTCCACCATGATTTCCGGGCCGATGCCATCACCATCGAGTAATGCGATCTTGTACTTGCTCATGAGATTCCTGCAGTCTGCGGCTGAAAAGTGGCGCGTAATCTACCACGCACGAAACTTGAGCAACAAGGCGGGATGCCGGTGCTGCCCGGGGTGCCATTGGGTGCCAAGAAGAGGGGCGGATCAGAACAGGACGGATACCTGGCGGATAAAGATGAGGGCCAGAATGAAGGGGATGACATAGGTCAGGGTGTCGCTGACTTCCATGCCAAAGAACTTCCTTGGTTTCCGGTCTTTGTCGATAGAGTTCATGCAAACGGTCTCCAATTCGGAAGGTTGGCGCATTGATGCTCAGGTCGCGCGGGACATGCCACACGATTTTGGCGGGTTTCTAACATGATTTTGCAGTGAATTCATCCAGTTGACAGAGAAATCTAAACAGCCGTCACAATTAGTCACTGAGAACCGTTAACATTCGCCGCCTCGACTCCCCTCTGCACAAGGCTGACACCCCATGATTCCCGGCGCCAGAGACTTCTGGTTTCTTCCTCTCGGCGGCTGCGGCGAGATCGGCATGAACCTCAATCTTTACGCCCATGCCGGTCAGTGGCTGATGGTGGATTGCGGCGTGACCTTCGAGAAAAGCCCGGTTCCGGGCGGCGGCAACCGGGTGGAGATGCCGGACCCGGTGTTCATCGCCAATCGCAGCGAGGCCCTGGTCGGCCTGATTGCCACTCATGCCCACGAGGATCACATCGGCGCCATCGCCCACCTCTGGGAACAGCTGCGCTGCCCCATCTACACCACGCCTTTCACCCGCAATGTGCTGCTGCGCAAGCTGCGCGAGAAGGGCATCGCGGCCCCGGTGCTGACGGTGCATCCGGGCGAGACTGTAGCCCTGGGCACCTTCAGCGTGACCTGGCTGCCCATCACCCACTCCACCCCTGAGACCCACGCACTGCTCATCGAGACGGCGGCCGGCAGCGCGCTGCACACGGCCGACTGGAAGCTGGACGACGCGCCCATCACCGGGCCGGCCATCGTGCCAGCGCGGTTTGAGCGCCTGGCCCGCCAGCGCGTGGACGCCATTGTCTGCGATTCCACCAATGCCACCCAGCCCGGCCACTCGGTGTCCGAGGGCGAGCTGTTCGAGGGCTTGCTGGCGGCGGTGCGCGGCAGCGAAGGCCGAGTGGTCGTGAGCTGCTTCGCCAGTAATGTGGCGCGGCTGCAGACGCTGGGGCACGTGGCGCGGCTGTCCGGGCGCTACCTGGGCCTGCTGGGCCGCGCGCTGGAGACCATGGTGAGCTGTGCGCGCGGGGCGGGCTATCTGGAGGAGGATTTCGACCCGGTGCAGGCCGAGCATCTGGGCTATCTGCCCCCGGGCGAGGTGCTGGCCCTGGCCACCGGCAGCCAGGGCGAGCCGGGCGCGGCGCTGCATCGTCTGGCCATGGACTCCCATCCCTGCGTGTCGCTGGCGGCGGGGGATCACGTGCTGTTCAGTGCCAAGACCATTCCCGGCAACGAGGAAGCCGTGGCTCGGCTTGTCGCTGCCTTCGAGGCTCGCGGGATCCGCGTCACCCACCCGGATCGCGTATGGGTGCCGGAACAGGAACCGGCGCCGGTGCCCCTGCGTCGACCGCTGCACGCCTCCGGCCACCCCTGCGCCGAGGAGCTGCGGCAGATGTACTCCTGGGTGCGGCCGCGTCTGGCCATTCCCGTGCATGGCGAGCCGCGTCATCTGCGTGCCAACGCCGACATCGCCCGCGATGCCGGGGTGCCGCTGCAGGCGATTGGCAGCAATGGCGATCTGTTCGATCTGCTGACGGGGCGCATCACCCGAAGTGCGGCGCCGGTCGGGCGGCTCTGGCTGGAGGAGCGTAAGGGGCTGCTGCACCGCTGCTGACAATCCTGTCAGGCGCTGTGTCAGATTTGGCAGCGGACAGGCTGGCGGTCGGGCAGCCGCGCTGCCCCGGCGCCACTAATGCTTCCTTAAAGTCAATATTATCAATGAGATAAAGCGCCTTTTCGGGGGCGCGCCGAGTTGGTCTGCCCCTTGCAAATGTCAGCATGAGTCGCGCGCACTCAGACGTGCGACCCCAACAAGAGCAGACGAGGTTTCCCATGAGCAAGGCAGGCAGACGCAAGAACGATCAACCGAGTGCCCAGGGCCGTGAACACGTGCAGGTGGGCTGGATGCAGTCGATGGGCAGCACCATGGCTGCCGCCTTCGGCGTGCAGAGCTACAAGAACCGGGAGCGCGACTTCCAGCACGGCGACATCCGCAAGTTCGTCGTCTCCGGCGTGGTGTTGACGGTGGCGATCTTGCTGTCACTTGTCGGCCTCGTGCAGTGGGTGCTGATGGTCGCGGGCTGAGCCTTGCTCCGGCGGGTGCGCTCGTGGAATGATCCCCGCCTTCGAGGATCCCCATGAGCGCAGCCCCTTCCCCCCTGTCCGAGCAGCACCGCCTTGCCCTGGAAGGCAATCTGCGACGCTTTGTCGTGTTTCGCCTGTTCTACTCGGCGCGCTTCTACTACCCGGTCTTCACCATCCTGTTCCTCGACTATGGGCTCACGCTGGCCCAGTTCGCCCTGCTCAACATGGCCTGGGCACTGGCCATCGTGGTGGCGGAAGTGCCCTCGGGTGCCCTGGCGGACATCGTCGGGCGCCGCCGCCTGGTGATCTTCGCCGCCCTCATGATGGTGCTGGAGATGAGTCTGCTGGCCTTCGTGCCCATGGGCGCGTCCAGCCTGCTGTTCGCGGTGTTCCTGCTCAATCGCTTGATCTCGGGGCTGTCCGAAGCTGCCGCCAGCGGGGCGGATGAGGCGCTGGCCTATGATTCGCTGAAGGCACTGGGACGCGAGGACGACTGGTCGCATCTGCTGGAGAAGACCTCGCGGGTGGTGTCCATCGGTTTCTTCTTCACCATGATCAGTGGGGCCTTCGTCTACGATCAGGCCTTGCTTTCCGGCGTGCTGGCCCTGGTCGACCCGGACTGGCAGATCGCCCGCGAGACTGCCATCCGCCTGCCCATCGTCCTCACCCTGCTCAGTTCTCTGGTGGTGCTCGTCACCGCCCTGGGCATGCGCGAGGTGCCGGGGGCGCATCCGCCCTTGTCCGCTGCGACCGGCAGCCGCCTCGCCGCGCTCGCCGAGGCCTCGCGCCAGGTGCTCAGGGCGGCGCGCTGGACCTTCGCCCATCGCTTCGTGCTGTTCGTGATCCTGGCGGCGCTGGCATTGGACAGCGTGGCCCGGCAGTTCGTGGTGCTGGCCAGCGAGTATTACCGCTTGATCGACATCCCCGTGTCCTGGTTCGGCTTCATCGGGGCCGGCATGTCCCTGTTCGGCATCGTCACGGCCCGAGTGTCACGGCATCTGGTGCAGGCCCGCAGCCCGGCCTTCAACTTCGGCGTGCTGTGCGCCCTGCTGCTGGGTTCGTTGCTGGGACTGGCCCTGGCGATCCCGTTCGGCGGACTGCTGTTTGCCGTGGGTGCCTTTGCCGTGATGGGCATGGTGCAGTTCCAGGCGAGTTTCTATCTCAACCGCGCGGTGGATTCGTCCTTGCGCGCCACGGTGCTCAGCTTCAAGGGGCTGGCGCTGAACCTGGGGCTGGGCCTGGCCAGTCTGCTCTACACCGCCCTGGTGGCCGCATTGCGAAGCGCTTGCGTTGATGGGGAACAGGATGTGCTCTTTATTGATGCGCTGGCGTGGTTTCCTGCGTATCTCCTTGTGTTGCTTGTCATCATTGTGGCGCTGGCGCGCCGGGAGAAGGGAAGATGGACGCCTGGTTGATGCAGTGGCTGGAGAACAATCGGGACCAGGCTCTGTGGCTGGTGCCTCTGCTGGCCTTTGCTGAGGCGGCGGTGGGTCTGGGACTGTTCGTCTCGGGCGTGCTGCTGGTGACGGCGGCCACGCTGCTTTACACCCAGGGGCTCGCCGGCCTGCCGCAGATCATCGCGCTGGCCTGGGCCGGAGCCCTGCTGGGCGATCACAGCGGCTTTCTCACCGGGCGTTACTTCGGTCCGCGCTTTCACCATCTGCGTCTGGCTCAGCGTTACCGGCAGAACCTGCTCAAGGCCGAGGCCATGGTGCAGCGCCACGGCGCCGCGGCGATCTTCATCGGGCGCTTCGTGCCGGCCATTCGCAGCATCGTGCCGGTGCTGGTGGGCATCAGCGGCTTTGCGCGGCTGCGCTATCTGGTGGTGGATGCCCTGGCCTGTCTCCTGTGGGCCTTGGCGCTGGCCGCCATCATCGCCGGTCTTGATACCCTCTGGTGATTCGCGATTGCTCTTGGCGATGCAAGTGGTTGCCATCTCATTCAGTTGCAAACACACAGGAGTTTCCGGCGTTCCCGCCTCGAAAGGGTCATGTTATCTTGCATGCAGATGAAGCAACTCGACGACCGGCCTTGCGAGGACGCTGCCTGCTGGATTCGCCTGCGAAAAGAGGTTGACATATGCGGTCAAGCCATCTTGCCTCGGAGGTGCGCGACGCACCATCCATTGCCCTTGACTCGCACTTCGCGCGCTTATGTTCCTGAAGTATTTCTACCCCCCCCCCATTCGTTTGGCTGGCGCGGAAAAGTCGATTGGTTTTACCTTATCGTCATTCGTTAACTTGTCTAATGCACGTCCTGCCGTATAGGCTTCGCCAATGTCGTGGACAAAGGCCCCAAGTTCCATGATGGACTGACCCTCATCAAAAAGGAGAGATACCAATGAAGATAAGACGTTCCAGATTTTCCGCCCTGGGCCTCAGCGTCCTGCTGAGCCTGCCGCTGCTGGCCAATGCCCAGCTCGCGGACCGCAAGATGCTGACCGATGACGCCGTGAAGAACATCATGGCAGCGGCCGAGGCTGAGGCCCGCGCCAACAACTGGAACGTGGTGATCGCCCTGGTGGACGATGGCGGCCACCTGCTGAGCCTGCAGCGGCTGAACAACACGCAGACCGCCAGCATCGACATCGCCATCGGCAAGGCGCGCACGGCGGCAGCGTTCCGTCGTCCGTCCCAGGCCCTGGAAACCATGATCCCGAACCGCCCCGCCTTCATGAGCGTGTCCGAGGAGTACGTGCTGATGGAAGGCGGGGTGCCCATCGTGGTGGATGGCGTGACCCTCGGCGCCGTGGGCGTGTCCGGCGTGCAGGCCAGCCAGGATGCGCAGATTGCCGCAGCCGGCGTGGCCGGCCTGCAGCAGTAGCAACGCGCCGGGCCGAAGCCGGAAAAGGTTGAACTCGGCCGGTGGCAGCACGTATGCTCCCGGGCAAGTTCCGCCGCGGGCGGACTCGCCTTCCCCATGACCACGCACAATAACAACGATCTTCAGGAGTCATCATGTTCTCATCACGCAAGCTGCTGTTCACCTTGATTTCCTCGGCCGTGCTGCTCAATGCCTGCAGCGACGCCACCACCCCCAGCTCCGCGTCCGCCACGGCCACTCCGGCTCCGGCTGCGGCAGCCCCTGCGCCGGTGGCAGCGGCCGCGCCGGTGGGCAACCCCATCAGCGGCGTGGGCATGCCCAACCCGAACCCGGTGGTCACCCAGAACTGGGGCGAACTGCCTGCCGGTCGCACCTGGGGTTCCACCGCGGGCATCGACATCGACCCGATCGACGGCCACATCTGGGCCTATGAGCGCTGTGGCGCGGGCAGCTTCGGCGCCGGTGCGCCCGTCACCTGCGATACCAATCTGGTGGACCCCATCTTCAAGTTCGACCGTCACACCGGCGCGGTGCTGGCGAACTTCGGCGCAGGCGTGATGGTCACGCCCCACGGCATTCATGTGGACAGCGAAGGCAATGTCTGGGTGACGGACTTCGCCACCAATGCCGACGAGACCAAGGGCCAGCAGGTGCACAAGTTCAGCCCGTCGGGCGAACTGCTGCTCAGCCTGGGCACGCCCGGCAAGACAGGCAACGACGAGGCCCACTTCAATCAGCCCAACGACGTGATCGTGGGCCCGGACGGCAGCATCTATGTTTCCGACGGCCACAACGCCCAGGGCATGATCACCAACCAGGCCATGGCCGAGGGCCGCGCCAATGGCGAGACCTCGCGCATCATGAAGTTCGCGCCGGACGGCACCTTCATCAAGCAGTGGGGCCAGATCGGCGTGCAACACGGCGAGTTCCGCACGCCCCACGCCATGGAATTCGATTCCCGTGGCCGTCTGTGGGTGGCCGATCGCGGCAATCACCGCATCGAGATCTTCGACCAGGACGGCAACTACCTGGAATCCCGCTACATGTTCAGCCGCATCAGCGGGCTGTTCATCACCGAGGACGACAGGCTCTACGCTATCGACTCGGAGTCCAGCCCCACCAACCATCCGGGCTGGCGCAATGGCGTGCGCATCGGTCACATCGATCACGACCACGTCGAGGGCTTGATCCAGCCGTTCGAGCGTGAGGATCGCGTGTATCAGGGCACGGCAGGGGAAGGGGTGGCGGTGGATGCCGATGGCACGGTGTTCGCGGCCGAAGGCCCGAACTCGCTGAGTCAGGCCGGTGGCGCCTTCACCAAGTACTCGGCCCGTTGATCGACCGGGGCCGCGCGGGGAGTGCCGCGCGGCCGTCTTTCAGGAGCATGTCATGAAGCACGCAGCAATCGGTTTGGCGTTCGGGACGCTGTGCCTGGTGGCGCAGGCGGCATTGGCTCAGACGCCTTCGGCGGCAGACGCGCACGCGGCCCATGGTCACGAGCACCCTCACGCCGCCAATGCGGCCTTGAGTCTGAATGCCGCGGAACCCTGGCAGACGGATGAACCGCTGCGTCGCGGCATGCTGCAGATCCGGGTGGCCAGCGCCATGCTGACCCCGGCCTTCGCGGCCGCGCAGCTCTCGCAGCCGCAGGCGGCGCAACTGGCCGAGGCGGTGCGCGGCAGCGTCAACACCATGATTGCGCAGTGTCAGCTGCCTGCGGATGCCGATGCCAATCTGCATGTCATCCTGGGTCGGCTGCTGGCTGCAGCCGCCGCTCTGCAAAACTCACCGCTGGCGCAGGACGGTCTGCCCGCCATCCAGGCGGCGCTGCAGGACTACGGTCACTACTTCGCTCACCCCGGCTGGCAGGAAGCGCCCGCTGCGGATGAGCACGCGCACCACTGATCCGCGCGGGCCTGTCGACCCGGCTCAGCGCCGGGTAGGCTGCAACGGTTTGCGGAATTTCACCGTCATGCGGTCGCTTTCGCCGATCGCCATGTACTTCGCCCTGTCGGTATCCCCCAGTCGCAGCGTGGGCGGCAGCGTCCACACGCCCTCCGGATGGTCCTTGGTGTCCAGCGGATTGGCATTGATCTCCGAGGTCGCCACCAGTTCGAAGCCCGCCTGGGTGGCCAGCTCGATCACGTAGTCCTGCGTCACATAGCCGGTGGTTTCCATGATCTCCATGCTGCTGCCCTCGGGGGCGCGATGCTCGACGATGCCCAGAATCCCGCCCGGCTTCAGCGCGGCGTAGAAGGCGGCGAAGTGCTCCTTCTGGGTTCCGGCCATGATCCAGTTGTGCACATTGCGGAAACTCATGGCCAGGTCGGCGGAGCCGGGCGGGGCGATCTGGGTCTCTGTCGGCGGGTAGAGGTGCGTGACGCGCACCTCGCCGTAGAGCTCCGGGTTGGCAGCGAGCATGGCCTGATAGGCCTCCAGCATCGGGGGCTGGTAGCTCAGGTGCGAGCGCGGCGAGAAGTGGGCGCCGTAGTAGACGCCGTTGCCCTTGAGGAAGGGGGCGATGATCTCGGTGTACCAGGCACCGCCGGGCAGGATCTCGATGACCGTCTGGCCCGAGGCGAGACCGAAGAACTGCAAGGTCTCGACCGGGTGCCGTGCAGCATTGCGGGCGATGTTCGCCGCGCTGCGGTGCTCGCCTGTGATCAGGGCCTGCAGGCGGGCCGCATCCGAAAGCTGTGCGTGGCTCTGGCCGGCCGCCAGGCTGAGCAAGGCGACGGTGGTCAAGGCCAGCAGGGGGCGCCAGGTGAAAGTGGACGCGATTCTTGTTGTAGTGTGCATCGTGGTCTCCAGAGGTTTCAGGGGTTCATGGGGTTGCAGCGTGTTCGTGTGCCTGCAGTCGCGCCGGTGAGGCCAGGTGGCGCCAGGCCTGTTCCAGCAGGCGGGCCAGCGTCTCGCGGTCGATGCGGGCGAGATCGATCAGGACCATCGGGTAATTCACATAGGCCTCGGTCAGATGAAACACCTCCGGGGCCTGTTCAAGCAAGCGCTCGCGCTCTGCCAGCTCGCAGCGGGTGACGAGGAAGCCTTCGGCATCCGAGCGCAGCCTGGCCAGCAGGCGGCCGTCCAGGGTGAGGGCCGGAGTCCCATGGGCGGTGCTGACTTCCACTCCGGGCAGCCGGGTGGCGAGTTCCACGGCGACAAGAAAGGGGCCGCGGTCAGAGGGCGTGGTCATGCGGGTGTACTCCTGTGGCGTTCATGTCAGTCATTCCTTCGGGCGCAGGGCCCGCTTGCGGGGCTCAGGCCTGCTCCTGCACCTTCACCCAGTGGCCTTTTTCCAGCAGGACCTCGAAGAGAGCCCAGTGCCGGAACTCATCGCGCAGGCAGAGGCCCGTCTGCCAGGCGCCGTCGCCGGCCAGGACCTTGTAGATGACCTGATCCTTGCCGGCTGGTGCGCCCTCGGCGGCGTCGATGATCTGCCGTACGCTCCACTGGCGGCCCAGGCGGCCGTTGCTGTAGCAGCGCCCGGCCAGGATCTGCGCCGGGTGCAGGGTGTCGCGCACCGCATTCTCTCGCGCCAGTTCCAGCAGTTCGGTCAGGCCGTCCACGGTGATGTCGATGTAGGAATCCAGCTTGTGCATGGCAGCGGCAAAATCTTCCTGGGTCAGTTCCACATCGCGCAGCGCTGGTGCTGGCAGGGCAGTGGGGGCATGACGCTTGCCCAGTGCCGCCGGGTAGCGCCGCCAGGCGAAGGCGTAGTTGAAGAGAAAGGCCAGCGGCAGGGTGCACAGCACATTGCCCAGCACTGGCATGAGCACATAGTCGAAGCCCAGGGCCTGGATGTCAGGGCCACCGATGACGGCGGTGAGGGCCGTGGGGATCAGTCGTGCGCAGGCCACACCGAGAAGGGCAGAGAGCACATTCCCCCCGAGCACGGGCCAGGGCTGCGACAGCGCCCCGTGGGGCACGGCGAACAGCAGCGCCGCGCTCGCCCCCATGGAAGCCACCACGGTGGTCCGGCTGGCGGGTTCGCTCAGCACGTGGGCACTCAGTCCGCACACCCGCAGGATGCCGAGAAAGGCGCCCGAGGCACTGAGCAGTTTCTCGGCATGACTGGTGGTATTGCGTTCGAGCCCGAGCAGGGCCCGCCAGGGGGAGCCAGAATTCATGAAGCGGCGCTTTTGCTGGTTGCGGGGCGGCTAGTCTAGCCGTCTCGTCCGCGTTTGGCGATTCAGCCCGCCAGGCCCTGCACGGCGGGCAGCAGGAGCAGCACGCACAGGGCGCTGCCGCTGCCCAGGGTAGCGCCGGCCAGGATGTCGGTGGGGTAGTGCACGCCCAGCAGCACCCGGCTCATGCCGACCAGACTCGCCCACAAGTAGCACAGGGGGGCCAGCGGGGGATAGCAGTGCAGCACCAGCGTCGCGAAGAGAAACCCCGCCGCCGTGTGCCCGGAAGGAAAGCTGAACTGGTCCGACGGCGTGATGGCGGCGCGGAAGGACTGCAGGCCGACGGCAGGGCGGTCGCGCCGGATGCTGTTCTTGAGGACCCAGTAAAGCGTGCGTTCCAGCGCGAAGCCTGCCGCCACCACCGTGAAGAAGTGCTGGCCGCGCGCGGCGTCCAGCAGCAGGGCCGTCAGCGCGGCCAGGACATAGAGCAGCCCGTCGCCGGTGTGCGAGATCCAGCGGATGGCCTTGTAGCGAGAGACGCGCAGGCTCCCATGCAGCCAGGTGAAGGTGAAACGGTCGAAGCGGTCAACGTGGCGTATCACAGCGTTCATGGGTGACTCCTTCTGCCAGTGGGGTGGGGAATGTCAGTCTGCGCGACTGGCGGCGTGCCAGTTCAGTCAACAGCTCGTCCAGGGTCTGCTTGATGGCCGCGCCACCGTAGCGTTCGTAGCCGCGTGCCTGCAGCGCTGCGTTGTAGTGCTGCAGCGACGCCCGGCACTGGGCGTCGGCGGTGAAGAATGCCTGCAGCCTCTCGACACTCGCACGTCGCGCATTCATACCGCAGCCTGAGCGTTCCAGAAAAAGAGCGTTGACTTGCTGCTCGAACTGGCCGGTCATCGGCAACGCCAGCAGCGGCTTGTGCAGGTAGAGACATTCGCTCATGAGGGTGAAGCCGGCGGTGGCGATCACCGAGCGGCAGCGGGCGAGGTCCTGCACGAAGGCATCGCCGCTGAAGGCGCGGTAATGGATGTTGCCGTCAACCCGCTCGGCGTGGTGGCCGTAGACGTGGAAGATTCTGTCCTCGAAGCATTTGAGCGTGTAGATCAGGGAATCGAAGGCGCTGGTGACATACACCACGTGGAAGGCCTCGTTTGCCGGCTGCAGATCGAGCACCTGCTGCCGCACGATGGGCGGGAAGATGCGCGTGCGCGCATTGGTGCCCGGCCCTTGCTCCAGCGAGGTCGCCAGTGCGATGTTCGGGCGCGGAATCATGAGCGTGATGATCAGCCGCGTGAGCCAGCGGTCGAGCAGCAGCGACGCCGGCACCTGGAACTTCATGTAGCGCAGGCGGTGCTGGTTGTCGAGACTGAGCAGGGGAATCCCGCGCCAGCGAGCCAGCCAGGCCGTGGCCGGTTCGAAGTCGGTGATCACGAGTTCGGGCTGGAAGTGATCGAACAAGTGGCGCAGCGCGCGGTTGCGTGCGATGGCCTTGCGCGCGCGGCGCAGATTGTGGGCGAGCGTGCCGAGGGCACTGACACGATTGTCGCGGCTGACGATGTGCAGGCCTTCGATCTCCAGACAGTCGAATTCGTCCTTGAGTGAGGCATAGCTGCGGTCATATGCCACCACGCGCACCTCGTGCCCTTTGTCGAGCAGATGACGCACCATTTCCCTGGCCCTGCTCGTGTGTCCGGAGCCCTCTCCGGAGACGCCGTAAATGATGCGGCTCACCCTGTCACCTCACTGCGCGCTGGAGACTGTCTGCTGTGCTTGTCAATGCGGGCATCCTGGCACAGTCGCATGACAGTTTGATGGCAGCGCAGGACGTGGCGACGTGGACGTTCTGGGTTACACTGCCCCGCGGTCACGAACGGACAAGCGCCGCATTCGCGCAGCCCACAACAAGAAGCAGGCGGCAGCACGCCCGCACAGGATCGATTCCCCATGAAACTCCCGTTGATCGACGTGTTCACTCTGCTTGTCTATCTGTCGGGCGTTCTGGCCATCGGGGTGCATTTCGGGCGGCGCAACACGTCCACGGAAGAGTACTTCCTGGGCGGTCGACAGTTCGCCGGCTGGGTGGTCGGCCTGAGTCTGGTGGGCACCTCCATCAGCAGCGTCACCTTCCTGGCCTATCCGGCCGACGGCTTCAAGACGGCCTGGCTGCGCTATCTGCCCAATCTCATGCTGCCGCTGGCCGCGCTGCTGGCCGTGCGTTACTTCATCCCTATCTTCCGTCGACACAATCTCACCACCGCGTACGAATATCTGGAGCTGCGCTATGGACCCGGCGTGCGCGTCTATGGCGCAGCCACCTTCATCCTGGCCCAGTTGGTGCGCATCAGCACCATTCTCTACCTGCTCTCCCTGCTGATTCAGCAAGTCAGCGGGCTCGACAGCACCTGGAGCGTGCTGATCGCCGGCGGCTTCGTCGCGCTGTACACGATCATCGGCGGCATCGAGGCCGTGATCTGGACCGATGTGATGCAAACCATCGTGCTGATGCTCGGCGGTGTGCTGATGCTGGTGGTCATCGTGCAGGCGCTGCCCGGCGGGCTGGGGCAGGTGTTCGATGTGGCACGTGAGGCGAACAAGCTCAGTTTCGCCGACTGGAATCAGGGCGTGAGCACGCCGCTGACCTGGGACCTGTCGTTGCTGAGCAAGACTGGCACCATGATGCTGATTCTCGGACTCACCAACTGGCTCACGGAATACGGCGGCAATCAGAACGTGGTGCAGCGCTACATCGCCGCCCGCAGCGATGGCGAGGCGCGCAAGGCGGTGTGGGTGTGTGTGCTGGCGAGTCTGCCGATCTGGGCGTTCTACATGTTTCTGGGCACGGCCCTGTTCGTGTTCTATCAGCAGTTTCCGTCGGTCGAGGCCACTCAGATGCTGGACGGCACGCGCAAGGCCGAGGAGATCCTGCCCTGGTTCATCGTCAACGAGATGCCTGCCGGGCTCACCGGCATCGTGATCGCCGCCGCGCTCGCGGCGGCCATGTCGTCGCTGGACAGCAGCATCAACGCGATCTCCACCGTCGGCATCAACGACATCTATCGCCGCTTCCTGCGACGCGATGCCACAGATGCGCATTATCTGCGCGTGGCCTATTGGATCTCCACGCTGAGCAGTGTGCTGATGATCGCTGGTTCGCTGGCGATCCTGCGCGCCGACACCACGACACTGCAGGATTTTGGAACGATACTGGTGTCCTTGTTCGGTGGGGGTCTGTTCGGACTCTACGCCATCGCTTTCTGCACGGACAGGATTCGTGGCCTGTTGCCCTGGATCGGCATAGGGGCCACGTTGCTCTTTACCGGCTGGACCATTGCGCTCAGCAATGGCTGGCTGCCGGGGCCGGCGCCTTTCGATCTCTACTACACCACCATTCTCGCCAATGCCGTCATGGTCGTGGGCATTCTCCTTGCCTGGGGGCTGAAGCGCGCCATGAACAGGAATTGAATCCTCCTGTGCGGTGCGAGGTTTTCATATCGTCATCATTAGTTCTTTCAATTTATAAGGCCGAATTGATCTGTTTAGCATATCGCCCGCTTCGAATTCACATCCAAGAGGACGATATCCATGGCACGCAAGACGTTTTCCCGCTCTCTCCCATTGCTCGCCGCGCTGACCATCGGCGCAGCGCCGCTGATGCTGGCCAATTCTGCATTCGCGCAAGGCGAGCCGCGCTCCACGCAATTCTGGTGGCCGGAACAGTTGAACCTGACCCCTTTGCGTCAGCACGGGGTGGAATCCAATCCGCTGGGTTCGGACTTTGACTATGCCGCCGCTTTCAGCGAACTCGACCTTGACGCTCTGAAGGCCGAGATCGAAGCGCTGATGACGCAGTCCCAGGACTGGTGGCCCGCCGACTACGGCCACTACGGTCCCTTCTTCATCCGCATGGCCTGGCACAGCGCCGGCACCTACCGCGTGGCCGATGGTCGCGGCGGTGCGGCAGGCGGCCAGCAGCGCTTCGAGCCGCTGAACAGCTGGCCCGACAACGCCAACCTCGACAAGGCCCGTCGTCTGCTGTGGCCGATCAAGCAGAAGTACGGCAACAGCATTTCCTGGGCAGACCTGATGGTGCTCACAGGCAACGTGGCGCTGGAGTCCATGGGCTTCCGCACCTTCGGTTTCGCGGGTGGTCGCACCGACGACTGGGAGCCGGATCTGGTGTTCTGGGGCCCGGAGGCCGAATTCATGGCCGACGAGCGACACAGTGGCGACCGTCAGTTGCAGAACCCCTTGGCCGCCGTGCAGATGGGCCTGATCTACGTGAACCCCGAAGGCCCGAATGGCGTACCCGACCCCCTGCTGGCTGCGCGCGACATTCGCGAGACCTTCGGCCGCATGGCCATGAACGACGAGGAAACCGTGGCGCTGATCGCTGGCGGTCACACCTTCGGCAAGGCCCACGGAGCCGCTGCGCCGACGGGCTGCGTGGGGGCTGAGCCCGCAGCGGCGGCCGTCGAGGAGCAGGGACTGGGCTGGACCAACACCTGTGGCACGGGCAATGGCGAAGACACGATCACCAGCGGCCTGGAAGGCGCCTGGACCATGAACCCGACGGCGTGGACCATGCAGTTCCTGCAGAATCTCTACGCCTACGAGTGGGTGCAGACACGCAGCCCGGCCGGCGCCGTGCAGTGGGTGCCCTCCGACGCGAGTGCCGCGAATCTGGTACCGGATGCGCACAACCCGAACGAGCGCCATGCGCCCATGATGCTGACCACCGACCTGGCGCTGCGATTCGACCCGGCCTATGGCGAGATCTCCCGTCGTTTCCTCGAGAATCCGGAAGAGTTCGAGCTGGCCTTCGCCAAGGCCTGGTTCAAGCTGACTCATCGTGACATGGGCCCGCGTGCCCGTTATCTCGGCGACGAAGTGCCGGAAGAAGTGCTGATCTGGCAGGACCCGGTGCCCGCCGTGGATCACCCGCTGGTCGATTCCGGTGACGTGGCCGAGCTGAAGGAAACCATCCTGGCGTCCGGTCTCACCGTGCCGGAGCTGGTGCGCACCGCCTGGGCGTCCGCTGCCTCGTTCCGTGGTACGGATCTGCGCGGTGGGGCCAATGGGGCCCGTGTGCGACTGGCGCCGCAGAAGGACTGGCCGGTCAACAACCCGCAGGAGCTGGAGCGTGTCCTGGAGCAGCTGGAAGAAATCCAGCAGAACTTCAACGAAGAGCAGTCCGGCGGCAAGCGCATCTCTCTGGCCGACACCATCGTGCTGGCGGGTGTCGCAGCGGTGGAGAAAGCCGCGGCGGATGCCGGTCACGAGGTGGACGTGCCGTTCACGCCGGGCCGTACCGACGCCACGGAAGCGCAAACCGATGCAGCGTCCTTCGCCGTGCTGGAGCCGACTGCCGATGGTTTCCGCAACTACTACGACGCCGACAACATGCGCTCACCGGCGGAGATGCTGGTGGATCGCGCGAATCTGCTGACCCTGACAGTGCCCGAGATGACCGTGCTGGTGGGTGGTCTGCGTGCGCTTGATGCCAATGCCGCGGGGGTTGACCACGGCATCTTCACCGATCGCCCCGGCACGCTGAGCAATGACTTCTTCGTCAATCTGCTCGACATGTCCGTCCAGTGGGCTCCGGCGGCGCAGGAAGGGATCTACGAAGGGCGTGATCGTGCCACTGGCACCGTGAAGTGGACGGCGACACCGGTCGACCTGGCGTTTGGCTCCAGCTCCGAGCTGCGTTCGATCGCCGAGGTCTATGCCTCTGAAGATGGTCGCGAGAAGTTCGTGCAGGACTTCGTGGCGGCCTGGAACAAGGTGATGATGCTGGATCGTTTCGACATCTGATCAACGGGGAGGCCGGCTCGCAGGAGCCGGCTGCTGTGACGGCGACGTGCCTGGCACGTCGCCGTTTTTTTTATTTCGAGAAACCTGCCGGCACCACGTTGAGCTCAATATCGAACACCGGCGGCACCAGGTAGTAGACCGCCACGACGATCAGCACTACAGAGATCAGGTTGACGATGAAGCCCACGCGCACCATTTCCGTGATGCGCAGTTTTCCAGTCGCGAAGATGATCGCATTGGGCGGTGTGCCCGCTGGGAGCATGAACCCGCAAGTGGCCGCCAGCGCGCAGGGGATCATCAGCGCGAATGGGTGAATCTCCAGCGTCAGTGCCAGGGAGGCGACCACCGGCAGGATCATGGTGGCGGTGGCCGTGTTCGAGGTGACCTCGGTGAGGAAGATGATCAGCAGTGTGGCGCTGGCGATGATCACCACCAGGTTCATGCCGTCGAGCACCGTCAGCTGCGAGCCCAGCCAGTTGGACAGACCGGTTTCGCGAAACCCGGCGGCGATGGCGAGACCGCCGCCGAACAGCAGCAGGATGCCCCAGGGAATCTCTTTCGAATCCTTCCACTCCAGAATGCGTCCGCCACCGTTCGCGCGCGGCACGATGAACAGCGTCACCGCCGCCGCAATGGCGATCATGCCGTCACGCAGTTCCGGCACCAGGCCCGACCACAGGAATTCCCGGCTGATCCACAGAAAGGCAGCGCTGGCGAACACCGCGGCCACAACTGCTTCCTCGAAGCTGATGCGGCCCAGCTTCGCGCGTTCACTCGCGATCAGCGCCTTGCCGCCCGGGATGCCGCCGATGCGCATGGGGAAGGCGATGCGTCCCAGATACAGCCAGGTCGCCGCCAGCAGTGTGATGACCACTGGCACACCCACCAGCATCCAGTCAGCGAAGCCGATCTCGACATCGAACAGCTCCCGCGCCTGCGCTGCCAGGATGATGTTGGGAGGCGTGCCGATCAGGGTGCCCAGACCGCCGATGGAGCCGGCATAGCCCACGCCCAGGAGCAGGGCCTTCTCGAATACCGGGATGTCGACTGCCTCGGGCGTGCCCTGCAGCGCATCGGCCACCTGGGCGGTGATGGCCAGCGCCATCGGGATCATCATCATTACCGCTGCGGTGTTGGACACCCACATCGACAGGAATCCCGTCGCCAGCATGAAGCCCAGCAGGATGCGCTGGGTGCTGGTGCCCACGAAGGCGATGATGGCCAGCGCGATGCGGCGGTGCAGATGCCACTTCTCCATGGCGATGGCGATGAAGAAGCCCCCCAGGAACAGGAAGATGATGTCGTCGCCATAGGCCGAGGTGACGCTGGCATTGCTCAGGGCGCCGGTCATGGGCAGCAGCACGATGGGCAGCAGCGAGGTGGCCGGGATGGGGATCGCCTCGGTGATCCACCAGGTGGCCACCCACAGGGTCGTGGCGACCACGGCGCGGGCTTCGAAGCTCAGGCCGGCGGGCGCGAAGAACAGCAGGGTCAGCATGAACAGGGTGGGGCCGAGACACAGGCCGATGCGCTGCGCCTGAGAGTAGGAGGTCTTCTTGTCTGTGTCTTCCATGGTCGCCGTCTTCTTGTTCTGGGGGCTGGAGCCGTGAAATGATGCCTTGAATGGATTTGAAAGGACACCCGAATGAATGCTTTGTGGCGCCTTCCGGCGCGTGCCGCTCTCCTGCCAGCGTTTTGTCTGCTGGTCGCCTGCACTTCCTCACAGCCAGTGGTCTGGCAGTCCGTCCCCCCGCCTGCCCTCCTGACGCAGGACAATTTCATGGCGCTGGTGGATGCCGAGGCGGTCGATCCCGTCGTCGCCATGGCCCGGGTGTCACTGGCGGAATGTGCCGGCATGGGTGCGTTTGCACTGCAGGCGCAGGGGAGTGGCGTGGACATGATCCTGCAGGACGCCGCCGCGCAATTGCTGCAGCAGCTCACTGCCAGGGGCGCGAATGCCTATGCGGTGCAAGCGGTGGGGTGGGAGTCTGCGGCAGGGTAACCGCCGCCGTGGCGCGTACTGTTGCAGGTGCAGGCGCTGATCTGCTCCGCTTGAGGCTCAGCTGGTCTGAGTGCCTGCCACTAGGGCGCGCAGGGCAGTGAGCGAGGCATCCATGCCAGCCGCAA